>Ga0326727_10002094_pt1 | contig 70296 bp, 56 predicted proteins | sample MB2enrmetagenome_FD_207643 | JGI IMG/M metagenome (GOLD analysis project Ga0326727, IMG submission 207643) | Lab enriched peat soil microbial communities from McLean, Ithaca, NY, United States - MB29MY | ecosystem: Environmental > Terrestrial > Soil > Wetlands > Peat | place: USA: New York...
TGGACGGTTCCAGGATTTCTGGCGGAGACGCTCACAGAGGACCGCCGCTTGACCCGGGGCATCTCACTTTTGGGTCGTACGCCCTCGGGGTTGGCGCCCTCGGCATGGTGGCTCCGGCGTAACGCCATAACAGGCGAAAGCGCCTGTCCCACTCTGGCCGTGGGACAGGCGCTATCGCCTGTCAACCCGGTATCACCGCTGATCCGTGCGGAACGGCGCGGCGGGCACAACCGCAGCCCGCGGCCCGCCCACCTATCCGGCGACGGCTTGCGCGCTCTCCCCCTGGATCTTCTCGAGCAGGCTCAACAGTTCGGCGGAATTCAGGGGTTTGGAGATGTAACTGTCCATGCCCGCGCTCAGGCAGCGCTCCCGGTCGCCCTTCATGGCGTGAGCGGTCATGGCGACGATGGTCTGGTGTTTTCCCGAGGCCTCTTCGGTGGCGCGGATTCTGGCGGTGGCTTCCAGACCATCCAGTTCGGGCATCTGCACGTCCATGAGGACGAGATCGAATGGCCGCTTCTCGAGGGCGCCGATGGCCTCCAGTCCGGTGGAAGCGAGCGTTACGGTGTGCCCCTGTTTTTCCAGCAGGCGGCAGACGACTTTCTGGTTGACGGCGTTGTCCTCCGCCACCAGAATCCGCAATCCGGGGCGGTCCTTGCGGAGCGAGCGCTGGGTGATGAGACTCGGCGGGCTCTCCGGCGAGGCGTCGCCGCCGAGAATCGCCAGCATGGCGGCGCGCAGTTCGGCACGGCGAACCGGCTTGGTGAGATAGGCTTGGACCCCCAACTCGCGGCAGCGCGCGGAATCGCCGCTCTGGCTGGCCGAACTGAGAAGAATGATCCGGAGGGAGGCCGAGTCCCGGTTTTCGCGCAGCGCCGCGACCAGGGCGAAGCCGTCGGTTCCCGGCATGTTCACGTCCGAGACGATCAGCGCGAAGGGCGTTCCCCGGGCGCGCGCCCGCTCCACGGCGTCCAGCGCTTCCCGCGCGCCTGGAACGCTGGCGGGCTGCATGCCCCAATGCGCCAGCAGGCCGTCCAGAACGCGGCGGTTGGTGGCGTTATCGTCCACCACCAGCACGGGGACGCCAGACAGCCGGGATGCGTCGGCGGGAAGCGGCCGTTCCGCGGAACTCCGGCCCACACCGCACCGCATGGTGAAGTGGAAGCGGCTTCCGTGTCCCGGCTGGCTTTCCACCCAGATACGGCCTTGCATGAGCTCCGCCAGGCGGGCGCAGATGGTGAGGCCCAATCCGGTGCCGCCATAGCGGCGGGTGGTGGAGGCGTCGGCTTGAGTGAAGGCGGCAAAAATGGCGGACTGCTTTTCCGGCGGGATGCCGATCCCCGTGTCCGACACCGTGAAGTGCAGGATGGAGTGCCCGCCCGCGGTTTCCTCCACGGCGGCATGGAGCGCCACCTCGCCGCGTTCGGTGAACTTGACGGCGTTGCCGAGAAGGTTTACGACGATTTGGCGCAGGCGCGCCGGATCGGCCACGATGGTTTCCGGGACATCCGGGGCAACCTCGCAGATCAGCTCCAGGCTCTTCTCATGGGCGCGCAGCGCGATGCTCCGGGTAGCCTCGTCGAGGCTGTCCCGCAGATTGAACTCGAGGGGGTCGAGTTCGATCCTGCCGGCCTCGATCTTGGAGAAGTCCAGGATGTCGTTGATCACGGTGATCAGCGAATCCGCCGAGGCGCGGGCGGTTTCGATGCAATCGCGCTGCTCCCTGGTGAGCTCGGTGTCGAGAGCCAGTTCGGTCATTCCCAGGACGCCGTTCATGGGAGTACGGATCTCGTGGCTCATGTTGGCGAGGAACTGGCTCTTGGCGAGGCTGGCCGCGGCGGCGGCCTGTTCGGCGGCCTTGCGAACCTCGATTTCCTGGCGCAGTTCGGCGGTCCGCTCTTCGATGAGTTGGGCCAGCTTGCGCTGGCGGCGCCGCAGTTCGCGCACCCGCAGACGATAGATGCCGATGGCGGCGGCGGCCAGGGTCAGGGCGCACAGAGTGTAAAACCAGGAGGTCTGGTAATAGCGTGGCCGGGCCAGAAAGGCGAACGTGGCTCCGGTCTGGTTCCAGGCTCCGTCGTTGTTGCAGGCCACTACCCGGAAGCGGAACGCGCCCGGTGGGAGATTGGTGTAGTATGCCGTGCGCCGGGGGCCGGCATCCACCCAGTCGGTGTCAAAGCCCTGGAGCTGATAGCGGAAGCGCACGCGGTTGGGAAACAGGTAGCTGAGAGCGGTGTAATGGAACTCGATATTGCCGCCCGCGCGGACGGCTGCGCCATCCTGCAAAGTCATTTGCCGCTCGTCGGTTACACGCTCGATCAGAACCGGCGGGATGCGCGTGTTGGACTTGAGACGCCGTGGGTCGATTTCGAGCACTCCTCCGCGGGTCGCGAAGCACAGCGTGCCGCTTGAGGTTTTCCAGGCCAGGGGCGCGCTGAGAAAGGGGTAATCGCCGCCGCCGCGGATGCCGTCGGTGACGCCAAACGGCTGGGGGTGAACGGCGGGCGCGCGCCCCTCGGCAACAGAGTTCAGTTCGGCGCGGGAAATCCGCAGCAGGCCAGGACCGCTGGTCATCCATAGATAGCCCCGATCGTCTTCCAGGATCTGCGAGATTTTCCCCTCGGGAACACCCTGGCCCTGGCGGAAAACCGTGGTCCGCCCGCCGGCCATACGCACCAACCCATTCACGGTTGCCGCCCACACATACCCCTGAGAGTCGATGTGGACGCTGAGGACGATGTGCCGCCTGGCGCCCGGGTCCCTGGCCACCGGAGGCAGGAACCGGCCGTCGCGAAACTGCTGGATGCCCTCGTCGTTTCCCACCCAGAGCGAGCCGTCCGGGCCCTCCGCCATGGCGTTCAGGGGAAGACTGGCCAAGCCCTGCGCCGGGCCGAAGGCCGAAACCGTATCCCCTTGAAACCGCATGAGTTCTCCGCGAGAACCGGCCCACACGGAGCCGTCCCCCTGCTCGAACAAAAGAACCACCGAGCTATGTAGTTGCCAGGTGCGCTCGGCCCGGCCTCGGGGTTCGCCGGAAAACCGCTGCAGGAGACCGCTCTCACTACCGGCCCAGAGGTTTTTGGAGCGGTCGCGCAGGACGGGCCATGCCAGATCGGTGGAAAGCCCGTCTTTGGCGCCGTATACGGAGATGTCCCCCGATGGCCGGATGCGCGCCACTCCGGCGGTGGTCCCCAGCCAGAGATCGCCCCACCGGTCCTGCTGCACCGAACGGACGCTGTCGCTGGGAAGCCCTTCGCGCATGGTGCGCATGGTCACGCGGTACTCCTTGAAGCGGTTCACTCCGCCGCCGGCGGTACCGGTCCACAGGCTCCCTTCGGAATCTTCCAGCATGCAGCGGACCACCTGGTTGGAAAGGCCATCGCGGGTCTGATAGGAACTGAACTTCCCACTGGCGAAGCGGCTGATACCGCCGCCTTCGGTGCCGATCCACAGCGAGCCGTCCCGGTCGGCGAGAAGCGTCAGAATGCCGCCCGGGGGAATGCCGTCGCGGGAGGTGTAAATGCGGAACGCCCCATTGCGCAACTCGGCCAGGCTGCCCCGGTGCGTGCCCGCCCAGATTCCGCCATCCGCGGCGGGCGCGACTCCGAACACCAGGTTCTCCGGCAGTCCGTCCCGGGTGGTGTAGACCCGCTCGGAGGCGCCCTCGAACCGGTGCAGGCCGTTGTTCGCCCCGACCCACACGGTTCCCGCGGCGTCTTCCATGATGGCATGGACGTTGGTTTCCATGGCCCCGCTGAACACGCGGGTGACGCGGCCGTGGTCGAATCGCGCCAGACCGCCGTCGCCGCCGATCCAGAGCGTGCCGCGCGAATCCACCAGCAGGGCGCGATAAATGCGGGAGGAAATGCCGAAGTCGCGTGCCACTTCCTCGAACTTGGCGTGGCGGAACCGGTACAAGCCCGACCCGGCGCCGCACGCCGCCCACAACGACCCATCCTTGTCCGGCGCCAGGGCTGTGAACCAACTGGACGGCGCCCCGTGGGCGGTGTCGAAGACAGTGAAGCTGACGCCATCGAAGCGGGCCAGTCCGTCGGTAGTGGCAAACCAGAGGTAGCCATCGGTGGTTTGGGCGATGGCGCGAATCGCTTCCTGAGGCAGGCCGTCGGCGGTGGTCCAGACGTCGTGCCCGAACTGGGTCACCGCCAGACGTGGATCGAGTCCCCACAAAAGCGGGGAGGCCAGCGTCAGCGCGAGTATGGCCCGGCGTACCACTTGCACTTTGTAATATCGGCCCAAATGTGTGATTCCTTTAAGGCCGATGGCCGGGAAATCGGAAAAGCGCCAGGCGCGCCAGCCACCCCGCCCGGCGGCGGACACCATCCGCGCAGCCGTTCCCACTAGTACCTGCCCAGGCGGTAACGTCTTTAATCGGGTCTCCAGCGGTGTTATCCTTGGTTTACATGGTTTCATGCGCCATCAGCCCTCTCCTGCTTCAGATTGACAGTGCGGCTGTTTTCACTGCTCGACCTGTACAATGAGTAGCCCCGATTTGGGACAGCTCAGCCGGGGTGTTCGCGGAAAGGGGGCTCTGGCTGCCGGGGGAGGCGGAAGGCGATACGATGAAACCCAAGATCGAGCGCATCGTGTTCGCAACGGAACGGCCGTTGCTGGCGGTGGGCCTGAGGGAACTGCTGCGGCGCACCGGACTGGAAGCCGAGCCGTGCGTGGTGGAACCCGCCGCCCTGGCGGATGCCGTGCAGCCCGAGGAAACCTGGCTGATCGTGCTGGACGGCGATAGCCCGCTGTTCTGGGAAGAACTGGACAAGGCGCGGGTTCGCGCTCCCATGTCGCGCTTCGTGATCTGCGGCAGCGCCATCACGCCCAAACTGGTGCTGGCGGCCATGGAACACAAACTGGACGGCGTCATTTCCACCCGCCTTCCGGAGCTGGAAGCCACCGAGACGCTGGTGCGGATCTGCAACGGGGAACGGCATTTCCGCTTTCAGGACGGGATGGAGATGCGGCCGGCGGAAGCGCCTGCGCTCTCGCGCCGCGAGAGGCTGGTGCTGGCCATGGTGGCCGACGGCCTGCGCAACCGCCAGATCGCCATCGCCCTAGGGACCTCCGAGGACAGCGTCAAGGTGCACATTCACCGGCTGCTGCGGAAGACCGGCACCCGGCGGCGCCAGGAACTCATCCCGCTGGCCGCAACCATTCTGGCGCGGGCCGATGAAGAGCCGGACTCCCCGGACTTCGACGACACCTGGATGTTCGGCGGCAAGCAGTAACGGCGGCCGCGCGCCGGCCCACGGCGAGAGCGTCTGCAGGTTGAGCCGCGCCACCTACAGCGTGTGCCCGATTCCCTCCCAGCGGACGCTCCATCCCTTCTTCGGAAAGCCCGGCGCCGGCCCGGCGGGCGAACCCTCCCAGCCGGCCGCCAGCATGGCCGCCGCCGCCAGCAGCGCGCCGTTGCCGGGCAGGTAGACCGGCAGGTTGGCGCGCTGCCAGTTGTGCCCGTTGGCGCGCCAGGTGTTCTTGGGCGATTCGTGGAACAGCGCCTCCACGGCCAGTTCCGGCTGGCCCAGCCGCGCGGCTGTCATGGCCACTGCCGGGAAGTCCCATCCCCAGGTGTCCTCCCAACGCCACACGTCGAAAACTTTGCGCAGGGTGCGGCGCATGGCGTCGCGGTCGATGCCTTCGCCCGCCAGCATGCCGCAGGCGTACAGCATGGAGGGGTGGTCGCGATTGCGCTCGGTGAAGGTCTGCGGACAATTCTCGTGCGCCAGGTAGACCCCGTCCTTCACGGTGGGCGCCGAAAGGCGCTGCCGCACGTCGTCCCACCGGGCCACGCCTTCCAGCCCCAGCCGTTCCCGCCAGGCTTGCGCGATGCCCAGCGCCTGTTTCCAGTAAACCAGTTCAAAGGTGGGGTTCCAGGTTTGGCGGGCGGGGTGATTCTCCTGCGCCGGGATCACGGGCGGTCCCAGCACATAGCGCCCATTGCGCTCCACCGCGAAGCCGGCCATGAACTCGGCCGTCTGCATCACCACGTCCCGGTAGCGCTCCAGGGTGGCGCGACCGGGATGGGCGCCGTAGCACGCTTCGGCCATCATGATGGGATGGGGCTGCTGCCAGATCAGGAGTTCGCCCACGTTGGAGGGGCTGTCCTGGCCGCTGGGCGAGGTCATCTTGGGCCAGCGGACGCCGGCGTAGCCTTGCCCCGCGGCTTTGTCGCGGGCCACCGGCAGGATGTGTCCATACCACCCCAGGCTGCGCTCCAGCAGTTCGGCGCGGCCCCACATGGGGAAATGGGCGGCGTGCCACCAGTGCATTTCCAGGTGGTATTTGCCGAACCAACTGTTGCAGGTGAGGCCGGTCTCCTGGGGAGGTACGGAACCGGCGCACTGGATGGCGGTGAGATACTGCGAAAGCACGATGCGGCGTTCCAGTTCCGGGGCGCGCGGGTCGGCGCTGCCGGAGAGGTCGATGGCCGCGCCCTCGGTCCAGAAGCGGTTCCAGCGATCCGCCGCGGCGCGGAAAACCGCATCCGGCGCGGGGGGCGCGCCGGGGACGGGCTGCGGCGAAAAGCCGCAGGTGAACTCCAGGGTTCGAGGGGCATCGCCCGCGCCCCCGGCAGCCAGCGTCACGCGGTGCCCGCCGTCGAACGCCGCGTCTGCCGGCAGCGCCCAGGCCAGCGAGACGGCGTAGCCATCGGCGTCCAGTTGGCGGCGCAAACGCAGCAGCCCGGCTTTTCGCTCTGTAATGGTGGTGTGGTGCCGCTCCGGCGCGCTCCAGTCCGACGCGCTCATGCCGGTAGAGCCGTAGGGGAAATCGATGGCCACCGCCAGGCGCCCGCCGGCCAGAAGCGGGGATTCGATGCGCACCGCCAGCGCATCCCGTTCCGGATGGCAGCAGGTGCGCACGGCCACCATCTCGCCGCGCAGGCGGAACCGGCTGTCGAGGACGCCGGCACGAAGATCCAGCTTCTGCTCAATAGGTGTGAACTCGCCGAACCGCAGCGGCGCGCCGTCCAGGGTCAGGCCGATGCGCGCCAGGTTCAACCGATGGGGGTTCTCGCGCAGCCAGGCGAACAGGCGCTCCTGCCCGCGCGAGCTGGTCTTGTAGCCCACCTGGCGGCCGTAGGTATCGAACATTTCCAGCCGCAATTGTTCCGGGTTGAGCCCGTCGGGAATGGGATGCGAATGCCAGCCCCACTGTGAAAGCGCGCACAGCGGCACGGAGCGCTCGTACAGATCCGGAAAGCTCTGCAAGCCGGTGAAGTCGGCGGTGAAGGCGAATTCGCCGTTTCCCACCGAGAGCGGCGAGTTGAAATCGGGCGCCGCCAGGCGGGGCGAATGGCGGCCGGCGATAGCGGCGCGGTCGAGCGCCGGCGCGCCGCTTTGCCAGGAGCGCGCGGAGGCAGCGGCGGAGGTCAGGATGAGGAGTTCACGGCGTGTCAACCGGGGCACGGCAGAATTAAGATAGCACGGTTAGCGGGGATGGTACATCGCCCGTCATCCGCTGGATCCATGGGAGACAGCCGCCATCCGGATGCTAAAATTGGACGTTTCCGATGCCACCGAGGCCCGCGCCACGCGCGCATTCCGCCCACCCAGCGCCGCCGCAGTCTCCACCCCGTCCGGCGCCCCGCTGGCTGCGGCCACTCATCGCGGCCCTGGCGGCGGTGCTCGTTATCGGCCTGTTGTCGGGGCCTTTTAGAGACAGCGATTCCTGGTGGCAGCTCAAGACCGGACAGTACATCGTCCAGAACCACAAGCTGCCGGCGCCCGACCCGTTCTGCTTCACCACCGCGCGCAGCCAGCCGGCCTACCCCGGCGAAGAACGGGTCCGCTACTTCAACCTCACCCACGAGTGGCTGGCGCAGGCCTTGTTCTACCTGGTCTATTCGCTGGCGGGATTCGGCGGCATCGTGCTGCTGCGCGCTTTCCTGGCAGCCGCCTTCTGCGCGCTGGCCGGATGGATCGTCCATGGCCGGGGCTCCGGCTTCTACGGCTCGCTCGCCGCCGCCCTGGCCGCGGCCAGCGTGATGACGTTCCTGGCCGCCGACCGCCCGCAGGTCTTCACCTATGCCCTGCTGGCGCTGACCATATGCCTGCTGGACACGCGCCGCTTCCTGTGGACCCTGCCGCCCATGTTCCTGTTCTGGGCCAACGTTCACGGCGGGTTCGTCATCGGCTGGATCGCCCTGGGGGCTTACTGCGCGGAGGCGCTGTTCCTCAGGTGGCGCGGCAAACCGCTGGCGGACGAGCGCCGGCTGTGGCTGGCGGCCGCCGCCTCGGTGGCCATCTCGGCCGTGAACCCCAACGGCTTCGGCATCGTCCAGGTGCTGGCGGGCTACCACCAGAGCCCGCTGCAATCCTCCCTGATCGAGTGGCAGCGCACCAACTACTGGGAGATCTCCCCGTTCAACGCGCTGCTCTACGGCTCGCTCGTGACGCTCGTCTGGATGCGCGGCAAGGCGCGCCCGGTGGACTGGCTGCTGTTCGCCATGTTCGCCGTGGCCGCGCTGAGCGCCGTCCGCAACGTCTTCCTGATGGCGCTGATCGGGCCGGTGATCGTGGTTGGCTACTTTCCCTGGAAACGCGCGCTGCCGGTGGCGGCGGAGTACGCGGCGGCCCTGCTCGTGGCCGCCGGGCTGGTTTCGATCTGCAGGAGCCCGCTCTGCTTCCAGTTTCGCGCCGACGAATCCAATCGGCCCCGGGGGGCGGCCGAGTTTCTGCTGGCTCACCACGTCACCGCGCCCATGTTCAACACCTACGTGGACGGCGGCTATCTCATCTGGAAGCTGTGGCCGCAGAACCGGGTCTTCACCGACGGCCGGGCGCTGAGCGAAAACGTCTATCGTGAGGCCCTCCGCATTCAGGAGAACGCCGCGGCGGTGGGCGGCAAGAGCTCCGAGCAACTGCTGGCGGATTACGGCATCGAAGTCATTCTGATGAACGGCTTCGAGTTTTTCACCGGCTCGGTATACTACCTGCCCGCCGCTCTGGCCGACCCCAGCCAGAAGGAATGGAAGCTGGTCTACCAGGACCCGATCGCCATGGTCTTCATGCGCCATCCGCCGCCGGGCGTTCAGCCGCTCGACTCGCTGATGGCGCTCACCAGCATGGAGAACCAGTGCGAGGAGCACATGCGGACCCTCCCATCGGAGAGCGGCTGCGCCCGCGAAATGGGCAAACTCTTCACCGTGATCGGCGACCCCGTGCGCGCGCAGAAGTGGGCGGCCAGGGCGGCTGAGCTGAGCGGCCAACCGTAGGAATCCGTTGGCCGGCGCTTGTCAGCTCTCCAGCTTGTATCTCGTCTGCGCCAGCACGTAGAGCCTGCGCCAGAGCAGGCGGTTGATGGTCACCACCATGGCCACCATCATCAGGGTGGCGCCGTACAACAGCGGGAGATTGCCGCTGTCGGTGGCCGCGCTGATGGTGGCGCCCAGGCCCGTGACCGTGAAGGTCCGGCTGTGAAAGTGAAAGTACTCGGCCAGGATGCTGGCGTTCCAGGCGCCGCCCGAGGCCGTCACGAAACCCGTGAGCAGGTAGGGGAAGATGGCGGGCAGCAGCAGCTTGCGCCAGCGCTCCACGCGGCCCACGTGGTAGATGTCGCAGACTTCCTTCAAGTCCGAGGGGATGGCCATGGCGCCGGCGATTACGTTGAACAGGATGTACCATTGCGTGCCCATCAGCAGCAGAACGATAGCCGCTATCCCCATGCCGCCGCCCCAGCGGATCAGCACCAGCAGCACGATGGGGAACAGCGCCGTCGCCGGCACCGAGGCGGCGATCTGCGCCAGCGGCTGCACCACCGCGGAAATCCGGGGATTCAGCCCGGCCCATACGCCCACCGGAATGGCCCAGAGCCCGGCCAGGACCAGCGTCAGCTCCACGCGCAGAAAGGTGCATCCGGCGCCCGCCAGAATGTTCCGCAGGTCGGAAGGCGAGAGACCCGCCAGCAGTTTCCCCATCCCCAGGACGGCATACAGCAGCCCGAGCAGCGCGGCGGCTCCGATGGCCAGTGAGAGCCAGCGGCGCATCCCGCGCGCGGCCGTTGCGCCGGGTCCCAGGGAGCGGCGCCGCGCCAGGCGGAGCGTGATGGCTTCGCAGAGCGGACCGGCGGTGGCCGCCGACAGGCGCGCCAGCGCCCGCGAGCGCCGCAGCACCTCCAGGAGGGGAGATCGCGGCGTGTGCGCGGATTCCACCTGCTCGAACTTGAACTTCTCGCTCCAGGCGATCACCGGGCGCCAGATGGCCTGGTCCAGCATCACGATCACGGCGATCATGGCCGCCACGCCCCACAGGATCGCCCCGGTATCGCCGGCATTGGCCGCGGTCTGCAGGTAGGAGCCCAGGCCTGGAAGGCGCAGGTCGCGGTTGTTGAGCACGAACATTTCGCACGGCATCAGGAAGAACCAGCCGCCCGCCACCGACATCATGGAGTTCCACACCAGGCCGATGGCGGAGTACGGCAGTTCGAGCTGCGTGAGGCGCTGCCACCAGGTAAGCCGGTAAACCTCGCCGGCCTCCAGCATCTCGCGCGGAATGCTCTTCATCGAGGAGTACACGCTGAAGGTCATATTCCAGACCTGGCCGGTGAAGATCAGCAGGATGGAGCCCATCTCCACCCCCAACTGGCGGGTGGGAAAGAGCGCCGCCATGGACACCATCACGCCCGGAAGAAAGCTGAGCACGGGGATGGACTGCAGCGTGTCGAGCAGCGGGATCATCACCCGCTCGGCCTTCCGGTTATGCGCCGCCACCCAGGCGTACACCACCGTCACCAGCAGGCTGACCCAGTAGGCCAGCGCCAGGCGGGCCAGCGAGAACAAGGCGTACTTGGGCAAGGCCCAGGGCGAGAGGCTGATTACGGCCTGCGTATTGAGCGGGCTGTTCCAGTAGCGCGCCAGCGAGAGAAGACCGTAGAAAACGGCCAGGCCGGCGGCCACGATGGGCAGGTCGCGCGCCAGCGTCAGCGCCCCGCTGGAGAACTCGCCCCAGGGAAGCAGCCGCGCCGGTCCGGCCTTCCGGACGGGCATCATGCGCGTCCGCCGGCCGCCGCCGCCGGCTCGGGCTGGGCCAGCGTGAGTTGGTCGCTCGCGGCGTCGTAGCGCAGGATGCCGGCGTAGAGGCCCCAGTTGATGGCGGTCTCCATCTGGCGTTTCGACTCTTCTTCGGGGAAGTGCTCGTCCAGAATGTCGCGGAAAAATTCGGCCGGCATTTTCCGGTTGCGCTTGCTGGCCAGCGCGGTCTGCATCTGGGAGAGCAGCGTCACGCGCTCCAGTGCGGCTTCGCGGAAGAGGCGCTTGCGAGCGGAGATATCGGCTTCGGCGAAGGTCTTGCCCGCGGCGGTCACGGTCACGTCGCCCTTGCCGGTGTCGGCGAAGCCCAGCAGCGCGGCGCCTTCCACGATGGGCAGCAGGTCGTCGACTTCCATGCGCAGTTCGTCGGCCACGTGGTAGAGATCGTCCGAGCCGCCGCGTTCGTTGACCAGTTCGAGCAACCCGCCGATGGCGCCGGGACGGGAGTGCGGCAGCATGGGATAGGGCGGTTTGGCTTTGGGCGCGGCCAGCGGAGGAGGCTCCATCTGAGGCTGCGTGATCAGCTTGTAAATGTAGTCGACGTACACCAGGAACTCGGCGGATCTGCGGTCGCGCGGCTGCGCCAGCGCCACGCGGAAACTGGCGCGGATGTGCGCGGGGTTGCGGCCCAGAACCACCACCTGGTCGGCCAGCAGCACGGCTTCCTCGATGTTGTGGGTCACCAGGAAGATGGCGCGGGTGGGGATTTTTTTGCCCAGCCAGAGCTCCATCAGTTCGCCGCGGAGGTTCTCGGCGGTGAGCACGTCGAGGGCGGAAAAGGGCTCGTCCATGAAGAGAACTTCGGGCTCGACGGCGATCGCGCGGGCGAACCCCACGCGCTGCTTCATGCCGCCCGAGAGGTCCTTGGGATACGACGATTCGAAGCCTTGCAGGCCGACCGATTCCAGGCTATGCAGGGCGCGCGCGCGCCGCTGGGCGCGGTCCATGCCCTGGGCCAGAAGAGGCACTTCCACGTTATCGACGACGGTGAGCCAGGGAAACAGCGCGAAACTCTGGAAGACGATCCCGACGTGCGGCTGAACGCCCGCGAGCGGCCGGCCATGCCACAAGACCTCGCCGCTGGATGGCGGCGTGAGGCCGGAGAGGATGCGCAGAAGCGTGGATTTCCCGCAGCCCGAAGGGCCCAGCAGCGCCATGATCTCGCCCGGCTCGATGGCCAGGTCGGTGGGGGCGATGACCTGGACCTGGCCGCCGCCCGGACCCTCGAAGAACTTCTCCACCCCGCGCGCCTCGATGATGGATTCGCGGGCCGCTTCGGCGAGAGCTTCCGCCACGGCGGGCGCGGCTTCGGGCGGCGGAGCAGGCTGCTTCTCCGCCAGTTCGTCCATGAGCTGCCGCCAGGCTTCCTCGGGCAACTCGTCGAAGAAGTGCACGCGCTCGCCGGGAGGCATGGCGTCGACGATGGCGTTGAGCTCGTCCATGGGCCGGGCGTGCAGCAGCACGTAGGTGTGGTAGTAGGGGAAGACGCCGGCCAGCGTGGCGGCAAAGGGGACGGGCAGCCTGCGGAACAAGTCCTGCTGGCGCGGAAACGGCAGGGCCATGAACATGTCCGCGGCCTCGGCCGGATCGAACTCCCGGAGCATCTCGATGGCCTGGCTCCAGCGCTCCGACGCCAGCAGGGCGCGGAACTTCTCGGCTTTCTTGGTGATGTTCAGCAAGGTAAATATCAAGGGTACTACGGCAACGTGTTTGGCAGGTTACGGATACCGCCGCGCGCCGGTAACCCGTCCGAAAGCCTCCTTAGCGGATCTTTCCGCGCGGGCAGGTTGCCGTCGCGGAACTCCGCGGCCACCACTACGTTCAGCTCCGCCCATACCGCGCAGTGCGGTTTCCAGCGGCCGGCCCCGATTATTGGGGGCGCTGCTCGCGCTCCGTTCATTGTGTGCCGAAAACTGGTGGACGAATTGGCCGGAAGCGTCCAGCAGTGGGTATTGTTAATTGCCGCCGCGCGGCGCCTCTCGCAGCAGCAGGCGCTCCAGAACCGGCAGCGGCACCGCGCTCTCGTTCAGCGCGCGCGTGTGGAAGCCGGAAAGGGTGAACGACCCGGCGTTGGCCTTCTGGTATGCATCGCGCACCTGCCACCAGCCTTTCCAGCCCACGAAGTAGCAGGGCAACTGGGCCGACGAGAGCGCCGCCCGCTGCAGTTTCGCGGTGGCTTCTTCCTTCTCCTGGAAGGTCTGGTTGAGCATCAGGTCCATGGCTTGGGCGTCGGTCATGCCCATGGTCTGCAGGCGGATGTCCAGGATGGCGTTGCCGATAGCCCGCAGTATCTGCTTGTAGAGGGTCATGCGGTAGCCGGGCGCGCCGTTGAGGTAGCCCTCGTCGGCCATGAGCTGCTGCGTGTAGAAGGCCCAGCCCTCCACGTAGGGCGTGTTGCCGTATATGTTGCGCAGCAGGCGGCGCGATTGCGGCTCCAGCCGGTTGGCGTACTCGAACTGCACGTAGTGGCCAGGCATGGCTTCGTGCACGGTGAGGTGTTCGAGGCCGTACGTGTTGTACTCGCGCAGCTTCGATTCCACGCGCTCCTTCGGCCAGTCCTGGGGGATGGGCGTGATCCAATAGAACGCGCCGAGTTGGGGTTCGAGCGCGGGCGCCGGATCGAAGCCGCCCACGCCGTAGATGCCGCGCATGAATTCGGGCGTCTCAATGACGCGCAGGTTTTTCGTGTCGGGCAGCGGCACCAGGTTTTTCGTGCGCACGTAGTTGGTGGCTTCGTTCAGATCCTTCCGCGCGTCGGCCAGGTAGTTTTCCGGGGTGGTGTGGTCCTGGGCGATCTTGTCGAGGGCCTGGCGGATGGTGAGAGGGGCGGCCAGTTTCGCCATCTTCTCCTGGGTGGCTTTCAACTCCGCTTCCGCCTCTTCGAGGACCTGCGCCGGGGTCTTGTCCACCTCCAGCGTGTAGCGGAATTTGAGGTCGTAGTTGGTTTTGCCGAGGCGCCAGTCGCAAAGGCGGGTGGACAGATCGGTTTTCAGCCAGTTGTTGAAGGCGCGCAGGGCCGCGACGGCGGGCTGGGCGGCCTTGTCGTAGCCGGCCCGCAGTACGGCCGGGACATCCGCCTTGAGCGGCCCCTCGATCAGTTCGATGTTGCCTTCGTTTTCCTGTCCGGCGACGCGGGTCCAGACTTCAGGGGCGGTGACCAGGTTGGCTTTGGCCTGATCCATCAGGTTGGGGATCCTGGCGAGGCGCGCAATGATCTGCCGGTAGCGGGTTTCCCTGGGAGCGTATTCGAGCACGTACGGCTCGAACAGGGCGTTGCCGGCCATCTCGACGTACTGGGTGGGGTTGTGGCGCCAGTTCTGGATGGTGTCGAGTTCGAGCAGCGCGAGAGCGATCTGGTCGCTGACGATCTGGTAGTCGGCGCGGTCCTCGGGGGCGAGCGAGGCGGGGTCGATTTTGGCGAGGCGGTCGCGGAAGCGCTCGAAGAACAGGTGCTGGGCGCGCACGCCGGCGGGGCTGTAGTCGTCGATCATCTCGTCGAGGGGGAGCTGGTTATGGAAGTGGTAGCCCTGCTGGGTTGCCTGGACGGGTGAGAGCGCCAGACTGCCGAAGACGAAATCGGCGCGCACCTTTGCAAAATCGGAAACCCCGGTGCTTTTCCGGCAGGAAAGCAGTCCCAACGCAAAGGCCAGAATCGCCAGGAGGCCACAGGCCGGGGCGCGCCGGGCCAGTTGTCGCATCGACATTTTAATACCGCCTTTCGCGACCGTCCGCCTCGCCGAACTTCACGGTTTCGAGGACGGGATTCGACATGCCGCCGATGCCATCGCCAACTATGAAACCGAGCCAACCCTCCGGCGACAAGGCTTAACCCTCATTAGACTACTGAAACCCAGTCAGTTCAAGCTGCGCGTCCAGAGTTTCAGCTTGCGGATCTCCTTGCCGGCGAAAACCGTGGCCGTTCAGATTCCCGACGTGAATGCCACGCTGGAAATCCGGAAGCCGGCCTCGAAACGCACAGTAGACGCCGAGGCCCCGGAGGAACGGCCGGCCGGCTGCTCTCGCGAACGCTGTTCCCATCTGCTCCTCAAAACTTCTCCCAGTGCAGGAGTTCCGCAAGGGGCCGCTTCGATTTCTCGGGCTTCTCGGCGGGATGGCCGATGGCCAGCAAGCTGACGAGCCGATAGCCCTCCGGCGCGCCCACCATGCGCCGGACCGTTTCGGCGTAGGGCTTTTTGTCGCCGGCAATCCAGCAGCTACCGAGGCCGTGCGCATGCGCCGCCACGAGGATGTTCTGACTGGCGTTGCAGCCGTCTTCCAGGTAGTATTTCGTGTTCCGGGACAAGACCACCACGCAAGCCGCGGCTTGCGCGATGAACCTGCCGTAATCCGTAGCCGCGGCGATCGCGCGGAGCGCCTCGGCGTCCGTGACAACTACAAACTCCCAGGGCTGGATGTTGATTGCCGTGGCGGCCAGGCGGCCGCAATCGACGATATCCTCGATCGCCTCTCGCGATACGGGTTCGCCCGTGTAGGCCCGAACCGACCGCCGCGTCTTCAAAGCCTCAATGCACTCCATGCTGACGATTATGACCGAAGTGGCCAAGGCCGGCGGTCAGGCCACCCGCTATCAAGGCGGCGGCCCGGCTCTCGATCTTCAGCCGGCTATGGCGGCAGCCCACCCCAGGTAGTGTAGTTCAGCCGGGAAGCTTCCGGCAGTAGCTCCGAAATCGCCGGGTCCGGGAAACGCCGAAGCCAAGGTTGGGCCCAGCCTATCTCCCAAGCTTCGATTTGGGGAGTGGTGACCTGCCGGACACCTGTCCGGCGCTCAAACCAAGCGGGGTCCCGGAGGCCACCGATGCAGCGCGCTACCAGGCGCCGAATCGCGTAATCGCTTTCGGCGTAAAGGTCCAACCCATTCACCTCGCCGAATTCGGCCAACAGCACCAGCGGGGCAAGCGCGTACAGGTGATAGTGCAGCGCCATTTGCCCGCGATCCATCTCCATGGGAAGTGTCCCGTCGTCCTGGATGTCCCTTACGCCGTGCCGGTATGCATCCATGCCCCATTCGAAGAGTTCGCGATCGTCGGTGGCGATGGCCGCGGCAGAGATGGCGAAGCCGGCCCAGTACAGGTGGTTGTTAGCCGAATCGGTTGAATTCTGGCGGCGCTTCTTTTCGTAATAGCCGCGATTCTCTTCCGCCAGTTTCCCGAGCCAGACTGAAATCTCAGCCGCTTGTGCCGGGGACGCGACACGGCTGGATCGCACTTTGAGCCAGGCGACGGCCCAGGATCCCAGGTTCCAGCCCTGCACGTAGGACGCTTGATGACCATCCATGCTTCCCGTCAAGGCCTTTTGCGCCGCGGCCCCTGCCAGCAGGGCGGTGGCGCACTCCGCTGCGCTGCGGCTGCCCCCGGTCCAATATCGATCGGCGGCCGTAACCGCGTCGCGCGAGAAGCCCTCGATCGGCGCCACCGAATCCTGGTAACGTTTTTTCAACTCAGGATCGATGACGGAATGATGCCGGTCGATGTAGTAGGAGTTGGTGGCAAAGTCGTGGGGGAGCCGCGGTAAAGCCGGGCAACTCCATGGCGTATCCGTCATAGTCGCCACATGGGAATCCCAGGGCGAGCGCAGCGGCGTCCTCTGGGCGCCGACACAGGGCGCCAACGCAACCTGAACCAGCAATGCGGCGATTGGGAGCCCGTTCCACAACCGTGCCATCATGGGTTCTCGCCCGGCTCCGCCGGCGGTGCTCCGGCAAGCGGGGAAACATGGCAGTCTGAGCCCGCGGTGAAGCCGTCGGGGTATTCATCCCGGCATTGGGGACAATACACGATTCACCTCTTGCCCAAGTGTATCGCCATGTGCAACGGCTCGGGAATTGAACCCGAGTGAAGGGGAACACGTCGGCCGGGCGCGATGAAAGAGGGAGAACGGTTTCGCGCTTGTACTATGCCAGGCACAATGACGGGGAGCGACGACCCTGCGCAGACGTTTCCCCTCATCGTCTTTCAGCGCGGACATCGGTCGGAGGCGGGGCCGTGGTTTCTCCGCCGACTGGCGGGAGAACTTCCATCCCGCAGTCGAAATTCGCGCCGGCGGGCGGCATGAATCAGAATTTGTACTTGATGGCCAGCGCCACCGTGCGGGAGCCCACTGAGTAGATTGGGTAGCCCGTGGTGAGAGCGTTGGAGTTCCTGGTGCCCGCCACCGGCGCCGCGAATTCCAACTGCACGTCAGAGCCGGTAAACTGCGGCACCGGGTGATTCAAAAAGTTGAATGCGGCAATCCGGAACTCAAGAGTGCGTTCGGCGACACGGAACTCCTTGTGTATCGAGAGGTCGCTATTGAAGTAGGAGGGCCCCTTGATATAGGGCCAGACTGAAGGGCCATTGGTTCCCTGTGGACCGAGCGCGAAGCAGGCGGGATTGAAGTACTGCCCGGGTTTCAAGTTGCTGCGCGGGTCGCAGGTGAGTATAGGGAGGATTTCTTCGGAATCCGTGCCCAGCCACATCTGCGAGTTCAGTCTGCCGGTGGTGACGAGATTCAGATTGCCGTTGGTATTGGGTTGAATCGGCGCGCCGCTCTGCCGCATGGTGGTGCCGGAGATCACCCAACCGTTGGCCACGCCCCGCAGGAGACGGTTGCCATGGATCCGAAAAGGCACGTGGACCACATACGCCGCATTGAAGATGCCGGTGTGGTCGTAGGGGAGCACGCCGTAGTTGTCCCGCAGATTCCAGGGGTTCGCGGCGCTGCCGTTGGTAGCTCCGTTGTCCGACTCGCCGTCGCGAATACCCAACACCTTGCCGAACGTGCAGTTCAGCATCAGGATGACCGGCCCGGCCCGTTTGTTCCATGACGCCATCAGCGCATTGTAGTTCTGATAGCTTCCATGACTAACAAGCATCATCGTCTGATAGTTTTGATAAGGGCGATAGTCCTGGTAGGGGATAGCCGCCGACGCCGGATCGTTCACCACCCCAGTGATGGGGTCCGGCCGAAAATACGCGCCAGGCGGCGTCTTGTTCAGGTTTCCCAGATAGGCGATGTTACTGCCATTGCCGGTGACCAGCAGGTCGTGGCTTTGACTTCCCGAATACTCGATTTCCAGAATCGACCTCCACGGCAAAGCCTGGGAGACGATGAAATCGTAATCCTCCGTGTATGGTGTCCGGCCATCCCCCTGCTGCAACGCTCCGAGATTTCCACCCAGGCCCGCCGCTGTGACCGGCAAACCATACTGGGCGAAGTTCCATCCCAGGTTCGCGGGGTCGGTAAGGGTATAACTAGGGATGCCCGTCGGCTCGTCGTAGATTCCCGCGTTGGTGACGCTGTTGTACGAAAGCTGGTAGCGGTATACGCCGAAGCCGCCGCGAAGCACCGTCGTGCCGTGGCCGAACACGTCCCAGGCCATGCCGAAGCGCGGCAACGGAAAAAACGGCTTCGATGGGAAGCCGGACACGGGAATCCCGTTGTCGATCGCGTGCCAGAGAAGGCCAGTCCATGGCCCCGCGGCGCTCGTGTTGTTGTATGAGGCCGGGTTCCACACGGCCAAGCCAGGTCCGCTGGTGGGGTACCACTGACCGATGTGATCGAGCCGCACGCCGTAGGTGAGGGTGAGCCGGCGAGCGATCTTCCACTGGTCCTGCGCATACAGCGAATACTGACTTTGCTTCAGATCGTGCACCTCGAGGGCGGGCACCTGCTGGAACGACTGCACGCGGCCGGTGAGAAAATCGGCCATCACGTTGCCGCTGGAATCTGCGCCGGTGTTGCTGAATATCACCAGCCCCTGCGGGAAGTTCCCCAATCCGCCGGGCTGATCGTTTTCGGCGAAGTCCCAGTAGACGCCGAACTTCAGCGCGTGGCCGCCCGCCACCTTGGAGAGATTGTCGGCAAGGGAAGGATCGAGAGACATTTTTCCGAAAGCGCCGCCCTGGAAACCGGTGCCAAATGCCGGTGCGTAGTAGCCCGGGACTCCCACCACATCGGGAGGCTGCGGCACGTACGGATCGGGCACCAAGGGCCGATAGCCGCCGAGCCCGAGCGCGGCCGGATCCACCGCGGAGGGATTGGCGAGCCGAACCGGATTCAGGAATTTTACGACTGCAACCACCGTCTCGTTGGTCAGCGTGGGACCGAGTATATGCACCAGGTTTCCGCTCAGTATATTCGAGACAACGTGTGCCGGCATCGCCGATGGGTAGGGAAGCGCGCTGCCCGGATAATACCAGATACCGATCGGATTCTGGTTGAACTCGTCCTGGCGGTTCCATGTTACAAACAGCCGGTTGTTGTCGTTAATGTTGTAATCCACCCTGACGCGGAATTCGAAGCGATTTACGTGCGCGCTCAGCAGCTCGTAGAAGTTGTTGCCGGTCGAATTCGGCTGCGCCCACGCCGCCTGCGGGAAGGTCCTGGCATAGGCGAGCGAAGTGGGATCGAGCAGGCTTTCCGGGATCATTCCGCCGGGGTATTCGGTGGCGGCTCCGTGTGCGGCCGGCGCCGCCGCATAGACAGAATAGGCGTTGGCGAATCCCGTGCCGAGAGTGGCCAGGTACTGCGGCGAGAAATTCCCTTGCAGCATCTGCGCGGTTGGAACAAAGGTTACGGTCTCGAGGCGCGAGGGCTGATCCATGCCTTCCGGTGCGACGTAGAAGAACAGCTTGTCGCGCTTTCGATTGAAGCGAACGCCTGGGATCGGGAGTGGCCCGCCAATCTCGGCGCCGGGAGCGAGGAAAGACGGAATAGACTTCGACTTAGGAAATCCCAAAGTCTTCCAGTAGGCGTCTTCGGTGTCGAGGTTGAAGTCGGTGGCGAAGAGGTAAAGCGCGCCGTGGAAGGCGGATGTGCCGCTTTTGCCGATGGCCTGCAAGGTGACCGGCCCCTTGGCGTACTCGGCCCCGTAGGCCGAAGTAAGTAGAGTCATCTCCGCGATCTGGTCCGGATTGATGTTGGCCACCTGGGTGCCCTGGTTGCCGGGGTCGAGCAGGTTGGCGCCGTCGGATGTGACAGTCATCGATCCGTAGGGTTGCGTCCCATTGGCAACATACTGTCCGGCTGGTCCGGAGTTACTTCTCGTGAGCTGGCTGTTCCATGCGTATTGGGAGAGGCCGCTGTTGATGGCCATTCCCGGCATGATCTTGATCAGTTCGGAGGCGTTGCGGCCCTCGATGGGAAGATCCGCCAGCATTTGGCCGCTCAGCGTTTGACGGGTCTCGCCGGTGTCGAGTGGCGTGGTCGAATCGAGGGAGGCCGACACACGAACGTGCATGGCGGGAGCTCCGATCTGCAACACGACGTCCGGCAAAGTCCGGCTCTCGCCCTGGCTGAAGACGATGTGGGCGCGCTCCCAGACCTCGAAGCCAGGCGCCGAAATCGCGGCGGTGTAAGAGCCGGGTTGGATGGCGGAGATGCTGAAGAACCCACTACCGTTCGAGACCGTCTCACGAGTCGTGCTGGTAGCCTCGTCTCTCAACACGACTTTGGCGTGTGGAACCACCGCGTCGCTCGCGTCCTGCACCGTGCCGCTGAGCGAACAGCTCGCGTTCTGGCCGAAGGCGAGTGCCGGCAGGATGGTCAGGACTGCGACGAGCAGCCACGCGGGTAAGACGGTGTCTCGAGTCATGTGAGTAAGGTTCCCCGATTCTTGTTCCTGGCAGCCTACCACCGGAACGGGCGGCAGAACCAGCGGTAAGCCCAACCTGGGGAAGGGCCGACCGGCGAGGCGGCGATCGTCTGTTTCCGACCCGATACTCCGCAATGGCCCGCCCTCGAACAATTGTACGCGAACGGCCACAAAGCGCAAGCGGCTTTCGGAAGACTGGCGGCCTCCGGGACGCCCAGCCACTTCACGCTATCCCGCCGGAATCCTGAGTCGATAACTTACAACTTCGGCGAAGCGGATTCCTGCCGGCAACCGCCCACGCCAGCAATGATCGCGGGCGCTCTTCTTCAGGAGCCCCGGCGCGGTTCGGCGAAAACTGAAGACGGAACGATACGCGGCTGTATCGGTACCCGTTGCGAAGTGCAGTTTCCGCTGCCATAGGCGTGTACCCCGGCCACGCACGTTCCGGCCGGCGCCACACGTGATCCGGGGTCCGTCAACAACGCTGCGGTTCGGTGAAACGCATCGGACCTGGACGATCGAAGCCGATCAAGGGCTCACTCTCCGGCGGAGCGATGGGTAAAATAGTCGGTGCGCGGTCGCTCGTGGCCGACTGCGCAGCGACCGGCCAGCCGGACCACGAAGGCGCGACCATCGCCGCGGTGCTGGAGCACGGCATCGCGCCGATGGCGCGGGTGGGGGTTAGTGCGATGCTATGCGCGTGCGTTTTTCCCGGCGCGATTCCAAATGGGCGTCAGGATTGGTGAGAATTGGAAAGGACTGTTTCATGAAGCGGAACTTGCATCTTACGGCCGCGGCCCTTACGGCGCTATGTTTGATCTTCAGTTCACTGGCGTCCGCTCAGGACGCCAACCCAGCGGGCCGCGGGGGCGGACGAGGGGGACGAGGCAACTTTACGCCTCAACCGCCGTCCTTCGAAGTTCGTCCCGACCGGACCGTAGTCTTCCGGCTGGCCGCCCCCGACGCCGCCAGCGTGAAGCTTAACGGCGATTTCCAGCAGGCGCCGGCCGCCGGGGGAGCGCCGCCGCCTTCGGCGTCGGGGGACATGACCAAGGGCGATAATGGCGTTTGGACCATCACGGTGGGGCCGCTCCATCCCGCCGTCTACAACTATTCGTTCACCGTCGACGGCGTCCGCAACATCGATCCGGGCAACCCCATGGTGAAGCGCGGCGACCGCTCTTCGGAATCCATGTTCGAAGTGCCCGGCGATAAACCCGCCGTCTACGACATCCAGCAGGTTCCCCACGGAACTGTGCACATCAACTGGTATCACTCGGTATCACTCGGCGCCCCGCGCAGCATTTATGTCTACACGCCACCGGGGTATGAAAAAGGAAAGTCGAAGCTTCCCGTGTTGTATCTGCTGCACGGATCGGGAGACACGGAGGCTGGCTGGGTGGATATCGGCCGCGCCAACCTGATTCTCGACAACTTGATTGCGGCCGGCGCCGCGAAACCGATGATCGTCGCGATGCCCTACGGGCGTCCCCTGCCGGAAGTGATGCTCGTTCCATCCGCTGGACGGGGGCCGGCCAACGCCGACGATCTGTTCGGGAACGATCTGCTGCAGGACGTTATCCCCTACGTCGAAAAACTCTATCGCGTCTCGGCCAGGGCCGACGATCGGGCGCTGGCGGGTCTCTCGATGGGCGGCGGCCAGGCGTTGCGGATCGGCCTTGCGCATCTCGACACGTTCCATTACATCGGCGCTTTCAGCGCGGCGGCGCGCGGCAACCCGGAGGAGGCATTCAAGGATTTCTTCGCTGACCCGGCTGCGGCGAACAGGAAACTGAAACTGTTCTACATCGCCTGCGGGAAGACGGACGGCCTGTTTGCGGGCTCGCAGGCTCTGAACGATGCGCTGGAGAAGCATCAGATCAAGCACCGGTTCGCGCCTTCGGAGGAGGGCCACGTGTGGCGCAACTGGCGGGATTACCTGGCCGATTTCGCGCCGCAGCTCTTCCGGTGACGCAAGTAGGCCACGTGGCCGGCGCCAGCCGCCAACCCGCGGAATGCCATTGCCTCGGCGCGAGCCACGCCGGCTCACCCGGGCCAAAACCCGGTGTTCCTCCAAAGAGCGAGGCTCCGGGTTTGGCTATCTCTTGAGCATGGCGACAAAGCCGCCGCCGGAACGCAGGTCTATGGAGAGCGAGTCGTTCGCGGTAAGCGTGAGGTGCTCTATCTTGAGAGCGGCGGCCTGGTCTGTGTCGCGCAGGAGCGTGGCCAGATAGGAGATGGGGCGCCCGCCTTGCGGTTGTGCCCCTCTGCGGAGAAAAGTGGAGAGATCGATCCGCACGTTCCGCGCATATGGCCCGTTCACGATCGCCACGAACCACGTGTCCCCGCTACGCCGGGCGAAGGCTGCGACTTCCCGGATTTCGGAAACCGGAAGAACGACCGTCTCATCCCAGGTGGTCGGAAGGGCCTTCAGTACGTCTACGGAGGGGTTCGCCAGAATATTGCCGGGGTGTGCGGCGTAGCACATCTCGGGAGCCTGCAGGATCGCGGCAGTCGCGACCTGGTGCGCCCAGGTTGTGTCGGCCATACGCCAGCCGAAGTGCGTGGGAGTAAAGTCGGCCATCCCCGCCAGCATGCGGGTGAATGGCAGGGTAGCGTCGTGCTGCGCGTACGGCCCCGGGAACTCCAACCCGCGGATAGCCTCGTATCCCACGATGTTCGGGTAGGTTCGCTCCAGGCCCGTCGGCTTGTTGGCTCCATGAAAGTCCACCAGCAGCTTGTGTTGCGCGAGCGCTTTCAGCACGGTCTCGTAGCGGTCGATGAGCCACTTGTGCTCGTTATCCCAGAAGTCGATCTTCAACCCCGCCGCGCCGGTCCGGTTGCACATGTTGACAGTGTCCTCGAGATACTTTGGGTCTTCGAAATCGGCACTGTAGGTCCACAGCAGGATCTTCACCCCGCGTTCGCGCGAGTAGTCCACCACTTCTTTCAACTGGCTTTCCGTCCAATTCCTCCAGAAGCCCTCCAGAATGTTGTACTCAAAGCCGAGCTGCTGGTTGAGCCTGGCAAACTCCTTCTGCCCCTCCACGGTTCCCTCGCCGCCGTCGAGGTAGACAAAGACGGCACGGCCGGGCTTGATCCAGTCCTCCTTGATGCCCTTCGGAAAAAGCCTGGGATCCGGAGGCGGATTCACGTTGTGCACGATGTCGCAGTTCACGAGCGTGTTCAGATCGGCGCCGATCATCACCACCCTCCACGGCGTGGCGATGGGGCCGTTGACAACCGCTTGAGTGGTGACGCGCTCCACGTCCCTGGGGTGCCGCGATCGGAACGCGAAGATCACCGGCGCCGCGTGAGCCAGCCTGGCGTGCACCACCTGAGCGGCATCCGTCTGCAGCATCATGCCGCTGTAATTGACCAGCGCGCCCTCGGTGATGGAAGCGTACGCGCTTTTGTCGCGCAGCACGAAGGTGAACGGAGGCTGGGTCCACTCGCCGTCCATCATGCCCTCGATGGTGTTGGTGGTGGTTCGCCACGGATAGACCCCTTCATAGCCGGATACGTAGTTCTGCGGCGCGACCACGCTCCCCGCTGGAACATGGAATTCGGTGACTTCGTCGGGGGTCCGTGCGCCCTGGCCCGGCACCAGGTGACGGAAGGCCACGCCGTCGTTGTAGGCCCGGATTTCCAGCGTGTAGGACGTTCTTGACTTGGGATGGGTCACCGCCACCTTGGCGCCGTTGCAGTTGTCCACCGCAGTGGAGTGTGCGCCGTACCATGGGTAGGATTCGTTCACCCGGTAGTTCTCCACCGTCCCGACCTGGGCGCCGTCGGCGAGATCCACTTTATCCACCACGATGCCGACGAGCGATGCATCGAGGATGTTCTTCGCGCCAAAGGTAACCGTGTATTGCAGGTGACCCTGGGCATTCGACGACAACACAAACCGCACATTGCCATCCGGGCTGGCCACCGTCACGTCCGCCATCGCGGGGAGCAACACACAGAATTGAACTAGTGGATAAAGAATGAGTCTGTTCATTTGAGTTCTCCTGGAGCCGGCGGAATGGATCGAGTCCGGGCGTACCTGTCCGCAAGACCCGGCGCGCCCCACATAACGCCGGCGAATCCACTCCCGCGTCGCGCACCCGAACGTTGGAATGTGCGCATAATCCATATTATGACTGCACGTTCAGGCGGCAGGACGTTCCTCCGCGCTCTATTCTTCCTGCCACTCTCTATTTTTGCGCTCCAGGCGGCGGGCACGCTGGATGCCTATCTGATCGACGTGGAAGGCGGCAAAGCCGTGCTGGTGGTGGCCCCGTCGGGGGAATCTCTACTGATCGACGACGGCTGGCCGGGGTACGGCGGCCGCGACAACCGCCGGATTGTGGAGGCGGCCAAAGCGGCCGGCCTCAAACAAATCGATTACCTGTTGATCTCGCATTACGACATAGACCACCTCGGCGACGTTCCCGCCCTACTCGCCGCCTTTCCGGTGAGGCGCATCATAGACAACGGCTCGCTCCAGACTCCCGGCGCCGACTTTGAGCGGCGATACAAAGCATTCGCGGAGGCTCGCGACGCCATGGACCACACGACCGTCAAGCCGGGCGACAAACTGCCTGTCAAGGGAGTCGACATAACCGTGGTCGAAGCGGCGGCAAAGGGCATTCAGAGCGCGCTCCCCGGCGCGGGGGCGCCTAACCCGGTTTGCGCCACCACGCCGCCCAAAGCCGAGCGCGCGAGCGACCACGAGGACAACATGTCCATCGGACTGCTCTTCACGCTGGGCAAGTTTCGCATGCTCGACCTCGCCGACCTGGAAGCGTTCTACCAGTACAAGCTGGTTTGCCCCAACAACCTGATCGGGACCGTGGACGTTTACAATGTCAGCGTGCATGCTCAGGAGAAAGGCATGTCGGGAGTGCTGGAACCGGCGGTGCGGGCGCGCGTTGCCCTGGTGGGCAACGGCGCGCGAAAGGGTGGCGATCCCGCATCGTGGCCGATCCTGCGCAACGCGCCCGGCATGGAGGATATCTGGCAGGCGCACTTCTCGGTGGCGGGCGGCAAAGAGAGCAATCCGCCCGGGGACTTCATCGCCAACGTCGACCCGAACTGCCAGGGCAAGTGGATCAAACTCTCGGCCCGGCCGGACGGCTCCTTCACGGTGACCAACAGCCGCAATGGTTTTTCGAAGACATATGCGGCTCACAACTGAACAGGCAGGCGTCCATGCCGGATGATCCATCGAGCCGGAGGCAGTTTCTCGGGCGCGCCAGCAAACTCGGTTCCATTCCGCTGATCGGGACGGCGCTGGCAGCCGCGCCATTTCAACCCAAGTCCACACCGAAGGCCGCGGGGGGCAATTTCGTCATCATACCCACCCACGAGCATGCGGGCGATCTGGACGAATGCCTCGACTTTCCGCCGGAGTGGGACGTTCACGTGCAGCACATGGCGGGATACCGAGCGCCCGTCCAGACGGCAGAGCAACTGGCCGGCCAGATGAACCAGCCGATCGGCACAAAGACGCTACGGGAGCTGGCGCAGGGAAAGCGAAGGGTGGTGGTCACCTTCGACGACCTCACCCGCACCACGCCCACTTATGCCATGACCCCGTGGGTGGTCGCGGAGCTCGAGGCCGCGGGCGTGAAGCCCGGGAACATTCTGTTTCTCGCCTCCTACGGCACGCACCGGGCCATGACTGCGCTCGAGATCCAGCTCAAGCTGGGGAAGGACATCGCCAACCGGTACGCCTGGATGAACCACAACGCGTTCGACTGCCTGAAGGAAATCGGCACGACGAGCTTCAAAAACAAGGTTCTGATCAACCAGACGTTTATGGGGGCGGACCTGAAGGTCTGCCTCAGCGGCGTCAAGGTCCACTGGGACGCCGGTTACGGCGGTGGCGCAAAGGCCGTGCTGCCGGGCGTCGCTGGAATTTCCACGGTGGAGTTCAACCACCAGGTGATCCTGGCCGGCAATCGCGCCCGGACCGGACCGGTGAAAATCTTCACGAATCCCATGCGCAAGGACATGATCGAAGCCGCACGAATGGCCAACGTGGACTTCACGGTGCAGCTTCTCTACAACCAGAAGCTCAAGCCGTTGCGCGCCTTCAGCGGCGACATCGTGGAAGCCCATCACACGGCAGTCCGGCTGGCGGCCAGGACGTACTGCACGCCCCTCTTCAAGGACGCCGACATCGTGGTCGCCAACGCCTACCCGCAGAACGCCCAACCCTATCACGGCGCGAGCTGGATCGGCGCGTCGGTGAAGCAGGGCGGCACGGGAGTGATCGTCATCCAACACCCGCTGGGCTACGACCCGATTCATTACCTGAACAACAAGGTGGCCGGCAGCCGCGGCCAGACCTACTGGGATCTGCATCCGCCTCCGCCTCGTCCCGGTCCCGGAGGCTCGCACACGATCGTCTACTCGCAGTACATGAGCCGCACGATCATGAACAACTATGCCCCCGGCACGGATTTCTGTACGGAGTGGGCGGGGGTCGTGAAGATCCTCAGGGAGCGGCACAAGGGCAGCGACGTGAAGGTGGCCGTGTACCCCTACGCCGGAATGCAGCACCAGGAGATCGAACTGGACGGCTAATTACGTCGCCGACATCCCGGCCCTTCTTCAGTGCGATGCGCTCCAGTCGCTTCTGCAATTGGCCGTCAAGGTAAATCGGCAGGCGTACGCGCGCTCGCTTCCGGAAGAACTTGCCGCGCTTCGCCTTCGAAAAATCACAATTTCGCTTCATTCTTCAGGCTCCCGGTATTGTGCCTGCCGTCGAAGCGCTCGGTGCCTCCCGTGACTTAACTTAAGTCACGGCAATTTTTCAAGTAATTCAAAAACAAGGACTTACTGAAAGCGGAACTTAACTTAAGTCACGCCCCTCCGCCTTTCACTTCAGCAGCGCCGCCGACTTACTCGCGAAGTCCAGCACCCACGACGGGAACATCCCCAGCGCCAGCGTGCCCACGGCCGGCAGAATCAGCGCCAGGCGGAACGACGGCGTCAGCGGTTCCACTTCGCCCGCCCCATCGGCGGGATCGCGGAAGTACATCGCCACCAGCAGCCGCAGATAGTAATAAGCCGCCACCGCGGTGTTGAGCAGGCCCAGCACGGTGAGCCAGACCAGTTGCGACTCCAGGGCCGCTCTGAAGATGTAAAACTTGCCGAAGAACCCGCCGGTCAGCGGCACGCCGATCAGCGACAGCAGAAAGATGGCGAGCATGGCCGCCGTCAGCGGCTGGGTCTGGCCCAGGCCGGCCAGGTCGTCGATGGATTGGCGGCGTTCCCCGCGGCCCGAAATGTGGCCGACCACGGCGAAGGCGCCGATGTTCATGAAGGCGTACGCCGCCAGGTAGAACATGGCGGCCGCGACGCCGGTATCCGAGCGCGCCGTGAGCGCCACCATCACGTAGCCGGCATGCGCGATGGAGCTGTACCCCAGCATGCGCTTGAGGTTGGTCTGGCGCAGCGCGGCGAAATTTCCAATGGTCATGGAGGCCAGCGCCGAGAGCCATACCAGCGGCTCCCAGGCCCTGCCGAGCGGGGCGAAGGCCGTCATGAAGATGCGCAGGAACACGGCGAACGCGGCGGCCTTGGGGCCGGCCGAAAGGAAGGCGCTCACCGGCGTGGGCGCGCCCTGGTACACGTCCGGAGCCCATAACTGAAACGGCGCGGCGGAAACTTTGAAGCCCAACCCCACGAACATCAAACCCGCGGCCACGCCCAGCAGCGTTCCCTGCGCGCTGCCGCCTACCGCCAGCAGGGCATGCACGGTGGTCAGGTTGATGGTGCCCGTGGTTCCGTACACCACGGCCACGCCGTAGAGAAAAAACGCGGTGGCGAAGGAGCCCAGCAGGAAATACTTCAGCGCGGCCTCGTTGGACCGCTTGTCGTCGCGCAGGTATCCGGCCAGCACGTAGCTCGAAATGGAGGAAATCTCCAGGCCGATGAAGATCACGATCAGGTCGTTGGCCGCCGCCATCATCGATTGACCGGCGATCGAGAACAGCAGCAGCGCGTGGAATTCGCCGGCCTCGGCTTGCTGGCGCTTCAGGAAACCGTACGATGCGAGCGCCGTCAGGATGCCCACGCCCATCACCAGCACGCGGAAGAACGTGGCGAAAGCGTCCACCCGCAGCATGCCCCCGAAGGCCAGGCCGCCGTGGGAGTAGGCGGCCGCCGCGCCCGCGATCCCGGCCGCGAGCGCGGCGATCGTCAAGTGGCCGAAGGCGGCCGGGCGGCGCTTGCCGATCACCGGATCGAGCACCATCAGCAGCGTCCCCATGGCCGTGAGAATCATCTCCGGCAGGAAGCGCACCAGGTCGCCGCTCATGAACCCCGTCATGACGATGTCACCGGGCACGCGCCACCTCCGCCCGCGGCCGCGTCCCCACGCGGTACGGCACGTTCACTTCGGATTGCGCCAGCACCTGGGCGGTCACCTTGCTCACCGGCGGCAAAAAGCTCTGCGAGTACACGCCCATCCAAACCATCATGACCAGCAGAGGAATCGCCGCCGCCCATTCGCGCGGGCCCAGGTCGAACACGCGCGACTTCACCTCCGCTCCCGCCACGCCGTAGAAAACCCGCTGGTACAGCCACAGCATGTAGCACGCCGAGAGAATCACGCCCGTGGATGCCCAGACGGCCCACGTGAAATGGGCGATGGCCGCGCCTTGCAGCACCAGGAACTCGCCCACGAAATTGTTGAGAGTGGGCAGGCCGATGGAGGCCAACGCGGTGACGAGGAACGCGGTCGAGAGCCACGGAGCGGCGGTGGCCACGCCGCCGTAATCGGCGATCTCGAGCGAGTGGCGCCGCTCGTAGAGCAGGCCCACGAAGACGAACAGGGCGCCCGTCGAAATGCCGTGGTTCAGCATCTGGTAGACCGCGCCATCGAGCCCCTGCTGCGTGAACGAGAAGATGCCCAGGACCACGAATCCCAGGTGGCTCACCGAGGAGTAGGCCACCAGCTTTTTCATGTTGGGCTGCACCATGGCCACCAGCGCGCCGTAAACGATGCCGACGATCGCCAGCGTGGCGATCCACCCGGAGCACTGGCGCGCGGCGTTGGGAAACAGCGGCAGACAGTAGTGCAGGATGCCGTAGGTGCCCATCTTCAGCATTACCGAAGCCAGCATCACCGACCCGGCCACGGGAGCTTCCACGTGCGCGTCGGGCAGCCAGGTGTGCAGCGGGAAGAGCGGCACCTTGATGGCGAAGGCCACGAAGAACCCGAGGAACAGCAGCATCTGCTCCTGCGAATCGAGCCGCAGTTCGCCGGCCGACAACTGGTTCAGAATGGCGGCGTAGCTGAAGGTGTGCGCCTTGTTGTAGAGATAAACGATGGCGGCCAGCATCAGCACGCTGCCGGCCATGGTGTAGATGAAGAACTTCACGGCGGCGTAGATGCGGCGCTCGTGGCCCCAGATGCCGATGAGGAAATACATGGGCACCAGCGACACTTCCCAGAACACGTAGAAGAGGAACAGGTCCTGCGCCAGAAACACGCCGATCAAGCCGAATTCCAGCAGCAGCAGGAAGGCGTAGAACTCCTTGGCGCGGGTGCGGATGGAGCGCCACGAAATCAGCACGCAGATGGGCGTGAGCAGGGTGGACAGCAGCACCAGCCACAGGCTGACGCCGTTCACGGAAATGGCGAAATGGATTTTGGGCGAGGCGATCCACGAAAAATCCAGGGCGAACTGCTCGCCCGGGGCGGTGCGGTCGAACCGCGCCAGCAGGCCCAGCGAAACCACGAAGGTAACCAGCGAAACCGCCAGCGCAAACCGGCGGCTCAATTCCGGCGCCCTCCGCGGCAGCAGCAGCGCGAAGAGAAAGCCGGCCAGCGGCAGCAACAGCACGGGCAGGAGGTTGGCGCTCATCGCACCAGCCCTCCCGCCAGCCCCATCACGAAGATCAGCATCACCGCGCCGAACGCCACCCAGGTGGCGTAGCTGCGGATGTTGCCCGATTGGATGCGCCCCAGCAGGCCGCCCACGTCGCGCGCCCGCGCGGCCAAGCCGTTCACCAGGCCATCGATTCCGGCGGCGTCCACCGCTTTCCAGAGCACCGCGCGCGACCCGTTCACCAGCGGGCGAACCACGGCGGCATCGTAAATCTCATCCACGAAATACTTGTTGTAGACCAGCTTGTAGAGGCCGGACACGCGGCCCGCGATGGCCTCGGCCATGCCCGGCTGGAACAGGTACATCAGCGTGGCGAGCGCAATGCCGATCAAGCCCGCCGCGATTGAGATCGCCATCAGCGCGTGGCTCTCCACTGGCTCGCCGGCATGGAAAACCCCGCGCAGAAACTCCGGTACCGGAAAGAGCTTGCCGCCGCCCAGCGACAGCAGCGCCAAAACCACCAGCGGCGCCAGCATCACCGGCGGCGATTCGTGCGGATACCCGTCGCCGCGGTACTTCCCGAAAAACGTGAGGAACATGGCGCGCGAAACGTAGAACGCCGTCATCCCGGCGGTGATCACGCCCACCCAGTAAATCCACGGGGCATTTTCATAGGCCGCTATCAGAATGGCGTCCTTACTGTAGAAGCCCGAGAACGGCGGCACGCCGGCGATGGCCACGGCGGCGCACGCCATGGTCCAGAACGTCCAGGGAATCTTCTTCCGCAAGCCGCCCATCTTCGACATATCCTGCTCGCCCGAAAGCGCGTGGATCACGCTGCCCGCGCCCAGGAAGAGCAGCGCCTTGAAGAACGCGTGCGTCACCAGGTGGAAGATGCCGACCGAGAACGCCCCGCTGCCCACGCCCACGAACATGTAGCCGAGCTGCGAAACCGTGGAGTAGGCGAACACCTTCTTGATATCGTTCTGCGCCAGGCCGATGGTGGCCGCGAAGAACGCCGTGGCGATGCCCACAATGGCGATGGTGTGCATGGCCGCCGGAGCGTGCGTGTAGATCGGCCACGCGCGCGCGGTCATGTAGACGCCGGCGGTGACCATGGTGGCGGCGTGGATCAGCGCGGAAACCGGCGTGGGACCGGCCATGGCGTCGGGCAGCCAGACGTACAGCGGCAACTGCGCGGACTTGCCGCAGGCCCCCACCATCAGCAGCAGGCCGATCGCGGTCAGCGTGCCCACCGGCGCGGCCGGCGCTTGCCCGAACACGCTGGCGAAATCGAGCGAGTGGAAATTCGCGAAGATCAGAAACATCCCCAGCGAGAAGCCGAAATCGCCGATGCGGTTGACGATGAACGCTTTGTTGGCGGCGTTGGTGGCGAACCGCTTGTCGAAATAAAAGCCGATCAGCAGGTAGCTGCATAACCCCACGCCCTCCCAGCCGACGAACAGCAGCGCGAAATTGGCCGCCAGCACCAGCGTCAGCATGAAGAACATGAACAGGTTGAGGTAGGCGAAGAAGCGGTAGTAGCCGCCCTCGTGCGCCATGTAGCCGATGGCGTAAATGTGGATCAGCGAGCCGATGCCCGTCACCACCAGCAGCATCACGGCGGTGAGGCGGTCGAGGGCGAAATCGCAGCCGATCTTGAGCGAGCCGCTTTGAATCCAGGTGAAGTAGTGCTCCACGCGGGGCGTTTGAAGATCGCCGGCCCGGGAGAGCGTATACAGCACCCAGGCGAAGGAGACGAGCACGCTCCCGATGGCGAACAGGTTGACCAGGCTCCTGGAGAAGCGCCGGCCCAACAGGCCGTTGATGGCGAAGCCCGCCAGCGGAGCGAGAGGTATGAGCCAGAGTTGCATCAGTTCTTCATCGAATCCACTTCATCGATATTCAGCGTCCCGCGGTTTTTGAAAACCGTCAGGATGATGGCCAGACCCACGGCCGCCTCCGCCGCCGCCACCACCATCACGAAGAAGGCGTAAAGGTGTCCGTCCACGCCGCCCGGCCCCTTGTGCTGGTAGGCGAAAGCCACGAAGCTCAGGTTCACGGCGTTCAGCATCAACTCGATGGACATGAAGACCGTGATGATGTTGCGGCGGAACAGAAATCCCGCCACGCCGAGCGCGAACAGCGCCGCGCTGAGCATGAGGAACCAGCTTGCGGGAACCTGCGCCATCTCAGTCCATCTCCTTCCGCGCCAGCACCACCGCGCCGATAATGGCGATCAGGATGAGGACCGAGGTGGCCTCGAACGGCAGCAGGAAGGTGGTGAAGAGCGCATGGCCAACAGCCCTGGGAGTGCCGCCCCGGAATCCGCCGAAGTGCACCATGGCCTCCGGCGGCGCCATCTGCCTCGCGAAAAACGCCAGCAGGCCGAGCAGCGCGATCAGCACCGGCACGCCCAGCAACTGAACGGTGAACGACTGGCCCTTGGAGCTTTCCTTGCCGGCGTTCAACAGCATGATCACGAACACGAACAGCACCATGACGGCGCCGGCGTAAACGATCACCTGCGCGGCGGCCAGGAACTCCGCGCCCAGCAGCAGGTAGAGGATGGCCAGCGAGCCCATCACGCCGATCAGCGAGACGGCGCTCGAAATGGGGTGCGTCTGCACCACCACGTTGACGGCGCAAACCAGCGCAATGGCCGCGAAAATGAGGAAGAGGATCAGGTCCATGGACCACTCCCTGCAACTGCTATTGTGGGGCGGGTTGGTAACCGGCCTTCCGAAGGACGAGCAAGTGCACGCGCGGGCGAGCTTCGCTCGCCTGGCCGGTTGACAACCGGCCGCAGGTTGACAACCTGCCCCACAAACGCGAATGTCGCCCCATTTCGCATATCAGCTCACCAGCGCCACGGCCAGGCCGGTGATCAGCAGGTTGGCCATGGCCACGGGAAACAGGAACTTCCACGCGAAGCCCATGAGCTGATCGTAGCGGAAGCGCGGCAGCGTGCCGCGAACCCACATGAACCCGAACAGAATAGCGCCGGTCTTGGCGCAGAACCAGAACAGCGGCATCAGCCACGCCTGCACCACGGGCAGCAGGAACACCCCGGCAACGCCCAGGAAAACGATTCCCACCACCGGGAAGCTCCGCTGATCGCGCCGGCGCACCGCGTGCGCGCCGTGGTACAACGCCATCGCTCCCGCGGCCGCGAAGATCAGGACGGGCGCCAGGCTCGACCCGTACTTCGCCGGCCAGGGCGCCACCCAGCCGCCCAGGAACAGCAGCGTGGCCATCGAGCTCACCGTGACCATGTTGGCGTACTCGGCCATGAAGAACGACGCGAATTTCATGCTGCTGTATTCCACGTGGAAGCCGGCCACCAGCTCGTTCTCGGCTTCCGGCAGATCGAAGGGCACGCGATTGGTCTCGGCGAACGCCGCGATCAGAAAAACCACGAAGCTGACAATCTGCGGGAACGGCCCGCTCAGCACGTTCCAGTGGAGCAGGCTGCCGGATTGCTTCTCCACCAGTTCGCGCAGGCTGAGGGTGTTCGAGAGCAGCAGCGGCGAGGCGATGGCCAGCGACATGGGCAGCTCGTAGCTGATCATCTGCTCCGAGCTGCGCAGGCCGCCCAGCAGCGCGTACTTGTTGTTGGAGCTCCAGCCCGCCAGCGCCACGCCGTACACGCCCATGGAGGATACCGCCAGCACGAACAGCACGCCGATGTTCAGATCGGTGAGCTGCATGAGGGTGCGGTAGCCGGCCACCTGGATTTCGGGCCCGAAGGGAATCACCGAAATCGACAGCAGCGCCATGGTGATGGCCAGAAACGGCGCGCCCACGTAGAGCAGCTTGTTCACATAGGGCGGCACCAGGTCTTCCTTGGTGAGCAGCTTGATCACGTCCGCCACCGGCTGCAACAGCCCGTGCGGCCCCACGCGATACGGGCCGGGGCGCACCTGGATGTGCGCGATCACTTTGCGCTCCACCCATTGCAGGTAGGCCAGCGTGGTCATGAGCACCGCGAAAACCACCGCCGTTTTGATCAGGCTGATGACGATGAACGAATCCATTTAGCGGCCCAGACGGCTTTCCACCACCGAATTCAGAACCTTAGAATAGCGCCCGAGAGTGCCCGAGGCGAACAGCCCGCTATGATCGGAGCGCACCGCGTCCGGCCGGGCTTCCACCGGAATAGGCACGCCGGCGTGGAGCGTCTGCCCCGCGCCGCCCGAGTATCCCCGGACGTTTTCGCAAATCTCCCGCCACACCGCGCCCGGCGACCATGGGCCGAGCGCCGCGGCCACGCCCATCTCCCGCGCCAGGAATCCCATGATTTCCAGATCGGTTTTCACGCCCATGGTTTCGGCGGCGCGCGTCAGTTTCTGCACCTCGCCGGTGGAGTTGGTCACGGCGCCGTTCTTCTCGTACGCCGAAGCGGCCGGCAGCACCAGGTCGGCAGCCTCGGCGGTTTCCGTGAGGAACAAGTCCTGAACCAGCATGAAGCGGGCCTGGCGCGCGGCGCCGTGCTTCAGCGGATTGGCGCCCACCACCCACAGCACGTCCAGAGGGGCGGCGACGATTTCGTCCAGGCGCATGCCGGGCTGGTCCGAAGGCCGGTAGCCCGGCAGCAGTTCGGGCGTCACGCCCATGTCGATGGCGCCGCGCGAATTGGCGTAGTCCACCAGGCAGACGTACTTCACCGGAATGCCCAGCGATTCGCCGAACTCGACCAGCGCGCGGACCGCGCCGCCCTTGAGGGAGTCGTCGAACACCACCACCAGCTCGGGCTCGGCCTTCAGTTTTTCGCCCAGCGACTGGTAGTCCGCGCCGCGCACCACCGCCGCGGCGTAGTTGTCCTCGCGCACGGGCTGCGGCGTCACCACGTAGATGCGCGCCTGGTGATGCCGGTAGTTGGCGCGGATCTGGAAGGAAAGCAGCGGATGCTCCCGCGCCAGGTCCGCGCCCAGGATCAGGATCGCTTTGCGTTCGTAGAGGTCCGCGACGGTGGCCAGTTGGCCCCGCCGGCCGGCGAGCGAGTCCAGCAGCGCCGCCACGTCGCCGGTGCGGTGATGGTCGATATGGTTGGTTTTGAGCGCCTGGCGCGCGAACTTTTGCAAGTAGTAGTTTTCTTCGTTGGTGGTGTGGTTGGAGCCCACCACGCCGAACGCGCCGCCGGAAGCGAGCGCGGCCTTGAACTTCCCCGCGGCGATTCCCAGCGCTTCGCTCCAGGAGACTTCCTCGAGCTTGCCGTTGCGGCGCGCCAGCGGGGATTGCAGGCGCGCGGGGTGATCGTGGAAATCGAAGGCGTAGCGTCCCTTGATGCAGAGGAACTCGCCGTTGATGCCCGAGCGGTCGCGGTTGTTGCCGCGTACGATGCGGCCGTTGCGCGTGCCCAGGGTGACGGTGCAGCCGTCGGCGCAGTGCGCGCAAACGGTGCCCACGTGGGTCATTTCCCAGGGCCGCGTCCGGTAGCGGTAAGCGCCGCTGGTGAGCGCGCCCACCGGGCAGATGTCGATGCACGCGCCGCACTCGTCGCATTCCAGGTGGTCGCCGCGATTGGGCGCGATTTCCGACGCGACGCCGCGGTTGATCACGCCCAGCGCGCGAACGCCCATGCCCTCATCGCAGATGCGCACGCAGCGGAAGCACAGGATGCAGCGCGGAGCGTCGTAGAACACCACCGGCGAAAATTGTTTTTCGGGCGTGTGGACCTTGGTTTCGGCGTAGCGGCTCTCGCCGGCGCCGTAGCGGAACGCCATGTCCTGGAGCTCGCACTCGCCGCCCTTGTCGCACACCGGGCAATCCAGCGGATGGTTGCTGAGCAGGAACTCGAGCGTGTACTTGCGGGCCTCGGCCACCGCCGGCGTATCGGTGCGCACCACCATGCCCGGGGCCACCTGCAGCGTGCACGCCGTCATGAGCTTCGGCATGCCGGCCACTTCCACCAGGCACATGCGGCAGGCGGCCTGCAGCGACAGCCCTTCGTAATAGCAGAAGGCCGGAATCCCGATGCCGTTCCGTTTGGCAACGTCGATCACCAGCGAACCCGGCGCCGCCTGGATCTCGCGCCCGTCGATGGTGAGTGTGATCGGATCGGCCATCTAGATCCCCAACTGCTTTCTCCCCTTTGTGGGGCAGGTTGGCAACCTGCGGCCAAGTGGCACTCGGCCTGCCGAACCGTGAGAGAATCTGCCCAGGTCAGGCACAATCTCTTCGTGCCCGAATTCCACGTCCGCCGTCTCCCGCACTACTACTCCGTAGGCCACCCCATCTTCCTCACCTGGCGCCTCTTCGGCAGCCTTCCCGCGAACCGCGCATTCCCCGCGGTGACCACCAGCGGGAAGGCCTTCGCGGCCATGGACCACCTGCTCGACACGGCGCGCACGGGTCCCTTGCACTTGCGACGGCCGGAGTTCGCCGAGATGGTGGTGGAAGCCATCCGGCACCGCGAGCGCGAGGGGCTCTACACCATCCACAACTTCGTGGTCATGGCGAACCACGTTCATCTGCTGATAACTCCGCGGATGGAACTCCCCAAGCTGACCCAATCGCTCAAGCGAGCCACTGCGCGCGAGGGGAATCGGATGCTGGGCGTCTGTGGGCAGCCATTCTGGCAGGACGAGAGCTATGACCGGTGGGTGCGGAATGCGGTTGAGTTTGAACGGATTGCGAATTACATTGAGAACAATCCCGTGAGCGCGGGGCTCTGTGCTGCGCCGGAATACTTTCCCTGGTCCAGCGGCAGGCCGAGTGCCACTCGGCCGCAGGATGCCATCCTGCCCCACATAAGACTTCATGCCCCCACCGCCTGACTGGAGTTCTCGTAGGGGCACGGCCGCCCGTTCAGGTGATCCTCGAATTCGTGGCGGAACTTCTCCACGATCGAAATCGTGGGCATGGCCGCGGCGTCGCCCAGCGGACAGAAGGTGCGGCCCAGCATGTTCTTCGCCAGATCGCCGATCAGATCGATGTCGCTCCTCACGCCGCCGCCCTCGTGGAAGCGCGTCAGGATCTTCTTCAGCCAGGTGGTTCCCTCGCGGCACGGAATACACCAGCCGCAGCTTTCGTGCGCGTAGAACCGCATGATGCGCAGCGCCGCCTTCACCATGCAGGTGTCTTCGTCCATGACGATCACGCCGCCCGATCCGAGCATGGTCTTGCGCGCGGCCATGGAATCGTAGTCCATGGCGGCGCCATCGAGCTCCGCCGCGGTCAGCACCGGGCACGAGCTGCCGCCGGGGATGAACGCCTTCAGCTTCTTGCCGTGGCGGATTCCTCCGCCCACTTCTTCGAGCATCCGGTTCACCGGGAAGCCCAGCCGCAGCTCGTAGACGCCGGGCTTGTTGACGTGCCCGGTGAGGCACGTCATCCTGGTGCCGCCCGCGCGTGGCACGCCCAGCGCCGCGAACGCCGCGCCGCCGTCGCGCAGGATGGCCGGAACGGCGCAGAAGGTCTCGACGTTGTTCAACACCGTGGGGCACTGGAACGCGCCCACCACCGCCGGGAACGGCGGGCGGATGCGCGGAATGCCGCGCTTCCCCTCCAGCGATTCCAGCAGCGCGGATTCCTCGCCGCATTCGTAGGCGCCGGCGCCGGAGTGCGTGTAGAGATCGAAATCGAACCCCGTGCCCTGAATGTTCCTGCCCAGCCATCCGCCCTGGTAGGCTTCGGCGATGGCCTTCTCCATGACGTCGATCAGGTAACGGTACTCGCCGCGGATATAGACGTAGCCGGCGTGCGCGTCCACCGCCAACCCGGCGATGAGCACGCCCTCGATCAACTGGTGCGGATCGTTCTCGATGAGCAGGCGGTCCTTGCAGGTGCCCGGTTCGCTCTCGTCGCCGTTCACCACGATGTACTTCGGCTTGGGCGAGTTGCGCGGCACGAAACTCCACTTCAGCCCGGTGGGAAAACCAGCGCCGCCGCGGCCGCGCAGGTTGGACGCCTTGACTTCGTCGACGATCGCGCCGGGGGTCATGCCGGCGGCCTTCGCGAACCCCTGGTATCCCTCCGTGCGCAGATACCCGGCCAGCGTCGCCGAATCGGGGTTTCCGAAGCGCCGCGACAGCACCTTGGTCTCCAGCGGACTGGGTTCGTTGTACAGCATGCGCTACGGCTTCTTCCTCAGGCCGTCCAGCAGTTCGTCCAGCTTCGCGGGCGTCATGTCGTGATGAAAATCGTAATTCACCTGCACCGCCGGAGCCCACGAGCAGGCGCCCATGCATTCCACTTCCTCGATCGAGATCCGCCCGTCGGCGGTGGTCTCCTTGTTTCCGATGCCCAGCTTCCGGCAGGCGTGCTCCCACAGCTTGTCGCCGCCGCGCAGCAGGCAACTGATGTTGGTGCAGACCTGCACGTGGTGCCTGCCCAGCGGCCGGCTGCGCAGCATCGAGTAGTAGGAGAGCACCTCGTGGACCTCGAGCGCGGTGACGCCCACCCGCCGGGCCACTTCCTCCACCAGGTCTCCGGAAACGCAGCCCAGTTCGTCCTGCGCGTACAGCAGCATGGGAATCATGGCCGAGCGCTGCCGTCCGGGAGGATAGCTCTTCAGGAGCTTGTCGAACCTGGCTTCCAGTTGGGGAGAGAAAGTCATCACCTGTCCACGTCGCCCAAAACGAAATCGGTGCTGCCGATGGACGCGATCAGGTCGGCGATCAGCGCGCCCTCCACCATCTTCGGCACGGCCTGCAGGTTTCCGAAACTCGGCGTCCGCATGTGCACGCGGTATGGCTGGGCGGTGCCGTCGCTCACCACGTAGAAACCCAGCTCGCCGCGCGGCGATTCGATCGTCTGGTAGACCTCGCCCGCGGGCACGCGAAAGCCCTCGGTCACGATCTTGAAATGGTAGATCAGCGCCTCCATCTGGGTCTTCATTTTCTCGCGGTCGGGCAGCACCACGTGCGGGGCGTCGGCCTTCCACGGCCCCGCCGGCATGCCGTCCATGGCCTGGCGGACAATGCGCGTGCTCTGCCGCATTTCCTCGACGCGCACCTGGTAGCGCGCGTACACGTCGTTTTCCGCGCGCGTGGGCACTTCGAAATCGAACCGCTCGTAGCCGGAGTACGGCTCGTCCTTGCGCGCGTCGATCTTCAGCCCGGCGGCGCGCAGCATGGGGCCGGTCACGCCCAGGTCCAGCATGTCCTCGAGCGGAATGACGCCGACTCCGCGCGTGCGGCCGATCCAGATCCGGTTGTTGGTGAGCAGGTCCTCGTACTCGTCGACGCGGCCGGGAAACATGTCGACGAACTTTCCCACGCGCTGCGCCCACCCGCGCGGCGGCTCCAGCGCCAGCCCGCCGATGCGGAAATAGCTGGTCATCATCCGCTGGCCGCTGAACATCTCGAAAATGCGGAGGATCTCCTCGCGCTCGCGGAAGCAGTAGAGGAACACGCTCATGGCGCCGATGTCCAAGGCGTGCGTTCCCAGCCAGACCAGGTGGCTGTTGAGGCGCGTGAGTTCGGTGAGCATCACGCGCATCCACTGCGCCTGCGGTGGAATCTCCAGTCCCAGCAGTTTTTCCACCGCCAGGCAGTAGCCCAGGTTGTTGGAGAGCGGCGCCAGGTAATCCACGCGGTCGGTCAGGGTGACCGCCTGCTGGTAGGTCTTGACCTCGAACTCCTTCTCGATGCCGGTGTGCAGGAAGCCGATGTCGGGCTGGCAGCGGACCACGGTTTCGCCGTCCAGCTCGATCCGCAGCCGCAGCACGCCATGCGTGGAGGGATGCTGCGGTCCCATGTTGAGGACCATGCGGCGCGGGCCGGAGGCGGGTGGCTCTTCGGCCATTTCGACGGTGACGTTGGGAGGCAGCGCGCCTTCGCTCATGGCCTAAACCCTCGATCCGGTGACCGGATAATCCTTGCGCAGCGGGTGCCCCTCCCAGTCGTCGGGCAGCATGATGCGGCGCAGGTCCGGATGGCCCGTGAAGCGTATCCCGAACAGGTCGAACACTTCGCGCTCGTACCAGTTGGCGGAGCGCCACACGGAAGCCACCGAGTCGATGGCCGGATCGCCGTCCGGCAGCCGGCACTTCAGGCGCACGCGCAGGTTGCTTTCGATGGAGTGCAGGTGATAGACCACCTCGAAGCGCGGCGACGCGGGATGCCGGTCCACCGCCGTGACTGAGCTCAAGCGGACGAATTTCCGATCGTACTTGAGGTAGCCGCAGACGCTGTGGATGCGCGCCGGCGCGATCTCCAGGGTCACCTCGCCGCGGTCGAACCTGCCGCCCCGCAGGGCATCGGCGTCGAAGGCTTCCACAGCCAGCGCCACGCCGCGGTCTCGCAAACTATCGGGTAGCATCTCGAATCGTCAGGGCTTCCGGCTGGAGGCAGTGGTTCCGGACCAGTCCAGGGCGCCCTTTTTCCAGATGTAAAAGAAGCCGGAAAGAATCAGAAAAACGAACACCAGCATCTCGACGAACGCGGTCATCTTAAGGTCGCGAAACACGACCACCCAGGGGTACAGAAAAATGGCCTCGATATCGAAGAGGATGAAGAGCATGGCCACCAGGTAAAATTTCACGCTGAATCGCTGCCGGGCGTCGCCGGTGGGCACGATGCCGGATTCGTAAGGGATGTCCTTGACGCGGTTGCGCACCCGCTTGCCGAGCAGGTAGGACGCCGCAAGCAACCCCGCCGCCAGAGCCATCGCCAGCAGCGCCTGCACTACGACGGGAAAATATTGCTCCGTGTACGAGGAAGGATCGGGCATCTGATTCAGGGTAGTCCGGCTAAATCTGACTATAATGGTTGCAAAATGGGGGTGTCAACCGGCGTGCCGAGGTGCATCCGGGCGAAAGGCCGGCCGCGGGTGGCGGCCAGGGCCGGCGGTGTGGGGCAGGTTGTTAACCGGCGGCCGGGGCCAGGGAACGCCGGTCAATCGCCTGCCCCACAAACGCATCCGCTACTCGAAGCTGCGAACCGCGTCGGCTTCGTCTTCCCGCACGTCGAAGACGGTGTACAGCTTGGTGATCTGCAACAGGTCCTTCACGCGCTTGGCAAGGTTGAGCAGCTTGAGCTGCCCGCCGTTGTTGGTCACCGTGGTGAAACCCGAAACCAGCTCGCCGATCCCCGAGCTGTCGATGTAAGACACCTCTCCCAGATTGAGCAGGATCTTCTTCTGACCGCCCGATACCAAACCGCGCAGAGCGTCGCGCAAGGCGCTGGAGCCTTCACCCAGGGTGATCCGGCCCGCCACGTCCACCACGCTCACATCGCCTACCTGCCGAGTATTCAACTTTACGCTCACTGATTATGCCTCCTGGCAAAACGCACTCTTTTACTTTGACACCAAATACTTAACCAATGTTACTTCCGTTCCGCCGCGATCCAGCCGCCGCATGCGGAATTCGTCCATAAACGACCGGATCAGGAAAATCCCCCGTCCCGAGGTGGCCATCAGGTTCTCCGGCAGCCGCGGGTCCGGAAGGTTTTTGAAATCGAAGCCCTCGCCCTCGTCGGCGATGGTCACCTGCAACCGCTCGGGGCTCTGCGTCACTGAGAACCGGATTTTCTTCCGGTCGTTGTACCGGTTCCCGTGCACCACGGCGTTGACCATGCCTTCGCGCACGGCCATGCCGATCTTCATCAGATCGTCCTCGTCGAATCCCGCGCGCTGGGCCGCGCCCACGGCCAACTCCTCGGCGCCATCCACGCTTTCCAGCGTGGAGTCCAGCGCCCGCTCCAGGGTCTCGGTCACGCGTTGCGGTTCGTCCGGCATACACAGACTGGGCCACTTGCGCGGCCAAAGCAAACCTGAAGAATAGTTTATAGCAACCGGGAAAGTCAAGACGCCCAACAGTCCCGCGGCGCCGCGCGAATCGCCCGCCCCGCGTGTCACCTTTTGCCGCCAAACGCATCTCTGCTGGTGAATATGGAAGTCACAGTTCATCACCTCGGGAACGTTCAGTTTGAGGCCACCACACGCGGGCACCGCGTGGTGTGCGACCAGCCGGCGGCCGCGGGCGGCGCCGATTCCGGCATGACGCCGCCGGAGTTTCTGCTGGTCTCGCTCGGCACCTGCGCCGCTTACTACGCCGCCGAGTACCTGAAAGCCCGGTCCATCCCCACCACCGGCCTGGAAATCAAGGTGTCCGCGCAGAAGGCCATGCAACCGGCCCGTCTGGACGGGTTCCACATCGAAGTGATCGTGCCCCCGATCGATCCGCGCCACGAGGAAGGCCTGTTGCGCGCGGTCCGCAAGTGCCTGGTCCATAACACCCTGACGGGCGCGCCCAGCATCCGGACCGAAGTGCGCATTCTGGCCGGCTTGTAGGCCGGTTACAATCGGGGTTTGGACCTCCACGACGAAACCGCGCTCGCCCGCGCATTGCTGGCCGGCGAAACCGGCGCTTTCGACCGCTTCGTGGAGCACTTCCGCTCGCGCATCTTCCATTACAGTTGGCTGATGTGCGGCCAGCCCGAGGACGCCGAGGAAGTGGCGCAGGAGACGCTGCTGAAGGTCTTTGAGAACTTCGCCTCGTTGCGCCAGCCGGAGCGGGTGCGGCCGTGGGTCTTCCGCATCGCCCGCAACGCCTGCCTGATGCAGCGCCGCAGGAGCATCTTCGCCCCGGCCTATGAGCTGTCGCTCGACGAACTGGCTTCTGGCGCAGAAACCGCCGATGAAGCCAACCCGCCGGACAGGCAGTTGCTGCGGGCGGAGCTTCGCGCGGTGCTGGACCGCGTCATCATGGAACTGCCTCCCGCCTACCGGGCCGTGGTGGTGCTGCGCGACATCGAGGAGCTGTCCACCGAGGACACCGCCCAGATTCTTGACCTCACGCCGGACGTGGTGAAAACCCGCCTGCATCGCGGCCGGGTGGCCATGCGCCAGAAACTGGATTGCTACGTCAACAACCACTGCCTGGAAGACCAGCCCAGCCCCGACCCGGCCCCGCTGACCGCGGCCGAGCGGGAAACCCTTTACCACGCCTGGCGGGAGCGCTAGCCCGCCGGCTCTCAACCGCGGACCTTCTTGGTCCCCGGCCTACAGCGGCATCTGTTTGAGAAGCTCCGGGAACACGGCTTGCGCGAACTCCACCGCCAGGCGCGTGGCGCCATCCACATCGCCGCCCCCCACGGGCACGGAAATGCGGACCAGGGCGGTGTCGCTGCGGTGGTACCGCAAGGCGTCGGCCACCAGCCAGAACTTGGCGGCATACTCGCTGGCAATCACGCGGCTGTGACTCTGATACCAGTACAGGATGACGCTCCTGGCGTCGCCTTGCTCCACCACATAGCGGTTGACCACGATGGGCGTGGACCAGCCGGGAACCGGGATGCCGGGCCGGTCGGTGTAGATCGGCTCCCACCCCGAGCCGGGCAGGCAGTTCTTCGGAGAATGCGGGGATTGTCCGTACCGCTGGGTTTTGAAGTAGGCGACGAAAAGACCAACCTCCGCGGTGCGGGCAGGGTTCAGGTAGACGCGTTCCAGGATGTCGTCGGCCTTCAGCATATCCTGGGTCTCCTGGTTCAGCGCCACGCTCTTGACCATGGTGAAGCCGCCGCTGGATTCCGGAAAGGACGCGAGAGGCGCGATGCGGGGAACGCTCTCGGGACGCCTGGCAACGGCATAGAAGACACCGGTCTGCAGCACCAGGATGGCGGTGCAGATCACGGCGTACCGGTTTCGAAGGAAGCTCATGCGGGTTTCCGCCTTTCCAACCGGCGGCAGGTGAACACCAGAATGCGGTGGAAGAGGATCAGCATCCCGAGCGAAATCATGAACAGAATCCAGCCGGTGGACTCATGAAAGAAGCCTTCCGCCAGCGACGGGTTCCATTGCGACAGGATGCCCGTGAAAGTGATGCGCATGGCATTCGCTGCGATGGCGATGGGGATGGTGGATACGAACAGCGCCACGCGCGCCCACAACCGGGTTTCGAAGAAATAGCCGTAAACCAGCGAGAGGAACGTCAGGGTCAGCAGCGAACGGATGCCGCTGCAGGCTTCCACCACCTGAAGGTGCATGCTGGGGAGTTCCAGAATGTTGCCCTCGCGCACCACCGGGATGGAGAGAAACTCGATGGCGCCATCGGCCAGGCGGCTGGCCAGCAACTGCAGCCGGAAGGTGAGCTGGTTGTACACCACCGCGGGGATGGGGATCATCAGGAACAACAACGCCAGCGGGAAAGCCAGTTTCTTCACCAGCGCCGTGCCGCCCAGGAACCAGACCGTGCCGATGACGGTAACCACGAAAGCCATGCGGGAGGTGAACAGTTCCACGCCCAGCGTACCGAGCACCATCTGGGCCGCCCCCAGGAGGATCACCAGCAGCCCCCACCAGCTTGGCCGGATCTCGGTCGCGGCCAGGTCCTCGCGCCTCTGCCAGACGATCATTCCGACCACCAGCGGCACGAAGAACCCGTGGCCCATGTCGGGGTCGTCGCTCCATTGCAGGGCCAGGCGGTAGAGGATGGGAGCGTAGCAGGCGATCGCCAGGGCGGCGAACCAGGCAATCTGGACCCATGGGAGTGGCGTCTTGCGCGGGATTTCGCTGACCGGGGTCATGCAGGGCTAACGCTATGATAGCAACCCGGATGGCCAGTCCGTGGGCAGCGGTGAGATTAGGGGTTTTCAGTGCGGGCTGCTAAGGGGTATACTCTTTTGTTGGCCGGCTCAATTGGAGGAGCACCGATAGCAATGACGACGAGGTGATTTTGGTTCGGTCTGGCCCTGGCGGCTCTGTTAGCGATGGCGTCGGGGAGTGCGTGGGCGGGTCCCATTCCCAGCATATGCGACGCAATCTCGGGGAATCTCATCCTGAACTGTGGATTCGAGGCGCTGCCGATTTCAGTTGACGCCGCTGTTCCCTTGGACTGGACGGGATCGGATTTCACGGGTTACGAGGATGTCGTCACCTCACATGTGAATAGCGGCGCCTACGCGATGCAGATCGGCAACTACGACTACCAGGGCGCTGCGATTCTCTCCCAGAGCTTCAGCGGCATCGCCGGAGCAACCTACCAGGTCACCTTTTATCTGTACAACAATGCCGGAGCCAACACATCGGGACAACAGTGCGCGCGCCGGAGTGATCGCAGAAATTGCGCCAGATCGCGCAGACACACCGAATTACGCGGATCGCGCAGCCTTCTCTACGCCACCTCCACCAGTTCTAGGCCTTGCACGTTCGTCCGCGCGATATCCGTCGCCTGCGCCCAGTTGCCCGGAACACCACCGTCACGCGTCCCTGCGTGTTGTTCCCGGCTGGATCGTAGTTGCTGCCGATCTGCTGGCCCGACGCCACGTCGAACGGATTGTAGAAGGCGAACGGGGTCAGGCCGGCGTTTCTGGGCGACCCAGATGTTGTACGGCGCTGAAAGCAATGACGTCCTCAATCGTTTGCTGAGCCGGAACGTCCGTCGTGACGTCTGCGCAAGTTGCGGCCGCTGGATCGTCCCGTCGTGACACTGATTCTGGAGCTGCGCGTACTCACGCAGTTCCGTGAACGCGGTGCACAGTGCACAGCGATGCCGGCATCACCCCGTTGGGGGACCCCCGCACGGTGATGCCTCGCGTGAGAAAGCCCTGTCCACGAAAATGAGTCCTCGTAAGTCGGCACCGCAACTTTGGAGGGCCAGGCGTGCGCGCCCGGCTCACCGCCGTGCTGTCAACGAGTCGGCGAGAGGCCCGGACGCCGAGTCCAGTCCGGTGCACTTTTCCTCTTGACGCGCTTCACCAATCCGGATCCACGTAGAACGTCTTACCGGCCATTCGTCCCGCCGTCGCCGTGGTGTCGATCATGCCTAACAGCAATCGGTCATGAGTAAGTCTGGGATCATATGCTACACTGACTATTTGCTAGAGAGTAATCGTGGGAAGTCCGCCGAAGAGGCAATACTGTGTATGAGCTTTTGAACCGATACGGGTAGTTCCTGCGCAACCTGCTCGCATGCAGTCTTTTCGTCTATGTTGGTAGCGAATTCATGTTCAACATCAGCAGATGCGGTCGAACCATTTCCTGAAACGAGCGTGGCAGATATTCTCCATTGACCAGTCTGAGCTGGACTGCTGACTGCGAAGCTTGCTTTACGGACCTCCACTTGTATCTCTTGACTTGCCTGAACACCCGCATACTTTGAAGAAAGTCCTGCAGATTGAAATTCTTCCTCTACGGCATCTGCGACGTAACTCTGTACATAGTCCCGGAACGTAGACGCCGGCACCGAGTCTGGAAAAAGCGCATAGGTCCCATTGCAGTCGCCTGTCTCTGACTTGGATGGAGTGGGATCGTACGGGGCAACAACTACGTCTATCGCATTGCCGGACTTGTGCCTTTGAAGAAGTGGGGCAATCGTGTCTGAGGCTTTATAAGCATAGACGTGGGTTTGGAGTTCATAGTACTCCTTTTCTTTCCTCGGGGATGCTTTTTCAGGCGAACGACTGAAGAATAGGGTCGCGGCTATGACTGCCAAGGTCACAACTCCCAAGCCGATGGCAGCGGCCTTGGGCACCTTGGACGAACCGGTCGGAGTAGCGTGCCGTTGGGGGAGAGGCGTCGCCGTTTCTCGTTGCGGTATGCGCGACGCGGCGGGTGCCGTGCGAGACTGTGATGCGTCAGGGGTTTGTGTGGGTGACAGTTCAACTGCTTGGCTCGATGATGTATGGGGCACGTTACGCAGACTCGTCGGCAGTGGCGCTACGCCCGCCGCCTCCGCTTCCGCCAAGATCCCCTCCACCCTCCCGACAAGCTCCCGTGAGGGGACCTTGATGAGCAGGATCAAAATAGTAAACGGTATAGCAAACGGCATCACTCCGTTCCAAATAAACGAATTACCCTGTGCTTGCACCATTAGAAACATTAGAACCAAACATCCTAAACACATCGCCAATCGGAGCCAAATGGACGGCACATAGCCGTGCGGCCCCCGACAAGTTGTCTTGCCATCATTTTCTCGCAACTTAATTACACAACCCCTTAGGGCGTCCTGCACGACCTGGATGCGGTTCTTCTTGGCCTCCACGCGGAAGTCCGAGCTGAGGCCCTTTTGGAGGATGCCCTTGATTTCATCTCCGGTTAGGATCTTGTCAAAGACGAATTTCGCCATCTGAGGGTCCTTTCGTTGCGGCCGAACCAGTGGTCGGTTCAACTTGGTATCCGAACCAAGGTTTCCATTTCGGCCTCCTGGATACGGGAGAGTTTATCACGGGTCGGCAATTTTTGATCCCGAATTGAAGTCTTTCAGCACTGTTTCTCCGAAAGCTGCCCTTTGGCTCGGCCAAGCGCCAATTCAGCCCCGCCGGGAAAACCCAAAGCCGGGAGATCCTGTCTTTTCAGCGCATTCCATAAGCACCCCGCCGACCCTCACCTCCTGGCCACCTGATTTCGCTGTGTCCACCAGCTCGCTCTACCCCGTCGCCACCGGCAAGGCGGCTATCCTTCCTACCAGCGCCCCGAACAGTCGCCGTGTGAGATGGCTCTCGGCCAGCATCAGCCAGTAGTACCGCGCGTGCGTGACCAGCCTGCCGCCGGTCTTCACTTCCAGGCGTTTTGGGACAGCACCCTGGGAACGCCGGTTTTCACCGACACTGGCGGGGGCGCTCCCGCAGCGGGCTGGACGGAGGAAACGTTCTCGTTGACAGGGACCGGCTCCGACAGCATCACGTTCACCGCGTACAATAACCCCTCGGAATATTATTTGGACGACGTGTCGGTGGTGCCGACGCCCGAACCCGCTTCCACAGTTTTGCTGGCGCTCGGGATCGCCGGCCTGGGGCTGGCCGCACGCCGCCGGAAGGCGTAGAATACCCGCGGCAAGCTACGCCTTGCGGCGCGTGGATGGCGCCGGCACGCGCGCATTGACTACCGGAATCAGGCTGTTGCGCTCTTCGACGCCGGCCGGCCGGGCGGCGCGCGAAACCAGTTCACGGTTGAGCGTGGCCACGAATTCCTGGATCTGGGCCTGCATCTCGCTCATCTTGGCGCGCATGTTGAGGATGATCTCCACGCCCGCCAGGTTGACGCCCAGGTCGCGGATCAGGTGAAGAATCACCTCCAGCCGCTCGACGTCCTCCTGGGTGTACAGCCGCGTGTTGCCTTCGCTGCGGGAGGGTTTGAGCAGGCCTTCGCGCTCGTAGAGCCGCAGCGTCTGCGGGTGGATGGCGTATTGCTCGGCCACCGCGGAGATCATGTAAGCGGCTTTGGACCTGGCTTTGGCCATGGCTACTTCTCCCCCACCTTGGACCAGATCTCCGCCCGCGGGTCCCCGGGTTGAAGCTTGGCCAGTTCGCGCAGCAGTTCGCGGGTGCGTTCGTCGCGCGGGTCGGGCGACTGGATGGCGACTTCCACGATCTGGTCGCCGCGCACGTTGGTCCGCGAATTCAGCACGCCTCTCTCGCGCAGCCGGAATTTCTGGCCGTTGCGGGTGCCCTGGGGAATCTTGAGCAGCGTCCGGCCGTCGATGGTGGGCACTTCGATTTTGGCGCCGAGGGCGGCTTCCCAGACGGCCACGGGCAGCACGATTTCGATATCGTCTCCCTCGCGGCTGAAGAACGGATGGTCTTCCACGTGGGTGGTGATGTAGAGATCGCCGGGAGGCGCGCCCATGGTGCCGGCGTTGCCCTTGCCGGGGACGCGCAGCCGCGAGCCGGTGCGGGCGCCCGGAGGAATGCGGACCTCCACGGTTTCCTTGCGCGTGACGCGGCCGTCGCCGCCGCACTCCGGGCAGACGTTGCGCAACCGGCCGGAGCCGCCGCAGCGCGGGCAGGTCAGGTTGAACCGCATGGCCTCGGCCATCTGCGTGACGTTGCCAGTGCCCTTGCACTGCGGGCAGGCGACTTCGCCGCCGCCGCCCGCCCCGGAACCGTGGCAGGTGCCGCACGCCTCGTAACGGGTGATCTCCATGCGGGACTGGGTGCCGCGGATAGCCTGCCAGAAATCGATGTACATTCCGTACTCGAGATCGCCGCCCTTTTCCGCTTCCGGCTGGGGTGCGCTCTGGCGGCCGCCGAAGAACTGGGAGAAGATGTCGCGAAAACCGCCGCTGGTTCCCGTGCGCCGGCCGCCGCCCGGGCCGAAGGGAGCTTCCGAAAAATCGAAGCCGCTGAAATCCATGCCGGGGTGGGGACCTTGCGGGCCGCCCGCGCCGGGAGGCGGCGGAGGCATGCCGCTCTCCGAATAGAAACCGTACTGGTCGTACATCTGGCGCTTCTTGGGCTCGCTCAGGACATCGTAGGCTTCCTGCACGTTCTTGAAGCGCTCCTCGGAGCTCTTATCCCCGGGGTTGAGGTCGGGGTGGTGCCTGCGGGCCAGCTTGCGGTACGCCTTGCGCACGTCGTCGGCGGAAGCCTTGCGCGGTATCCCCAGGGTCTCGTAATAGTCGTGCTTGGGTGCGGAAGCCATGATGAGGAACGGGCCGGACGGCATGCCCGGCCCGCGGAGTCCTTAGCTCATTTCTTCTTATCGTCCACGTCCACGAACTCGGCGTCCACCACGTCGTCCTTGCCCTTCTTGCCGGAATCGCCGCCGGGAGGCGGAGGAGCGCCGCCGGGCGCCGGGCCCGCGCCCGGAGTCCCCGCCGATTTGTACATGGCCTCGGCCAGCTTGTGGCTGGCGGTGGTGAGGCGGTCGACCGCCGAGTTGATCCTGGCCGGGTCGTTATCCGCCATGGCCTTCTTGGTTTCCTCGATGGCCGACTCGATTTCCTTGGCCTCGGCTTCGCCGACCTTGGAGCGATGGTCCTTCAACGTCTTTTCCACGTTGTAAACCATGGCGTCGGCGCGGTTGCGCGCCTCGATGGTGTCGCGCTGCTTGCGGTCGTCGGCGGAGTGCGATTCGGCGTCCTTGGCCATCTTCTCCACTTCGTCCTTGGAGAGGCCGCTGGAGCTGGTGATGGTGATCTTCTGCTCGTTGTTGGTGCCGCGATCCTTGGCGGTCACGTTCAGAATGCCGTTGGCGTCGATATCGAAGGTGACTTCGATCTGCGGGAGGCCGCGCGGCGCGGGCGGAATGTTGCCGAGCTGGAAGACGCCCAGCAGCCGGTTGTCGCGCGCCATGGTGCGTTCGCCCTGGGATACCTTGATTTCGACCGACGGCTGGTTGTCGGTGGCGGTGGAGAACACCTCGCTCTTGCGCGTGGGGATGGTGGTGTTGCGCTCGATGAGCTTGGTGAACACACCGCCCATGGTCTCGATGCCGAGCGAAAGCGGGGTCACGTCCAGCAGCAGCACGTCCTTGACTTCGCCGCCCAGAACGCCGCCCTGCACCGCCGCGCCGACAGCCACCACTTCGTCCGGGTTCACGCCCTTGTGCGGCTCCCGGTTGAACAGGTCGCGCACCATGGCCTGAATTCGCGGCATGCGGGTCTGGCCGCCCACCATGACCACCTCGTCGATCTCGGAAGGCGTCACATTGGCGTCCGCCATGGCCTGCTTGCAGGGGCCGATGGAGCGCTGCAGGATGTCCTCCACCATCTGCTCGAAGCGCGCCCGCGTGAGCTTCATCTGCAGGTGCTTGGGGCCGCTGGCGTCGGCCGTGATGAAGGGCAGATTGATGTCCGATTCGAGCAGCGTGGAGAGCTCCATCTTGGCCTTTTCGGCGGCTTCCTTCAGGCGCTGCAAGGCCATCTGGTCGCGCGAAAGGTCGATGCCGTTCTCCTTCTTGAACTCGGTCACGATCCAGTCGATCACGCGCTGGTCGATGTTGTCGCCACCCAGGTGGGTGTCGCCGTTGGTCGACTTCACCTCCACCACCCCGTCGCCCACTTCGAGAATGGAAATGTCGAAGGTGCCGCCGCCGAAATCGTAGACCGCGATGGTCTCGCTCTTCTTCTTGTCCAGCCCGTAGGCCAGCGCCGCCGCAGTGGGCTCGTTGATGATGCGCATCACTTCAAGGCCGGCGATCTTGCCGGCGTCCTTGGTGGCCTGCCGCTGGGCGTCGTTGAAATAAGCCGGCACGGTGATCACCGCCTGCGTGACCTTCTCGCCCAGGTAGCTCTCGGCGGCTTCCTTCAACTTGCCGAGAATCATGGCGGAGATTTCCGGCGGGGACTGCTTCTTGCCCGAGATGTCAACCCGCGCGTCGCCCTGGTCGCCACGGGTCACCTTGTAGGGCACCATCTTCATTTCTTCGCTGACTTCGTCGTAACGGCGCCCCATGAACCGCTTGATGGAGAAAATGGTGTTCTCCGGGTTGGTGATGGCCTGGCGCTTGGCCACCTGGCCCACCAGCCGCTCGCCGCTCTTGGTGAAGGCTACGACCGACGGCGTGGTGCGCGCGCCCTCCTGGTTTGCAATGACCGTCGGCTGGCCGGCTTCCATCACGGCTACCACCGAGTTCGTCGTACCCAGGTCAATGCCAATGATCTTTCCCATGGTGATGATGCCTCCCGATACTGGATAATGCCGCCCGCTGCCTTTCCCGGCGGCGGTGCAGCCTCGCTTTGGACTGGCTCAGGCCGCTAGGCCTTAAGCTCAAGTCTATTATCAAATGTTAGCGCGCTGTTGTCAAGTATTAGTTGAGCGTAGCATGCTCAAGGACGACTTGGAGGTATCCCGCCATTGAGGAGCTCCCCGAAAACGCGGGGACTGACGACCCCATCCCAAGGCGCCACAGTTCTTCGCGAAAGCGCCCGCTGCCCGCCGCCACGTGGACGGCGCACTCTGTCCCCCGGGTTTTCGCCCCGTCCGAGGACTTCCACCTGCCCTCCGTGGGCAACCCCAGCTACAACCTCTAACCCTTTGTTCCGATTAGAGATAGCCAGCTTCATGCAGCCGGCCCGCCATCACGTGCTTCTGGACACGTAGGCCCGCATGTGGTGCAGTTCCTCGGTCCTGCGCGCCAGTTCATAGTTCATCAGGTCGCGCATGGAAACGAATCCCACCACATGATCGGCCCGCATGACCGGCAGATGCCGACAGTTGTTGGCGTGCATGGCCGCCATGGCTTCTTCGATGGGGGCCGTCTCATCGATGGTCACCACCGCCGTGCTCATGACCTCCCGGACGGCGGTCGTCTCGGGATCCAGCCGGCACAGCACCACCCGCTTCATGAGGTCGCGCTCGCTGAACACGCCCCGCAGTTCTTCCCCGTTCAATACCAGGATGGCTCCGACACCGACATCGGCCATCTTGCGGGCCACTTCCGCCACTGTGTCGCCCTCGGCGGCGCGATACAGCTCGCGATCGGGCACGATATCGCGAACAATGGACATACGCATCCCTCCCCAATCAAGGTTACGGGGAATATATCACAACCGGAGGCGGTTGGGAAACCGGAAATGGGCGCGGCGATGCGGCAGCCGTGGCGGCTGGGGCTTCAAACGCCCGCAGCCTTGCTCCAGTCCCGCTGTAAGGGCGCCAGCCCGCGGTTGACCGCTTCCATAGAAAAAGCTTCGGGATCGAAATCGGCGCCCAGCCAGTCCAGCATATCGTCGTGTTCCTGGTGCTTCGGGTCGGCGACCGCTTCCAGCAGGTTGTAGAATCCCGGCAGGCCGCCACAGTCTTCGGGCGGACCGTGCCGTTTGCCGCCCACACAGACCGGGTAGGCCTGTCCCGCCGCGGGCGGCAGCACTTTCTCGACCGCAACCCCGTGCTCCCAGCCATCGCCGAAGTCGTAGGTGTACACGGCCTTTGCGCCGGCCTTGCGAAGAACCTTGTAAAGCCGTGCGTCGCGTTCGCTGGCGGCGCCCGGCAGCCCCATGAGCCTGGCCTCCGGATCCGGTTGCCCGAACCGCTGCTGGCCGATGCGGAATTCATGCATGTGGCAGTCTTCCCACCCCATGGCCACTTGCAGCACGTCATGCAACTGCTCGATCGTCATGCTCGCGGGCACCAGCAGGCGGCGCCAGATGGGCGGACGGGCGCCCAGCAGAGTGACTTTGATCTGGTAGATATCCGGTGGAAGCGAGCTCGGTTTCGTGGGCATGCCAGGACCTCTCATAGCTGCGATATGATCCCCATAATATGAAAATCCGGCTCCCGTTCACAGCCTTGCTGGCCGCCTTGGTTGTCCAAGCCGCCGCCGACTACGCCCTGGGCCCCGATTCCCAGCGCCACGCCGGCATCCCGCAGGGAAAGGTCGAGAAGTTCACCTTCAGCGTCTCCCGCATCTTTCCCGGCACCACGCGCGATTACTGGGTGTACGTCCCGGCGCAATACGACGGCTCCCATCCGGCCTGCATCATGGTGTTCCAGGACGGCGCCGGCTTCGCCTCGGAAACCGGGGCGTGGCGCGTGCCGGTGGTCTTCGACAACCTGATCGCGCAGGGCGCCATGCCGGCGACCATCGCTGTCATGATCGATCCCGGCGTGCTGCCGGCCGCCCACGCCGCAACCCAGCAGAATCGTTACAACCGCAGCTTCGAGTACGACAGCCTGGGCAGCCGCTACGCCCGCTTTTTGATCGAGGAGATTCTGCCCGAAGTGGCCAAACGGTACAAGCTCTCGGAGGATCCCAACGACCGCGCCATCGCCGGATCCAGTTCCGGCGGTATCGCGGCCTTCACCGCCGCCTGGGAGCGGCCGGACGCTTTCCGCCGCGTGCTCAGCTTCATCGGCAGTTTCACCAACCTGCGCGGCGGAGACAGGTACGCCAACCTGATCCGCACCATGGAGCCCAAACCGCTGCGCATCTTTCTGCAGGACGGCTCGGACGATTTGAACATTTACTCGGGCTCCTGGTACCTGGCCAACCAGGCGGTAGCCAAGTCGCTCGAATACGCGGGCTACGATTGCCGGTTCGTGGTGGGCACGGAGGGTCACAATTCGCGGCACGGGGCGGCCATCCTGCCGGACGCGCTGCGGTGGCTGTGGCGCGGCTATCCGCAGCCCATCGGCGCGGGTGCGGCGGCCCAGGCGGAGCGTCACTTCATCGCGGAGATCCTCGACCCCGGCCGCGACTGGGAACCGGTGGGCGCGAGCTACCAGGCGACCGACGCTCCGGCGGTGGACCGCGACGGCAACGTGTACTTCTCGGATGCCGGGGCCTCGGTGATTTACAAGGCCGCCACGGACGGCACGGTCACGGTCTTCCGCCGGGACACCGGCGGCGTGTCGGGGCTGATGTTCGGCCCCGATGGACGCCTGTATGCCGTGGAGGGCGCGCGCAAACGGGTGGTGGTGTACCAGCCGGATGGCGGCGTGAAAGTACTGGCATCGGAGCTGGACTCGCCCAACGACCTGGCGGTCTCGCCCTCGGGCGGCGTGTACTTCAGCGAGACGTACGGCCGGCGCATCTGGTTCGTGGATGCGGGCGGCGACCGGCGGCTGGTCTACGACGGCGCCCGGGACAGCCGCATCCTGATGCCGAACGGCGTGCGCCTCTCGCCCGACCATTCGCTGCTGGTGGTGGCGGATACCATTCTGCGGGCGTGGTCCTTTCAGGTGGAGGCCGGCGGATCGCTGGGCGCCGGCGAGCCGTTCTACCACCTGGAGATGCCCGACGAAGTGGAGCAGGGCCCGGTGCGCAGCGGCGCCGACGGGCTGACCTTCGACGACCAGGGCTTCGCCTACTTCGCCACCAAACTGGGCGTGCAGATCTGCGACCAGACGGGGCGCGTGGCGGCCATCATCCGCAAACCCGCCGCCACGGATCTGAGCAACCTGGTGTTCGGCGGAGCGGACATGCAGTGGCTCTACGCCACCACCGGCGGCTTGGTGTTCCGCCGCCATCTGCGGCGCAAGGGGGTGTGGCCGTGGATGGCGCTGAAACCGCCGCAGCCGCAGTTGTAGACGCAACGGCTACCCGGCTGTCCCCGGGGTCTTCCGGGAACCCAGGTGCGGCCAGGTCGTGCCGCGGAGCACCAGTTCGGCGGGCAGGACCGACTCCGGCAGGGCCACGCGCGGCAAGCGCGCTTTCTCGATGGCCAGGCGGGCGAGTTCGCGCCCGATCCGGAGGAACGGCACGTGGACCGTGGTCAGCGGAGGCAGCGTCGTTTGAGCGTCGGGTATGTCGTCGAAACCGAGCAGCGAGATGTCCTCCGGCACGCGCAGGCCGCGGCGGCGCAAGTGTTCCCACGCGCCCAGCGCAATGTGATCGCAGCCGGCGAAGATCGCGGTAAGGGGCGCGCCGCTCGCCAGCACGGCCTCGGCCGAGGAGAAGCCGTTCTGAAAGTTGTCGGGCGACAGGCAGACGGTCTGGGCCAGCGGCTCCAGTCCGGCCTCCGCCATGGTTTCGGCGTAAGCGCGGTAGCGGCGCTCAAACCACGGTTGCGAGACGTCGCCGATATAACAGATGTGCTGGTGGCCCAGGCGGACCAGGTAGCGGGTGGCTTCGCGGGCGCCCGGCGTTTCGCTGGAGCGAACCTGGTCGAACCCGGGATTAGGCGCCACACCCACCAGGTTGGTGCCGAAAAAGACGTAGGGAATGCCGGCGCGCCCGGTGGCTTCGATCAGGTTGGGGTAGTTGGTTCCGGCCAGGATCAGGCAGTCGGCGATGCCATGCTCGCGCAGCAGCGCGGGCAATTTGAAGTCCGCGATGGGTGTGGCGGGAGAGTAGTCGAAGCGTTTGAACACCAGGAAGTAGCCGCGCTCCTCGCAGTACTGTTCCGCGCCCAGAAGGAGCCGGGCGTGCATGGGGTGAAGGAAATCGCGATTGCCGAGGATGAAGGTGAGGATGGGGCAGGTCTCGCGCAAGGACCTGGGGGCATTGGCCGCGCGCACGTAATCGAGAGACCTGGCGGCTTCGGCGACCTTGAGACGGAGTTGCGGATCGACGCCCTGCCGGTTGTTCAAAGCCCGGGACGCGGTGCCGAGGGAAACCCCCGCCATGGCAGCGACATCGACGATCGTGGCCCGCCGACCCGGCTTGCGACGCCTCACGCCACAGCATGGTACCACACCGGGGTATTCTTTCGCGCCTAACGGTTCCCCGGCGTCGGGCAATGTTAGACTGAAGGTTTCCAGGCCATGCTGTCCATCGTCATCCCGGTTCACAACGAGGAACGCTCCATTTTGCCGCTGTACGACCGCCTGACCTCGGTGCTGGAGCAGGTGCAGCGGCCCTACGAGATTCTGTTCGTCGACGACGCCTCCACGGACCGCAGTTTCGATCTGCTGGCCAACCTGGTAGAGACCGACGGGCACCTGAAAGTCATCCGCCTGCGCCGCAATTTCGGCCAGACGGCGGCTCTCTCGGCGGGGTTCCACGAAGCCCAGGGCGAGGTGATCATCGCCATGGACGGCGACCTGCAGCACGCGCCCGAGGACATTCCCGCCCTGCTGAAGAAGATCGACGAGGGTTTCGATATAGCCAGCGGCTGGCGGCAGCACCGCGTGGACAACGCCATCATGCGCAAGCTTCCGTCGCGCATCGCCAACTGGCTGATGGCCAAGGCCTCGGGGATCGAACTGCGGGACTTCGGCACCACCTTCAAGGCCTACCGCGCAGAGGTGCTGAAGGACGTGAACCTGTACGGCGAGCTGCACCGGTTCATTCCCGCGCTGGCCAGCTTTTACGGGGCGCGCATCGTGGAGGTGCCCATCCGCAATACGCCGCGCTCGGCGGGCGGTTCGCATTACGGAATCGGCCGCACGTTCCGCGTGATGTTCGACATCCTGACCATCAAGTTCCTGTTGAAGTACTTCACCCGTCCGATGCACTTCTTCGGCCTGCTGGGCCTCATCGGGACGACCCTGGGCGGCGGCATCATGGCGTTCCTGCTGGGCGACAAGATACTGGGGCACGACATCATCGCCGACCACGGCCCGCTGATGATGGCGGGCGGCCTGCTGCTGCTGGCCGGGCTGATGATGTTCAGCACGGGGTTGATGGGCGAGATGATGATGCGCACGTACTTCGAGAGCCAGGACCGGCGGATCTACGCGGTGCGCGAGATCCTGACGCGCAAGCAGCGCACGGCCGGCAATCCGCGGTAGAACCGCCGGCCGGCGGCGCCGGGCCGTCCATGCCCCGTCCCAGCCCTCACGGCTATGATGAAGCTACGCGGCGGAGGACTTTCCCGCTCACCGCGGGCGGAATTGCGCTGCGAGTCGCGCGGTCCGGGTGGAGCGCGGAGGGCGCGCTGGGGAGCATCGCCTTACTCTGTGGCTGATGGACGTGGAAAGTCCCTGTCCGGCGCAGATGACCGGACCACTGGATGCCGGCCAGGGGCGGCCGGGCGCGGATGAACGGTGGTTCGGGTACTACGGATACATCGACTGGCGCGGGGTGGTGGACTGGTCTCGCGGCGCCGCTTGGCAGGCCGGCCACCCAGCGCACCGGCCCATTGGGCGAGTCTTGCGCGCCGGGGTCGAAACCCGCCGGGAGACCGTGACGCTACGCCCCCTGGATTCTATTTGACCAGCGCGCCGGTGGTGGCATTCACCAGGGCGGCATAGCCGTTTTTGGTGGATCCCCACATGATGTACCAGACCGGCGCCGGGTACTTGGAGGCATTGCCCAACCGGAACGAAACCTTCTCGTCCGGATGGGTCTTCAGCCAGTCCGCCGCCTTCTCCAGCCCGGTTTTGTAGGCGGCGTCGGAATCCACCATGAACTCGGTGGCCGCGAACGGCATGCTGGTGGGCGTGGCGCCGGCCCAGTCCATGGCGTTGTCCACGTTGACTCCCTTGCGGATGTCGGCGCCGCTGTCGGCCGCGGCCCAGGTGAATTTGCGGGCCTGCCTGAGGCTTTGGGAAACGAAGACGACCGTCCACAGCCCGGCCTTCCCGTCCTTGTTCTCGATGTTCGGGACTTCGCCGCTGGTCACGCTGAGCGCCAGCAGATCGGTCGTCCAGGAGCGCGCCGTCTTGTACACCTCGAAGAACGCACTTCGTGCGCTCATGGCCTCCGGAGGCTTGACAGGCTCCGTCTTCGCTTCGGTATCCTTCGCCGCGGGTTTCGGAGCTTCCGAACAAGCCGGCAGCAACAGGGCGGCAACCATGGCAGTTGCGGTCAAGAGGATTCTTTTATGCATAAAACACCACCACCCATATTACTCCCGCGGCGGATGCCGCGTGGTGTTGTGAGTGCCGGGGCAATCCACCGGGGCGGCGGCTCGAATCCGGAGGCGGGTGCGGGCGAGGCCCGGCGCGGGCTGATGGGGCGGCCGGGGGGCGCTCGGGCTGGGCGGCCATTGCACGAGGCCATCCAGGCGGACTGCCAGTCTGCCGCCGGTTGACAACCTGCGGTCCCCGGAAGTGCATAAAAGCTTGGCTCAGGCGCGGCCTCGTGTTTTCAGTAACTTGGGCCGAGCTTTCAACGGTGCCCGACGAAAACCGTCGCGACGCGCGAAGGGCTGGGTAAATAGTGCATCACGCCGGCGGACCGGCATCTGCGACGCGCGCCGGGGTCACTTGCAGCCACCCGGTCCCGGCGTCCAGCCGGCCAGTGGGCTGTGGCAGAAGCGCCTTGGCGGTGGATTCCGAGGCCGGTGCTGCGAACTGCCGGGCGACCCAGGTTCCCGCGATTCAGGCGTGCTACGCGCTCGGGCCGGCACTGGAGGAAGCCGTGGCCGAACCCGGAGGCGTAAGAGTGATGACAACTTTTCCTCGAGCGTGTCCGTCTTCCAGGTACCGGACAGCCTCGGCCACTTCGCTCAACGTGTAACGCCTGTCGATGACCGGCGTCACCTTCCCGGCCTGCATGAGCTGGCCCATGATGGCCAGGTCTTCTTTGCTTCCTTTGGTCAGGAATCCGACCAGACGCTGCCCCACGAACCATGACAACACCAGCGCGCCGATCGAGCGAGCCAGGGCACCGATCATCCACCGGCCGGCCGTTCCACCGGCCGCGATGTATGTCCCCTTGGGATTCAAGATGCGCCGGCACGCCGACAACGAGTGGTTGGCTATGAGGTCGAGAATCACGTCGTATTGTTGCCCGTTTCCGGTGAAATCTCCCTGGGTGTAATCGATGACCCGGTCTGCGCCGAGGGACCGGACCATGTCCACGTTCCGGGTACTGCATACGCCGGTCACCTCCGCGCCGAACGACCTGGCGATCTGTACGGCGAACGTGCCCACGCCTCCCGCCGCGCCGTTGATCAGGACCTTCTGTCCCGGCTGAATATGTCCCTTGTCGCGAAAAGCCTGTAGTGCAGTGAGTGCCGCCATCGGGACCGAAGCCGCTTGCTCGAACGTCACGTTATCGGGCTTGACGGCCAATGCCGCCTGGGAAGTACACACATACTCCGCGAAAGCCCCGCGGCACGAGCCGAACACCCGGTCGCCTGGTTTGAACTGGGTTACGTTCCTGCCGGCCGCTTCCACCAGGCCGGCCACGTCGACGCCGAGCCGTGGGAGCTTTGGTTTGCGCAGGCCAAGCATCAGGCGAATGAAATACGGCGTGCCTCTCATGAAGTGCCAATCCAGCGGATTGACGGAAGCCGCGCGGACTTCGATCAGAACTTCATCGTCCCCGGGGGTGGGCTTTGCAATCTCTTCGCATCTGAGAACGCCGGGCGAACCGTAGTTGTAGTAGACCACTGCTTTCATGCGGGTGTCCTTTTGGCTTCAAATCCACTAAAGTACCTTACGCTCGTGTCTGCGTCGAAGTTCCTTCCGTGGGCACTCCAGTCAACATTTCAACCTGCAATAGCGCCAGAGCCTAAAGATGCTGCTCGTTTCAGCCATCAAGCGGCGCTCCCGATCCGGTTGGCGCACCGGTCACCCTCCCTGCTTCTCACCCGTGCCTCGGTCGCGGCTATCGGCGCCGCCGCCCGTGCGCGAACCCGGCGAGCGCCAGCAGGCCGCTTCCCATGAGCAGCACCGCGGCCGGCTCGGGAGTCTCGGAGATGTCCGCCGTAACGCTCGCCAGGGTGTTCCCGCCAGAGTCCACAAGCGAGTACGTCATACCCACCGTGAACTGGCCCGGGTTGCCGCCGTTGCCGTTTATGTAAGCGACCGTCGCATCCAAACCAGCCTGCTCTTCGCCGGTGGTGAAGCATGTTGAATTGCCCAGATCGTCGACGCAAGGCCAGAACGCATTGCCGATGCCCACGTAGTAAAATGCATCCACAAGTTGGGTGGCCGACCCCGATGTAACGTAAGTGGCCGAGCCACCCGGGCCGTAGATAACCCCGACCCTATAGTCGCTGTAAACATCGGATGCATCAAAATCGCCCACAAACCCCAGACCGTTACCCGGGTCGGAACTCTGCATGCTGTAGTTCAGTTCGGAGAGACTGAACTGGGTGCCGTTGCCCAGAACGATCAACCCAGCCTCCAGCCGCGAGCCCTCCTCGTTGGCGAACGCCCCCGTGGGATTGACCTGCCCCGCCCAGGACAGAAAGCTCGTCACCATGAGCTCACTGGCCAGCAGAGATGTGATGGGGGTGTACCCCGTCGGGCTGTTGGGGTCGCCCTCCGCTGTGCAACCATTTTCCAAACCGATCATGGCGTTCGCGGCATAACCGGGGAAACTCGGCGACCCATAAGCGTTCGGCGCCACCGCGTAACAGATTTGCATGCTGATCCCATCGGCAAACGCCGCCGGCACGGCCGCCACCAGGACAGCCAGAGCGAGCAGGAACGTACGTTTCACGTTTCTCTCCTTCAAGCGAAGACCGTTAGGACAAAACCTCCGAATTAGCCAGGATTACCTTTTTGGCTCTCCGGCAGAGAGTAAGTATACTCCCGACCGCTTCCATCCGAGCCGTTTCTCTCACTTTCTATCCCCGGCGAGTCCAGCCGCCCTGAAGCAGCCAAAACTGGCTTATGCGGGCGCAGAATATCCCCGAAGCGCCTCATTTCAAGCAACTTCCCAGACACCTATCGGCTCACTCCCTCGGTTTGTCCAGTTGGCTTCCCTGCCGCAGCCAGTGCGGCAGGCACGGGTGACGGTGCGATTCAACACAGTGTGCCCTCGAATAGCGGCATGGAAATGCCGCTTCAGTATGCCACCCGAAAGCCGTTGAGAAACTCCAGGAAGTCCTTCTCGCACCCGCCGATCAGATTCCTCCGTGTATACGTGAGTAACTGGACGGCGCCGGCCTGGCCGCCATAGTAGTAGCCGTAGTAAGTGACGGGCGTGCCCTTGATGGTGGCATCCACGGTCTGGAACCAGACGTCGGCGCCCGCCACGCGGCGCTTCTGCTTCAGAGTCAGGCGAGCGCCGGAATCCTGCCTGCGAATGTTGGCGAAGGCGGTGTCGGCGACTTTGTCCGCCGACAGGGCCACGCTCTCGGCGATGACCACCGCGATACCTTCCACGGGAACATAGCTGAACTCGAACCGGCCCGGATCCGAGGCTGCGGCCGGCTTCCACTTGGAGGGATCGTAGCGCACGCTCATCCGCCCGTCCAGAACCGTCAGGATGCCGCTCGCGCCGCCTGTGTTGCCGCTGGCGGCGGGCGGTGCGGCGGCCGCGGCCGGCACGGGCGCGGGGGCCGGCGGAGGAGTTGCCGCAACCGTCCCGGCGCCCGCCGCTCCGGCTGCCAGCACCGCGTTCCCAAAGGCGGGGATGACGTCGCCGAAACCCTTGATGAAGGATTCGATGGTAGCCTTGGCCACTCCGCCGCCGTAGTCCAGGTCGGACTCCAGGGTGGCGCCTCCATCGGTGTCCATGTAAGCGCGGGTGAAACGGTGGGTGCGGTTCCATTGGTTCATGGCCGCCTCGCTGGTCTTGTCGGACAGCGCCAGTTGCAACTCCATGAATCCGGCGTGGCTGTCCAGGCTGACCTTGTAGCCGCTCAACTGGAAGATGAAGACCGTGGATTTCTCACCGGACTTTTCGGAGACATCCAGTTTCATCTCCTGGAGGATGGACATTACCTTGGCGGGAGCTACTTCGGTCCACAACTCAGTCGACATGATGGAGATCTGAGCGTGCGCGAGGGATGCCGCAAAAAGGACCGCCGCGGAGGCGGTGGGTAGCCTCATAACATCCACCTTTCAGCCCCATCATACACTTTCCGGTGGACGGGCCAGAATGGTGGCGAAGGTGGGGGTCGAACCCACACGCACAGTGAAGTGCGCCAGATTTTGAGTCTGGTGCGTCTGCCAGTTCCGCCACTTCGCCACGGCTGACGGTTACATTTTAGCACCACATCGCCGGCCGGCTTCAGCCTGCCGCCCTTCCGAGTGGCTATACTCAAGAGTAAGCCATGAGCACCGAATGGGTATCGATTGAAGAGCGGGCGCGCCGTGGCGCGGCGCACCAGGCCGCCGAATCGCGCCAGGGGCAGGCGCGGCGGCTGGCGCAGGCCGTGGAGCGCTCCATCTCGGCGCTCTCGCGCCAGCAGCATCCCGATGGCTACTGGTGCGGCGAGCTGACGGCCGATTCGACGCTCGAATCCGATTACATACTGCTCCAGCTCTGGCTGCACCCGGCTTCGCCCGACACGCCTTCCTGGCGGCCGCCGTCGCGGGAGCGCATCGACAAGGCCTGCCGCTTCATCCTGGCGCGGCAACTGGCTGACGGGGGCTGGAACATTTTCCCCGGCGGCGCGGCGGATGTGAACGCCACCGTGCGGGCCTACACCGTGCTGAAGATCGCCGGCCACGATGCCGATGCCGATTACATGGCGCGCGCCCGCCAGCGCATTCTGGGGCTGGGCGGACTGCAGGCCTGCAACAGTTACACCAAGATCAACTTCTCGCTGTTCGGCCTGTATCCCCGCAAGTACGTGCCCTCGGTGCCGCCGGAAATGGTGCTGGTGCCGGGCGACCTGCTGTATGAAATGTCGTCGTGGACGCGGGCCATCATCCTGCCGCTGTCCATCGTGCAGGCCGTCGGCAACACCCGTCCGACGCCTGGCAACGTCAAAGTGGAGGAGCTGTTCGTCCCCGGGAAGCGCCTGTCGCTGCCCAAGCGGGATGCCGCCGGCCTGCTGTTCAACCAGGTGGACCGCGCCGTCAAAGTCTGGGAAAAGCGCGGGCTGCGGAACATCCGCGCGCGCGCCATCCGCGAAGCCGAGCGGTGGATCCTGGAGCGCACCCACTACTCCGACGGCCTGGGCGCCATCTACCCTTCCATGATGTACCTGATCATGGCGCTGGATTCGTTGAACTACGCCCCCGACCATCCCGACCGCGTGGACGCCCTCGCCAAGTTCGAGCATTTGATCACCGAAACTCCCAACCGGTTGCAGTTCCAGCCGTGTTTCTCGCCCGTCTGGGACACGGCCCTCTGCATGTTCGCGATGGGCGAGGCCGGCGCGCCCGCTCCCGGCCTGGCCAAGGCGGCCGACTGGCTGCTCTCCAGGGAAGTGCGGCGCAAGGGCGACTGGGCCATCAAGCGGCCCGACCTCGAACCCGGCGGCTGGGCATTCGAATTCGCCAACGAGTGGTATCCGGACATCGACGACACCGCCATGGTGTTGATGGCCCTGCGCCACGCCCGCGCCTCTTCGCACGAGCGCCAGGAGAACGTGGAACGCCGCGCCATCGCCTGGCTGCTGGGCATGCAATCGGAGGACGGCGGCTGGGCGGCTTTCGACGTGGATAACAACTGGCGGCTGCTGAACAAGGTCCCCTTCGCGGACCACAATGCCATGTTGGATCCCACCTGCCCCGACATCACCGGCCGCGTGCTGGAGGCGCTCCGCCGCTGCGGCATCCCTCACACGCACGAGGCCATGAAGCGCGGCGCGCGCTTCCTGCTGCAATCGCAGGAACGCGACGGGTCTTGGTTCGGCCGCTGGGGCGTCAACTACATTTACGGGACGTTTCTGGCGCTGCGCGGCCTACGCGCCTGCGGCCTGGCGGAGGGGCACACGGCCATCGAGCGCGCCGCGGAGTTCCTGACCTCCGTCCAGAACCGCGACGGCGGATGGGGCGAAAGCTGCCTCAGCTACGAACAGGCGCGCTACGTTCACGCCGCCTCCACCGCCAGCCAGACGGCGTGGGCGCTGCTGGGGCTGTCGGCCGCCGGCAAGCGCGATCTGGCGGGCGCGCAGCGCGGACTGGAATACCTGCTGGGGACGCAGCGAGGCGACGGCACATGGCCCGAAACCGCGGCCACCGGCACCGGTTTTCCGGGCGTTTTCTACCTCACCTATCACATGTATCGCAACTACTTCCCGCTGCTGGCGCTGGCCACTTACGGACGGTAGACCATGACCCATAGGACCGCGCTGCTGGCCGATCCCGTCTGCCGGGAACACCTGGCCGGGCGCGGCCACCCCGAGTGCCCGGAGCGGTTCGACGCGGTGCTGGAAGGACTGGGCGAGGCCGGGTTACTGGGCCGGCTTGGACGCATCCCGCCGCGCGCCGCCACCATCGACGAACTGCTGCTGTGCCACACGCTCAGCTACGTGGACATGGCGCGGCGCGAGATCGCCTCGGGAGCGCGCTGTCTCAGCACCGGGGATACCGATATCTCCCCGGCGTCCCGGGACGCCGCCGTGCACGCGGCCGGGGGCGTGCTGAATGCCGTGGACGCGGTGGTCTCCGGAAGCGCGCGCAACGCGTTCTGCGTGGTTCGTCCGCCGGGCCATCATGCCGGCGTCGCCTTCGGAATGGGTTTCTGCGTGTTCAATAACGTGGCGCTGGGGGCGCGCTACGCACAGCGCAGGCACGGGCTGGAGCGGGTCTTGATCGTGGACTGGGACGTTCACCATGGCAACGGCACGCAGGACATCTTCTACTGCGACCCCAGCGTCTTCAAGTTCAGCACCCACCAGTGGCCGCTGTATCCCGGCACCGGCCGCGCGGACGATACCGGCGACGGCGCGGGGCAGGGCTTCACCATGAATTTCCCGTTTCCGGCCGGCGCCGGACGCCGCGAAATTCTGGGCGCGGTCCGCGAGGCGCTGATGCCCGCGGCCAGGGAGTACCGGCCCGAACTGGTGCTGATCTCCGCCGGATTCGATTCTCGCGCCGGGGATTCGCTGGGCCGCTTCACCCTCACGGACGAGGATTTTGCGGCGTTGACCGCAGCGGTGATGGAGATCGCCGAGGATTCCGCCGGCGGGCGCGTGGTATCGGTGCTGGAGGGCGGATACAATCTGGCCGGCCTGGCGTCGGCGGCCGCGGCGCACGTAGCGGCGCTGGGCTGCTGAGCTATGCTTCAGCGGCGATCCACCGTGGCGTCGAACTCGCCCTTGGCCACGCGCACGCGGATGCGCGAGCCGGCGGGCGCGTCGGCGGGCCGCTTGACGATTTGAGCGCCCGAGGACACGATGGCGTATCCCCGCTCCAGAATCCCGAGCGGGCTCAGTTGCGACAGCTTGGCCGAGAGCCGGTCGAGCGCGCCGCGCTGCCGCTCGAGGCGCAGGGCGACGGTCTGGGCCAGCCTCATGCGGGCGGCTTCCAGACGCCGCCGGCCGGCCGACAGCCGCGGGCGGACGTCGAACCGGCGCAGGCGCTCTTCGAGGCCGCGCCGCACCCGCTGGTGCGCGTCGATGCGCGCGCGCATGGCTTCGCGCATGCGGTAATCCATTTCGTCGGCGCGCTGCAACCCGCGGCCGATCCGGCGATGGAGCAGCCCGAGGGCGCGTTCGATGCCCTGGCGGCGCAGGCGCCGGTCGAGCATGGCCAGGCGGTAGCGGATGGCCTGCGCGGCTTTGCCGCCGGCGTTGGAGACGCGCTCGATCAACTCCTCGCGCGCCGGCACGACCAGTTCGGCGGCGGCGGAGGGCGTGGGCGCGCGCAGGTCCGCCACGAAATCGGCGATAGTGACGTCGGTTTCGTGGCCCACGGCGGAAACCACCGGAACGCGGCAGGCCGCGATGGCCCGCGCCACGGCCTCTTCGTTGAAGGTCCAGAGATCTTCGAGCGAGCCGCCGCCGCGGGCCACGATCACCACTTCGGCCCAGTCCGATCGGCTGAACCAGTCGATCCCTCGCGAGACCTCCTCAACCGCGCCCTGGCCTTGCACCAGGGCCGGGAACAGGCGGATCCACACGCCCGGCGAGCGGCGCGAGAGGATCTCGACGAGGTCGTGGATGGCTGCGCCGCGCGGCGAGGTGACGATGCCGATGCGCCGGGGAAAGCGCGGGAGCGGGCGTTTGCGGGCGGGCGCGAAAAGCCCCTCCGCGGCCAGCTTTTTCTTGAGCTGCTCGAAGGCCAGTTGCAGCGCGCCCAGGCCCTGGGGCTCCAGCATTTCCACCTGCAACTGGTACTCGCCGCGGGGTTCGTAGAGGTCCACGCGGCCGCGCGCCAGCACCGCCAGCCCGTCGCGCGGTTTGAATTTCCAGAAGCGGTGCGCCGGGCGGAAAGCCACGCACCGGACCTGCGCATCCTTATCCTTGAGGATGAAATAGTAGTGGCCGCTGGCCGCCAGCTTGAGGCCGGAGACTTCGCCGGCCACCCACACGTCGGGGAACTCGCGGTCGAGCATGGCGCGGACGGCGGCGTTCAATTCGCCGACGGTGAGCACGCGCCGCTCGGGCGCCAGGTCGAATTCCAGGCCGTACTGCTCCACCGGTTTATCTTAACGAATTGCAGACGGCGCCCGGCGCGGCGGACCGGTGAGCGGGGTTTTCCGCCGTATTTTGGAACTCCGCGCGGGATTTTGATCTATCATGGGTGGAGCCATGGAAACGGCGTTTTCGCTTTTTCTGCTGCTGGTGGCGGCAGGGGCGATGTGCGGGATTATCGCGGTGCTGGTGCTGCTGGCGCGCAAATCGGTCGCGCCGCTACCGGGCGGCTTCGGCGCGCTGGCCGAACCGCCGGGCCAGCGCTTCACGCGGCAATCCATTGCCGTGGGCACGGTGAGGTACCGCAAATCCGCGACCATGGTGGTGAGCGCCGGCGGGCTGTACATCAAGGCCTGGAGCCCGGTTCAACCGTGGCTGATCCCGTGGGAGGCCATTCAATCCGCGCGGGAAACGCGCATCTACTGGCGCCCGGCCATGGAGTTTGCCGTGGCACTGCCCGGCGCGCCGACGGTGACCGTGCCGGCGTGCGTGTACGAAGCCATGCGGGAGCACCTGGCGGCGGCGCGGGAAGTGGCGCAGCACGTGGGCTGAACCAAAGGGGCGTGGGCGCGACTGCGCGAGAGCGAAGTCGTGGAGCGCAGACCGCTGGGCCGGTACCTCTGCGGGAATGGAGCGGAAACCGCACCGTCCGACGAAGGGCCTCGCTATGAGGCGGGAGGCCCGTTAGGGCATCCGTCCAGCCGGCTCGTCAGGTTTCCTGAAACGGGATCTCTGAGAGGGTAACTGGAAGGGTGGTTCCATACCCGACTCGTCCCAGGCGAGTTCGCACACTCACGGCGCCAAGCTGTTTGTGCCGACCGGGCCCGACCTTTACCTCGACGATCGGCGGCAGCGGAACGCGAGGAGTTGCGGGCTGAGGGTGGGTGAGCGCATGAGGCGAGCTTCCGAAATACGGCTCCAGCCTCTGGGGCCCCTACCCCCGCCGCTTGCTCGCAGCCTTCTTCTCCGCAAACTCGACTGCGGCGCGCGCGGTCTTGGCGATGCGGCGCGCTTGCGCGGCGGGGTCGCAATAGTAAAAGATCCCGAGCAGGTGCGCGCGGCGGTGCGATGGCGACATCAGTTCCCAGCCTTGCTGCGCGCGGGGATCGGGCGCGAAGGCCATGCGGATGGCGGGCGGCAGCTCACGCTCGGCTTCCATGGTGGCCAGCAGGCGCTCGGCGATCTGCCGGGCGCGGCGCTCGCGGGCTTCGGGGGTCTTCACTCCCTCGATCCAGTTGGCGATCTCGTGGCGCCTGGAGTAGTTCAACGCATGGTACCAGCGCAGCAGGGGCTTTTCCTCCGAGAGGAGACGCAGTAGTTCGGGCGGGATGGCGACGGTGCGCTCCCCGGTGTCGGGTTCCAGGCGGAACTTCGCCGCTACGCCGGCCTGCGCCTTTGCGCCGGCCTGCATGCGCTTGTTGATCAGCAGAATGTGCGCGCCGCCCCTGGCGAACAGCGAGCTGCGGAACGCGAAGCCGTTGATGTCGCCCTTCACTTTCAACTGGCCGCGCGTTCCCCAGATCTTCGAGACATCGAACGGGATGCGGACCACCACCCAGTTGAGGCGCGAGGGCATGCGCTCCAGGATGGCCTGAAACGATTTGGAAACGGCCGCAGGCATACGAATTCCATTATGTGCGCAGGAGCCGGAGCGCCGCCAGCAGATTGCGAAGTAAAGAACTTTGTGATATAAAGACAATATGCGACGCCCATGGATGCCCGACGAGATGGTGCACCCCCCAGCGCTGGACGACCGGGCGCCTGGCGGGGAGATCGAGCCGCGGTATGCGCTTCTGATCAATCCTTTCTATGCCAAGGATCCCAACGCCAGCTTCGGCAAGCACGTGCTGACGCCCTCGCTGGCGTCAACCAGTCTGGCGGCGGCCACCCCGGACGGCTGGCGCGTCGAGTACTGGGACGAGAACCTGCTCCACGGGCGGCCGCCGTGGCGGCCCATGCCGGAGGTGGTGGGGATCACGGTCCACCTTACGTTTGCGCGGCGGGCCTTCGAATTGGCGGCGTGGTACCGGAAGCGCGGGAGCAAGGTGGTCCTCGGCGGACTGCACGCGATGTCGTGCCCGGAGGAGTGCGCGCCGCACGCCGACGCATTGGCGCTGGGCGACGGCGTCCAGCTCTGGCCGCGCATCCTGGCGGACGCCGGGCGAGGCCGGTTGCGGCCGCGCTATGCCGCGGCTTTCGATACCCAGTACCGCGAGGACCCCGCGCCGCGCCGGTCGCTGGTGCCGCGCGGGAGCTTCCTGACCACCAGCAGCCTGATCGCCACGCGGGGCTGTCACAACCGGTGCGGCTTCTGTTACCTGGCGACCGACGGCCTGCGCATGCCGTACCGCATGCGCGATCCGGCGCAGATCGCCGCGGAGTTCGCCTCGGACGGCCAGCCCTACGGCGTCTTCACGGACAACAACCTCGGTTCGAATCGCGAGTATTTGCGCGCGCTGTGCGGCGCGCTGCGGCCGCTGAAGAAGATCTGGAGCGCGGCCGTTTCCATCGACGTCACGGACGACCCGGGCGTGATTCGCGAAATGGCGCTGGCGGGATGCACCGGCCTGTTCGTGGGCTTCGAGTCGCTGACCGACGCCAACCTCGCCGACTCGCGCAAAAAAACACCCAAAACCGCCGACTATGCGCGGCGCGTTCGCATTCTGCACGACCATGGCATCCAGGTGAACAGCAGCTTCGTGCTGGGATTCGATCATGACCACAAGGACGTTTTCGCCCGCACCGCCGGGTGGGTGGAAGAAAACCGCATCGAATGCTCGACGTTTCACATCCTGACGCCGTATCCCGCCACGCCGCTCTACCGGCAGATGGAAGCGGCGGGCCGGCTGCTGCACTGCGACTGGAGCCTTTACGATACTTCGCACGCCGTCTTCCGCCCGCGGCACATGACGCCGGAGGAACTGGAGGAAGGCTACGCGTGGACGTACCGGAGACTCTTCTCGCATGCCTCCATCTGGCGGCGCCGGCCGGAGGATTGGCGGGCAATCGCGCCCTACCTGGTGATGTCGTACCTGTACAAGCGCTCGAACCGGTTCTGGCACCTGCTGATCAAACACGATCTGGTGCACGCGGTCTGGAGTCCGCTGGTGGAGCTTACGCGCCTGCGCCACCTGCGGTTCCGCGAGCGGCTGGCGAAAGAAGCGCTGCCGGGAGCCGCTCCCGGCTGCGTGGTGGCGGCGGGCGTGTAGGCGCCGGCGTCGCGGGCTCTCAGCGGCCCTCGGGGTCCGGCGCGCGCAGGCGATATGTCGCGCGGTCGTGCACCAGGATCTGCCGGTTGCGCATGCCCTTGGCTGCCTCGGCCGGCCATCCCGGCGGAAGCGCGGGCAGGCGCGCTCTGTCCACGATCAGGACGTCGGCTTCGCGGCATCCGGCAACAACCGCTTCCGCGCTCGCGGCGTCGAAAACCCACACCGCATGGCCGATGGTGGCGAAGCCCATCAGTATTCCGAAGAAAGGGATGGCCGCATTGGCGGCTTGCAGGGTGTGCCCAGCATGGGCAGAATCTTATTGGATGAAAGGAGCCAATCGGAGCCGATGACGGCAACCGTAGCCGAAGCGCAAGGCGTAGTCGCGAGACGAAGCCGAAAGAAGCGCGAGGCAA
>Ga0326727_10002096_pt1 | contig 70229 bp, 56 predicted proteins | sample MB2enrmetagenome_FD_207643 | JGI IMG/M metagenome (GOLD analysis project Ga0326727, IMG submission 207643) | Lab enriched peat soil microbial communities from McLean, Ithaca, NY, United States - MB29MY | ecosystem: Environmental > Terrestrial > Soil > Wetlands > Peat | place: USA: New York...
ATTTTTGCAGTTGACGAAGCCGGCCTGAGCGGGAAAACCCGGGCAAAAACCAGTCTTCCAAAAACCATCATCAACCAAGAATCAGTCCTGATCGTAAATGGAATCGGCAGGCGAGTATTGATTGGCCAGTTGTTCCGCAGAGAAGCGCGCCCAATCACGCCCTTCTTCGGTCCCCGCCTTCCGCGCCAGCAATGAATCCACGTAATGCAACGCCTCCTGCTGAAGTTCATCCGGCAGCCGGCGCGCCTTTTCGAGAATCAGTTCCGCTGTGCTCATGCGGATAAGGTAACACGACCTGGTCCTGGCCGGCAAGCGGCATAAAACAAGAACAGTCCACAAGGACAAAAAATGAACCAAAACGGGTGGATTCCACCGAAGGGAATGTCTGCGGCCATGGCCAGCTTCCAATCGTGGAAAGGCAAAAGTCTTGAGGCTGAGTGCGACGTATGGCACAGTCCGGGCCGTGCCTCAAATATCCGCCAGCGAGTTGCAAAGGATTGCCAGCGCAGGGAATCTGCGGAAGTCGCAATCGCAGGAATTGTTTTAGACCGGGGGAAAAAATGAACGTCATCCAAACGACCGCCGAATTGAGGGCCGGGCCGCTGCCGGTCTGCCTGGCCATTGGGGTTTTCGACGGCATTCATCTGGGGCATCAGCGGGTCATCCGCCAGGCCATCAGCGACGCCTCCCGCCGCGACGGCCTTTCCGTGGTCATCACCTTCGACCGCCATCCCGCCGCCGTGCTGGCGCCGGGGCGCATTCCGCCGCTGATTTATCCGCCGGGCAAGAAGTGCCGCGTCATTGCCTCCCTGGGCGTTGCCACCACCTGCGTCATTCGTTTTGACAAAGAGTTCAGCCAGATCACCGGCGAACAGTTCATCCGCAGCCTGGCGCGCGACTGCGGCCGGATCCTGAGCCTGTCGGTCGGCCGGAACTTTTCCTTCGGCTTCGGACGATCCGGCAACGTCGCCCTCCTGAACGCGCTGGGCGCGGAACTCAATTTCGCCGTTCATGCGATGGATCAGGTCCTGCTCCACGGCCTGCCGGTCAGCAGCACGCGGGTGCGCGCCGCCGTGCGGGCGGGGCGGTTCGCCCAGGCCGGGGAAATGCTCGGGCGGCCTTACGCGCTTTGCGGATTGGTCATCCAGGGGAGCGGCCTCGGGCGCCAAATCGGCGTTCCAACCGCCAATCTTGACCTGGCCGGATTGCTCGCGCCGCCGCCGGGAGTTTATGCGGCGCGCGCCCTCCTGCGCGGCCTCAACCACCGCGCCGCGGTCAACATCGGCAGCCGTCCGACGGTGGCGCCCGCCGCCGCGCTGCCGCGCGTGGAAGCGCACCTGCTCGATTTCAGCGGGGATTTTTACGGAGAAGAAATCGAATTGACGTTCCTGGAGAAGTTGCGGGACGAGGAAAAATTTCCTTCCGTGGCGGCGCTCCGCGAGCAGATTCGCCGCGACATTGCCCGCGTTCGGGAGTTGCCGGGAACCATTTAGAATCCGCCCAAAAACAGCCTCCGATTTTGCCTTCGGAATAAGGCCGGTGCAGATTGAGAATTGGTCATTGCCAATTGTTCATTGGCAGTTGAAAACACTGCTCAATTGCCAATTACAAATTCTCAATTTCCAATTCTCAATCGCCTTCAAAGGCGCGCTTCCCGCGCGCCGCCCCGATCAGGTCTGAACGGTGCCTGCTATTGAAAGTTGTTTTTGCGCGGCCGCTCAACGGTGCCCGCCGCCGCCGCCGTGTCCGCCGCCGCCAATACCGCCACCTCCCGCATGTCCGCCCCCAAAGCCGCCTCCACCACCGTGTCCGCCCCCAAATCCGCCGTGCCCAACGCCGCCGTGGCCGTAGCCGCCGCGATAGTATCCGTGGCCGAATCCGCCAATATAGCCAACACTGATGCCTACCGGCCAACCCCAATAGCCGGGGTAGTAAAAGGGATCATAATAATTGTACGAATCGTAATAGTAGGGGTCATAGACCGGGGCCTCCACAGGGTAAGAAACCGCCGGCTCCGATGGCGCGTAGGAATAATACTGCGGCGCCGGGGCCTGTGCCGGCACCTGGACCTGCGGCGCGGCATACTGCGGTTGCTGTGTTTGGGCCGGGCCGGCCATCATGCTGTTTTGCCGCTGCAACTGGCCGTAGCGATTGATCATGGCGTTGATCACCGGCAACGGCAGACCCTGTTGCTGCAACGAAATGATGTTGTCCGCGCTGAGGTAGAAGACCAGCGACGAGTTGTTGATGTAACTGATCATGATGTCCGCCGGGATGGCGCCTTTGTACATCTTCATCACCTCCGCCACGCCGGATGGCAGGTTGTACTGCTGGCTCGCGCTGGCCGCCGGAGCCGCCGGCGCTGGCACGACATTGGAGTCGTTGACCCCCGCCGTGCTGTTTGGCGCGGTCAGAAAAAGCGCCAAGCCCGCCACAGCCATGCAGGTCGTACCAAGAATCAAAGTTCGTGTTCTCATAAAATCTTCTTTCTGTCGTTCATTGGCGACGGATTTAACTTACGCCCTCTCCCCGTCGCTGGCAAGGTTTCCCGCCCAGCCTCTTCGGGGTGCAGGAATAATTAGTTGATGGATTTCCGAAAAGAGGCGTTTTGCCTGGACTTTTGCCCCGATTATTGTATATTTCATATACAATAGCAATGACGCTATGCCAAATACTCAAATATGATCTCACCCTCCCTCCAACAAGAGCGCTCCCGCATCCTCGAACAAATGGCCCAGATTGACCGCATGATCCGCGGCCATGTCAGCCAGCAGACCTTCCAGGTCCAACGGGGCGGCCAAACCGTCACCCAAGGCCCCTACTTCCTCTTGCAGCGGCGGGAGAAGGGCAAAAACAACTGTCAGCGGGTCGGAACCGAGGAACTGGACGCCATCGTCGCCGGGGTCGAAGCCTATCAGCGCTTCCAAAAGCTGGCCGAACGCTACGCCCGGCTGACCGAGCAACTGACCTGGGAGCAGCAAGCCGCCGGCGTCAAAAAAAAATTCCAGCGCTTTTGGCGGCCTTCTTCCCGCAAACCGCGCTCTGCCTGAACCGCCTGGCCACCGAGGGCGTCACCGATTTTGCCGCGTTGGAAGCCGATTTGCTGGCGGCGCTCAAGCACGACGGCGCGCACTGGCTGGAAGAACTGCTCAACGATCCCGCTCTGCCCTGCCCAAAAGATCAACCCCGAGCCGACGAGGAAAACTTCGGCCAGCGCGACAAGGCGGTCCTGCTGACGCTGGGTTGGATTACCTTGCGACGAACCTATTTCTACAGCGCCCAGCGCCAAGAGGGACGCTTTGCCTTGGATGCGGCCCTGGGCTTGGTGGACAGCTACTCGCCCGGGGTGGCTCGCTGGATGTGCCGCGCCGCGGCCTTGGCGGGCAGCTATCAGGCGGCCAGCCAAGATCTGCTGACCTACGCGGGTCTGGAAGTCGATGCTCGCCAAATCCAACGGATGGTCCAACAGATGGCTCCCCGCATGACCCAATGGCGAGAGGCCCAAGGGCCGGTCTTCAATCCCGCCGCCGGGGATATTTTCTGCGTCGGCACCGACGGCACCGGCGCCCCCATGCGCCGCAAGGAACTGCGTGGCCGCCAAGGCAAAAACGGACGGGCCCGCACCCGCGAGGTCAAGGTGGGAACCGTTTTTACCCATCGCCGGCCAGAGAAGCCCGACCAGCGCCCCGAACGCGACTATGATTCGACGACTTATATCGCCGATATCGTCTCCGCCAAAGAGTTCGGATCCCGCTTGCGCGCCGAAGCGATGCGGCGTGGGATCACCCGGGCCAAAACCATCGTGTTCCTGGGCGATGGCGCCCGCTGGGTCTGGGAACTGGCCCGGATCAATTTCCCCGAAGCGATTTGCATTCTCGATTACTACCACGCCTGTGAACATCTGACCTTGCTCAGTCAGGCCCTCTACGGCGAAGGCTCGGCTTTGGCCAAGAAACGCTTCCGCCAATGGCGCAAGGCTCTCCTCAAAGACAAGATCACTCAGATCATCGCTCAGGCCAAAGCCGACCTGCCCACCCGTGTTCAGAGTCGCAACCCGGCCAAAAAACAGATCGGCTATTTTCAGCGCAACCAATCCCGCATGCTCTATCAAACCTTCCGACAAGCGGGCTACTTCATCGGATCGGGCGTGGTGGAAGCCGGCTGCAAGACGGTCGTCGGACAGCGGTTGAAACAATCGGGCATGCTGTGGAGTCGCCAGGGAGCATCCGATCTTCTCACGATTCGTTGCGCTCTACTCAGCCGCTGGTTCGAGGGTTTTTGGAAGCACCAGGCCAAACCGGCCGCCACCCTGGCCTTCGCTGCCTAATGAACCCTTCAAATCTCAAACCAATTTGTCCTGCACCCGCCTCTTCGCGCCGCGCCAAATTTCGCGTGACGGCCATTGCTCTTCATGCTATCAATTTCCGCAAATTGGAGATGCAAATTTTAAATCCATCCCGCTGTCTTAAGATTAGACGGTCAACCCGTCTTCATCATTCAATGAATCCCAACCCAATCATCCCGGTCCGCCCGGCCCGCTTCCGCCGGTGGTTTTTAGTTTCCATGGCCTTCGGTTTGCTGCTTTTGCCGCCGCCCAAGGCGGGCGCTCAAGCCACGCCGGTCGTTTACAGTTTCACCAACTCCACTGCAATTACCATCAATAATGGCTTTAACGGCTCTTTTGCCTCGCCGTACCCGTCCACCGTCCAGGTTCCCGCGCTCCCCGGCGTCTTGCAAAGTGTGACCGTCACCCTTTTTGGACTGAGCGATTTTCAAAGCTACAGCATTGATATGCTGCTGACCGGCCCGACCGGCCAGGGAGTGGATTTGATGAGCCAGGCCGGCAACGGGTTGGTCACCAACGCCACCGTGACCATCGGGGATGACGGCGCGCAGTTCCCCGACCGTGAAATCACCAGCGGCACTTACCAGTTAAGCGGCTACGCCAATCCCAGCGGAATGGGGTTTTCGATCACCAGCCCTTTTTACGGGGAGGACACCACCAACCAGATGGCCGGTTTCATCGGAACGACGCTGGCGGGCGCGTGGAGTTTGTTTGAGTATTACGAGGATTATTGGCCGAACGGCTCAATCAGCGGAGGTTGGTGCCTGAATTTCACCATGGTGCCGGTCGCCCCCCCCGGCGTCACGAACCTGGCCGCCTCGCCGGTCGCGACCAACTCGGCCACGCTGAACGCCAACGTCACTCCCGGCGGCGCTGCGACGGCCGTCTATTTCGAATACGGCCTCACCTCGGCCTACGGGAGTTTCAGCGCGACCAACGTGTTGACGAACGATGTGATTGATACGCAGGAGGTGTCGCTCCCCATCACCAATCTGGCAGCCGGCGAGATGTATCATTTCCAGGCCATCGCTCAAAACGACGCCGGGACCAATTTGGCCGGCGACATGACGTTCGCCACCCCCGCGGTCCTCCAGGTATCCATCACCAACCGCAACCAGCTTGTCCTGATCGTCCAGGGCGTGCCCGGCTTCAGCTACCCCATCCTGTCCACTACCAACTTCTCGCCGCCAATCAACTGGACGGTATTCACCAACCTCACTTTGACCAGCGCGGTCGAATACATCAATCTGGGTCCGCTCCCCGGCCAACCGGAGTTCTTCGCGGTCGGGGTAGGCGTCCCGGCTCCTCCGGCCCTGGCGGCTTCGCCCGGCAACGGCTCCGGCCCCGTCCTGACGCTTTCGGGCATTTCCGGCACGCAGTATATCATACAATCAGCTCCCAGCCTGTCCCCGCCGGTCGCCTGGAGCACCTGGACCAACGTTACCTTGACAAACCCGGTCCAGACCATCAGCCTCGGCCCGCCCGCCGGCCAGATGCAATTCTTCCGCGCCGGGCAACCGTGAGCCGGCACGTGGCAGTCAGCCGTTCTCTTTGTCGTCCTTTCGCCATAGCCACCACAATGCTCCGATGGCAAGCGCTGGCAGTAGAAGCGCGGCGGCCAGCAGCAGATACCAGACAAGATACACCCGCCACGCCGGCACATAATAAACATCGCCTCCCGCCGGATGCACAAAAGGCGGAATGAAATCGAAGATGCCCATGCTATCTGTGCATAGGTATAAAACGCCAGAGACGTACTCCGCCCACACGCCCGCAGCCAAAAGAAGCGAGAAGGGCAAAAGGAACAGGTATGTCCATGCGGCATACACCATTGTAGGGATGATAAGCTTTAGCGTGGTCATGATGGCTGATTTCCGCCCTTTCATCGCGGCAGGCTTTTGGGAATCATATATTGAGCGTCATAAATCCTCGCGCAACGGCGCGCACGGAGTGCGCGCCCTGCCTCTCCTGGCTGAGGTAGGGCGGGCAGTCCTCTGCCCGCCGTCATCCGCAATAAATCATGACGCTCAGTATAGTAAATGCAGAACGTGAAATGTGAAATGAAGAAGTTTCGCTGGTTGTTGCCGCAATCGGCAGGCGACGGAACCGCCGCCAGGTTGGCGGCGGCGCTGGGGGCCAGTCCGCTCCTGGCGCAATGCCTGGTCAACCGCGGGGTGGACGGACCGGACGCGGCGGCCCGCTTTCTGCGCCCGCGCCTGAAGGACCTGTCGGACCCGCTGCTTCTGCCCAACATGGCGGCGGCGGTCCAACGCCTGCTTTCGGCGCGCGAGCAGCGGGAGGCGCTGGTCATCTTCGGGGATTACGACGTGGACGGCGTCACGGCCACCGCGCTGCTGCTGGAGACGCTCCGGGCGCTCGGCTGGAATGTCAACTATTATTTGCCGCGCCGCATGGACGAGGGCTACGGCTTGAGCCGGGAAGGGGCCGGCAACTGCCTCCAGAAACATCCCGCCTCGTTGCTGCTGGCGGTGGATTGCGGCTCGACGGCCAGGGACACCATCGCCTGGCTGGGCGAAAAAGGAACGGAAACAATTGTGCTGGATCATCACCAGGTGAGCGCGCCGCCGCCGCCGGCGGTGGCGCTGGTCAATCCGCGGTTGGCGGGCGCGGATGGAGGAGCGGAGTTCTGTTCGGCCGGGCTGGCCTTCAAGCTGGCGCACGCGCTGGTGGGGGAACTGCGGAGAAGGGGTGAACCGGCGGCTGTCAAATATGATCTGCGCGCGCACCTGGATTTGGCGGCGCTGGGCACGATAGCCGACCTGGTGCCGTTGACCGGCGAGAACCGGCTTCTGGCCCGGGCCGGGCTGGAACGGCTCACCACCCGGCCGCGGCCCGGTTTGGCGGCGCTGAAGACGGTGGCGCAATGTCCTTCGCCCGTCGGCAGCTACGAGGTGGGATTTCAATTGGCCCCGCGTTTGAATGCCGCGGGGCGGCTGGAAGACGCGGAGGAGGCCCTGTGCCTGTTGCTGGCAGGCGGGTTGGCCGAGGCCGAACCGCTGGCGCGCAGCCTGGACGCCCGCAACCGCCAGCGCCAGCAAATCGAACGGGACATGGCGGAGGAGGTCATCAAGGCGGTGGCGGCGCGTTTCGACGAGGAAAAAGATTTTGTCATCGTGGAAGGACACGGCTCCTGGCACATCGGGGTGGTGGGGATCGTGGCGGCGCGGGTGGTAAGACGGTTTTACCGGCCGGCGATCATTTTGGGAGGGGACGGAGCGGTGTGGCGCGGCTCCGGGCGGAGCATTGAAGGATTTGATCTGGCGGCGGCGCTCCGTCACTGCGACGGGCTGTTGCTGGCCCACGGCGGGCACGGCATGGCGGCGGGAGTGACCGTGCAGCCGGGCCAGGTGGATCGTTTCCGGGCGCGCCTGAACGAACTGGCGCGCCAGGCCTTGCAGCCGGAACAACTGGAGCCTTGCCTGAAATTGGACGGGGAGGTCGCGGCCACGCACATGACGCTGGAACTTATGGAACAACTGGCCGCGCTGGCCCCAACGGGCCAGGGCAATCCGCCGGTGCAATGGGTGATGCGGGGTTTGAGCCTGCGGGAACCTCCGGTGCGAATGGGCCGGGAAAACCAGCACGTAAAATGGCGCGTAACGGATGGCCGCGCCAACCTGGAAGCCGTCTGGTGGAACGGCGGCGCGGCCCCAATGCCGGAGGGGCGGTTCGATCTGGCGTTCACCCCTTCGCTCAATCAGTACCAAGGATGGCGGTCGGTGCAGTTGCGGGTTTTGGACTGGAGAGAGGCGGGTTAATTGACGCCCAAATACTTTGCCACTTCCCGAAGTACCGAAATTATTTTCTTTCGATTGCCAGGAGCGCGATTGACGCATCGCGGGCTGGTATGCGGCGCCTCGAAAAGCTGATAACGGCGCAAATTCGCAATGGGGATTACGGCGCGCTGGGCTGTCTTGCCGAAAAACACAACCGCTCGCAACTTGGGCAATAACTTCAAAAGCGAATCCAGGCACTGGATGCCCGCCTCACAATCAGCCTCCTTTGCCGAGCGAATTTTCAATTCAGAGCCAATATACCAAGGGACGAGATTCCAAGATATGGTTCGCTTGCGGGGGATATGTGCTTCCCAATTGAATTTGAAAAAATTACTCGCGCTCTCATCAGGATTATTGCGCGACACAAAGCCAGCGTCTTTCGCCCGACGGCCAGGAGTTTCAAACAGGAATAAAACCTCGGCGTCAGTCCCTCCATCCCAAGGATCGAAATAAGGGATTGGCGCGTCCATCTTTGCTCGGAGCTTATCCACAAATTCAGTCAAACGCTTAATATGCGGAGCGCCCAACTCTGCCTCCCTTGCCGCGCGGACTTCGGGCCTGCCGAGTATTTTGGGCTTATCTTCAAAGTCTTCGTTTTTCATAGAGAGTCCCATAACGTAAGTGTCGCGGAATGCTCGGCGCCACTGAACCATAATTTCGGCAATCAGTCAAATTGAAGTTCACAATTCCACCGCCCCGATTGGATTACACGTTTCCAAAGGCAGTTGACGATATAGCAGGGGCGGATTGCGGAGAAGGGGAATTTCAGGACGCGAGCCTGCGCGCCCTCATCCACCTTCGCTTCGCTGCGGCGCGACAAGCCCGGCTTCGCCACCCTCTCCCGCTCCCGCAGGCGAAGGTCGGGAAAGACGGCGGCCTCTCACTCCCTGCCGGCGGCGGCGATGAAGGGGCGCAAGTCTTCCATCAATTTGGCGAAGCCCATCAGGGTCAATTGTTGCGCGCCGTCGCTCCAAGCCTCGGCGGGATTGGGATGGACTTCGATGAGCAGGCCGTCGGCCCCCATGGCCACGGCGCCTTTGCACATGGCGGCGACCAAATCGGCGCGGCCGGCGCCCTGGCTGGGATCAATGATGATGGGGCAATGGGATTCCTGTTTGATGATGGGAATGGCCGACAGGTCCAGGGTGTTGCGCGTGTAAGTTTCGAAAGTGCGGATGCCCCGTTCGCAGAACAGCAGGTTGGGATTGCCGCTGGACAGAACATATTCGCCCGCCAGGAGCCATTCTTCGATGCGCATGGAAAGGCCGCGCTTGAGCAGGACCGGTTTGCCGGTTTTGGCGGCGGCGATGAGCAACTGAAAGTTCTGCGCGTTGCGAGCGCCGATTTGAATGATGTCGGCGTATTCGGCGACCAGCCCGGCGTGGGATTCGGAGAGCAGCTCGGTAATGACGCAGAGACCGGTTTCGCGGCGGGCTTTGGCGAGCAATTTGAGCCCCTTGCGGCCCAGCCCCTGGAATTCGTAGGGCGACGTGCGCGGTTTGAAAGCGCCGCCGCGCAGGAAGGTGGCGCCGGCCTCTTTGACGGCGTGGGCGGTGGTGAGCAACTGGCGCTCGTCCTCGACCGAGCACGGCCCGGCCATGATCTGGATTTTCTTGCCGCCGATGACATGGCCGCCGACCGTCAACGTGGAAGCGGCCTGGTGGCCCTCGCGGCTGACGAGCTTGTAGCGCTTTTGCACGGGCATGACGCGCTCGACCTGGGGCCAGGAGGCGAGCACTTCCAAGCTCTGGTGGGTGCGTTCGTCGCCAATCGCGCCAATGACGATGTGTTCGACACCGCGCATGACGGCCGGGCGGTAGCCCATTCTTCTGATTTCCCGAAGGACTTCCGACTCGTCCTTTTTCGATAATCCCGGTTTCAGGACAATAATCATAATACCAATGAACGGCCATTTTAGCCCATTTGCCGGGTCGGGCAACCCGAATCGTTGGCGACTTTCCTGGGAGCGCGACCGTCTCGGTCGCATGCGTCGGCGTCTCGCCGACGCAACGTTACGCCGCCGACAAGTTCACCCGTTCGATGGCAATTCGTGCTTGTCGCTAATGATCAGGGCGGGCAATGGCAATGTGCGATTGGTCTTGAAACTGGCCGGGGGGCTGTTAAGCTCGCGCCCCGTTGATCAAAGACATGAGAAGTATTTCTATTTTTGCGGCCGGCGCGATTTTTGCCGCCGTGGCCGTTCATGCGGACGACAATCTGGACGGCATAGTCAGGGTCGTCAACAACTCGATCATCACCAAGCTTCAAGTGGAGGACGCCATTGCTGACCAGGTCAATAGCCTCAGAAGGGTCGTCCGCGATCCGACGGAATTCTATAACAGGGTGAAGGCGTTGCAGGAGAACCAGTTGGAGGCGCTGGAGCGGAGCAAGTTGATCATGGATGATTTTACCAGGGGAGAGTACACGACCAACTGGGTGGATGACGAGGTCAACAAGCTGCTCAAGCAGGACCTGCAAAAGCGCTTCTCGGGCAGCGAAACCATGCTCACGCTGACCTTGCAGGCGGAGGGCAGAACCAAGGAAGAGTACCGGAAGGAATTGCGCGAACAAGTGATCGTGGACGAACTGGCCCACTATCACAGCACCGGCAAGGTCATCATTTCCCCCGCCGCGATTGAAAAGTACTACAACGATCACTTGGATGATTTCAAGGTGGAGAACCAGGTGAAGCTGCGGACGATCTGCCTCGTCCCGGCGGCGGACGATCCTCCCGGAGCAGTCAAGGAATTGGCGGCGGAAATCATGCGAAAAATGGACAGCGGGGTGCCGTTCGCCGACATGGCCAAGGTCTATTCCGCCGACCAGTATCATTCCGCCGGGGGCGACTGGGGCCGGTGGGTCGAGCGCAAGGAGATGATTGCCCCGCTGGCCGATGTCGCTTTTTCGCTCAAGCCGGGGCAGCGCGGGCCGGTGGTGGAAGTGCAGGATGAACGAAGCAGGACGGCGCCTTTGTCAGTTCTTCCACATGGACCCGGCCAGCCGGCGGCGGAAGTCCCGGACGAACGAGCCAGGGCAACCGTTTGTTATCTGCTCATGGTGGATGATGCCCGTCCGGCCCACATCACTCCGCTGGCCGAGGTGCAAGGGGCAATTGACCAGGTCTTGAAAGGGCAGCGCGGCAAGGTGCTGCTGGATCAATGGATCAAACGGCTGCAGGCCAAATCGCACGTGGAGAGTTTCTAGGAGTTCCAATGACTGGTTGGATGGCCATCTCGCTTGGCGATGTCACCGGCGTAGGTCCCGAGGTGACACTCAAGGCCCTCGCCGCGGAAATCCCGGCAGACCCATTCCGCTATTTGCTCATCGGGGATGAAGCCTCGACCCGGCGGCTCAATGAAAAGCTGAATCTGAACCTGCCGTTGGAGCGATGGAACGGCGCCGCCGCCGCCGGGCGCATTTTTTTGCACGACCCCCTGCCCAAGCCCCTGGCCGGGCCGGTCTCTCCCGGTTCTCCCGCCGCCGCCCGCGCCGCCCTGGCCAGCCTGACCGACGGCGCCCACCGTTGTTTGCGCCGCGAAATGGACGCCCTGGTCACCGCGCCGGTCAGCAAAGAATCCATTTTGCGCGCCGGCCAGCCCTTCATCGGCCAGACGGAATACCTTTCGCAGTTGGCCGGAGCCGAACGGACGGGGATGATGTTGCTGGGACAAGACGAGCGCGGACGCTGGTTGCGCGTGGTTCTCGCCACGACGCATGTTCCCATTAAATCGCTCGCCGGACAATTGAACAGAACATCGGTGGAAAAAGCCGTCGAACTGGCCGCGGGCGCCTGCCGGGACCTGCGGCTTCCGCGCTCCCGCATCGCCGTTTGCGGCCTCAACCCGCACGCCGGGGAAGGCGGCAAAATGGGGGACGAAGAAATCACCATCATCCAACCCGCGGTGGAGGCGGCGCGCCGGCGCGGGCTGGACGTCGTTGGCCCGCTCTCCGCCGACGCCTTGTTTTTTTACGCCTATCGGGGCGATTACGACGTGGTGGTGGCCATGTATCACGACCAGGGATTGGTTCCTCTGAAAATGGTGGCCTTTGCCAGCGGCGTCAATTGGACGCTGGGACTGCCGTTCATCCGCACATCGCCCGATCACGGCACCGCTTACAACATCGCCGGCCAGGGCAAGGCCGACCCTTCCAGCATGTGCGCCGCCCTGCGCCTGGCCCGCCAACTGGCCGCCGACGCGGTCCCCAAAGTGGCAGCGCCGGCCCGGCCCTGATTCGGCGGCGGAACGCCGCCGCCACTGGCCGGGCAATCCTTCAACCCGTCGGTCCTGGTCGCCCAAGTTTGGTCAACAACATTTCCACCCAAGGCACATCTTCCGGCCGCGTGATCTTTGGGTTCGCCCCCGGAACACAGACCAGTTGCACCGCCTGGCCGATCAGTTCGCACGCCGCCGTGTCGTCCGTGACCAGAAATCCCTTCCGCCGGACTTCCGCCAGGGCGCGCCGGATGACCTCGACGCGGAATGTCTGCGGCGTTTGCACCGCCCAGAGCCGGGACCGATCCAGATGCCGGGAGATGAACCGGCCGTCGTCGGATTGCTTGATTGTGTCCGAAACCGGCTGGGCGGCGACCGCCGCCCCATGCTGGCGGGCGGCGGCGATGGTCGCCTCGATCAGGGCCTCGCTCGTGCAAGGACGGGCGGCGTCCTGGATGGCCACAATCTCCGTCCCCGGCGGCAAATGCTCCAGACCGTTCCAGACCGAATCCTGGCGCTCCTCTCCGCCGGGCACGAGGCGGAACGGCTTGCGAAAACCGCAGGAAGCGGCCAGCCGGGCAAACTCCTCCTCGCGGCCCCGCCGCACGACCAGCACGATTTCCGCGATGCAGGCGGCGGCATCGAAGCGCTGCCAGGCGTGGGCGACCAGCGGCCTTCCCGCCACCGGCAAGAACAACTTGTCGGTTTGCGCTCCCATCCGGGTGCTCTTTCCCGCGGCGACGATTATGGCCGATGTCATGCTCCACCAATAACATTTGCCCGGTGAAATGCCCATTCCAAATGCGCGTTGGGGTCAATCCTCCAGAGCATTTCACATTCTTGGGTAACTCCTTTCGGCGAAGAAGCGCTTTAAGATCCAGGACCTTTCGATTGAGAATTGGTCATTGAAAATTTGTCATTGGTTATCGGAAGACACGACAAATGACAAATGACAAATTCTCAATGACCAATTCTCAATCGTTTCAATCGCTCAAACCAGTCCACGGCAGAAAAGCACCCACAAAAGTGAAAGGCGCCCGTCAATCCTCCGCAAAGAGGTATTCCAGATCGTTGGCCGTGAGGTTGGTGGCGAAGCCGCGTTCGCCCAGCACGTCGGCAATGGTCTGCGCCTTGCGCTGTTGCAGCTCCCAGATTTTTTCCTCGACCGTGCCCGGCGCAATGAGCCGGAAGGCGTTGACCGTGCGAAGCTGGCCGATGCGGTGCGAACGGTCAATGGCCTGCGCTTCCACCGCCGGGTTCCACCACGGATCGTAAAGCACCACGTTGCTGGCCGTCGTCAGGTTCAGGCCCGTGCCGGCGGCCCGCAGGCTGAGCAGAAAAAGACACGCCCCCGCATCCTCCTGAAAAGCCTCCGTCACCTTCCGCCGGTCCTTGGTTTCCCCTGTCAGGATATGGGTGCGGATTTGCCGGGCGGCGCAATCCCTTTCCAGGATGCGCAGCATCCGCACGAACTGGCTGAAGACCAGCACCTTGTGGCCGCCCGCCAGCAACGGCTCCAGCAATTCAAACAGCGTGCCGGTCTTGCCCGACGGGGCATCATTGTTGACAAGCTGCGGATGGCAGCAAATCTGCCGCAGCCGGGTCAGCGCGGCCAATACGTGGATGGTGCTCCGGTTCAGCCCCCGTTCCGCCACCGCCCCCATCACCTGCTCCCGGCTCCGCCGCAGTTCCGCCAGGTAGAGTTTTCGCTGCTCCCCGCCCAGCTCGCAATCCCGCCGCTGCTCAATCCGGTCCGGCAGGTCCTCCGCCACCTCCTGTTTCAGGCGGCGCAGCAGCAGCGGGCGCAGCCGGGCAGAGAGCCGGCGCCGGGCGATGCGCTGTTCGTCGGCGGCATTTTCCCCGCGCGGCTCGTACTTGTCCCGGAAATTCTGCTGGCTGCCCAGATAGCCAGGCTGCGCAAAATCCACGATGCTCCAAAGGTCCAGCAGCCGGTTTTCCAGCGGCGTGCCCGTCAGCGCCAGACGCTGCCCGGCGCGCAATTGTTTGACAGACTGCGTGATCTGCGCGTCCGGGTTCTTGATGAACTGCGCCTCGTCCAAAATCACGGCGCGAAAGTCGAATTTTTGCAGCGCCTCCAGATCCCGGCGGAGCAGCGCGTAATTGGTCACGATCAAATCAAAGGCCGGTATCTGTATGCGCAAATTGTGCCGCGCCGCCCCGCTTTCCAGCGCCAGCACCTTCAGGCTGGGCGTGAACCGGCCGGCTTCGCGCTGCCAGTTGTGCAGGACCGAGGCCGGACAGATGACCAGCGCCGGCTTTCGCTCCCCGCTGCTGGCGCGCATCCAGGCCAGCCAGACCAGGGTTTGCAGCGTTTTTCCCAGCCCCATGTCGTCGGCCAGGATTCCGCCCAACTGATGCCGGCTCAAATGGCAGAGAAAATCGAATCCCGTCCGCTGGTAGGGACGCAGTTCCGCCACGATGCCCTCCGGCAGCGGCGTGGAGGGAATGCCGCGAAAGGCCGACAAACTTTGCCGCAACATCTTCGCCTGCGGCGTGTCGCCAAACGCTTGCAGGCCCGCTTCGTCCAGGTGCGCCGCCTGCGCCAGATTCAGACGCTGCGCCACGGGGATCAGGCCCTCCACGCCCAGGCCGGCCATCGCTTCGTGCGCCGATTGCACCGACGCTGCGTCCAATTCCAGCCAGCCGGCGTCGGGCAGCTTGATGAAACGCCCGCCAGCGGTCTGCAGACGCCGCAAATCGGCCGGTGTCAATTTAACTCCTTCCGCCTCCCACTCCGCGGAAACGGCAAACCAGTCAATCCCGCTGCCTTGGACGACGACCCGCGGGCGCAACGGGCGGGAGGCCAGGAACAGCCGGTGAAACGCGGCGTTGCCCAGGTATTCCGCCTCGGCGGGCCGCTCCGGCCAGGCGGCGGCCAGGGAGGCGAGGAAGTTCTCATTGGCATCGCCGTGCCACAGGCCGGGTTCGGGAGTGAACCAGTCCAGCCGGCGCAGCCAGCGCACCGCGCTGTCTAGCCGGGGATCGTCCAGGATGACGGGCCGTTCCGGCGGGCCGTCCGGCGCGCCCTCCGCCCGCCATTCGCTGTTGTTCCAATGCCACAGACTTTGGTCGGCCTCGCTTTTCGCCAGAAGCCGCATCCGCACCACATCCTCGTTCAACTCGAAGGTGAAGCGCGGAACGGCCTTTTGCACCTCGCACAACTGTTCCCAGGCCGGGCCATTGGCCGACTGCGTTTTGCGCAGTTGGGTCAGGAGGCGGCGGCTGAGTTTTTCCACCGGCAGCGCGCGCTGCTTCGCCCAGGAATTGAGCAGGTCATCCGGCGGGGCGCTTCGCAGCAGGTAAAAAGTGCCGCCCACCAGCGCCAGCGCGGGCCGCCCGGAAAAGAACTTCACTTCGTCCAGGCCGTGCGAATGGCCCGACGGAAGGGCCAGATGATGCGTGAAAAAAAGCCGGCCATCCGCCTCTTCCAGTTGCGGTTTCAAACCGGCCAAATCGCCGTGGAAAACAATCGGCCGGCCTTCCGGGCCGAGGAGCAGCCGCGACTTGTCGCCCCATTGCACCAGCCATTGCAGCAATTCCAAGCCCGTCAATACTAACGTGCTCCACAGGCCCTCCGGATCCGCGTTGCTCTCCGCCAGCCACCGGATGAATTCCCAGTCCGCCGCCGAAAAAAGCTCCTGCTCGTGGGCGGCCCGGTTGGTCAGTTCCACCACTTCGCCCAGCGTCCGGGCCTTCTCCCCGGTCCGCTGCCGAAAGACGTGAAAGGAAACCGTCAGCCCGTGGAGCGCCGAGTCTTCCCCCACCGGCCGGGCCTCGCAGGCCACCCGCAGCGCGGCGCGCGGGGAATCCAGGCGGGCCGGCGCGCTGGGGAAGAGCCAGTGCTCCAGGCGCTGCGCCAATTGCCGCTCCTTCTCCAACCGCTCGATCCGGGCGAAATTGGCCGGATTGGCGTGCGCCAGCAGCTCGGTGGGCAGCGGACGGCTGGCCCGCAGGAACAGGATGGCCGTTTCCTCCAGCCGCTCTTTGCCCCGGGCCGACATCACGCGGGGCCACCAATCGTGGCTGGCGAAATCCTTGCGCGACAGCGAGAGCTTTTCAAAATAATCCTCCAGGAGCAGCCAGGCGCGTTGCGGGTCGTCGCAATCGGCGAAAACATGGAGCAACTCCGTTCGCTCCGCCACCGCCGCCTTCGAGTCCGACAACTCCCGGCGCAAGTCCGCCTGGGCGCCGTAGGTCCTGTCCAGCACCTTGTGATGGGCGTCGTATTTGTTGGCGCTGCCCGGCCCGCCGGCTCCGCACAAGATTCGCGTATTTTTCAACATCATTCACCGCCCTGTTATCGGCGCGCCCAGGACTCAAAAACTACGGACGCGCATCTTCCATCTCCTCACAACGCGCGAATTCCGTCAATGCAAAACCTCGAAAATCGGAGCGCGCCAGAGCCGCTCCAGTCCCATCAAGGACGGCATCGTTGCAGAATCCCGGACAAGACAGAAGGCAACGATCCCAATGCAGATCGGAACTTCGTTTCCATTGTTTGCTTCTGTTCCAAACAACTATCGGCAATTTCTGGTTGATGTTTGGTTGTCAAGCCAATGCAGTCGCGGGTTTTTCAGTGGGACGGCCGATGATTCCCCCTGGAGGAGAGGGCCGGCCTGCCCGTCGTAGCCTTGGCGAAGGTGGGGGTGAGGTCGAGCCTTGATTCTAATTTCAGATTTACGTTTGACGATGCCCCTCACCCTAGCCCTCCCATCGGATGGCCTGTTACGCCTGCCGGCTTGGAAATTGCGAGGAGGCATGGGAACGGCTGGAAATCGCCTTCGATTTGGGCAACGCGAAGCAGGAAAAATTGATGGCGCCGGACGACCTGGATTTCGAGCCGTTCGGGCCGAGATCGGGGAGATTTGAGGCGAAGGCCTGAATCGAGGCTTTCTCGGAAGTCCTGCTTCCTCGGAAGATAATGAAAAACACTTGCAACAATGCGGAGGGGAGTGAAAATTCTGAAAAGCAGCCTGCGGTCAGCGTGGGCAAACAATCAAATGGGAAATCCCGATTGAAAATGGTCCTGGGCCAGCCAAACGATTAAACCAGATGAAAGCCATTTTTGTCTTCGTCGCCGTGATGGTCGCCGGGCTTTGCCGGGGTGCGGAAACCAACGCGCCGTTCCATAATTTCTGGACGCGGGGGACGCCGGGTAAATTGCCCGCCGGCCTTGAAGTCAGCCTCGTGGCCGACAAGACGAATTACTTTCTTGGCGAAAATATTTTGCTGCACTACCGCATCCACAACGCTTCCAGCAACACGCTCAAAATTTTTGTGGGTGGCGATTACCGAGGAAGCACGCGAGCCGACCGATTCACGGTGACGGCGGTTTCTGCCGATGGAGTACCTGTCGCCGACCCGACGCCCTTCATGCGGAATATGGGCGGCGGGTTGGTGCCGAATAGCGACATCAAACCGGGCGAAGACTGGTTTGAAGAAGTCTGGGTGATCGAATACTGCCGGTTTGATGCGCCTGGGAGCTACACCATTCACTCGTATCACGATTTGGGTTTTGGGGAACAAATGCCTGCTGATCCGCGCGAAACGTCATGCACGATTCAATTGCGTGTGCCGAGCGAGGCCGAAGCCGAGGCGATTCTGGTTGAGGCAGAGGCAGCCAAACCCAATTATGGCAACACTTGGGGCAAAAAGGGTGAGGCGCGGTTGGATTATCATTGTATTCGCTGGCCTATTTTTTTGGAGCCGTTGCAAAGGCGTGCTCAAACGGGAAACACCGACGCATTAGAAGGCATTGCCGGCATCCGAACCCTCGACGCCACACGCGCTTTGGTGCGGCTGCTGGAACATACCAACATCGCTTTCGCCGCCAAAGCGGCGCAACAACTCGAAGTCCGTCTGCCACATCCAGAAAGTGATTTCACCGGACCGTGGGGCAAAGAGCGCCGCCAGTTTGTCATCGAAAACGCGTGGGATGAATCACTCGGCCAGCCCGTGCGGGAATGTTGTGTGCGACTGCTCATGCAGAAGGAACGCGGCGGCATATTGACGGCAACCTCCCTGCTGCGGCTCATCGGCACCACAAACGAAATGCCGGCATTGAAGCGAGCTTTGGCTTATGCCGTTGTCCAGACAAATGCGGAGTTTCTGTCCGACGTTCATTATCCTGCTCCCATTCGCGTCTGCGACAACTTGGCCGGCACGATGCTGGGCCTGGACGCCAGGATCGCGGACGAATATGACCCGGATGAGTCGCCGGAAAACCTATTGCTATATCTCACCCAGCATGGTGGCGCGGACAAGACTTTTTCGGGCGTTGATGTGAGGTGTTTTTACAAGGCTTTGAGATATGATCTTCCCTATTTGCGAATGAAAGCTTTGGAAAATTTGCCAAAAGAAATTCCCGCCGCGCTCGAAGACGACATCACCCGCTGCCTGAGCGACAACAACCTTGGCGTGCAAAACTACGCCTTTCTCGCTGCCCAGCGAATGCACAATCCAGCACATCGCGACATTGCACTGGCGGTGCTAAAGTCGGCTGATGATCAGTGGTTGCGCCAGAACGCCCAGCAACTGGCGGACAAATACGGCGCACGCTATGAAAGCGCCCTGGCCTGGTGCGCTCACCTGGTTGCGCCAAAGGACGACAATGATTATACATTGCACAACGCGCTCACGGAATTACTGCACATGACCACAGGCCGCTATTCCGGTGGCGGTGGCTTTTATCCGTCATTTACAGATAAAGATGCCAAGGCCTTGCGCGAACGCTGGGAAAAATTCCTGACTGAAAACAGGAACCAGATAAATGCCGGGAGAACTTTCACAAACCAGCCCACGGGCGTTCCATCCGACCTCATTCCGCCGGGCTGGACTTTGAATCCCCTCTGAACCCAAATTTGGCCCCGAGCCATGTGCGGGAGCGATTGACTCGCGAGGATTTTTTCTCCGCGCTCTCTGCGCCTCTGCGCGCGCCTCGGGAAAAGGGGATTTTGGTTGCGGCCGGCCGCACTCGGCCTTTGCCTTTGCCTTATCAGGCCCTTGCCTTATCAGTGAAATCCGTGAAATCCGTGGTGCCCCTCTTCTTGGTTGCAGCCGGCCGCATTGGGCATTCCCTCAACAAAAGCAGGGCCTCAAAAAAACTCCAAAAAGTCGGTTGACAAAAATTAGAAACTATTGTCTAATAAGCTACGTGAGCCAACGAAACTCATATCAGGCCCGCCCCGGAAGTCCAGCGGAAGCTGGCGCCGGAGCGGACGGCACGGGGAACAGTCCCAGGGCTGCGTGCGGTCCGTCCATTGCGTCCTATTTATCCTTTACGTCCCATCAATCTCACCCCGCCAACCCGGCGCCTTCGCTCAAAAACCCCGCCAAACTCCCTTTTTGGAGCCTCTCCAATAAAGGTCAATAAAGGTCAATAAAGGCTGCTAAAGGTAAATAAAGGTAAAAAAAAAATAAAAAAATAATGATGAAAATGGTCTCTCTTTTTGCGTTCTTGGCGGTTCAGTTCCCTTTGGCCGCGGCTTTCCGCGCCGCTTTCAATTTTGATTGAGATGAACAGGAAAGAAGGGTATTGCTCTTGCTGATGAGACGACAAACCGACTTTGTCCTGGAAAAAGCGGGCTGGCCGGCGTTGCTCCTGGAGGAAAGCGGCCTTATTTGCCGGGCCAATCACGCCGCCTGCCAGCTTTTTGGCGCCGCCGTCCAGGGCGTCGCCTCCTTGTCCGCGCTCCTCGATGACGGCAATGCGGCCCATGACGTCAAACTGGAGCGCTTTCTGGCGGACCAGGAGGCGGCAGGCAAACCGGGCCAAATGGAGCTTGCCTGCCCCGGCGGACAAAGCGCCAGCTTCCAGTCCCGCGTCTCGAAACTCTCCCGTGAAGGGCGCAATTATTACCTGCTGCAATTGTTCGGCGGCCCGGCCCCGGGCGCGCCGGCCGTCTCCGCCACTGTGCGTCCCAAGGAACCGCCCGCCGCGCCGCCCGCGACCTTGCTCGACGCCATGGAAGTGCCGTTCGCCTTGACCAACGCCGACTGGCCCGCCTTCGTGGTGGACAAGGCCGGCGCGATCATTCGGTCCAATCCCGCCGCCTCGCGGGTCTTTGGCGCGGCCTCCCGCAAGGGCGCGCTCTTGGGCGCGCTCTGGGCGGCGGACAACGCGGCGGCCCTGGAAAAACTTCTGGCCGAGCCGCCGCGGGGCGAAACCGCGCCGCTCAAGTTGCGCGCCGAAAGCGGCGCGCTCATTCCCTTTCACGCTCAAATATGCCCGGCAGCGCAAAGCAAATGGGTGTTGTTGCAGTTCTTCCGGGAGAGCGCCGCCGCGCCGGCCTCGGCGGCGCCCGCGGCTCAACCGGTCAGGACGGATGGGGACTTCTTGTTGCAGGAAGCCGACTGGCCCGCGTTCCTTTTGCAAAAGGATGGCCGGGTTCTGCGGGCCAATCGCGCGGCGGTGCGCGCCTTCGGCTCCAACATCGAAAAGCCGGACACCAAGCTCGGAACGATCTGGTCCCCGGAAAATCGCGATTCGCTGGCGCAATTTCTCAGTTTGCCCGCGCCGACCCTCTTGCCGCGCCTCAAGTTCCGGCTCAAGAGCGGCCTGCCGGCCACCTTCCTGGTTCAGATGACCTGCCTCCCGCCGGACGATGTTTGTTTGCTGCAATTGCTCAAGGAGCCGGCCCCGGCGGCGTCCCCGGCTGGCGCTCCCGCCCCGCCCGGCGCTCCCGCTCCGGCCGCCGCGTCAGAAGCTCACTCCGTGCAGCGGCAGAAGTTGGACTGCGCCCTCCAACTGGCCCGGTCCGTGGCGCTGGATTTCAACAATGCCCTGACCAGCATCCTCGGACACACCTCCCTCCTCCTGAGCAAGGCGGAAGCCGGCCACCCCTGGCGCAGTTCGCTCGTCGAAATTGAAAAATCCGCCGACAAAGCCGCCGAGGTCGCCAGCGATCTGGCCTCCTTCAGCCTCCAGGAAAAGGACGCGCGGGTGCAAACCGCCGGCAATCTCAACACCCTGCTCGAACGCACTCTGGAAGTGTTGCAGACCTCGCTGCCCCATCCGGTCCCCATTCTCCGCCAGTTGGAGCGCAAACTTTTCACGGTCAATTTCGACGAGGCCAAAATGCAGCAGGCGCTGGTCAGAATCCTGGAAAACGCCGTCGAAGCCATCCCGCGCGACGGCCAGATCACGGTGGAGACGCGCAATGTGGAATTGACGCAGCCGATGGAAGATGCCACGGCGAAATTGAACGCCGGCAATTATGTCTGCCTGGAAGTTTGCGACAACGGCGAGGGCATCCCCGAGCAAGTCATGCCGCACCTCTTTGAGCCGTTTTTCACCACCAAGGGCGCCGGCCATCGCGGCCTGGGCCTGGCCTGGGTCTATGGCATCGTCACCAATCACGGCGGCGGCGTGGCCATTTCCAACCGGCCCGGCGCCGGCGCCTCCGTGCGCCTTTATCTGCCCGCCAACGACAAGATCGTGCGCGAGGCGCCGCTGACCCTGGCCGACCTGCGCGGCACGCAGACCATCCTCATGGTGGACGACGAAGACCTGTTGTTGACAATGGGGCAGATGGTCCTTTCCTCCTTCGGCTACACCGTTCTCACCGCCAACAGCGGCGCCAAGGCCCTGGAACTGTTCGAGCATTGGAAGGATTCCATTGATCTGGTCCTGGTGGACCTGGTCATGCCCAACATGAGCGGCCGCGAACTGACCGAACACATCCGCCGGCTGGCGCCCGGCACGCGCATCCTCTGTTGCAGCGGGTATGTCCGCTCCGGCAAGGTGGAGGAACAGGACCCCTACCTGCAGAAACCCTTCACCAGCCAGGACCTCCTTCGCGCCGTCAAACACGCCCTGGCCGACGCCCCCGCCGGGGCCGCCGGGGCCGGAAAAAAAGGCGCCTAATGACCTTTGCTAATCATAAGTTGACTTTATCGTCCATTTTGGTTTCAATGTTCTAATGCAAATCGAAAGCCTGAAAGTTTTTTGCGATTTGGCGGAAACGGAGAGTTTCACCAAAGCGGCCCAGATCAACAACGTCACCCAGTCGGCCGTCAGCCAGCAGATCAGTTCGCTGGAGCGGCAATTCAAATCGCTGCTCATCGAGCGCAGCAAAAAGAAATTCCGCCTCACCCGCGAAGGCCAGGTCCTCTACGAGTACAGCAAACAGATCATCCAGAGCTACGATTCCCTCCATAACCGCCTCCAGGAGATCAAGGACATCATCTCCGGCACCATCCGCCTGGCCACCATTTACAGCATCGGCCTGCACGACCTGCCGCCCTATCTGAAAAAATTCCTCAAGCTCTTTCCCACCGTCAATGTCCACGTCGAATACCGCCGGGCCAACCAGGTTTATGAAGACGTGTTGAGCAACGTGGTGGATTTGGGGTTGGTGGCCTATCCCGCCAAGGATTCCAAGCTGGAACTGGTCCCCCTGCGCAAGGACGTCCTGGTGCTCATCTGCCATCCCCAGCACCCGCTGGCCAAACACAAAAGCGTCAAATTAAGCCAGTTGAACGGCGAGAAATTCATCAGCTTCGAGCCGGACATCCCCACCCGCAAGGCCGTGGATAAAATCCTCAAAGACCACAACGTGACGGTGGAAACCGTGATGGAGTTTGACAACATCGAGACTGTCAAGCGAGCAGTGGAAATCGAAGCCGGCGTTTCCATCGTGCCCCAGGCAACCATCCTCGAAGAAGTCAACAAAGAGACGCTGGCCCAAATCCGGATCGAGGGAGCCGAACTCTACCGCCCGCTGGCCGCCCTTTACAAAAAGAACAAGGTCCTCTCCCCCGCCATGAAGCAGTTCCTCCACATCCTCAAGGGCTGATCGAAAAATGGCTCCAGAGGCAGGGCTTGAACCTGCAACATCGCGGGCAAGATGCAATTTCCTTTGGCTGCTGGTTTTGTTGACAAAAAGTCTGGAGGACGAGTGCCCGGGCTTATCCACATTGCCGTTGAGGAGCACTTGCTGTTATGGACAAGCTGGCGGTATCGGCCCTGCGACGAGGATCAAGCCTGGGATTGGTGGAGCATTTTCCAGGAGGGCAGATTGTCGGGCGGGCGGTTCGAATGTTATGCCGCTCTTGCGACCGGGAATCTCCAAGGTCTTATGGCGTTAGACATTCAAGGGAAAAGGTCCTCAATGAGCAAAGGCGTTATTGTTGATTACTTGGCGACCAACCCTGCCAACCGCACGGCGGGTCAGGGGCTTAAGTACGTCGGGATTGGTTTGATCGCCGTCGCCTTGGCGCGCAGCATCGAGTGCGGCGCAGGCGGCCGGATTTGGTTGGAATCGCTCCCCGGGGCCGCCAGCTTTTATGAGGGCTTGGGGATGATCCAGCAGTCCCGTCGATCAGCGGAGGGGAATTTGGTTTACACACTCGAAGTGGCGACGGCGGAACAATTGCTTGATGAAATCAAAAGGCAAGGCATATTGGAATTATGAAGCAGCGAATTGACCTGCAAAAAGCGGCTGAAGCTGAGGCTCTTGGCGCGCTGGCGGTGGGTGCGAACCGTAAGCACCGCGGCGGCGGTGCCGTTGGGCGGCGGTTCACGCCGGCCCAAAATCGTGCCCTTTCCGACATGGCTCGCTCGCTGGTTAAGGTTGCCAGGGAGGCAGGGGCAGAACACAGGCGCATCACCATCGGCGACGTATCGTTCGATTTGCAGGAGAACGGGAGCGAGGAAATCCTCTCGATTCGAACGGGCACGTAATTCATTCGAATTGAAATGGCTCCAGAGGCAGGGCTCGAACCTGCAACATCACGGTTAATCCCGACGAGTCGGGACTCTACCATTGAGCAGATTGTCTCGAATCCACCGGGCCGATTTCATATTCTTGATCTGCCGCTCGCGTTGCATTGCGGCGGAGCGAGTCGGATGTGGCTCGGACCAAACGAGCTGCCAAGGACCGTTTTTCCGGGTGAACTTGCCGCCGATCCTGTCGGTGCGATTGTGATTCTGCACCCGAACCGCCAGATCATCCGTGTGGCCGATGTAAAATCGGCCATCCGGATTCTCAAGAATGTACGCCCAAAACATGGAGCCAGAGGTGAATATGGCTCCAGAGGCAGGGCTCGAACCTGCAACATCACGGTTAACAGCCGCGCGCTCTACCATTGAGCTACTCTGGAACCCATGGAGCCGACAATTTACAAATCTTCGCCTCATTCGTCAATGGCGGAATTTGTCTGCCGGACTAGAAATTCTTCCACCGCCTGTCGCGCTTCGCACGGATGATGACGCCACCCCAATTGTCCTCGCCTTTTCCGCCGGTTCCCGGCTCAATGCCGGGGATGTTCGATTTGCTCGCCACCGACCCGCTTTCGCGGGCGCGTTTGGGGAGGCTGACCACCTCCCGCGGCGTGATTGATACGCCGGTCTTCATGCCGGTCGGCACGCAGGCCAGCGTGAAGGCGCTGGACCCGCGGGAATTGCGGGAGATGGGCACCCAGATCATTCTCGGCAATTCCTACCATCTCACCATCCGCCCCGGCCTGGAGATTCTTCGCGCCGCCGGCGGCCTCCATGAATTCATGAGCTGGCCCGGCCCGATTCTGACAGACAGCGGCGGCTTCCAGGTCTTCAGCCTGGCGAAAATTCGCAAAATCACCGCCCACGGCGTCCAATTCCGTTCGCACTTGGATGGATCGCCGCTGTTTCTCGGGCCGAAGGAGTCCATGGAAATTCAACGGGTGCTCGGCTCGGACATTGCCATGGTTTTCGATGAATGCCCCCCCCACGACTGCCCGCCCAAGGCGGCGCAGGAAGCCGTGGCGCGCACACTCCGCTGGGCGGCGGAATGCCGGGAGCAGCCGCGTCTCCCCGGCCAGGCGGTTTTCGGCATCGTGCAGGGCGGGGTCAATCCGGCCTTGCGCGAGCAATGCGCCCGCGCCCTGGTGGAGATGGATTTTGACGGCTATGCCATCGGCGGGGTGAGCGTGGGCGAGCCGGAGCACGAAATGATGAAGGCCGTCGAAATGACGGAGCCGTTTCTGCCGGCCGAGCGGCCGCGTTACGCCATGGGCCTGGGCACGCCAGCGCAACTGGTGGAACTGGTGGCGCGGGGCGTTGATATGTTTGATTGCGTTCTGCCCACCCGCGTGGCCCGCAACGGCACGGCCTTTACGCGAAAGGGGGCGATCAACATCAAAGGCGGGGCGGTCAAGGCGGATTTTGGGCCAATCGAAGCCGGCTGCCGCTGTTTTGCCTGCCGCCATTTCAGCCGCGCTTATTTGCGGCATTTGCTCAACGTCAAGGAAATCCTGGGCCTGCGGATGCTCAGCGTCCACAACTCGCATTTTTACCTCGACGTCATGGCCGAGATGCGCGCCCGTCTGGCGGCGGGCGAGTTCTCCGAATACCGCCGTCAATTCATCGCAAACTACGTTCCCACCCGGAGGATTCTCGCCGGCCGCCGGGCGGCCGCCGTTGGGAATTAAGGGCGAAGGCACCTGTTTGATCGGCCTGGTTTATCCCGAACAAAATCCCTTCTCTCTGCGCTCCTTTTCAAGAACCTCTTCTCATTTCCAAAAAGCGCGGTCTGTGTTACGCTGACAAAAAGACATGATTCTTGTCATAGATAATTACGATTCGTTCACTTACAACCTTGTCCAGTACCTGGGGGAGATGGAGGCGCGCATGGAAATCCGCCGCAACGACCAGGTGACGATTGACCAGATTCGCGAGTTGAACCCCGAACGCATCCTCATTTCGCCGGGGCCTTGTTCGCCGCGCGAATCCGGCCTGTCGAACGACATCATCCGCACGTTTGGCCCCCGCGTGCCGCTGTTCGGCGTTTGCCTGGGGCATCAATGCATCGGCCACACTTTTGGCGGGGAGGTCGTGGTCAACTACCGCATGATGCACGGCAAGACCTCCCCCATCCAGCACAACGGCCGCGATCTTTTTCGCGGCATGCCCAGTCCTTTTTCGGCGACACGTTATCATTCGCTGGTCATCAAGCGCGACACGATCCCCGATTGTTTGGAAATCACCGCCGAAACCGCCGAAGGCGAGATCATGGGCGTGCGGCACAAGAGCTTCCCGATTTGGGGCGTTCAATTTCATCCAGAAAGCATCCTGACGGAAAACGGCCGGCAAATTCTGAAGAACTTCCTATCTCTTTGACGCAGGGGGCTGGCAGGCGCGGCCATCCGTTGCGAAGAAGAGGAACCTTGATTATCAACCCTGCCGCGGCTATGCTTGGTTTCTCTTGAATCTGTCACTTTAAATGGAAAAGGAAGCAAAGAACATGAACGCGGTTGCGAGTGAGAAAGCCGGCCCGGCGGCCGGCGAGGAGTTGCCCGCGCCGGCGGCGCTGACCACCGGGCAAGCCGCCGATTTGAGGGAACGCGCCGCCAAGGCCGACGAAAACTGGGAGCGGTTCGTCCATCTGACGGCGGATTTTGACAATTACAAGAAGCGCGCCGCCCGCGAACGCCAGGACGCCGTGACTTTCGCCAACGAGAGCCTTCTCAAGAATCTCATCCCCACGCTGGACGCCTTCGAGATGGCGTTGGCCGCCGCCAAACCCGATCCCGCCAGCCAGTCCTTGCGCGAGGGCATCGTCATGGTTTCCAACCAGCTCAAGTCCACCCTCGCCCAGGCCGGACTGGAGGAGATTGACGCCACGGGCGCCGTGTTCGACCCCGCCAGCCACGAGGCGCTTTCCCAGCAGGAAAACGGCGAGGTCCCCGAGGGCCGCGTCCTCCAGCAAATTCGCAAAGGCTACAAGTTCCACAACCGATTGATCCGCCCCGCCGGCGTCATCGTGGCCAAAAAACCGGCCGCCTGATACCGCCTATGGCCAAACGCGATTACTACGAAGTCCTCGGTGTGGACCGCAACGCCGACACCGAGGAGATTAAAAAGGCCTACCGCAAGCTGGCCTTGAAGTATCATCCCGACCGCAATCCCCACGACAAAACGGCGGAGGAAAAATTCAAGGAGCTGGGCGAGGCCTACGAAATCCTCAACGATCCCGATTCGCGCGCCGCCTACGACCGCTACGGCCACGCCGCCTTCGGCTCGCGCGCCCGCCAGCCCGGGGCCGGCGGATTCCACGATCCGGGCGATATCTTCCGCGAAGTCTTCGGCGGCAGCGGCATTTTCGACGACTTGTTCGGGACGGGCGGCCCGCGCGCCTCCGAGGAAGGCGGGCGCGGGGACGATTTGCGCTACGACATGGAGATTTCCTTCCTGGAAGCGGCGCAGGGTTGCGAGAAGGAAATCACCATCAACAAGCTTGGACCTTGCGAGCATTGCGGGGGCACAGGGTCGGAAAAAGGCTCGACCACCAAGACCTGCCCGACGTGCCGGGGCCACGGCCAGGTGGTCAGTTCGCGCGGCATTTTCAGCATCGCCCAGACCTGCCCGCACTGCGGCGGGCGGGGGCGGATTGTTGACAAACCTTGCCGGCCCTGCGGCGGCGCCGGGCGCCGCGAACGCTCCGCCAGGATCACCATCAAAATCCCCGCCGGGGTGGACACGGGCGTGCGTCTTCGCTCCTCCGGCAACGGCGAGGCGGGGGTCCACGGCGGCCCCGCGGGCGACCTGCACATCGTTCTGCACGTCCAGGCGCATGAGATTTTTCAGCGCGACGGCGACGACCTGCTTTGCGAAGTGCCCATCAGTTTCGCGCAGGCGGCGCTGGGGGCCGAGATCGAAGTTCCCACGCTGGGACCGCCCGTGCAGGTCAGAATCCCCGCCGGCACGCAGAACGGGGCCGTGTTTCGTCTCAAGGGGCGCGGCGTGCCCAACGTGCAGGGCCGCGGCCAGGGCGATTTGCTGGCGCGCGTCCAGGTCGAAGTGCCGACCCGGCTCAACGCGGAGCAAAAGGCCAAGCTGGAGGAATTCACGCGGCTGTGCGACGAAAGGGTGCATCCGATGAGCAAGAGTTTCTTTGACAGGGCCAGGAGCCTTTTTTCGCGGTGAGCGGGCGGCTTGAGACGCATTTCATTTTATTGGGCAAGCCACGCTGGCGTATTGACGTTTGGCAATTTCGGGCCTGGACATTGAGAATTGGTCATTGAAAATTTGTCATTTGTTATTTTGAATTTTTCATTTCCACAAAGATGCACCGCTTCTATCTGCCTCCCGCGCAATGCCGCCCTCCGCTTCTGGAATTGACCGGCGGCGAAGCCCATCATGCCCGCGACGTTCTCCGCCTGGCCAAGGGCGAGCGCGTCACGGTGCTGGACGGCGCCGGCCGGCAATTTCTCTGCGAGGCGCTCGATTTCGACCGGCAAAGCGTCAGTCTGGGCGTTCTTGAAACCACCACGACGTCCCCCCCTTCCGTGCGCGTCACGCTGATACAAGCCGTGCCCAGGGGAAAGATCATGGAGTCCATTATACAGAAGGCGGCCGAGTTGGGGGCGGCGCGGGTCGTGCCGCTCCTTTCCGAGCGGGTGGCCATGCGCCTGTCCGGCGGCCAAGCCAGGGACAAGGCGGAGAAATGGCGGCAGTGCGCCGTCGAGGCGATCAAGCAGTGCGGGCAGCCGTGGCTGCCGGAAGTGGAGGAACCGCTCACGCTGCCGGCCCTGCTGGCCAAAGGCGCTTCGTTTGACCTGGCGCTGGCCGGCTCCTTGCAGGGCGATGGCCGGCATCCGCGCCGCTATTTTGAAGAATACCAGGCCCAACATGGCCGCCGCCCGCAAACCGTCGGCGCATGGATCGGGCCGGAAGGCGATTTCACGGCCGGGGAGTTGGACATGATCCGCGCCGCCGGGGCGCGCCCGATGGATTTGGGCCCGCTGGTTTTGCGCAGTGAAACCGCCGCGCTGTGCGCGCTGGCGGTGATCCAATACGAGCTTCGCGCCCCCCCTTCCGGTTCTTAATCTTAATCCTGATCTTAATCCTAATCTCCTCCTCGAAAGAGGATTAAGATTAGGATTAAGATTAGGATTAAGAAGGAGCATGAATGGCCGCTAATTTGTCCCCATGACGGCGCGGAATTCCGGGGACTGGCGGATGCTGTTGAAATTGGGATTGGTGAGCACGTTGGTCCGCAAATCAATCATGCGCGGATCGGCGGCGCGTTCGACGGCATTGGTGGCGAAGGCGCGGCGGAGCGATTGGGCCGCGTCGGCGGCCCGGCCTGCAAAGGCCTGGACGTTGGCGAGGTTGTACCAGGACTGGGAGGAGCCTGGATCCACCTCGGTGGCCCGGCGCATCGCCTCCTCGGCCTTGGGCAGGTCGCGCATTTGGGCGTAGAGCTGGGCCACCTGCGTCAACATCGGCCCGTTGACCTGCTTGCTGTGCAGCACTTGATCGAGCAGGGCGCCGGCCCGGTCGTTTTGGCCGGCCTTCATCGCCGCGGCGACAGCATCGAAGAGGTTCTGGATGGTCACCCCTTTTTGGCCTTGTTCCAATTGGCCGGTAATGTCTTGCAGCACCGGATTGTCCGGTTCCAATTTGAGGAAATCTTTGGCCGCCTGCAGGGCTTCGTCGCGCTCGCCGGCTTGCAGGTATAATTGCACGACCATGTTATGGACCTGCTTGTTGTGGGGGTCCAGTTCTTGAAAGGTCCGCGCCACCATGACCGCCTCCTGCGGCCGTCCGGTTTCCGCCAGCAACTCGGCGTACTTGTAGGCGCCCTCGCTGTAGGGACAATAGGCAAAGGCCTGTTTGAAGGCGAATTCCGCCTCCTTCATCAACCGCTGGCGCACCACCGGATTTTTGGCCTCGTCCGAATTCTCCGCCCGCCATTGGTAAATGCTGGCCCCGATGGCGGAGCGCAGCTTGGAGAAGCCCTTCTGCGCATCATCGTCCCGGATGAATTTGGGATCGCCCTTGAATCCCTGGTAATTGTGCCGCAGATAAACCTGGTCCACAAAATCGCACAGTTCCTTGGCCGTGGTGCCGTAGGTGATCCGGTTGCCCACCAGCCGGTCGGAATACTGGCTCCAAAACAGGTGGTCGCGCTGGATGATCTCCTCGCTCAAGGCCAACGGCTGGCGGTTGACCTTCATGATGATCCCGAAGGGCGTCAGATACGGATACATCCAATCCATCGGATAGCTTTCTTCGACGTAAAATTCGTGGTCGGGATTGAAGTCAAACATGGCTTTGGTCACGAAGGAATTGATGCCCATGACCATCAGAATCCCGCCGCGGAAGACGACCTGGTGCTGTTCGTTCGTGCCGACGTCTTCGCCCGGTTTGATCTGGCGCGGTTCGGTGGGATGATCCAGGTCGTGCTGGAGCCTCTGGTAGGCGTCGTTCTGGTAGGCCCTTTCGCAGTCCAACAAGTCCGCGAACGAGGCGGTGCGGATTTCGGTGTCGGGATAGACTCCGCCCAAACTCTTGACAATGGCTTGCGGATAGGCCGCCTCCAGCATCCGGCGGTTCAGCCGCACCGTCGTGTTGGTCAACTGCCCGGTCTGCGCCGCCTTTTCGATCAGGGGCGGCAGCGGGATGTCCTTGAACCGCTCCGGCGTGTAAAGGGACGGCCATTCCAGGATGCGGTTCAAATCCTCCGCCATGGCGCGGCGCAATTTCCTGGTGTCCTCCTGGGCGGTCACCAGCGCCTGCGTCTCCTTGCTCAACCTGCCGAAAAGGTATTTCGACAATTCATCCTGGCCTTCGTGAGGCCGCAGCCGCGCCGCCAGCAGGCCCGCGTCCTTGAACTGGTTCTCCTTGAACCACGAGGTGCCCGTCCGCCGCTGCCGCTCGATGCTGGCCCCCAGCGTCTCGAAGAGGCCGTCCAGCGGCTTGAGCCAGGCGGTCGGCCCGTGGAAAACCTTGGGCATTTCGGTCGGCAGGAGCAATTGGAAAAAGGGCGGGTCCTGCTGCGCGCTGCGGTTGTATTGCGCACGGATGTAGTCCAGATAGGTCGGGTCGGCCAGCGCGTTCTGCGTGATGACGTAGCAGTCCCGCCGGTCGAAGTTCGTGTCCTGCTCCGGCTGGCAGTCGTGCGGAATGAAGCTCTCGCAAAACACCATGTAGGTCGGGCAAAAGCGGCCCGGGTCCGTCCCGCCGTAGACCACGGCGTCGCGCGCCGCTTCCGGATAAATCAGGCTGGCATTGGTCCCCTGCAAGGCCTTCTCGCGCAGGGCCGGATCGTAAGTCAGTTTTCCATCCGGCCCCGGGAAGGGCGGGGTGAACATGTCGTGCCCGTACCAGTAACCGAACCAGTGCCCGCGCTGCTCGCTGTGAAACCAGTGCGACAGGCCGGAACAAACCGGCATCACCGCGAACAAGCCCAGCGCCACCAGGAGCGGCGCGCGGGTCCGGTAAACGGCCAGGGCCGCCAGGAAAACGGCCGGCAGGGCCAGCAAAATCAGGTTGGCGAAGACCGGCAGGCCGTATTGGCCGGGGGCGAAGGCTTGCGCGACCCAATGCGGCAATTGGCCAAGGGACACCGAGGCTCCCTGGCCAAAATGCAGCTCTCCGGCGGCCTCCATCAGGCAATAGCAGGCCAGCACCAGCGCCGCCACTCCGCCCACCAGTCCCCAGCGGCGGAACTTTTCGTAATGCGTGGCCATGTAGGCCGCCGTCAGCGCCAGGCCATAGCCGATGAGGATCGCCACCACGGTGTGCGAGGCCGCGAAAAACACCCGCAACAACTCCACCGACTGCCGGTCCGTTTGCGGATTGAGGAATATGGTCAGCAGCCCTCCGATAAACGGATAGAGGGCCGCCACCGTGATCAGCCAGTTCCGTTCCCGGCGTTTCATTTTGAAGATGAACAAGAAGGGCAGCACCGCGAAAAACATGTAGACCCAGTTGAAAGCGTCCGCCACGCCCTTGATGAGCAGCCAGAATTGCGCCCCAAGTTCATGAAGCAACAGTGGATTGTGAATGAGATTGGTCGGGGTGATCTTGTCGTACTGCCCGCGGGTGAGGGCGTGGAAAAAGCCGTCCACCGTGCGCGGATAGCCCCATTCCATCGGCGGATTGGTCATGCCCGCGATGGCCTCGTAGAAATAAAACGAGGCGCCCAGAATCCACAAAGCCCCCATGCCAAAACAGGCCGGCCATTCGCTCAACAACCGCAAGGCCCAGATCACCGCCACCAGACCCAGGGCGGCCACGAAGCCCATCCCGATGGGAGGCCCGCCAAGCTCCGCGACCACATTCCATGCCACCAGCGTCGCCAGGGCGAGCAAGCCGGCGCCCCACCATGACCTGAGGGCGTCCTGCTTCGTCCATGGCGAATAAAGCCGCAGGGGAATGGCCAGTCCCAAGCAGGCCAGGGCCGAGGCCACGCCAATGGCGTTGAAAATAAGGAACACGGTAGAGTTCGCATCCTTGAAACTGCTCCACACCCCCGTCTTGGCCAGCGCGAAGAGCACCGCCCACGCCAGCACGTTGCAGAAAAACAAATCGCGCCCCAGCTTGGGCTGCGTGCAGGCGATGCCGATCTCAATCCCCATCGCCGCCACAATCAGCGTCTGGTGAATGGTGGCGCAAATCCCGAAGAAAAACATGGCCCAATACAAATACCGCCTTTGATGCGGCGCATAAATCCACCGCATCATGCAGAGCAACACCATCATCAGCCACGGCACGCCAAACACCGAAATCCGGTTGATGGCCACCGACTCCTTCCACATTCCGTTGTCCAGCGCCATGAGCAATCCCGCCGTCACGCCGCAGACCAGGCAGATCGCGCTCTCCCATTTCCCCACCATCCCCTTCAACTCCTCGATGCCCTCCATGAACATGCTGCTGCCGCGCGAAACCATGAGCGCAATGAGGGAGCAGCCCATGGCCATGGCCGAGGCCTCGCCCAGTTCCACCCGCCAGGCCGCGTTGCCGAAGGGCACCAGCCGCGTCCAAATCCACGAATAAATCGCCCAAAAGGGATAGCCCGGCGGATGCGGAATGCCCGCGTAAAACGAACCCGTCACCAGTTCCCCGGAATCCTCCAGCGTCACCTCCGGCGCGAGAGTCAAGAAATAAATCGTCTCCACCGCCGCAAAACAAATTAATAGCGCCAGCCAGTCAATCCGCCGGAACAGCGGCGGCACGGCGACGGGCGGGGCGGGAGAAGCCGGCGGCGCGGCCGGTGCAGGCCGGAGGGGTCTGTTGGCGGCGAATTTTGGCGAAGGTGGCGGATTCATCATTCAAAAACTCAAGTGTCCTGCAGCGGCGTCCCGCTGCCTTTGCCGGCCATGACGGCGGCCGCCGCCGTCACCTGGCTCTCCTCTCCCATCAAGCGGCCCCTTAACTTGTTCAATCCATAACGGTATCGGCCGGCCACCGTATTGGGCGACAGATCGAAGAGCCTGGCAATGGCCTCAAAAGTCAGCCCGTTCCAAATCTTCAAGACGATGACTTCGCGCTGCTCGCGGGGCAGGGCCGCCAGCGCGGCCATGGCCCGCCGCTCCGTTTCGCTTTCCCCCGGCTCCCGCTCGAACCAGCGCCGCGATTCCAGTTCCCTCGTCCAGCGCCGCCAGCAGCTCCGCCGGTGATTCAAGGCGCGATTGCGAAAAGCGCGCAAGGCGTAATGCTCCGGGTCCTCCGGCCGCCGCTCCAGTTGCAACAGCGCCAGAAACGACTCCTGCAGAACATCCTCCGCCTCTCCGTGGCTGAGTCCCAGGGCGCGTCCGTACAGGATCAGCCCCGCCGCCTTCCGTTCATAGACCGGCTCGCACCAATGACCATTGACCTCGCTCAACTTCACATTCCTGCTCTCGATCCAAAAATCCTGGCTCTCGTCTTGACCTTGCGCCTTATCCTAATCCCAATCCCTTCCCCGTACCAATGACAAAAACACTCCCGACTGGGCGAGGGGCGCAGGACAAAAATCTTCAGAGGTGGGGGCGGCGCGGCGCAACGCCCGGACAGCGCGGCGCGCCGTCCTTACCATGGTAATGGAAGAATTCTGACCCGCACCTTTGTGTATTTTTTCGCCAATAATTTTTTTTTTATTTTTTTTACCTTCATTTGCCTTCAGCAGCCTTCATTTGCCTTCATTGGTGAAGGTTCCGAATGGGGTTTTTGGGGGATTTTTGGCCGTCCCGCCCGCGCGGCGTGGGCCGGCCGGAGCCGGCTGCGGCTTCCGCCGCTGCCTGCGCCATGGCGCGACGAGTTGCCGGAATCGAAATTGACTGTGCCTACGCCTCTCATGCTTGAAGATTTAATCATAGGTGCTAACTTTTGTCAAGGGAGAGTTGAAGAAAAGGCGTTTTCGTGAGGATTTTACCGCGGATTTCACGGACAGACAATTGATTCGGAAGGCGGGGGTGGCGTGCGCGTCGGGGATGCATATTCGCCAGTTGACGCGCCTGACGAACGCATTCAGTAAAATACTGGAAAATTTTGAGGCTGCAATGGGCTTGCACTTCGCGTATTACAACTTTTGCAAAATGCACTTGGCGATTCGAGGCGCCCCGGCGATGGCTGCCGGCGTCGAACCGTGCCAATGGAGCGTTGCGGAACTGGTTGAAAATTGTGGCGAATAATCACGAATACATTGAACCCCTGAAATCGGTAATCCTGCACCTTCGCGCCAGCCAAGCGGCCCGCCGTGAAACCATGCCAGTGCATGAAGTGGTTCGCGGTCAAACCGTCTGGCGGGGGGATGTCGAGGATGCTGACATTACAGGCCACCCGAAAACCAAACGATGCTACGCTTGGTATTACGATGAACTGGAGAACTTCATCGCCATTCTGGAATTGCCGCCGGTAAAATCAGCCCAGGATGCCGTTAGGGTCGGGGTGGCGTATCAGGCAAGGCAGGCGCCGAAAGTGAGGGGGATGAAATGAACCGAAAACAAAAAGGGATATTGATAGCCGCAACTGTCATGTTTTTGGGTTGTGTAATCAGTACTTTTTCTGAGTCGGGGTCATTTTCTGAAAAGGTGAAGTGGACATTGATCTATTGGGGTATAATGGCCGTCATTTTTGGTTTCTTTTTAGTCTTGACAAGAGGCTCCGGGAAAGGTTCTTGAATTCAAATTAGCCCGACTTTATCTACTGGAGGGGGTGACGCTTTGCAAGTCGTTGCAAATCAACGCAACGGCCAAAAAGGTCTGCACCAAACTCACCGGCCCGCAGCTGAAGCGGTGGGCTGTTTTCTTTGGCGCATCGCCAAGTCTCATCCTTTGGTTGCAGATGGCCACACTGGGAGGCCGTGTTGACAAAGCGCCTCGAATTAGCGCCGGTTTTCGCGCCAAAAATCAATGATCTGCCGCCAGTCGTCCGCGCTCCGCTCGGTCACGGTCCCGTGGTTGGCCTCCGGATATTCCCAAAGGCGTTTCGGTCCGGAATAACCATCATAAAGGCGCCGGCCGAATTTTTCCGGCACAACATTGTCCCTGCCTCCCACCAGCATGGCCACCGGGCCGTGATAGCCGCGCAAATGAACCTCGGAGTCAAACCGGTCCACCAGCAGCCAATGCACCGGAAGCCAGCGCACATGGTACTGGGCCACGTCGGCCAGCCGGTTATAGGGCGCGAACAAAACCACGCCCGCCACCTTGTCGGGATAAGTTCCAGCCAGGCAGGCGGCCACGCCGGTGCCCAGCGATTCGCCGACGAGATACAACGGCGCGTTGGTTGGCAGCAACCGCAGTCCCTCGTCCGCCGCCTGAAACAAACTCTTCTCACTAGGCTCTCCCGGACGGTCGGCGTAGCCGGGGTATTCGAGAATAAACACGTCCAGCGCCGCCGCCTTCTGGATGACATCGGCGTAACGGGCGCAAGCCGTGGCGCAACTGCCGTTGCCGTAGGTCATCAGGACCCGGCCGGCCGGCGGCTGGGTCGGCGACAGTCGTTTCATGCCCACGCATTGGCCGGCGGCATTTCGCCACCGCTCCAGATTGGCGGTCCTGGCCAGTTCGTCGGCCTGTTGCGTGGTGAAAACCGGCGGAAAATAAATCAGCCGCCGTTGCCAGGCGGCGCAACCCAAACACGCCGCGAGGTAAAAGGCTCCGCAAGCCGCCAGGGCCAGCCGGACAAGCCGGCCCAGCCCGGGTTTGGCCGGCATGGTGGGTGGTTGCATATCGCCCAGGGTATCAAACATTGCCCTATCGGCGCAACCCTGCGGCATGCAGGGCGTGCATTTCATATTCCTGGGCAATCTTTTAAAAGAGGCGGTCGGCGAGGGCGCCGACCGCGACATGCGGGGCGCATGTGCTCCCGGGGGAGGAGGAGCGTTCGGCGGGACGCCGAACGCGGCAACCGGGACGGTCGCGCTCCCAAGCGGTGAAACTCGCCGCCGCAGGCGGTGAATTGGCGCTGTGAGACAAAATTCTTCCAATCTGGAATAAGGAAATGCGGCGGTCATAGACCGCCGCTACATTTTTTTTGGGGGGGATGGCGTGGGGAACGGGACTGAACGCCAGGCGTTGACTTCTCATTCTCCGTTTGGCTCCGGGCGGGTGAAGAAGACGGTGCCGGTTTCTTCGATGAAAATGGGTTCGTGGATGCCGTAGAGGGCGGAGAAGTTGCGCAGGCGGTGCAGGAGCATGGGAGTGATTTTGTGGCCGGCGGTGACGAGGAGCATGTTGTCCTTGGTTTCGAGGTTGCCGCGCAGGACGTGGCCCACCCGCAGATCGGCAAAGGCCACGGTGGTCGCGGCCGCGGCCGGTTCGGACAGCACCCAGGGGGCGGGGCCTGAACGGTGCTCCAAGGCGTCCAGCAGACGGGGATCGTAAGCGCCGGAGCGGGCGCGCAGTTGGGCCAGGGCGGCGGCGCGGTCCAGGCCGCCGGATTCCAGGCGGGCAATGTCAACCAGAATTTTCAACATGCGCGCCCCCACCGGAATGGCCTCGCCGGCCATGTTGTCCTCCGGAAAACCGCTGCCGTCGAAATTCTTGTTCTGGTAGAGGATGACGCGGGCCACGCCTTCCATGCGCGGAATTTGGGCGAGCAGGCTGCTGCCCACGGCGGGAATCTGCTTGAAGATTTCCTGCTCGCCGGGGTTGAGAGGCTGTCCCTGGCGCGATTTGAGAAGGAGTTCGGGCGGAACGGTGACCAGGCCGATCTGGCAGAGCAGCGCGGCGGCTTCCAAATGCCACGTTGAGGTCAGCTCCAGCACGGCGGCGAAGCGGCGGACGGCGTCGCGCAGGCTCTCGGCCTGGCCGAAGGTCTTTGGATCGGCGAGGGCGAGGATTTCGGAAAGGACTTTCAGGCTGCCGCCCAGGGTGTGTTCGAGGAGATCGCGCTCGGCGGTGATGAGATTGTGCTGGGCGACGGCAGCGTCGAGGGTCTCGACGAGTTTCTCCGTCGAACAAGGTTTGTTGAGGAAACGGAAAATGCTGCCTTGATTGATGGCTTCGACGGCGGTGGATTGGTTGAGATAGCCGGTGAGCATGACGCGCACCACATCGGGGGCGATTTCGCCGGCCTTGGCCAGGAATTCGACGCCGTTCATTCTCGGCATGCCCATGTCAGCCACGACAACGGAGAAGTCGCGCCCGTCTTGCAGCGCCTCCAGGGCGTTGATGGGGTTGGAGGCGGTTTGCACTTCAAAACGCCCGTGCAATTGGCGCTGGATGGCGGAAAGGACGTTTGGCTCGTCGTCCACAAAAAGCACCTTTTTCACGCGGCTTCCTCCGCGGGTTGGGCGGCCGGGGCCGGATGGATGGGCAGCCGGATGGTGAAGACGGTCCCGATCCGCTCCTGGGTTTGAAAGGTCAGGGTGCCGTTGTGGCGGCCGACAATGACGTTGCGGGCGATGGCCAGGCCCTGGCCGGAACCCTGGCCCACGGGCCGGGTGGTGAAAAAGGGATCAAACACTTTGTCGCGGATGGCCTCCGGGATGCCCGTGCCGGTGTCGGCCACTTGAATTTCCACCCAGTCGCCGTCGCGGGAGGTGGAAATGGTGATGGCGCCTTTCTCGCGAGGCTCCGTGCCGACGACGCCGGCGATGGCGTGGGCGGCGTTGACGACCAGGTTGAGGATGACCTGGTTGAGTTCGCCGGGCAGGCAGGGCACGCGGGGGAGGCCGGGCTGGAGATGCTTGACCATGTTGGCGACGTGTGTCCATTCGTTGGCGCAGACGACGAGGGTGCTTTCGACGGCGTGGTTGATGTCAATCAGAATTTTATCGCCGCTGCCCGGATGGGAAAAATCCTTCATGCAATGGACAATGCGGGCGACGCTGTGGATGCCTTCGAGGGATTGTTCGATGGCGCGGGGCGTTTCCGCGAGGAGAAAATACAGATCGCACTCCTCCACGGCCCGCCGCATGGCGGCGGCCAGCGCGGGCGTGGCCGAGTTGTCCTGGAGGGCGCGGAGGAGTTGCTCGTGCTGGCGGAGCAGGGGAGCGATGCGGGCGAAGGATTGCTGCAAGAAGCGGATGTTGTCGCCGATGTACTGGGTGGGAGTGTTGACTTCGTGGGCGATGCCGGCGGCGAGCTGGCCGACGGATTCGAGCTTTTGGGCATGGCGGAGCTGGATTTCCATGAGGCGCCGGCCCTGCTCGGCCCGCTTTTGTTCGGTGATGTCGTTGCCAAAGGCGATCCATTCGGCGGGCGGGCCGGTTTCGCCGCATTTGGCGAAGAAATTCCAGTTGACGGTTCGTTTATCGCCGTTCTTGGTGGTGAGGGCCATTTCGTAATCGCGCACCGGTCCGTCTTTGAGGAGGTCCAGGAGTGGTTCAACCTGGCGATATTCCTTGCCTGGATAGAAGAGGCGCCACCAGTCGCGCCCGATGATCTCCTCGGGGCGGAAGCCGGTGTGCTGGCAGACGGACGGATTGACAAAGGTGGCGACGCCGGAAGAGGCGATGCCGGCGACCAGGGCGGGAGTACCCATGATGATGGCATCGTTGTAATCGCGTTGCCGGCGGAGGTCCTCCTGGGCCTCTTTATACTGGGCGATCTTGAGTTCGAGGGACCGGTTGCTCTCCTGTAATTTGGCGGTGCGCTCGGCGACGAGCTTTTGCAGGTGTTGCAGGTGGCTTTTGGCCTGGTTGAAGAGGTTCCATTTTTCGGCCAGGGCGTAGGCCAACTGGCGCAAATCCATCACGCTGAAAGGCTTCTTGAGCATTAACAGACGGTCGGTATGTCCGAAACGCTTGATGATGTCGTGCCAGGAGAAATCGGAGTGGCCGGTGCAGATGATGATCTGCAAATCGGGGAACTCGCGCCAGAGGCGGCTGATGGTTTCGATGCCGTCCCAGCCCGAATCCATGCGCAAGTCCACAAAGGCCATGGCATGGGGCCTGTTTTCCGCCAGGGCCTTGCGCACAAATGCCAGTCCCTGCTCGCCGCCAAGGGCGCAATCCACTTCAAAGCGCGGGAACTGGGCCTGGGGGACGGCTTCGGCCGGCAGGGCCAGGCCGGCGGGTTGCGGGCGCGCGGAGGGGGCGAAATCCTGGGAGAGCATGTTGGCGAAGACGTTATGCACGCACGGGTCGTCGTCAATTACCAGAGTCCGATAAAGATGCGTCGCACTCACAATGGGCGCCTTGCGGCCGGTGTCTATAGAATGCTCTCAAGAATGGCTGGAATGCGGGCCAGGCTGCGGCTCAGGCTGGCCATGCCAATGGCCTGTTCGCCGTCGCTCTGCCCGTCCAACAGGATGTCCCATCCGGCCGAGGTCATCCAGGCGTCCTCCAGCACCTCGGCGTGGTTGCCGCTGTGGCCGATTTTAGCGTGGCGCATCATCAAATCGGCCACCTGCACCGCCGCGACCGTTTTGCGGTGGCGCGGCGCGGCGTCGGGACGATGATGATAGCGGGCCACCTGGATAAACAGATCGGGGAGCCGTTGTTTTTCCAAATAACAAGCGCCCAACTCGGCGTGGTCCATGCCGAGGATTTCCATTTCCCTTTCGACCAGGTTGCCGCGTTCCTCCGGCGGGGTGTGATAAATGGCTTGAAAGTGCTCCGGGAAAACCGAGGACATGACGATTTTGCCCACGTCATGGATCAGGCCCGAAACGTAATCGCTCTCCCCCTCGGGCGATTTGACCAGGTCCACCAGTTCCCGCGTCATCAGGGCCGTTCCGATGCAATGGCGCCAGAATTGCCGCCAGGCGAACCTCTTGTCCTGGGCCAGCTTCTGGAAGTCTTCGATGATCGGGGTGACCATGGCCAGTTGGCGAATTTGGCGCACGCCCAGAAAGAAGACCGCCTCCTCGATGTTCTTGATAGGATTGGCCAGGCCGTAATAGACCGAATTGACCAGGTGCAACAGGCGGGAGGTCAGGCTGGGATCGCGGCGGATAATCTCGGCGATCTGGGTGGTATAACGCTGGTCGGCGCTGAGAAGCTCCTTCAGCGCGCTTTCGATGCTACCCAGGGAAGGCAGGCAGGGCGCGCCGTTGAGGCGGGACTCGATTTGTTTGTGGTCCAGTGGACGGCATCCCAACTTCGGCCGATTTGACAATGAAATCATCATAACTTTTATCGGCTGAAAACCATAAAAAGTTAAGAGCGAACTCCATCCACGGCGGAACGGCGGCTCCCAGGCGTGGTTCAGGGGTGTTTTTGAATTGACATTCCCAGAAACAAGTCTAATGTTGGCCAGACGCAATAGAGGTATTTCTTATGAAAACGTCCATCTTATTGTGCGGCGCGCTCCTGCTGGCCTCGTCCGGCGTTTCGACGGCAACCGACTATCCCCTGGCTTTCAAGACTCTCGACGCCCACCAGGCCTTCAGTTTTCCGTCCGGCACGACCATTTATGGCTTGATGTCGTCCGCCAAACCGGCCGGCATCGTCAAGGCCCCGCCCGCCGTCTCCAGCTTCCCGCTCTACGGTCAGATCGCCGTCGGCGGCGACCAAATGCTCTTCCGGCTTGACGAATCCAAGGGAAACGGACGGGGCTACGACCGGCTGATCGTGGATGTCAATCGCAATGGCGACCTCACCGACGACCCGGTTGTCAACGTCGTTCCGCCGGATAACCGCAACGGAGTTGTCATCGGCAATCAGATGTTGTTCGGGCCAATTCAAGCCCCGGACAACCTGATGATCGGTTCCAACCGGCCCATTTGCTTCGCCGAAGTTATCATCCTCAACACGGCCCAATCCTTGGCCAACATGCCCGCCAATGTCACTGCCGGTGAAATCATCCTCAAGACGGGCTGGTATCTCCAAGCCACCGTGGATGTGGACGGCAAGCAGCACAAGGTGGACGTGGTGGATGCCAACTGCAATTTCCACATCGGCGACCCGGAAAAGGCCGTGTTTGCACGCACCGCCTTCGCTGGCGGCACTGCCGCCAATGGCAGCCAAACCAGTTGGTCCTTCCAAGGCGGCGACCTTTTTATGGTGGACTGGGATGGTGTTTCCAGCGTCCAAGACACCCTCCTGGGCGACCGCACCTCTCCCTTCGGCCCATTGCTTTATTTCGGCGCCAAGCCCTATAAGGCGGCGCTGTCGGCCGACTGCAAGACGCTTTCCTTGGAGGCGTGGCCGGAGCCGATGGCCGAGTTGGCGCTGCAGCCGCATGGCGAATTCATCAGCACCCTGCGAGTGGGTTGGGAAAAGACCCCGGGCGAATGGGTGCTGCTGCAACCCGGCGTGGAAAACGGCAAGGCCAAAGTGCCTCCGGGCAATTACCGTCTCTATTCCGTGGGCTTAAAGGCCAAAACTTCCTCCGGCGAATCCCTGATCCTGAGCGGCACCAAACGCACGCTGGACGGCGCCATCAAGGCCGCGACCGGGGAGAGCACCCCGTTGATGTGCGGCGCGCCGCTGAAACTCAGCTTGACAGCCACGCCCGCGCGCGAAGCCGTCAATTCCGTCGGCTCGGCTCTTTCCAGTCTCTTCAGCCAATCCTCCGGGGCGACCCAGACCATTCAGACCTCCATCCTCGGAAGCGGCGGCGAAACCTATTCCGTCCCCTATCTCCTCAACAAGGGAGGAGCGACGCGCCAACCGCCGTCACCCGTTTTCACCGTCCTCACGGCGGAAGGCAAACAAGCGGACTCCGGCAGTCTGGAGTATGGTTGAGGCGGCGTTTGTTCGCACTCATGGCGAGTGCCCCAGGATTTGTCCGGCAAGAAGGTCACGATCAGGGCCACCTTTGATCTCAAACCTATTGACACGCTGACCAATTCCATCGAAGTGCTGCTGCAAAAGTAAAACGCCCGGCGCGAAAGAGCGGGAAGCAAGACTATGAGCACGAAATCTTACGCCGCCCAAGCGGCCACCACGCCTTTGGCTCCGTTTTCCATCCAACGGCGCGAGCCATTGCCGAAGGATGTCGCCATTGACATCCTTTTTTGCGGAGTTTGCCATTCGGACATTCACCAGGCGCGGGATGAATGGCACAACACGGTTTATCCGTGCGTTCCCGGCCACGAAATTGTCGGGCGCGTCACCCGCGTCGGCGACAAGGTCAAGAAATTCAAGCCGGGCGACCTGGCCGCCGTCGGCTGCATGGTGGATTCGTGCCGCAAATGCGCGAATTGCAAGCGGGACCTGGAACAATTCTGCGAGCAAGGCATGACGCTGACCTACAACAGCCCGGACCCGCACGGCGGCGGCGTCACCTACGGCGGTTACTCCGAAAACATCGTGGTGGATGAAGCCTTTGTCCTGCGGGTGCCGAAGAACCTGGACCCGGCCGCCGCCGCCCCGCTGGTCTGCGCCGGCATCACCACGTATTCGCCGCTGCGTTTTTGGAAGGTGGGCAAGCAGCAGAAGGTCGGGATCGTCGGCCTGGGCGGGTTGGGGCACATGGGGGTGAAGTTCGCCCATGCCTTCGGCGCCGAGGTCGTGCTGTTCACCACTTCGCCCAGCAAGATCAAAGACGGCCTTCGCCTGGGCGCGAGCGAGGTCGTCATTTCCAAGAACGAAGCCGAGATGAAGAAACGCGCCGGGAGCTTTGATTTCATTCTCGACGCCGTGGCGGCCAGCCACGACATCAACGCGTATCTGAACCTGCTGAAACTGGACGGGACGCTGGCGATGGTCGGCGCGCCCGAGCAACCGCTGCCCGTGGCGGCATTCAACCTCATCCTGCCGCGCCGCAAATTCACCGGGTCGCTCATCGGCGGCATCGCCGAAACGCAGGAAATGCTCGATTTCTGCGGAAAGCACGGAATTGTCAGCGACATTGAACTGATCGGCATCTCCCAGATCAACCAGGCATATGAGCGGATGGTGAAGGGCGAGGTCAAATTCCGTTTTGTTATTGACATGGCATCATTGAAGAAGGCGGCCTGACAAACCTGAATCATTAGCGACATGCTTGAAGGGGCACCGAAAGGTTGAGTCAGTTTGTGACGGAAGATGTCGTCGGCGAGACGCCGACGGCTGCGACCGGGACGGTCGCGCTCCCCATGGAATCGCTAATGATTGGGGTGACAAACCGCGCCGCCGGTTGCAGGATTGCCGTCCTGCATGTAGAATGGCATCCATGCAGTTGTTGCAGTTATTACGTCCTTTATCCGTCCGCACAATCTTGAACCCAAGGAACACACCATGAATGCCCGTCTCAACCGCCGCCAATTCATCAAACGATCCGCCCTGGCCGCCGGCGGTTTCTCGCTGGCTTCGGCCGGCCTTTTGCCCGCCCTGGCCGCCGCCAAACGCACGGCGGTGGACGAGGTCACCCTCGGCCAGACCGGCCTCAAACTCAGCCGCCTCGGCATGGGTACCGGCAGCGGCAACGGCTACGAACAGACCCGCCTCGGCCGCGACGGCTTCACCAAGCTGGTCCATTACGCCTTCGACCAGGGCATCCGCTACTTCGACTGCGCCGAAGCTTACGCCACTTTCCAGTGGCTGGGCGGCGCCATCAAGGGCCTCCCCCGCGAGAAACTCTTCATCCAGTCCAAGATCGGCGGCCAGCCGGCCGACATCCTCGCCGTCATTGACCGCCATCGCAAAGCCTATGACACGGATTATGTTGACAGCATGCTCGTCCATTGCATGGTCCGCCACGCCTGGACCGACGACTGGAAGCGCGTCATGGACGGCTTTGATCAGGCCCGCGAGAAAAAGTGGATTCGCGCCAAAGGCGTTTCCTGCCACAGCCTTCCCGCCTTGCGCGCCGCCGTCGCCTCCGACTGGACCCAGGTCCACCTCGTCCGCCTCAACCCCCAGGGCCGGCGCATTGACGGCATGGAGGAAATCATGTGGCCCGCCAACGACCCCGGCCATGAGGTCGCGCCCGTGCTGGAAGAATTGAAGAAAATGCGCGCCCTGGGCCGCGGTGTCATCGGGATGAAAATCATCGGCAACGGCGAGTTTGTCAAAGCGGAGGACCGCGAAAAATCCATCCGCTTCGCCATGTCGCGCCCGGAACTGGACGCGGTGGTCATCGGCTTCAAGAGCGCCGATGAAATTGACGAAGCGATCAAGCGCGTGAACGAGGCGCTGGCCTCGCCGGCCTGAGAGCCGTTTCGGGTGATGGGTCGCCAGATTGTTGTTAGGCGCAATGGCTTGGTAATGAACCGCTTGCGACTTTATCAGTTCGGCCGGTTCAAGCGGGACATTTTTGATAGTGGAATCGGCATGGAATATCCTGAGTTGGCTCGGATGGAAGGTTGATGCGAGAGCGCACAGTTTTCCAACACAAAGTTCCCTTGTATCGCCTCAAAAACCGAGCGAAAAAGATGCCGCCTGCCCATCATAAGTCATTAGACAAAAACTAAGAATATCCCTGCCAATTAGAGCCTGAATGCCTTGGTGCGCGAGTTCTGATTCGATTACAGGTAATGCAAACCATGTCCGCGTAAACATTGGGTGAACAAGAATTAGGCTCACATCGAATTGATTGGCGATATGAGGCGCTCCTAATCTTGTGGACGGTGTATGAACTGGTATGGTTCCCGTGGAGACAATTCCCAATGTTCTTAACACCGCCGGATCAAGCCCAGTGATGCTCGCTCCGGTATCAATAAGCCCCCTCACGTTCACTTGTGGCGGAACGCGCAGTCCAGCCTTTGTCAAAGCATCTGCCCTCGGTTTGCTGACCGCGCAAACGAAATCCAATAATGGCCCAAGCGGCGTTATAGGGAGCGTTAGGTGGGGCACGTTAAAGCCAAATCTCGGCTGAAATATTGAACTTGTTCAAAAGCCAGAATTTTTTTGACGAGGAATGGCTTCAATCCGCACTCGGCATATCCGCGCGTCAGGGCATCTTCGTATGCGACGGAGATTCCGATGATGGAATCGCCAGAAATTATGACATATTTCCCTTCATTAGCCAGCAAGTTTGGAAGCTCGCGCTTAAAGGTTTCTAGTTCTTTTTCGAGTGCCATAGCCGTGTGCATAACAGAACCACTACAATCACTATTGCAGCATAAAAACCCTACGTCAATAGAAAAGTTGCGGGACTTTTTCCCCACCCTGATCATTAGCGACAAGCACGAATTGCCATCGAACGGGTGAACTTGTCGGCGGCGTAACGTTGCGTCGGCGAGACGCCGACGCATGCGACCGAGACGGTCGCGCTCCCCGGAAAGTCGCTAACGATTCGGGATTCCCCATGAAACGGGCAAAACTTGCCGGTTAATCCGTCGCCAACAATTCCTCCACCGTCCAAGCATGATCGGTCAACCCCGCCGCCATTGCTGGTGTTTTGCCCGTGCGCGGAATGGATGCTGCAAAAGTTGAAATGGGCAATCTGCACGGCGACGGCAAGATGGATGGGCCGGGAAACTGTCCCGATCAGGGCGGACTCCAAAGGTAGCTCCAGGTTTCGCTGATGGCGTCGTTGCCTTTTTTCAAGGTGCAACGCAGGTCCACCGGCTCCTTGTTGCCCTCTTTTGGCAGCATTTTCAGTATGACGCGCCAGGTTTTGGCTTCGCCGTTCCAGAACAGGTCGGTGTTGGCCAGCAGGGCGTTTTCGCTGCAACTGGTTTCCGCCTTGGGCGGGTTGGCCTCCGAAACCAGGCTCGGGATATCAAAATCAATCACAAACAGGCGGCGCCTGGGATCGGCAGGGTCCAACCCGACGCGCGTTGCCACCGCTTTGTTGGTGGAGAGGCTCATGTCCGTTTCCCGGGTCCAATAGAGGTTGTAAGCAAAGCGGTAGGGCTGGAGAGGCGCGGGTTTGGCGGCTGGATTCCAGAACGCGACAATGTTGTCCAACCCCTCGTATTGGGAACTGAGTTCCACCAGATGCACCTCGCCATTGTCCCAGTTGGTGCCTTCGGGTTCCACCCAGACGGTGGGAACGGATTGGTAGGAGTTGAACAAATCCTGGTAATCCCTGAAATCGCGGTTCCGCTGCAACAGCCCGAAGCCGCCGATATGTCTGGCGGCAAACTTCTGATGGCGCATGACCGGGCCGTCGTCCAGCGGACGCCAGATCATCTGGCCGCCTTCCATGCGCATCAACAGTCCGTCGCTGTCGTGGACCGCCGGGCGGTAGTCGTCGAACTTGCGCTCGGTGTTGGGGCCGAACCAAAACATGCTGGTCAGCGGCGCCAGACCGATGGTGTCCAGCGGTTTGCGATCCGGGCTGACGGCATGCACCAGAGCCGGATCCCGGAAATAAACGATGGCCTCGATCTTGACGGCCGTGGTCGGCTGATTGCCGGGCGAGCCGGGTCTGATGACGAAGGAATAGGCGCCGGCGCAACTGACGCTGTCGAGGATGGCGTAGAGCTGCAACACTTTGTCATTGGGCTGCGGTTTGCCCAGCCACCAATCCGTCCAGACCGGGAATTCTTCCGGCCGGTCCGTTCCGCCGCAATCCAGCGCCAGGCCGCGGGCGGAAGGGCCGTAAGTTTGGCCGGAGCCCAGCAGCCGGAAGTAGCTGGCGCCGAGAAACGCGCCCAGTTCATCCCATGTGTTCGTTTGATTGAGTTGATAGAGCAGCCGGATTCCCGCATAGCCGGTGTCGGTCGGCACTTTCAGCGGTGTGGCGGAGTGGCGATAATCAAAAAAATCCTGCACGAACCGGATTTGCTGGACGTGGGTCAGGGTGAACTCGTAGCAACGCACCGGTTCCTGGTATATATAGCCGGGATGAAAAAACTCGACGAGAAACGGGCTTTTTGAATCCGACCAGAGGGCCTTTTCCCGGCGGAAGACGATGTCCCGGTAAGTGTCGTAGGTCAGGGTGCGGAGGGCTTCGGGCAGGTCCGCCCTGGGCGAAACGAACGGTTTGCGGGCGCGTTCCTCCGCCTTCCTGGCCACATACTCCAAAGTCACCCGCTCGGACTCGATGACGGGCAGTATCCCGCCCTTCAAGCCGGTGGAGGCGGCGAACAACCAAGCCAACAGAATAATGCGCTTCATCTTCAGCCCTTCAGGATACCAGACCCATCCCGGTTTTCAAGAACTGTCGGACAGCAAAACGCGCAATTCACGAGTTCAACTTTGAACCGGCATTTGGAACGGCCCCAAATACCAACTGACCCCTTGCGCATTCTATTGAATGACGTGGTTTTTGGCGCTTACAGGTAAGGATTCTACTTGGCCAAAGTCCGTTTGGATAGATCAAGAGGCTTGGCGCGCCGAATCGCTCCGCTGTCATCCTCGGTAAACGTAATGGCGTCGTAAAAATTCTCGAGCGGAACAAAAACTCCGATCTTGTTCGCCCATTCTTTGAGGCGCGGATTGCAGGTTCGTTCCCAAGCGAGGACTTCAACCCCCCACCCTTTCTTGTGCATCCTTTCGAGATCCGCGTGAAAGCCAACCCCATCCAAAAAGCCGGCGCCATCCCCGGTCAGCATAACCGCAATTCCTGGCGTTCCATTGTAGTCCAAGGCCTTTCGGAGCATGTGGGTCTGGAGGGCTTGATCCACGGCTTGTTCGCGGGAACTGAAACTGCCACGCTCGAACAATTCCACCCTTACCCCGGCTTGTTCCAAATGATTCCAAACATGGCGCAATGGCGGGGGCACGGAGCCTACGGCGATGGCATATTCCAACGTGCGGCCCGCCACCGCCAATTGCAGCAGGTTATCAAATTGAATTCGAACCTGATAGGCAGCATCCCCGCCCTCACGCTCGGCAGCCACAGTCTTGGAACTGATAAAAATGTTCGAGTTGTCCCAAAATACAAAAATCTTCTTCATGTTTAAAAGTGTTGCCGTTTCCTGGCGCGAGGTCAACCCATCACTGAAAGGAGTTTGGTTCTTAACGCTGGCGCGCTGGTAGGGGTCCAGTTCGCTTCGTTTTTACATACAAGAGCCATATATTTCTCACTTCCTAAACGCGCAGCCGCCAGCGACATTTGAATTTCTGGCAAACCAGAATAGTCGGCGCGGGGCGAATTCCGACTGGATTTTAATTTAATCTTCACGTCCTTTTAATGGGTGCAGGGTCAAATAGTTTGACTGTATGCGTTGTCTAGTCATTGAAGATGAACGGAAGGTGGCGGACTTTGTGGCGCGCGGCCTGCGCGCGGAGCGGTTCGCCGTGGACGTGGCCTACGACGGCCCGGGCGGCTGGGAGCTGGCCTCGGTCTATGACTACGACCTGATCATCCTGGATCTGATGCTGCCCGGCCTGGGCGGGACGGAAATCCTGCGCCGCCTGCGCCGCGCCAAAAAGGAGGCGCCGGTGCTGATTTTGACGGCGCGGGACAGCACGGAGCAAAAGGTGGAAAATTTCGAGGCCGGGGCGGACGATTACCTGACCAAACCGTTCGCCTTCGCCGAGTTGCTGGTGCGGGCCAAGGCGCTGTTGCGCCGCGCCCCGGCCAGCCGCGGCAGCGTGCTCCGCGTGGGGGACCTGGAACTGGACCGGCTGGCCCAGCAGGTGAAACGGGCGGGCAAGAGAATTGACCTCACCTCCAAGGAATACGCCCTGCTGGAATATCTGGCCTCCCACGCCGGGCGGGTGCTCTCCCGCACCATGATCATCGAACACGTCTGGGACCAGAGTTTTGAGGGACTGACCAATATCGTTGACGTTTATGTGCGGCATTTGCGGGCCAAGGTGGACGAGGCCCACGCGCGCAAACTGATCCGCACCGTGCGCGGGGCCGGCTATTGCGTGAGCGACGAAGAGGAGGAGAAGGCATGAATCCCCGGTCGCTGCGCTTCCGCCTGGTCGCCTGGTACGCCGGGCTGCTCACGGCCGTTTTTCTTCTCTTTGGCCTGGCCATGTTCCAGGTGTTGCGCCAATACCTGGAGCGCGGCCTGGCGGATTCGCTGCGCCGGCGCTCGGAGCAAATCGCGGGGTCGCTGCTGGCCAACGCGGGCAAAACCGGCGAGAACTACGTGGTGGAGGAGATCCAGGCCCGCTATGCGCCCGAAAACTCCGACCGTTTCATCCGCGTCTCCCGCGCCGGCGGCGGCGTGCTCTACGCCTCCGGGCGGGCCGCCAGTTTTGACCCGTCCGGATTGCCGGTTCCGCCTCCGGCCAAGGCCACGCGCCAGGAACTCTGCGCGGACGGGGCGCGGCTTTTGATCACCACGCAAAGCTATGCGGCGCCGGGCGGCGGGACGTATCTGGTGGAGTGCGGCGGGCCGATGCAGCCCCTGGAAACGATGCTGGGGCAATGGCGCAATTCCTTCCTCCTCGGTTTTCCGCTGGTGCTGCTGGTGGCGGTGGCGGGCGGTTATTTTCTGGTCGGGCGCGCCCTTGGGCCGGTGGTGGAAATGGCCCGCAGCGCCGAGCGGATCACCCTGCAAAATCTGAACGAGCGCCTGCCGCTGGCCCACACCGGCGACGAAATCGAGCAGTTGTCCATCGCCCTGAATCACATGATCGTCCGCTGGCGGGAGGCGTTTGACCAGAACCGCCGTTTTCTGGCCGACGCCTCGCACGAACTGCGCACCCCGCTGGCGGCGTTGCGCGGTGAGATGGAAAGCGTGGTCGAGCAGGCGCGCGGCCTGCCGGAATGGCGCGACCGGGTGGGCAGCGCGTTGGAGGAGGTGGACCGTCTGGCCAAAATCGTGGAAACCCTCTTTGCCATTTCCCGGCTCGACGCCGGCGAAGCCCAGCAGGCCTGGACGAAATTCGATCTGACCCGGCTGGCCTCCGGCACCGCCGAGCAAATGTCGCTCCTGGCCGACGACAAGGGGGTTTCGGTGTCGTGCCCGGCGGCGGAGGAGGTAGAAGTGGAAGGCGACCGCGCGCGCATCAAGCAGGTGGTGGTGAACCTGCTGGACAACGCCATCAAATACACGCCGCGCGGCGGCGCGATTTCCCTCAACGTCCAGGCGCGCGGCGGCAAGGCCGTGCTGGAGGTGGCGGACACCGGCATTGGCATTCCCTCCGACGCCCTGCCTCATGTTTTCGAGCGGTTCTTCCGCGTGGACAAGGCGCGCTCGCGCGAAGCGGGCGGGGCCGGGCTGGGGCTGGCCATTGTCAAATCAATCTGCGCCGCGCACGGCGGCAAGGTGGAGGTGGAAAGCGGGGAGGGGAAAGGAAGCCGGTTCCGGGTGGAACTGCCCCTGGCAACCCCCGTCAATAAATAAATGTTATGGAAACAGAACCAATCACTCCATCCGAGCCTCAGACCTCCGGCGCCCTGCGCCGGCGGCTTGGCCTGATTTGGCCCCTGTTGGGAGCAGGGATCATTGTCGGCGGTCTTTGGCTTTACGCGCGCAAAAGCGATGGAGCCAGACCGGTTCCGCCGGACTCCCAGCCGCCCACGGTGGCGGTGGCGAAGGTGGAGCGCGAAGACCTGTACAACGAAGTCACCATCGCGGCGGAATTCCGTCCGTACGTGGAGGTGACATTGAATGCCAAAGTTTCCGGTTACGTGGACAAAATGAACGTGGATTTCGGGGACAAGGTTAAAGCGGGCCAGCTATTGGCCACGCTGGAGGTTCCGGAATTGAAGGACGAACTGGATTCGGCGCGGGCCGCGCAAGGACGAGCCGAAGCGGATTACAAGAACGCCCATCTGATCTATACCCGGCTGGCCGGGGTGAACAACGAGCATTCCAATCTGGTGGCCCAGCAGGACATTGACACCGCCGAGGCCAGGGACAGCGTCGCCGCCGCCGCCCTGGCCTCGGCCAAGGCGGATGTGGAGAAATATCAAACGCTGGTTGGCTACACGCAAATCACCGCGCCCTTTGACGGCGTCGTCACCATGAGATATGCGGACCCGGGCGCGCTCATCCAAGCCGGAACGGCCTCGGATACGCAGGCCAAGCCGCTGGTGCGCGTCTCGGATAATTACCGTCTGCGGCTCGATTTTCCCGTCTCCGTCGCCTACGTGAAGGACGTTCACCTGGGGGACAAAGTGGAAGTGCGCGTGCAATCCCTGGACAACAAACGAATCACCGGCGAAGTTTCGCGTTTCACCGACAAGGTGAATAACGACACCCGGACGATGATTACCGAAATCGAGGTGCCCAATCCGAACCTCGAATTGGTGCCGGGTATGTACGCCGCCGTCGTCTTAAAAGTGGAACAGCGGCCCCGCGCCCTGACCATTCCCATCGAAGCGGCGTCCATTGGGGACAGCACGACCGTCTGTGTGGTCAGCAGCAGCCAGCAAATTGAGGAACGCGCCGTCACGCTGGGACTGGAAACGGCGTCGCGGTGCGAAGTCACTTCCGGCCTGAAGGAGGGGGAGTTGGTGATGATTGGCGGGCGCGCCGCTGTCCATGCCGGTGAAAAAGTTGAGACCAAACCCTGGCAGGAGCCGATGCTGCCGTGACCGTCCAAGGGCAACGGAGAGAATAGTGTGAACCAATGAAAACAGTCTTGACAGACGGACAATTGGAAGCCTTGCGCAAACTCAACGCCTGTTTGCTGGCCAACGCCATTGAAACCTTCCATCAACGGCTGCGCAACGAAGGCTTTGTCATCGGCGGCGTCCATTGTCTTTTTCCGTCCCTTCCGCGCATGGTTGGCTACGCCGCCACCTTGCGGATTCGCGGTTCGGCGCCTCCGCTGGCTAACGAAAGGTATCCCGACCGCACGGATTGGTGGGACTACATCCAGTCCCTGCCTGCGCCGCGGGTGGTGGTGGTGCAGGACTGCGCGACGCGTCCCGGCCTGGGTTCGCTCCTTGGTGCGGTACATATCAACATTTTGCGCGCCTTGGGCTGCGAGGGAGCCGTTACCAACGGGTCGGTGCGCGACATCCCGGCAGCGGAGGCGCTCGGTTTTCCGCTCTTTGCCGGCAATGTGTCGGTCTCGCACGCCTATGTCCACATCATCGAAATCGGCGGGCCGGTGGAAATCGGCGGCTTGAAAATTCAATCCGGCGATTTGCTGCACGGCGACATTCACGGCGTGCAATCCGTGCCGCTCGAGATCGCCGCGCAGCTTCCGGGGGTGGCCGCGAAAATCGTGGCCGACGAGGAGACTCTCATTTCCGTCTGCCGCTCTCCTGACTTTTCCCTGGAAAAGCTGAAGAAGGCAGTGGCCAAGACGAAATACTGAAACCTCTTTATGTCCCGGTTCGCCATCCGTTTTCCTTATTTCATTATCGTCCTTGGCCTGATGATATGCGTGTTGGGCGTCACCAGCCTGGTGCGCATGCCGGTGGACTTGTTTCCACCGATCAACATACCCGTGGTGGTGGTGGCCACGTTTTATTCGGGCATGCCGCCGGAACAGATTGAGAACGACATCACCGGGCAGTTCGAGCGCATGTTCACCCTGGCGTCGGGCATCGAGCACATCGAGTCCCGCTCGCTGCCGGGGGTGAGTCTCATCAAAGTTTATTTCCAACCTGGTTCCAATCCGGATTCGGACGTGACCGGCATTGCCAATCTGGCGATGGCCAGCCTGCGCTATCTGCCATCGGGCACACTGCCGCCCATCGTGATGAAATTCGACGCTTCGAGCCTGCCGGTCTGCCTGGTCACGCTGAAAGGCGAGGGATTGGGCGAATCGCAACTGCGGGACTTGGGCCAGTTCACCGTGCGCAACCAGATGGCCGGGGTGGCGGGGGCTTCGGTGCCGCCGGCCTTTGGCGGGCGGTATCGGCAGATCATGGTGTATGTGGACCCGCTCAAGCTGGAGGCGCATCAGTTGAGCGTGATGGATGTCGTGCGCACGGTGGACCAGGCCAATCTCATTCTGCCCGCGGGCGACGTGAAAATCGGGCCGTACGACTACAACGTCTATGCCGACAGCCAGATCAACGCCATGAAAGACGTCAATCTGGTGCCGCTGAAAACGGAGGGCGACGCGTCCGTGCTGGTGGCCGATGTGGGCAAGGCGCAGGACGCTTCGCAAATTCAGTTGTGCAAAGTGCGCATCAACAGCCAGCCATCGGTTTATCTGCCGGTCTTGAAGCAGGGCGGCGAGGCCAACACCATCGCGGTGGTCAACGGGGTCAAAGACGTCGTTTCCAAACTGTTGGACGTGCCCAAGCAACTGGTCACGCAAGTGGTCTTTGACCAATCCGTCTTTGTGAAGTCAGCGATTGAGAACCTGGTGCATGAAGGGGCCATTGGCTTGTTTCTGACGGGCCTGATGATTTTGATTTTTCTGGGCAGCATGCGCGCCACGGCGGCGGTCTTTCTTTCCATTCCGCTGTCGGCACTCGCCGCCTTTTTCGCGCTGGACCTGGGCAACAGCACGGTCAATTCGATGGTTCTGGGCGGGCTGGCCCTGGCCTTTTCTCGTTTGATTGACAACTCGGTGGTCGTCCTGGAGAACATTTTTCGCCACCTGGAGCTGGGCGAGCCGCCCGCGGTGGCGGCGGAACGCGGCGGCCAGGAGGTCGCCCTCCCGGTGCTGGCGGCGACGCTCGCCACGGTGATTGTTTTCTTTCCGGTGACGTTCCTTTTTGGGGTCAGCCGCTATCTCTTTGGCGCGCTGGCGCTGGCGGTGATTCTCTCCCTTTTCGCCTCCTATTTCGTGGCCATGACGGTCGTGCCGCTCTTTTGCGCGAAGTGGATTAAAAGGCACGAGGCCGACGAGGAACTTGGAACGGAAGGGACCGCGCCGCCACCCAGGAAAAGTTGGAGCGCGCGGTTCAACATCTGGTTCAACCGCAAATTCACCAACATGCTGGACCGATACGAAGGCGTGTTGAACATCACTTTGTTGCGCCCGCTGGCCACCGTCCTGGGTATTATGGGCGTCTTTCTGTTCAGCCTGGCGCTCTATCCGCTGGTGGGCCAGGCCTATTTCCCGCGCACCGATCCCGGCCAGTTTGTCATCAATGTCAAGGCCCCGTCCGGCACACGCCTGGAACTGACGGATAAATTGGTCGGCCGGGTGGAGGACGTGGTCCGCGCCGTGGTGCCCAAGCGCGATCTCAAAATCATCGTGGCTAACATCGGCATCACACCCGGCTTTTCCTCGATTCTCACGCCCAACTCCGCCCCGCACACGGCCTTCGTCCAGGTTGGGTTAAATGACGGCCACCAACTCAGCAGCTTCGCCTACATGAACTTGGTGCGCGCCAAGCTCCAAAAGGAGTTGCCGGAGTTGAGCGCCTATTTCCAAACCGGCGGCCTGGTGGATGCCATCCTCAACCAGGGCATGCCCGCCCCGCTGGATATTCAGGTGAGCGGCATGGACATGCCGGCCGACCACGCCGTGGCTACAAAAATCGCCCAGCAAGTGCGCGCCCTGCCTGGCGTGAGCGACGTGCTGGTGCCGCAGGACGTGGATTATCCGGCGCTGAAAATTGATATTGACCGCGAGCGCGCCAGCGAACTGGGCCTTTCCGCCCAGGAAGTGGTGGACAGCCTCATCACCGCCCTCACTTCCAGCGGCATGATCGCGCCGAGCTATTGGATTGACCCCAAAACGGGAAATAACTACTTGCTCACCGTCCAATACCCGGAAAACGTCATCGAGAATCTGGCCGACCTCGGCTCCATGCCGTTGCGCTCGCCCCGGCTCAAGGAGTCCACGCGGTTGGACTCGGTCGTCCGTGTCTCGCATGTTCTGGGGCCGACAGAGGTGGATCATTATCAAATCCGCCGCACGGTGGATATTTATGTCGCGCCCTCGGGCGAGGACTTGAGCCGGGTGTATGCCGGTGTGCAAAAGATTATTGACCAAACCAAGCTGCCGGAAAACATGGTCATTAATGTGCGCGGCTCGGTCCAGGCGATGCGCACTTCGTTCAAGAGTTTTGGCCTGGGGCTGATTCTTTCGACCTTGCTTGTTTATTTAATCCTGGTGGCGCAATTCCAGTCCTTCCTCGATCCGTTGCTGATTCTTTTGGCCGTGCCGACCGGCTTGACCGGGGTGCTGCTCATTTTGTGGCTGGGCGGGGGGACGCTCAACGTCATGTCGCTCATGGGCGTGATCATGATGGTGGGGATCGTCGTCTCCAACAGCATCCTCATCGTGGATTTTACCCGGCGCTTGCGGGCGGAAGGGAAGACAGTTCGGCAGGCCGTGGCGCTGGCCTGCCGGGTGCGGTTGCGGCCTGTCTTGATGACCTCGCTGGCGACGTTGATGGGCCTCATTCCGATGGCGCTGAAACTGGGCACGGGCGGCGAAGCTTACGCGCCCCTGGCGCAGGCGATTATCGGAGGACTGGCTGTTTCCGTAGTGTTGACTGTTTTCATCGTCCCGGCCGCTTACCTCATTCTTTATGGGAAACACGACCACCCCGGTTCCACCTCACCCAAGGAAATATCCGCCAGATGAAAAAAGCCGTTTGCTTCATGCTCTTGCTCTGCGCCGCCGGTTCTGCGCCCGCGGCCGATGCGCCGCGCCACCTGACCTTGCGCGAAGCCGAAGACATCGCCCTCGCGCAGCACCCGCGCATTTCCGCCGCCACCCTGATCGCGCTGGCGGCGCGGCAATCGGTCAAGGAATCCCGCGCCGGCCTGTTTCCCAGCATTAACGCCAGCGCCACCGCCGTCGGCGTGGCTGACACCAACAACACCCGCATTTCCGCCGGTTACCTCAACAATCCCAACGTCTTCGAGCGCGAGGCCGAGGGCCTGACCATCCAGCAGCTTATCACCGATTTTGGGCGGACGTGGGATCTGACCCAGACCGCCAAATTGCGCTCGAAAGCCGAGGAAATGAACCGCGAGGCGACGCGCGCGGAAATTCTGCTCGAGGTCAATAACTCCTACTTCAGCGTCCTGCGCGCCAAGGCCATCCTGGCGGCGGCGCGTCAAACAGAGAATGAGCGGCAGGTCGTACTGGGCCAAATTCAAACGCTGGCCAACACCGCCAAAAACAGGACCGAATTGGATGTCAGCTTCGCCAGCGTGGACCTGGATCAGGCCCGCCTGCTGGTGGCCAAGGCGGACAACGATTTGCAGTCGGCCTTTGCCAACCTCTCCACCGTGCTCGGAGAGCGCCAGGCGGAAATTTTTGATCTGGCGGAGGAGCCGATGCCCGAATTGGTGACCAACAGCGCCCCGGAATTGATCTTGGAAGCCCTGGGCAACCGGCCGGATCTGGCCCGCACCCGTTACCAGCGCGACGCGGCCAAGGAATTCGCCCGCGCGGAAAACAAGTTGAGCTACCCGACCCTCAGCGCCATCGCCAGCGGCGGCTTGACTCCCCTCGGCGATTCGCGGCTGGGGGACAATTATGGGGCAGCCGGCATGAACCTCAATTTCCCGATCTTCACCGGCGGACTCTACAAGGCCCGCCAGCGCGAGGCGGAATTGCAGGCCGGGGCGGCGGACCAGTTCGTGCGCGACCAGGAAGACATGATTGCGCGCGACACGCAGATTTCGAAACTTAATCTGGACTATTCCTTCGGGCTTCTGGATCAGACGGCGCGGCTGCTGCAAAACGCCAATCGGGCCTTGGAACTGGCGCGCGGGCGTTTCAACAACGGCCTCAGCTCCATCGTCGAGCTGGACCAGGCCGAGTTGAACCAGATCAACGCCCAAATCGAGGAAGCCGGCGCCCGCTACGGCATCCACATCCAGCGCGCCGCCCTGGATTTCCAGCTTGGCCGCCTGCGCTGAAAGTGTTGTTCATCATTTATCATTTATAATTTATCGTTTCCTCCGAACCGTTCGCATGTGATGACAGAAAAGAATCAGCTTCTGGACATTCTCCACGAAGACGCCGAACTGCTGGTTGTCAACAAACCGGCCGGGCTGGTCTGCCATCCCACCAAGGACGGCGAACTCTCCAGCTTGATTGGCCGCGTCCGGCTTTACCTGGGAGCGGAGGGCCGGCTGGTCAACCGCCTCGACCGTGAAACCAGCGGTGTCACCGTTATCGCCAAAAGCTCCGCCATCGCCGGCGAACTGGGCAAATTGTGGGAAGGCCGGGCCGTGCGGAAGGAATACCTGGCCATCGTCCACGGCGCGGTGCGCGGCGACTCCGGTTCCATTGACCTGGCCCTGGGCAAGGATGAAAAAAGCCGGATTGCCATCAAGGATTGTGTTCGTCCCGACGGCGCGCCGGCGCGGACGGATTATTTTGTCGAGCGCCGTTTCCGGCGCGGCGGGCGCGATTTTTCGTGGCTCCGCCTGCGGCCGCTGACCGGGCGCAAACATCAAATCCGCATTCATCTGGCGGCCATCGGCCATCCCATCGTGGGTGACAAGCTCTACGGCGGCGACGAGGATTTGTATCTGGCGCTGGTGCAGGACCGGCTGACCGCGCGGCAATGGGAGGAACTGATGCTGCCCAATCACGCCCTGCACGCCGCCTGCGTCGCCTGGACCCGGCGCGGCGTCGAACAGGAATTCCGCGCCCCGCCCAACGCCGATTTCACCGCGTTCGCCACACAACCTGAATAATTGATGAATGGAGGGGAAATGGGTCTGCCGCAACTAGAAATGAATTGAACGACAAAGAGCACAGCGCGACCAGTCGCAACCAAAAAGAGTTGATCCACGGATTTCGCGGATTTCACGGATGAAGCACTTGCCGGCCGAATTCATGTCAGCCGCGGCCATTCTTCCCGGCGCTTGCCGCGGCGAAACTCACGGTAATCGTCGAACAGGGCATCCAGCAGTTCGTCAGGCTTGGCTTTCGAGCCGGAACGATCCAACGCCTGGCGAAGCAGGTCTTCGAGTTTCTTCTGGCGGGCCGCGCGGTCCTGGCGGGCGCAGGTTTCGAGATCGTAGCGGGCCTCGTGGATGGCTTCAATGAGCGGATTGCGCGACATCGAAGACCTGGTGAAGGATTTCGTCGCGCCTGGCTCCGGGCATCTGTTCGTGCCAGCCTCGGAAATCAGCGGATAAATTGCGAACGGTCGCCGCAACATCTTCGGCGGTCACGGCGTCGGTGTTCGCCACCAGGCCGTGTTGCGCGATCAGCCGGATCAGATGTTCGCCATCGGCGATCAGGCGTTGCAGGAGTTTCTTGTGCAATTCCAAATCCTCCGCTCCCGGACTCCGGCGGTACATGCGCTGTTCCTCGTGCTGCCGGAAAAGTTCTACTTTGTGAAACCAAAGCACGATGTCGCCGTAAAGAGCCAGTTGCGGGTCCGCGCCCAGGATGACCTGGCTGGCCGGACTCCAGCTTCGTTCGGAAGTCTCTGCTTGCATCAGGCCAGTGTAATCTCGAATTTAACGAAAGCCAAGCCAAATGGCGGCAGCGGCATAGTCTGAAATCATCGCGTCGAAATTGGCTGCGGCTGATTTTTATTCTGCTTGACTTGGATCAGGAAAAAGGCAACGCCAGCCCAAAAGAAGGCCGTAAGAATCAATAGAGACGCAACACAGACATCACCAAAATAGAAGCTCAACACCTTACCCGGGAAGAAAATCGCCGTCATAAGCACAGTCAAGCAGTTCTCGAAAATCGCCGGCTTCGAGTGATCAAAATGGTCCGGAAAAAAAAGAAGCGAGATAAAGAACAATGCAAAGCCAATAGCAGTTATTCCACCGCCAATTGAGAGAGCTTTGATTATTCGCCGCTTCACGGATTGAAGCGTGAAGCCTTGTTGCCATAAAATCAAGGCTTAATTTGGCGGCGATATAGTTTGAAATCAGAACCCGCAGACAACCGGGGCAGATGCCCGCGGATGAAGAGAGGAGAAATTCGCAGGTTTTAATCCAACCTTAAACATTGAACTTTGCCAGCCGCTTGTTAGATTGCCCGCGCGTTCACGGAAGGATATTTATGATTGAGACAAAGAGGGCGGATTCCCCACCGCCGGCGGCCGGGGCACTGTCGCAGGATGATGTCGGGGCCATCACCGAATTGCGCGAGTCCTACGGCAAGGTCCGGCTGGAATTGGCCAGGGTCATCATCGGCCAGGACCTCGTGCTGGAGCAGTTGCTCCTCTGCATTCTGGCGCGCGGACACGGCCTGCTCATGGGCGTGCCCGGCCTGGCCAAAACCACCATGGTCAATTTGCTCGCCCAGGTCATGTCCCTGCAATTCAACCGCATCCAGTTCACCCCCGACCTCATGCCCTCGGACATCACCGGCACGGACATCCTCCAGGAAACCGACCAACCCGGCCGCCGCGCCTTCGTCTTTGTCAAGGGGCCGCTGTTCGCCAATATCATCCTGGCCGACGAAATCAACCGCACGCCTCCAAAGACGCAGTCCGCCCTGCTCGAAGCCATGCAGGAACACCGGGTCACCGTGGCCGGGCGCTTTTTTCCGCTGCCCGCGCCCTTCTTTGTTCTGGCCACGCAGAATCCGATTGAGCAGGAAGGCACCTATCCGCTGCCCGAAGCGCAGTTGGACCGCTTCATGTTTTTCATTCATGTGGATTATCCGAGCGAAGCGGAGGAAAGGCGGATTGCGCGCGAAACGACCGGCGCCGCGCCCGCCGGCCTGTCTCCGCTGCTGTCCGGCGAGCAGATCATCCGCTACCAGGAGGTCGTCCAGCGCATGCCGGTGCCCGATCATATTTACAATCTTGCCGTCGAATTGGTGCGCCGCTCGCGTCCCCTCTCCGGCCAGGCGCCGGAATGGATACAGAAATGGGTCAGTTGGGGGGCCGGGCCGCGTGCCGTGCAATATCTCATCCGCGGCGCCAAGGCGCGGGCCGTCCTGCATGGCAGCTACCTGGTGCGGATGGAGGACCTGGAAGCCGTCGCCGCCCCGGTGCTGACCCACCGCATCCTGACCAATTTCCAGGCCCAGTCCGAGGGCGTGGCCAGCCCGGCCATCATCACCCGGCTGCTGGAGGAGATTCGCGGAGAACAGCGCCGTGGCTGAAGACAACCAGCCACAAATGAAATTGCCCCCAGACAGCCTGATTTCCGAGGACAAAATCACCCGCTATTTGCTCGTGCCAATCGCGCGCGGGGACAAGTCGGCCTTTCTTTCGCGTGCGGGCTACACACAAGAAGATCCACTGCAACTTCTCCATGACTTGCGAACGCAGATACTTCCGCTGGATGCTGTCGCCGCGGGAGAAAACAAGTTTGGCCGATATTTCGAGGCGCGCGGCCTGCTGCGCGGGCCGAACGGGGTGGCTCTGAGGGTTCGCACCATCTGGATAACGGAGCACTTGTCGGGCAGCACCAAGTTTGTTACCTTAATTCCGGACAAACAGAGAACATGATGAAATTGGAACTCTACACCGACGCGATGCTGACCTGCGAGATGCCGCAACATCGGCTTCGACGCGGCGACATTGTCAAACTGGTGGAACGCCACGTTGCCCCTGACGGCACGGAAGGCTACTCCATCGAGGTCTTCAACGCTGTCGGTGATACCATTGCCGTCACGGCCGTTCCATCTTCGGCTCTCGAAGTTTTGCGCGAAGACGAAATTCTGTGCGCGCGTCCGCTGGGCTATCCCTAGGATTCAGCCGCCTCAAAGTTAAAAGACACTGTGGAAATTATCACTGACAAGAGAGAATTCCTTCTGACGGTGCTGAACTGCGAATGCAGGGCGACTTATGGGATCGTGCGGAGGAAACCGGCCCACGCCATCATCACGCGCCTGCTGGAGGAGATTCGCGGAGAACAGCGCCGTGGCTGAAGACAACCAGCTTCTGGACCCCAAGGTGCTGGCGCGCCTGATGCACCTGCCGTTGCTCGCCCGCCAGCCCATGGAAGGCTCCGTCTCCGGCCAGCACAAAAGCCCCCACCGCGGCTCCAGCGTCGAATTCGCCGAATACCGCAACTACGTTCCCGGCGACGATATCCGCCGCCTGGATTGGCGGGTCTTCGCCCGCTCCGACCGCTTTTTCATGAAGGAATTCGAGGCGGAAACCAATTTGCGCTGCTATCTGGTCCTGGATTGCAGCGGCTCGATGAAGTTCGGCCACGCCGGTGCGACCAAGCTCGACTATGCCAAGCGCATGGCCGCCACGCTCGGCCACCTCGCCGCCCGCCAGGGCGACGCCGTCGGGCTGATCTGTGCCGCTGAAAAGACTTTCTTCGAAATCCCGGCGCGCCGCAATCCGGCGCATCTCAAGCTGATACTTGACACGATGCAAAAATCCGCCGCGCGCGGGACGACCGGCCTGCTGGCCGCCCTGCACGACCTGGCGGAAAAAGTCAAACGCCGCGCGCTGGTCCTGGTCTTTTCCGATTTTTTTTGCGATCTGGAACCGTTGCTGGATTGCTTCCAGCATCTGCGCTTTCAAAAGCACGACCTGGCCCTTTTTCAATTGCTCGACCGGGCCGAACTGGATTTCAAGTTTGACCGCCCCACGCGATTTGTTGACATGGAAAGCTCCTTTCATCTGGTGACAGAGCCGGCGGTGGTGCGCGACGAATACCTGCGGCAAATCTGGAAGTTCCTGGAGGCCCTGCGGGAGGGCTGCCACGAATTCGCCGCCGACTACCGGCAGGTGGTGACGGACCAGCCCTACGAAAAAGCGCTGGCCGATTTTCTTACGGCGCGCGCCCGCCTGGCCGCCGGCCACTGACCCGGTATGCAATTCCTTCAACCCATTCTGCTCTGGGGTTTGCCGCTGGTCCTGCTGCCGGTCATCATCCATTTCCTCAACCGCCTGCGGCATCGCTCCCATCCCTGGGCGGCCATGCGGTTTTTGGTCGCGGCGACCCGCAGTTCGGTCAGCAACACCAAATTGCGCCAGCTTCTCATCCTTCTTTTTCGCATGGCCATGGTCGCGGCGCTTTGCCTCACCCTGGCCCGGCCGCTGGCGGGCGGCTGGATGGGCTGGGCCGTTTCCTCCGCGCCGGACGCCATCGTCATGCTGCTGGACCGTTCCGCCAGCATGGAAATCAAGACCGGCGGCGCGAGCAAACGCGAGCAGGCCATCCGGCTCCTCACGCAGGCGGCGGGAGAATTCGAGGAAAGCAGCCATTTGATTCTAATTGACAGCGCCACCCTGGCCGCTGCCGAGGCCGGCCGCGCCACCAACCTGATGCGCCTGCCCGTCGCCGGGCCGACCGACACCGCCGCCGATGTTCCCGCCATGCTGCGCGCCGCCTTCAACTGGCTGGTCGAAAACCACGCCGGCTCCGCCGAAATCTGGATCGCTTCCGACGCCCAGCGCAGCAACTGGCATCCGGAAGACCCGCGCTGGAAGGACCTCGCCGGCCAGATCGGCTCGCTCTCCCAGAAAGTCCGCGTGCGCCTTCTCATCCTCAGCCAGCCGGCCGACGCCAACGCCTCCATTTCTCTCAAGGAAGTGGCGCGGCGTTCGCATGGCGGCGGATCCGAACTGCAATTTGTCCTCGACCTCCAGCGCAACCGTTCCGGCAATGCTTCCATTCCGGTCACCATGACGCTGGACGGCTCGCAAACGGAAACGCCCGTGGCCTTCGAGGGCCAGTCCCTGCGCTGGCGTCACCGGGTTGATTTGGGGGCGCATCCCGCCGGCGGCTGGGGCGGTTTTGCCCTGCCCGCCGACGCCAACGAGCGCGACAACACGGCTTATTTTGTCTATGGGGCCGAGACGGCCCTGCGCGCCGTGGTGGTGAGCCGTTCGATTGACACCGCCCGCTATTTGCAGCCGGCCTGCGCGTCCCGCGACGGCCGGCCCGCCGCGCTGCTCGCCCCCGCCGACTTTCCCGCCGCCAACCTCGACGGCTGCTCGCTGGTCGTCTGGCAGGACGCCCTTCCCGACGGCGAAGCCGCCGCGCGCCTGCAATCCTTCGTGGCCGAGGGAGGCGTCGCCGTCTTTTTCCCGCCGGGCCGCGCCGACGCCGGGCAGTTCAATGCCTTGAGTTGGGGCGCGGTGGAAAGTTCCGAGGCGGCGGGCGGCTTTCGTGTTCTGCGCTGGAACGAGGACGAAGGCCCGCTGGCCCGAAGCGAGGAACGCATCAGCCTGCCGCTCGGACAAACCGTCTTTTTGCGGCGCCAGGTCATTGCCGGACAAAAAAATGTCCTGGCGGCCTTTGATGACGGCGCGGCCTTGCTGGCGCGGCAAACGCTGGGCCGCGGTGAATTTTATTTTTGCGCCTCGCTGCCCGCCGGCGATTGGTCCAGCCTGGCCGACGGCCCTGTGCTGGTGCCCATGCTGCAACGCGCGCTGCAGGATGGCGTCCGCCGCCTTCAATCCGTTTCCACCTCTCTCTGCGGCGAACTGACCGCGAGCGAGCTGGCCAAAACCTGGGTTTCCGTGGATTCCGCCGTGGCGAAGGACATCCGATTCCAGGCCGGCGTGTATAAATCCGGCGAGCACCTCATGGCCGTCAACCGGCCGCCCGCCGAGGACGACCCGGAAATGATGGACTCCGGCGACATCAAGAAACTGTTCGGCGACCTGCCGCTGCAAATGTTGCAGGACCGCCGCGTTGCAACCGGCCAGTTGCAAGGAGAAATCTGGCGCATGTTTCTTTTTCTGATGCTCCTCCTGCTATTAGGCGAGGGCCTGTTGATCCTCCCCGGCAAACGCCCCGCCCCCGCCCCCGGCGTCCGCGCGTTAAGAACCGCCCGCCAACCAGCCGGACAAACCACCCCATGAATTTTATCATTTATCATTTATCATTTATCATTCCGCATGGTGCTTTCTGCTTTTTGCATTCCGCATTCTGCATTCTGCATTCCTCCCCGTGAACTCCCTCCAAATATCCGCCCCCGCCGCCGTGCTCGTCCCCGCGCTGGCCATCTGGCTCTACGCGGGCTGGCTGAGTTGGAGCAATTGGCGGCGCAGCGTCCGCGGGCGCGCTGTGGGGCGCCTGGAAGTCCTGCGTTTTTTATTGGTGACGCTGCTGGTCTTCAGCCTGCTCCGTCCCGAAATCGTGCAGCACCTCCAGCGCACCCTCACGCCGGAAATCGCCATCCTGGTGGACGCCTCCGACAGCATGAAAACGCGCGATCTGACGCTGACCAACAAACTGGTCAGCCGCGCCCAATGGCTGGAGGCCAAACGCGCCGCCCAATTCTGGCTGCCCCTCCAGAACAAGGCCCAGGTCGCCGTCGAGGATTTTGCCCGGCCTTCCACCAACGCCAACGCCCTCAACGGCACCGACCTCAACGCCGCCCTGGAACGCGCCCTGCGCGATTTCAAGAACCTCAAGGCCGTCCTTCTTTTGACAGACGGCGATTGGAACATGGGCAAATCCCCGCTCGCCACCGCCACCCGCTACCGCGAGGAGAACATTCCCATCTTTACCGTCGCCGTCGGCCGCCCCACTCCGATGCCCGACTTGATTTTGGAGAACGTTTCCATGCCCGCCTACGGCCTTTTGGGCGAGGACATCGCCGTTCCCTTCAAAGTCACCAGCCATCTGCCGCGCGAAGTCAGGACGACCGTCTCCATTTACGATGGGCAAGGGCAGCAGGCCCATAGGGACATCACCATCCCGCCCAACGGCGCCGTCGAGGACGCCATTCTCTGGTCGCCGCGCGCCAGCGGCGAAATCACCGCCACCGTCAAGGTGCCGGTCGAACCGGAAGAAAGCATCGCCGAAAACAACGAACGCTCCTTCCACATCTCCATCCGCCAGGAGAAACTCAAGGTCCTGGTTGTGGATTCCCTGCCGCGCTGGGAATACCGCTACCTGCGCAACGCCCTGGCCCGCGATCCGGGCGTGGACATGCAGTGCCTCCTTTACCATCCGGGCATCGGCCCGGGCGACGGCCCCAACTACATCCCCGCCTTCCCGGCCACCAAGGAGGCCCTGGCTCCCTACGATGTCATTTTTCTGGGCGACGTCGGCATCGGCGGGAATGAGTTGACGGAAACCAACGCCGCCATGCTGCGGGGCCTGGTCGAGCAGCAGGCCAGCGGCCTGGTCTTTGTTCCCGGCCAGCGCGGGCGTGAAGCCACTTTTCTCAACAGCCCGCTGGGCGACCTGTATCCGGTCATCCTCGATCCCGCCAAACCGCAGGGCATCGGCCTGCAAAACGAAGTCCAGCTTACCCTGACCGCCGTCGGCAAACATCATTGGCTCACCCGCTTCGACTCCGACGAGGAGCGCAACGACCAGCTTTGGAAACAGTTGCCCGGCTTCTTCTGGTCCGCCGCCGTCGAAAAAAGCCGGCCCGGCTCCGAAGTCCTCGCCGTCCATTCCTCCATTCGCAACGACTTTGGCCGGATGCCCCTTCTCGTCACCCGTTCCGCCGGGGCGGGCAAGGTGCTCTTTCTGGGCACCGACAGCGCCTGGCGCTGGCGCCGGGGCGTCGAGGACAAATTCCATTACCGCTTCTGGGGACAGGTCGTCCGCTGGATGGCCCATCAACGCCACCTTTCCGAAAAGGAAGGCATCCGCCTGAGTTACAGCCCCGAAGTCCCCGAGGCCGGCGACACCGTTTATCTGCAAAGCACCGTCCTGGACGAAGCCGGTTTTCCTATTGACAAAGGGCCGGTCACCGGCAAAATCACCTCTCCATCCGGCCGCGCCGAGCGCCTGGAATTCGCCCCTTTGGAAGGCGGCTGGGGCGTTTTCAAGTCCGCTTTCGCCGCCCTGGAAATCGGCCGTTACAAAATCGAAGTCGCCTCCGAGGCGCATGGCCGCCATCTGGACACCGAGCTGCTGGTCGCGCCGCCCGTCCTGGAAAAACTGGGCCAGCCCGTCAACGCCCAGGTCCTCGGCGAAATTGCCGCCGTCTCCCGCGGCGCCGCCTTCACTGCCGACGATCTTGACAAAGCTGTCAAACAAATTTCACTCCTGCCCGAACCCGGGCCTGTCGAAAGGCGCATCCGCATCTGGAGCGATCCGCGCTGGGGCGGCGCTCTTCTTTTCCTCCTCACCGTCTATTGGGTCGGCCGCAAATGGGTTGGCCTGGTGTGAAGCCACCCCCCGCCTCCAGGCCAATTCCCTTGTAGCGGCGGTCTATGACCGCCGCCAGAGTTACGCACTGGAAGGACGCGCAGTTTGGAAATGCGGCGGTCATAGACCGCCGCTACATTCCGGCGGCGTCGCGTTGCCCGAATTCATTTGGACGTCTTCGACGAGTTGGCCGACGATCCCGTCGAGCCGCTTCCCTGGCTGCCCTGCCCGCCGCCGCTGTGATTTTCCGCCGGCGCTGGCGGTGGCGATGGAGCGCTGCGGGGCGGTTCGGCTGCGGGCGCGCTGTGACCTGATGAATTATGTGGCGTCCCTTCGTATGACGGCGCGCTGTAGCCCGGCGCATAGCGCGGCGTCGCGGAATTAAACTGCGCGCTCCCCGGCACGGGCGGCGGGGGGGGAATAGCGCGTTGGCTGTAAGCCGGATACCCAACCTCGGGCGCCGGACTGACCGGCGCCGGGATGCGTCGCGCGTCACCCGCGTTTTTCAAGGCCTGCCAGCCGGTGGATGGGATGGTGGGCGCGGCCATCGCCGGGGGCGCCGGTGAAGGCGCCGGAGCAAAACTGCTGCTGTTGAAACCGGTCCGGGACGCCGCCGCGGGGTGTGGCACTGGCGCCGCCGGCCTTATTGAAGCCGCCCGCGGAATCGCCGCATCCGTGGCGAACGGGCGCGGTGTGTGGTTGATCAAAACCGGCGGCGTTTCCTTTTCCGCGATTGCCTTCGTCGCCGGCACCTCCGGATTCGGCCGGAAAACCGCCAAATCCCGCCCCGCGCTCTTGCCGCCCGCCGCCTCGGGCGAAGAAACCTCCTTCAGCGCCATCCTCGGCACGGCCGTTCCCGTCGCCGCCGCGATCTGCCCGGCGCTCACCCCCAGGTTGAGGATTCGCGCGCCGGAGAAGGAATAATTATTGACTGGCACGCTGCTCGTGAAAATGTCCGCCGCCCGCGGCCGCGCCGCCGCAAATTGCCCCGGATTGTGCGCCAGAAAATGCTTTTGCGGCACGAAGGTGAACGCCGCCGCGTTCAATCCGTAACCCGCCTTGAACCCGGCCATTCCCTTCACCGTGACCAATCCCACGCCCGGCCGCAGCAACACTCCCGGCGGCAGCGCCGCCCAGCCCGCGAAACCGTCCGTCGTGTTCCGCCACGCCACCCAGGCCGGCGCCCACACGTTGCCCGGTATCCACACCCATCCGATGCCGCCGTCATGCCGCCATCTGCCGTAATGAAACACCGCCCAACCCCACGAATAATCCGACCGCCAATACCATCCGTCGTCCGTCAGCACCCACTGCCCCCGGTGGCAATACGGCATCCAGCCCGGCTCGACCGACGCCACCATCGGCTGCCAGCCCCACCCGTCCGGCGTCTGGAGCCAGTCTCCGTAAGGCGCCAGGCCGTTGTAAAAATAACTCTCCTGCGGATTCTGCAACACCGGGGGCGCTTCTTCCACCGGCGCCGCCGGCGGCATGTCAATCAGACTTTCTGGCATGGCCGGGACCGGCGGCATGGCCGGCGCGGGCGGCGTCTCCGGCGCCGGGATGTCCGCGGGCGGGGCCGCCTGGACGGGGTTGTCGGCCAGCACGGCCTGCGGCCGGTTCAACAGCGCTTTGATCACGCGGTCCGACACGCCCAAGTCCGTCAAATAAAGTATTTCGTCCGCCGATGGATTGTAAGTTTCGCCGGAATTTTGGATGTAGGCCAGAATTGTGTCCTCGGGGATGCGGGCCTGGGCCATCTTGATAATTTCCGCCAGGCCCGCTGACAAGTCCACCGGCATTGTCCGTGCGCCGCGTGCCGGAACCGTTGCGGACAGGTCAGGCCCGGGAATTTCTTCACGCGCCGTGATGGGCGGGGCGGGTGCGCTGGCCGCCGTGTTGTCCGGCTGGCCGCCGCTGTCGAACCGGGCAAAGGCGCCGATGAGAAGAACCGAGGCCGCTCCAAAAAGCAGGAGCCAGATCGAACCGCCGAATTTTTTGGGATTCATAGCGTTTTTGAGTTTGCTCGCATGATAAACGCAGGCACAAGCGCAATTCCGTAATACGTCGGTCATGTGTGGGCATGGCGCGCACTCCGTGCGTGCCGCGGCGGGCAGTGGACTGCCCGCCCTACCTTTTTTCCCGCCGTCACTAACGCATTACCCAATTCGCCGTCATCCTGCATCCCGCCGCAACGCAGCATGATCATATTATATCAGACGCCCCATTTCCAGCCGTATTCATTCAATGCCGCCTTTGATAATCTTGAATCGGGACGGGTTTTCCGCAGGCGCTGCACGGCACCACTGCCACCTGCGCCCCGCAATTCGGGCAGACCCCGCCGCAGGCAAAGACATCAAAGCCCTGGCCGCATTTCCCGCACCGCCAATATGGCCCGGCCGGCGGCGATTCACCGCAATCCGGGCACGCCAGATCCAGGTGTTTCGGCGCGGCCGCCAGCCGCGACAACGCGCGCGCCCGTTGCAATCCGCTCCAGCAATACAGAATCACCAGCCCGCACACCAATACCCTCCACCATCTGTGCGCATTGATCGCAATCAAGATCAGCGCCCCCGCTCCCACCAGGCCCAGCGACGCCGCCATCATCAAACTGCGCGCATAGCCGAAAGCAAACCAGAGCAACGACTGCAATATCTGCCCCCCGTCCAGTGGGAAAATTGGCAGCATATTAAAGGCGAGCAAGACCACATTAATATACCACAAGCCGAGGATGAAGCGGTAGGCATCTGGCGCGAAATTCTGCCAGCCGAGCCTGTCCGCCAGAAACCACGCTCCCGACAGGATGGGAAACAACCCCACGTTGACCAGCGGGCCGGCTGCGATGCACCACAGCGTGGCCCCAGGCCGCCGCGGCGGCGCGACATAGGCCACCCCGCCAAAGGGCCACAACACGATCTGATCCGCCCGTCCTCCCACCTGCTTACAGGCCAGCGCGTGGCCGAACTCGTGCATCGTCACGATCATGAACAGCGCCACATATTCCAGCGCGGGCCACAAATAGGTCGAATAATCCGCCTTCTCCGCTTGAATGCCGTAGATCGCCAGCAGGAACCACGACCAGTGCAAATAGACGTCAATTCCCGCAAAGCGGAACAACCGGATGGATCCACGTTTGGTTGGCACGACAGTCCCGAATCTACGTTGCCGCCACAGTTTTGCAATGCCCGATTCACGCGAGAAAATCCGGCGTCCTGGGTCCGTCACAGGCGGCAAGGCTCCCGGCAAGCCGGCACTGCCATCTGTCATTGTGTTCATTTTCGGCAATAATTTTTTTATTTTTTTTACCTTCATTCACCTTCATTCACCTTCATTGACCTTGATTGACCTTTACTGGAAGGGGGGTGAATTGAGCATATTGAACGTTAAAGGGTGAATGAAAACGGGGCAGCGCGGGAGGGCGGAGCGCCGCGCCGCCCCAATATTGGGGACTCGCCGGCGCTCGTCACTCCCGGAGAATGGAATAGGCGGCGTGTGAATGCAGAATTTTGAATTTTGAATGGTGAAAAAAGCAGGGCGGAGCACCCGGGCGGCTTCCCTGGGCGAGGCTTGGCGAGCGGCGGTTTTGACAGGATGAACAGGATGAACAGGATTTTGCGGGGGGCTTCCTTGAGGGGAAGCCCGGCCAACGGCGGCGGCGCTGTGCGTTCCTATGCGCATTTAGGTATTATAGGATTTAAGGCTGGAATGTCAACGGGAAAAAATGGATAAATGCTAATGGCTAAAGGCAAAAGGATAGTGGTGAGGTAATTTCGTTTGGCTGCACGGCTCGCGCAGAGCTTCCTGTTTCATTCTGAAGCTGCCCACGGGGCTTGAACTACGGTTTCACGGGAAGAGAAGTCAGAAAGATGCAGTCAAAAAGATTTTTGTGACTCCATTTTTCTGACAGGAAGAAAATCTTGAAAATTGAAGGGCGCAGGTTGCCCCGCCCCGCAGGCCCCTTTGGCACGCTCTGCGCACCCGGCGGCCTCTGCGCGAGAGTCTTTGCCCGTTTGGCTGCATGGCTCGCGCAGAGTCGCTGAGATCGCAGAGGAAAACAAACCCGATTGCAGCCGGCATTCCGCCGAAAACAGCGAATGGCCGCGAAAAGGCGCAGAAGGCCCAGCGCGGCAGAGCCGCAACCAAAGGAAAGACAT
>Ga0326727_10002098_pt1 | contig 70211 bp, 71 predicted proteins | sample MB2enrmetagenome_FD_207643 | JGI IMG/M metagenome (GOLD analysis project Ga0326727, IMG submission 207643) | Lab enriched peat soil microbial communities from McLean, Ithaca, NY, United States - MB29MY | ecosystem: Environmental > Terrestrial > Soil > Wetlands > Peat | place: USA: New York...
CCTCCTTGCGAACGTACAGGTACAGAAACAGTTCCGTGTCCGGCAGAAGCGTGGAAAGTCCATCCAGCCGTCCCAATGCCTGATTGGCGCGGTCTAGGAGGGGCAAGAATGCTCCCAGTTCGAGCGGAGGGACGGGCGGCAATGGCAAGGGGACGAAAGCGCGGACGGTCTCCCCGGTTGTGGTGGATTTGGCATAGTCTCCGGTCTGGCGATGAATCGGCATTGGGCTAATGCAAAGTTCCTTTCATAGCCTGCTCTGCAATGAAAAGATAACGCCTTATTCTTTAATAAGCAAGTACGCTGAGGCAGTTCAACATGGCGCGGCAGATGGAGGCTCTATTGCCGGAGCATGGCGCGGCGAAGGGCATGATTCAGTGAAAAAAGACAGCCACCCGCTACAGTTTCCGCTACAATGGCAATTCGGCCTTTGGCGGGTATCGTGTCTAAGTTGTTGAAAGTATTGGAGGCGCGGGCCGGGATCGAACCGGCGCATAAAGGTTTTGCAGACCTCTCCCTTACCACTTGGGTACCGCGCCTTGGCAGGGCTGCTCTAAGATTGCTCGCTCCAGACCACCGTAGCCAACCCGGCCGAAACCGGAGGGCGGAATGGAGCGGGAGACGAGATTTGAACTCGCGACCCTCGCCTTGGCAAGGCGATGCTCTACCACTGAGCTACTCCCGCTTGTTGCAGAATTGAGTATACCGGGCGCCCAAAACCAGGTCAAACGCACTGAGGTCAAACCGTGGCCGGAGATGGATTTGCGACCGGCAGGGGCACACATGGGGCCGGCAAAGCCCCATCGGCCCGCGATCCCTTCTCCTGGCGGACGATCTGGCCGTCGCGCATGGTAAGGATGCGGCCGGCGATGGCCGCAGCCTCGGGATTGTGCGTAATCATCAAGGTGGTCTGGCCCAACTCGCGATTGGAGCGGAGCAGCATGTGCAGGACGGCTTCGGAGTTTTTGGTGTCCAGGTTGCCGGTCGGCTCATCGGCCAGCACCATGGCCGGCCGGGTGATGAGGGCGCGCGCGATGGCCACACGCTGCTGTTCGCCGCCGCTCAGCTCCGAGGGGCGATGCTGAAGACGGCCCTGAATTGCGAGAAGGTCGCAGAGATGGTCAAGATAGGCCAGGTCAAGCGGCCCCTTTGGGCCACTGACGGCGTGGGCGATCTCGATGTTGCCCATGGCTGAAAGGGTGGGCAGCAGGTTGAACTTTTGGAAGACGAAGCCGATGCGGCGCTTGCGCAGGCGGGTGCGCTCGGCGTCGCTGAGGGTGGCAAAATCGACGCCGTCGATCACCACGCGTCCTTCAGTTGCCCTGGTCAGGCCGCCGAGCAAGTAAAACAGCGTGGACTTGCCGGAACCGGAAGGTCCTACAATGGCCACAAACTCCCCGCGCTCCACGGCCAGCGAAACTCCGCGGACCGCGGGAACGGGAATGCGGCCTTGCATATAGATCTTGGTCAGATTCTCGGCAAGAATGATGTGCGAGGTGGGTTCGGAGGGCACATGGCCATTGTAAATGCGACGCGCGGGCGGCTTCTCCCTTAGAATGGCCTTGCAGCGATTTCCCACTCAGGATTCCCCACGAATGAGCGTCGATCTGAACACCAAACTTGCAGGATCTCTTGAAGAGGCCGCCACCCAGGCTGGGTTGGTGGTGGTCTCAGCCAGCGAAGGCCGCGACTTCCACGGCCTGGCCACGGCAGTATTCGAGCTGGGGTTGCCTGGAGCGGAACTGGCGGGCCGGACTCTGAGGCTGGAACTGAGCCAAGCCTTCGACTTCGATTCCGGGGTCCCCGGCGATGCCCAGAGGGCGCCCACTTCGTCGCTGGCGTGGAAGTCGCACCTTTTGCCGGAGATGACGGCCCACCTGGCTGCCGAGGCCAAGCGGCTCCGCAATCCGCGCCCGGAATGCTACGTGACTCTGGCTGGCCTTCCGGTGGCGTTTGGGCGGTTCCAGTGGCCATTTCACCGTTCCACTTCGGGCGCGGACACCTACATCGTTCACGGCGAGATGCACCTGGCCGACGGCGGGACGCACAACCTGCACGCCAAGGTGGCCGCTTCGGTCACGCTGACCTTTGCAGAGATTGTCCCGGCGATGGAGCAGCCGTATGCGGAGACGTTCGTCTACAACGCCGTGCGCAAGACGGTGGACCTGGGGCAGCTCGAGTTTCTGAAATCGGGCAACCGGCAGCCGGTGCCGGTGACTACCCGCTACTACAGCCGGTGGCAGAAAAAGTTCCTGTTTACGGAGACCAACGACGCGGAGCGGCTGGAGTACCTGCTGCGCAAGGTTTACTGGCTCTCCGGGGTGCTGGGCGAGTCCAAGCCGGTGTGGATCGCCGACCCGCGCGACGCGCAGTATCTGAACACGACCGAGGCGGACCTGCTGCGCATGGCTGGAGATGAGGCCGGCGAGGGACTGCTTAAGCTGGAGGGCGAGTTTGCCGCGGCCACTCCGCAACTGATGGCGCGCGCGGCGGAGTATCGGGCGGCTCTCGAAGCGGCGCTCAACTTTACCAAGCCGCAGTTCAATGAGTCGATGCGGTCGGGCCACGCCAACATGTAGACGCGGTTCCTGGGTGCAGGAAAGTTAGTGGTTGTTTGCCGGGTCAATCTTAAAGCGCCGCGCCGCATGCGGAGCAGAAGCGCGCGCCGGGCGGGTTGGTTTGCTGGCAGCGGCTGCAGGCGACTAGAGTACCCGGCTGCGCGGCGGGTGGGACGTTGACGGTCACGTTCACTGGCCGGCCCCATCCGGGCATGGTGATGCCCAGGGCCGCGGCGATACCGGCGGCCTGGATGGCGTTGAATTCCCGTACCCGTCCGGGCATGAAGAAGCACTCGAAGAAGCCCAGAATCCAAGGGATAGGCGTCCAGCAGAAGCAGGCGTAGAGAATTCCCAGGCCGGTGTTCCGCAGATAGAAGTGGTGGATACCGAAGCCGCCCAAAAACAGCGCCAGCAGAATGCCCACGACCTCGTCGCGGCGCACCGCCTCGTACTGCTGATAGAAGATGGCTTGCGGGTTGGGATACGGGACGCTGCTCATGGCGGGTTCTCCTCGAGTTGCCTCGGCTTTATGATACGCACACGGCCGGAGCGCGGTTCCAAAGCCGGATGCCGGCCAGGGTTCCACGACGAGATTGGAGGATAGAATCGAGACAATCATGGAACAAGGAACGCCAAACGCGGTGGCCAGCGGCAGCTTTCTCATCGGCGGCGATCTGCCCGTTCACCGCATGGGCTATGGAACCATGCGGCTGGTGGCCGACGGTGCCTGGGGCGAACCTGCGGATGCAGCCGAGGCGCGGCGGGTGCTGCGACGGGCGGTTGAGCTGGGCGTGACGCTGATCGACACCGCTGACGCCTATGGGCCGGAGATTGCCGAGCGCCTGATCGGTGAGGCGCTGGCGCCGTATCCGGCTGGAGTGGTCATCGCCACCAAGGGCGGCGTCACGCGACAGGGACCGGCGAAGACCGAGTACGTGGGCCGCGCCGGCTATTTAATCCAATGTGTAGAAATGAGCCTGCGGCGGCTGAAGCTGGATCGCATCGAACTCTATCAGTTGCATCGCATCGACCCGCGGACGCCACTCGAAGAAAGCCTGGGAGCGCTGAAGCGAATGCAGGAACAGGGCAAGATCCGGCACATCGGGCTGAGCGAGGTTTCGGTGCCGGAGATTGAAGAGGCGGGCAGAATCGTCGAGGTCGCAACTGTCCAGAATCGATACAGTCTTGCCGACCGCCGGCACGAGGAGACGCTTGTCTATTGCGAGAAGAAAGGGATCGGATTCCTGCCCTGGTATCCGATTGCGGGCGGGAAGCTGCTCAAGCCGGACCATCCTTCGGCGCTGGCGCTGGCGCGGATTGCCCGGCGGCACTCGGCGAGCGTGGCGCAGCTTTCGCTCGCGTGGCTGCTCAACAAGTCGCCGGTGATGCTGCCGATTCCGGGGACGTCCAAGGTCGAGCATCTGGAAGAGAACGTAGCCGCCGCCGCCCTGAAACTCAGTACGGACGATTGGGCAGAAATGGAAACAACTGTCGATTCGTAATCGAGACTTCGGAGGGAGTCATTCAGGGGGCGCGATTCCAGGGTCGCTTCGACCCACCGCATGTTCATGCTCATATCGCAGGCTGATCTTCGAAAATGGCGAGCGGTTCCTTAGCTTTCGATTGGCCGATGAACTCGCGCAGCCAGCGGTGGCGGAGTTTGAGTTCAAAGCCCTGTTCTTCGTCGGCGCGGGTAAAGTACCTGTTGCGCATCTACTCGGGATGGATGCCGGATGCGGAGAGGTTGTAGGGGTCCTCGGAGTTCTCCAGGCGGGCATAGAGGATGGCGGCGGCATCTCCATAGAGCAATGCCAGAAAGGCGCCATTTGACATCGGTTCGAGCCGATGTTTGTCCCAGGACGCGTGGAAAGCGCCACTGGAAAGAACCATGTTGATGAGCCAGAACGATCCAGCGTAGAGGTTCAAAGCGTAGGTGGAGATGCGCAGCCATTGAGGAACCCTGGCCCATGCCTTGGGCTTGCCGAAGATTTGCCCCAGTCCCTTCGACTGGTACCAGAGTCCGAATGGAATTCCGCCTGCGGCGAAACCGATCCACAGGACCGTGGCGAGTTGGGGGTGGAGGGGTTTGCCGGCCAGGACCCGGCAGAGGTGGTCGGCAAAGCTGAGGCAGAAGCCGAATGCCAGCAGCCACGCGGCCATTTCTGTGGGTGCCCGTAGCTCTTCCGGGATTCTCTCGGTAGTTCCGGGCGGGGTGAGAGGGGCGGAAGGGGTTGAAGCGGGCGCAAAGCCGGCAAGCGTGTCCAGGTCGGAGAGAAGGACCGCAGAGACGGCCGGTTTGCCGGGCTTGACGTGCACGCGGATGCGCTTTCCTTTGAGGGTCCGAAGCCAATCCCACGCATCGCCTTCGTTCTGAAAGAATCGTGAGTGCCTTCCGGAGAAATACTCGACTTCCGCTCCCTTGCGTACGCTGTAGGAATAGGTAAAAGAGGCGTTGGATCCTCCTCGAGCGCCAACAATGCGGTTCGACAGGTATCCGACAAAAATGGATTGGACCATCCCTTCGACCGCGGGCCAGTCCTCGGCTTCGCGCGCCCTTCGCTTCCTAGACCATTGCTTCCAAGGGCCTCGAAGGGCCATGCCGAGGCCCAGCGCCACGAGGGCCCACAGGATCCACGGAACCTGCCTAAAGAATTCGACCAGATCGTGTGCGGTCAATGGCTGAAACCTCCAGCGCCCGATATACAACACGATACAACAGGCTCATCTTGCAGATTCCCAAGATGCGTCACGGAAGCGCACAACCTCACATCCGCGAACCGCCGGTGGGGTTGTAACGCTTGTCGAGGGCGTGGCCGAATGCGAGCAGGTTGCCGTCGGGGGCGAGAAGGAGCAGCTCGCGCTGTCCGTAAGGCTTGTCGGCAGGACCGTGGACGTCGCCTGGGGGCAGCAGGTCGAGCTTGGGCTTGAGTTCGGCGTAGAGGCGGTCTACGTCGTGGACGTCGATGTAGTAGGCAAAGCGGCGGGTACCGGGCGGGGCGGCGTCCTTGCCGGTCTGCTGCCAGATGCGGAAGCCGGCGGTTTCTCGCTGGACGTAGGCGTAATCGGAGGCGCGCAACTGGACCTCAAAGTCGAGCACATCGACGAAGAAGGCGAGGGCTTTTTCCAGGTCCTCGACGATCATGAAGGGCGTGACCTGGATGAAGTTGGGCGTGAGCTTGGGCGTCGAGTTGGTCAAAGCGCGCTCCTTTGGATCGGGTGGCGCCAGGCTAACACACAGCCGCTAGGCCGGGGCTTGCGTGGAGGGCCAGTAGCGGAAGGTGCGGAAGGCGGCGCTTCCGGAGCCAACGGCGTAGACGGCGGGGCGCACATCGAGGAAGCCGTTGAGAACGTTGTGGTTCATGCCGGAGATTTCGGCGGATTCCTCGGTTTTTTGCCAGGGTTGGCCGGGGAGGCGGTAGTAGAAATCGATCTCCTGACGGTCGTTGACCACGCGGAGGGTGGCGCGGGTTGCGCCTTTCTCGCGGCGGCTGGGGACATAGCCGTTGGCGAGGCGGACGCCGATGCCTTCGGGCGAGAGCAGGATGCCGGCCGCGTGGTTGGGATCGTAGAAGAGCAGGAGTCCCGACTCGCACTCAGGGGTGACTTCGAGGTCGATTTCGACGGTGTAGGAGTGGCCGCCGACGGGGGTGGTCAGGGCGGAGCTGTCGGCGAGGGATTTGCCGCGGGCGGCCAGGGTAAGCACGCCGTTGCCGGTGGTGAAGCGGGCGGGGTCGAATTCGTGCCAGAAGGCCCACTGGAGGCCGAGCTCGCTGGCGGTGAAGTCGTCTGAGGGGTTGAGGAAGGGCATCTGAATGGCGCCGGGAATGGGCGTCGGGATGGGGGAAGCGGCGGTAATCCCGTCAGGGACGCGGAACCAGCCGTCTGAGGTCCACTCGATGGGCAGCAGCAGAAGTTGGCGGCCGAGGGTGCGGTAGCCGTTCTCGTAGGAGTGGACGGTGATGTACCACTTGCCGGCCGGGGTATCGACGAGGCGGCCGTGGCCGACGGAGAGCCAGCGGTCATCGCGCGAGGCGGTGTGAACGACGGGGTTGTAGGGCGAGAACTCCCACGGGCCGTCGGCGTGGCGGCTGCGGGCGGAGATGACGGAGTGGCTGGTGGCGGGGCCGGCGGTGCCGCCTTCGGCAACGTTCAAGTAGAAGTAGCCGTTGTGTTCGAGAAGCTTGGGGCCTTCGAGACAGGTGCATTCCATGCGGGTGGTGGCGGGAATGGGCCAGGGGTCGAGGACTTTGCGCGGCGGAGTCAGAACGGCGAGGCCGTCGTGGGTGAGTTCGGCCATCTGGCCTGCGGCCATGTAGAGAAAGCGGCGGCCATTCTCGGCGATATGGGCGGGGTCGATGGCGTTGATGCCAAGATCGACGGGCTCGGACCACGGGCCTGACGGGTGATCGGCGTGGACCACGCGAAGGCGGCCGTCGGCGGGGAAGTAGATGTAGAAGCGGCTTTGGTACTCGCAGAGATAGGGAGCGTAGACGTTTCCGTAGTAGTGGCGGAGGGCGGCGGCGATGGGACGCCAGTTGAGGAGGTCGCGCGAATGCCAAATGAGCAGGCCGGGGGCGTAGTCGAAGCTGGAATGGGTGAGAAAGAAGTCGTCGCCTGCACGGATGGGGCTGGCGTCCGGGTGGTCGCCGCCGAGGATGGGATTGCGATAGACGGTTGCCGGTAGGGCCAGAGCGAAGGGGCCTTTGGAGCCTGTGGCGAATGCGGCGCAGGCGGCAGCGGTGTTCAGAACGAAGCAGCGGCGGGTGAGCATGGCGGGGCCAGTGTAACTTGGCGCAGGGAGGGAGTAAAGGGATTGAACCGGGGGCGTTGGATGGCTGCAAGTGAGCGCCCCGCTGAGCGCGGAGCATGGCGAGTTAGAAAGGTAGCCTCGGGCGTTGGCGCTGGGGCCAGCGAAGGATGCGGGTTGGGCCGGTTAGACTGGTAGGGTTGCTTTGAGCATGAAGACGCATAGGTTTGGCATCCTTCGCCGCTTTCGCTTCAATCTCCCGCAGCGCATTGCGGCGGGGTTGCTGGCGCTCTTCTTGATCCAGGGTTTGTGGCTGACGGCTCACCAAATGCTGACCGATCGCGATTACCAATATGCACGGTGCGGTCGGGAGACGTGGGAGAAGCCGTCGCCCCTGGCCGGCTACTTTACGAGTTGCGGAAATATTCACGACGGGATACTGGCCTACAGGCTGGCGGGGTTGCCGCTCACATTGAATCTATTTGCCGAGCGCGGGCTGGACCTGTTTCGCAAGCCGGAAGACAGGGTGGTGCAGGCCGAGGCCCCCACGGGCGGGTCTTCGTCCGACGGGTGGGAGACCGGGGGCGAGATAAGCAGTTGGGAATTGCGCCACCAAATGACGCACATTCTCATGCTTATGCGGCTGCCGTTTTTGCTGGCCGGGTGCGGGCTGGGGGGCGGCCTGTGGTGGGTGGCCCGGCGGCTTTACGGCAACCTGGGCGGGTACACGGCACTGGGGCTCTATTGCTTTTCTCCTGCTCTGTTGAAGGCTTGCGTGACGCCCAATCCGGAGGTGCTGGCGGCGCTGGGGGTGTATGGGGGCGTGTACTGCTCCATCGGGGTGGCTCATGCCATGCTCGGACCTCGCTCCAAGTGGCGGCCGCGGGTGGTGCTGCTGACGGCAGCCTTCGGGGTGGCGGCGGCCTCGCATATCGCGGCGCTGCCGGTGACAGCGCTGCTGGGGCTGGCGCTGATGCTGTGGGTGGCCGAGGGGCGCAGGAGCCAGGTGCTGCCAGTGGTGTTGGCCGCCATGGCCGGGGCGCTGCTGCTGGTGTTTGCCTGCTACGGGTTTTCGCCGGATGCGTTCAGCTACGTTTTCCGTTCGGCGGCGGGGTTCTTGTGGGTCTCGCTGGACCCGGCCCGGCGGTTCTTCTCCTCGACGGCCAACGCCGGGATCACGGTGGCCGCGGCGGCGGCAGCGGTGTTGTTTCTGGGGTTGCGCAAGGCTCGGTATTTCGGCAACACCACTCCGTTGTTCTGCTTTTGGGTCCTCATCCTGCTGGTATTGACAGGCGCTCCGGGGAGCCCTTGGCTGTGGGCGCTGCCGTTTCTGCTGACGTTTGTCGGCGGGGTGTTTGCCGACGCCTACGAGGGGCCGCGCGGCCGGCTGGCGATGGGGGCTGCGGGAGCGATTCTGCTGCTGCAGGCGGTGTTCTGCGTGCTGAGCTTGCCGGGGCTGCTTTAGGGGGCGGCTTCCAGACCACCGACAGGAAATCGCGCTACGATTGCCTGGCTGCGATGTTGGCTCCACTGGAAGGATTCATCGAACTTCAACAAATGCACTTGACAACATTAGGCATTCCAAAGCATTATCAGGTGTTGTTCTTATTAGAACAATCTGACCGGGAGCAGAGCCCATGAGAATAGAAGTAACATGCCAAAGCAAAATCGTGGAGCAACGGGCTCTTCGTCCGGAATTGAAATGCAGTGGGTGGTGGCGTTCCACCCGTGGCGTTCCACCCGGAGTTCGATCCTGAGTTCATGCAGCTGTCGGTTACCGTCCAGCAGATGATTCTCGCTCGTGCTGAATCGCTGCGAAAGCTCGGACCGCAACTTGGTCGCAAGCAGGTGGATACGCTGAAGGGATCGAAGCATTCGAACATGAAGGAGCTTCGCTTCGATGCCGATGACGGTTGTTGGCGAGTGGCTTTCGCGTTCGATGCGAAGCGGAGAGCAATTCTGTTGGTCGCCGGAGACAAGTCCGGTGTTTCGCAGGACAAGTTCTACCGGGATCTGATCAGAATCGCTGATCACCGCTTCGATCGGCACCAAAGGGCAGTTGCCGAGGAGAAGGAGAGAAAGTGACGGCTTATGCTACGGTTTCCTTAGAGGAGATGCTGGCTCGCCAATCCGAGGAATCGCGGCGACGGATCGAACAGATGGCGGCAGAACTGATCGCCGAGGAGCTGAACCTGCGCGATGTTCGCAGACTGCGCAAACTCACCCAGGCCCGGCTGTCCAAGAAGCTCAAGATTGGGCAGGAGGGGGTCTCGCGGATCGAGAAGCGCACCGACCTCTACATCTCGACACTGCGGAGCTACGTGGAGGGAGTGGGCGGCAAGCTGAAGCTCGTGGTCGAACTGCCCGATCGCCCCCCGGTGGTTTTGGCTGGATTGGGCGGGGACGACAGCGGGAAAAAGGGGAAAAAGAAGACCGGGAACGGCTCCAAATCCAAGGCCAAAACGCGGCGCGCGGCCTGAGTTTTCGAAGGGCGCTGGGCGGGCCTCCTAATGAAGCCATAAAATCTAGCAGAATAAGGACTTATTTGCTGCCGATTCCCTTGCCGAAACTGCCTTGAAACACGTAAAATAAAAACACCGCCCGCGGACACCGGCCCCGCCTTCTCCGGATGCTTTCTGCCGCCTTCCCGCTGGCCAAGACGACCCCTATGGCAGACGACCAGAATCCCGAACTTCCACTTGAAGGTGGAATGCCGCCGCAGAGCGGCACGAACCTCATCCCCATCAACATCGAAGAGGAGATGCGGCGCTCCTATCTCGACTACTCGATGAGCGTGATCATCGGGCGGGCGTTGCCGGATGCGCGGGACGGACTGAAGCCCGTGCATCGTCGCGTGCTCTACGCGATGAGCGAGATGGGGCTGGAATACAACAAGAAGTACACCAAGTGCGCCAAGGTGGTGGGCCAGGCCATGGGCGTGTACCATCCGCACGGCGACTCGGCCATCTACGAGACCATGGTGCGCATGGCCCAGCCCTGGTCGCTGCGCTATCCGCTGATCGACGGGCAGGGCAACTTCGGTTCTGTGGATGGGGACTCGCCGGCGGCCATGCGCTACACCGAGTGCCGCATGGCGCGCATCGCCGGCGAACTGATGGCCGACATCGAGATGGAGACCGTGGACTTCACGCCCAACTACGACGAGTCCACATTTGAGCCGACGGTGCTGCCCACGCGGATTCCGAACCTGATCGTGAACGGGTCGAACGGCATCGCGGTGGGCATGGCGACCAACATTCCGCCGCACAATCTGACCGAAGTGGTGAACGCGGCGATCGAGCTGGTGAAGAATCCCCATGCGGGGTTGGCCGAGGTGCTGAAGCACGTGCAGGGGCCGGACTTTCCGACCGGCGGCTTTCTGTATGGAAAGTCCGGGATTCCGCAGGCCTACAGGACGGGGCGCGGACGGTTCATGATGCGGGCCCGAGTGGCGACCGAAAACCTGACCAAGGAAAAGCAGGCGATCATCGTCACCGAGATTCCCTACCAGGTGAACAAGGCGAAGCTGATCGAGCGCATCGCCGAGCTGGTCAACGAAAAGATCGTCGACGACATCGCCGATGTGAACGACCACAGCGACCGCGACGGCATGCGCATCGTCATCGAGCTCAAGCGCGGAGCGCAGCCGGAGATTGTGCTCAACCAGCTCTACAAACACACGCAACTGCAGGAAAGTTTTTCCATGATTTTCCTGGCGGTGCTGAACGGGCAGCCGCGCGAGCTGCCGCTCGACGAGGCCATCCGCTGCTTCATCGATCACCGCATCGACGTGGTGCAGCGGCGCACGGTGTTCCTCTTGCGCAAGGCGCGGGAGCGCGAGCACGTTTTGGAGGGCTACAAGATTGCGCTCGACAATCTCGACACCGTGATCCGCATCATTCGGGCGTCGGGATCGAGGGTCGAGGCGCGCGAGAACCTCTATGCCTGGGGCAAAGGCGCGCAGATCGTGATTACCTTGGACCGGGAGCGGCTGCCGCATGAGGAGAAGGGGCTGACGCTGCGCCAGATCGACGCGATTCTGGAGTTGCAGCTCTACCGCCTGACCCAGCTCTCGATCGACGAGTTGATGAACGAGTTGAAGCAGGTGCGGGAGAGAATTGCGGAGTACGAGTCGATTCTGGCCAGCGAGAAGAAGCTGCGCGCGGTGATTGTCAAGGAGCTGGAAGAAGTTCGCGACAAGTACGGCGACGCGCGGCGCACGCAGATTGTGGACGAAAGCGCCGAGTTGCAACTCGAGGACCTGATTGCCGATGAGCAGGTGGCGGTGACAGTGAGCCACCAGGGCTACCTGAAGCGGACCCCGATCTCGATCTATCGCCAGCAGCGGCGCGGCGGCAGCGGGCGCATGGGCATGAAGACGCGCGAGGAGGATTTCGTCGCGCAGTTGATCGTGAACTCGACCCACGCGTACCTGTTGTGCTTTACCAATACCGGACGCGTGTATTGGCTGAAGGTCTATGAGATTCCCGACGTGGGCGCGGCGGGAAAGGGCAAATCCATGCAGAGCCTTCTCGACTTGCAACAGGGCGAGAATGTGAGGGCCATTTTGCCGGTGCGGGACCTCGAGGAAGAAGGCAAGTACATCTTCTTCGCCACGCAGAAGGGGACGGTGAAGAAGACGCCGCTCAAGGACTTCTCCAACGTGATGTCGCGGGGGATCATCGCCATCGGCATCGACAAGGACGATGAGCTGGTGAAGGCGCGCATCACCGACGGCTCGCAGATCGTCTTCCTGGCCACGCATCTCGGAATGGCCATCCGCTTCGACGAGGGCGACGTCCGCTCCATGGGCCGGCCGGCCTACGGCGTGCGCGGCATCGACCTCGCCAAGAACGATTTTGTGGTGGGCGTCGCCATCACTCCCAAGGAGCACGAGCCGGGAGCGTACCGGATTCTTTCGGTCACCGAAAACGGCTTCGGCAAACGCACAAATGTGGAGCAGTACCGCTTGCAAAGCCGCGGCGGCAAGGGCGTAAAGAACATGGCCGTGACGCCGCGCATCGGCCGCGTGAACACCATTCAACTCGTGGACGACACCTCGGAGCTGATGGTCATCAGCCAGTTCGGCAAGATCATCCGCATCGACACCAAGACCATCCGCGCGGCGGGACGGGCTACGCAGGGCGTGCGCCTCTTGACCCTGGAGCCGGAAGACAAGGTAGCCGCGGCAGTGATCATTCCGCCGGATGAACTGAACGGCAAAGACGACGAGCCGTTGCTGTTGCAATAATGGAGCATCGTATGGACAAGACCTTACGCCGCGTAACTGATCCTGATGAGCAGCAAGCCGAGACGTATCGTTATTGGCAAAGCCAGTCAATCGGCGCTCGTTTGATTGCCGTTTCAGAATTGAGTCAAGAAGCTTACGCCTTTGCAGCCGCATTCAAAGGAGTGTCTGCCCATGATGAGCAAGGACTTTCAAGACATCCTGCGCGCATTCAAGGCCCACCAGGTTAAGTATCTGGTGGTTGGAGGCTTCGCCTTCGGCGTGCACTTGGAACCACGCACCACGAAGGATATCGACGTTTGGATTCGCACGGACCCGGAGAACGCAAAGGCGGTCTTTGATGCGCTCGCTGAATACGGCGCGCCGATAGCTGGAATGACGCCGCAGGATTTTATGGACGGCACGGTCTTTCAAATGGGCCAAACGCCGAATCGCATCGATATTCTGCAGCAGGTTTCAGGACTGGATTTTGACAGCGCATGGGAGCACCGCTTGGAGGGGTTCATCGACGAGAATACTCCGGCGCTGGTTATATCGAGAGACGATCTGATCCGCAACAAGTTGGCGTGCGGACGCCATCAGGATCTACTCGATGTGAAGAGGCTGCGAGCTGCTGAGCAGACCACAAGGTCGCCGCGGCAGTGATCGTTCCGCCGGATGAACTGAACGGCAAGGACGACGAGCCGTTGCTGTTGCAGTGAGCTGAGGAGCAGGAAGCCGTGACCACGCGATCACCTAAGCCAGCCGCTCAACTCGGGCCAGCCGCGGCCAACATCTTTGCCGTCAACGAGCGCATGAACCAGCTTCTTCTCGAACACCTTGATCCTGCCGCCTGGAAATCGAAACCGCCAGCCAAATCGCCCGGTAACACCCGTACCATTGCGGCGATCTTCACGCACATGCACAATGTCCGCACCAAGTGGATCAGGCTTACGGCTCCGCACCTGAAGGTTCCACCGCAGCTTAACCGCGCGCGCTGCACGCCCGAGCAGGCCCGTGCGGCATTGGCCGAGAGCGCTGCTCGCTGTGCGCAGATGCTCGCTGAAGCGCTGGGTGGTGGCGAGGGCCGCGTTGAGAAGTTTTTGCGAGACGGCTGGGCTCAGCCTTGGCCGGTTGGCCCGGAGATGCTGTGCTACATGATTGCTCACGAAGCCCACCATCGCGGGCAGGTGTGCATGCTCGCGCATCAGCTCGGATTCCCGCTGCCGACCGCGGTGGCGTCCGGGCTCTGGAATTGGGAAAAGCTGTGCAAGCAGTGCGAAGCGCCAGAATCACCCCACGGACGGGGACCTGTCCCTGGGGACCCAGATGGCAGCCCCGGCTGCGCTTCTTGAGGGATCGCTCCAGGGCACAGGCCACCCGAGAATGGGCTGCGATGTGCAGACATTGAGCCCCAGCCGTTGCGGCTGCGTGCAGAAGCGCCGGGCGGCGGTTCCTTCGCTGAGTTACAGAGGGGCTGGTGGAGGTCGTGCGTCCCAGGTCTCAAGGTCGAGACCTGGGACCGCCCTCATTTCGAGGCTTACCGACTTCCCTCAGCTGTAGGCCACTTGACACCTACCTTGTCACCGTTTGGTGATATTATGGGTGATACGGAGATATGATGAGAGCAACAGTAGCGCTGGATGACGATTTGGTACGCAAGGCTCAGGAGTTTTCAGGCGTCACGGAAAGAACGGCCCTGCTCCGGGAGGCTTTGAAGGCTTTGATTCACCTTGAGGCTTCGCGCAGGCTGGCGGCGGTCGGGGGCACGGAACCGTCCTTAGAGAACATCAAGCGCGTGAGGGCCGACAGTCTATGATTCTGGCCGATACGTCGATCTGGGTTGACCACTTTCGCAACGGCAATCCGGAGATGGTGAGGCGCCTCGGCAGCGGACAGATTGCGATGCACCCTTTTGTCGTCGCGGAGATTGCTCTCGGCTCGCTGCGCGACCGGCGCGGGAAGCTTGAGGACATGGAGGCGCTGCTCGAAGTGAGGGTGGCGCAACTGAGCGAAGTACGGCACATGATTGAGGCTCACAGGCTCTATTCAAGGGGCATTGGCCTCACGGATGCGTACCTGATCGCCTCGTGCCTGTTGACGCCAGGGACGCAGTTGTGGACGCGCGACAGCGCGATGGAGAAGATGGCTCGGGCCTTGGGGATAAGTGTCAATCTGCCCTGAAATCCGAGAGGGTTAGCGAAGGTGGAATTGGGGTGTCACTGCCGTAGCGCCCTGTCAAGGACCCTCCAGTAGGCATTGTGCAGAAGGTCCAGACACTACATCTCTTTGACGCCTTCCACGAAGGCTTTTAGCTTGCGAGACCGCGACGGATGCCGCAGCTTGCGCAGCGCCTTGGCTTCTATCTGCCGAATCCGCTCGCGGGTTACCTGGAAGCTTTGGCCTACCTCCTCCAGCGTGTGCTCGGAGCCGTCTTCGAGACCGAAGCGCATCTTGATCACGCGCTCCTCGCGCGGCGTCAGCGTGCGCAGGACCTGCGACGTGTACTCCTTGAGGTTGACGCTGATGACGGCCTCCGACGGCGAGACCGCCTGGCGGTCTTCAATGAAGTCGCCGAGGTGGGAGTCTTCCTCTTCCCCGATGGGCGTCTCGAGCGAGATGGGCTCCTGCGCGATCTTGAGCACCTTGCGCACCTTGGCGACGGGGATGTCCATGCGCTTGGCAATCTCTTCGCTGGAAGGCTCGCGGCCTAGCTCCTGCACAAGCTGACGGCTGGTGCGGATGAGCTTGTTGATGGTCTCGATCATGTGCACAGGGATACGGATCGTCCGCGCCTGATCGGCGATGGCGCGGGTGATGGCCTGGCGAATCCACCAGGTGGCGTAGGTGGAGAATTTGTAGCCGCGGCGGTACTCGAACTTGTCCACGGCCTTCATCAGTCCGATGTTGCCCTCCTGAATCAGATCGAGGAACTGAAGGCCGCGGTTGGTGTACTTTTTGGCGATGGAAACCACCAGGCGCAGGTTGGCTTCGATGAGCTCTCTCTTGGCCTGCTCGGCGTCCATGTCGCCCTGGATCATCTCGCGCTGGGTGCGCTTGAGCTCGGCGATCAGCACCCCGGCGTCGGATTCGATCTTCTCGAGATCTGTCCGGCAGTTCTTCTGCTGGCGCCGGTACTCCTTCTTGAGTTCCTCGCTCTTGGAGGCTTCGAACTTCTGGTCGAGCGACCGAATCTGCCGCTCCAGTGTGCGCATGGTGTCCACGGTTTTGTTGACCTTGTCCAACAGGCGCTTGCGTTCCAGGGCTGTGTACTTGAGCTCGCGGACAATGCGGGAGATGAAGACCTTCTCGCGGGCGGTGAGCCAGCGCGCGTGGCGCGCGGCAGAGAGCTTGGCCTTGGTGGCCGGAGCCGGCGCGGCCTGCCTCTCTTCCAGCTTCAAGATGTTCTTCTGGTGCTTGACCAGCGCGTCGATGCGGGCCACGGTGGAGCGGACGCGCGCCTGCACCACCTCCTCGGTGAGTTCCTCCTCGTCGAAGATGACTACCTCTTTGACATTGCGCACGCCGCGCTTCAGGTCCTCGCCCAGGGCAACAATCTCGCGGATCACAATGGGCGAGCGGGAGATGGCCTTCAGCACACGCATCTGGCCGCGCTCGATGCGCTTGGCAATCTCCACCTCGCCCTCGCGGGTGAGCAACGGCACCGTGCCCATCTCGCGCAGGTACATACGCACCGGGTCGTTGGTCTTTTCCAGCGTTCCAGGTGTCAGGTCGAGCTCGACGTCCTCGCCTTCCTCCAGCTCGAAGTCCTTGTCGCCGGTGAACTTGGGGCTGTCCAGCAGGTCGATGCCCTGGGTGCCGATGGTGGTAATCAGATCGTCGAGATCGTCGGGGGTGCCAATCTCCTCGGGCAGGATGTCGTTGACATCGCCATAGGTGAGATAGCCCTTCTCCTTGCCCACTTCGATCAGGCTGTCGATGTCGTGCTCGAATTTGTCGTCAATCGCCAAAATATGCCTACTCTCTTCGGCATTGCCAGGCATCCTGGGTTCTGCCCAATTTCGTAATGGGTCGCCGCTCCCTGTGGGTTGCGTCAAACCGAAGGCTTTGTTTCAGGGTGAGTTTATCCCTGGCAATGCCCTTCGCAACGAAGCTCCAGGCGCCGTGTTGCGCACCGGCGCGTGGCCCGGCCCGAAGCGCGCTCCAAAGAATCCCGTGGGGAAATTCAGCGGAATTCTGCGCGCATGCAGACACGAACCTGCGGTTACCCGCCCAAAGGAAGCGGTCTCAGGTAGTTGCTCGGAACAGGATGGCTGCGCATCAGGTTTTGCCTGGTTCGCCCGCGAGCCGGAGCTCATAGATGGGGCAGAGGGGCGCACATCCTCACAGAGATCAACAGATTACCACGGCCCACATCGATTGCGCCAGCACAAAAACCCGGGCTGCGGCGGAGACTCCGATGCGCCTCGCAGGTGGACAGTGCGTGTTTGCATCTCACCCGCCCCTGCTCTTACACAATTAGACGCAACTGAGGGCTGGTTTGGTGCACGATTCGCGGTTGGCCGGCGCAGGCTGGAGTGTAGCCCGGAGGGTTGCCGGGGAGGGTTATCGCTCAAGTGGTTTCTGGTTATGTAGCTGCCGTAGCCCGCGGTCCAGTTCGAGCTTCTGCTGGGTCAAGAGGGCCAGCTCGGCGAAGTCGCCGCGACGTTCGGCCTCCACGATCCGCGCGCGCAGGTCGCGCTGGCGGGTCTCGATGGCTCGCTCCTGAATCTCCTGAAGGGCGCTCCGGACCTCGGTTTCCAGGGGCGGCCTGGTCTCCTGAAGCAGCGCCTCGGCCACCAAGGCCCGCTGCGCCGGGTCGTCCACTACATTCATGGGATCGCTGGCCTGGCGGCCGGCAAGGGCGTGCAGGGCGGAAAATGCGCCAAGATGCTCAAACCAGGCAGGTTGGCCAGCGATGGCTTCGATTGCCAGACGCCGCGCATATTCATTTTCCGGGTCGATGATGGCCAGCGCGCGAAGCAGCACCCGCTCCACCTCCGTAAGCGTTGTTGCCCGGGCCTCGATCCGGTCCCGCCGCCGCAGCGCGGCCTGCCGCAACTCTTCCCTGAGAACCGCCGAGTCGATGCCCAGTTTCTGCGCCGCGTCGCGGGCAAACTCATCACGGGCGAGCCTCTCCGGCAGCCGCCGAATGTGCGGCAGCAGATAGTTCATGGCTTTGACCTTTTGCTCGGGGCTGGAGCCGGGAAACATCTGCTGCGCGCGCTCGATTAGGTAGTCGGCGTGATATTGAGCGCCACGAATGGCTGCTACGTAGTCGCCGAAACCAGGCGCGCTTTTCGGAGCATCCCCTACTCGGGCCACCCCCTTGTTGATTGCCTCCGAATAAGAACCAATGCCCCTTTCGCGAGCGAATCGATCCGGATCCAGACCGCTTTCGCGGAATGACCGATTGACTACCCTGATCCTAAAACCCTCTTCCGACAGCAGAGCTATAGTCTTCTCAGTGGCGTTCGCTCCGGCCGCATCGGGATCGAAGCTTACCACCACCTGCGAGGTATGCCGTTTCAGGATCGCCACCTGCTGCTCGGTAAATGCCGTGCCGCTGGTGGCGATCACGTTTTGAATGCCGGCCAGATACACCGAGATACAGTCCATCTGGCCTTCGACGAGAAGGGCGAACTCTGCCTGCCGGATGGCGGTGCGGGCCTTGTCGAGGTTGAACAGCACCATGCTTTTCGAGTACAGCGGTGTCTCCGGCGAGTTGATGTACTTCGCCCCCGCCTTCTCGCCCGTCTCCAGGGTCCGCGCCGTAAAGGCGATCGCTCGCCCGCTTTCGTTTGCGATGGGAAACATCACCCGCTTGCGGAAGCGGTCGTAGATCGGGCCCTGGCTCCCGTCGCCCTGCTCCTTGGAGCTGAAAAGACCGCTTGCCCTTAGCGTTTCATCGTCGGCCATCCCACGGAGCCGGTCGCGCAGAGCGTTGTAGCTGTCCGGCGCATAGCCGATGCGGAAGGTCTTGATGCCCTCCGGCGTCAGTCCTCGGCCAGCCAGATACTCGCGCGCCACCGCCCCTTCGGGCGAGCGCAACTGCTCCTCGAACCACGCGGTCGCCGTCTCGTGCAACTCCAGCAGCTTCGTCCGGAGCCGCGCTCCCGCGACCTCTTCCGGCGACGAAAACTCCCGCTTGGGCAGCGGAATGCCGCACTTCTGCGCGACGATCCGCACCGCCTCGGGAAAACCGACGTTTTCGATCTTGGCCACGAAGCTGAAAACGTCTCCCGAAGCCTGGCAGCCGAAGCAGTGGTAGAACTGCCGCACCGCGTGGACGGAAAACGAAGGCGACTTTTCCTTGTGGAACGGGCAAAGCCCGGAGTAGTTCTGCGCCCCGGATTTGCGCAGGCGGATGTAGCCCTCGACGATCTTGACGATGTCGGCCTGCTGCTTGACGGTTTGGGCGAAGTCGGACACGGGAGGGTCTGTCTTGAGGATAAGGCCGGCGCCCGAGGCGGCCTCAGGCATGAGCGCACAACACGGCACGGTGAAACGGAGCCAAGTGGGCGTACCTCTCCCATCCAGAGGGATTCGTCCTATCCACAATCATCTGGCTGTCAGCCAAGCGGTAAGGTCCCTTCGCGGAATTGGAGCCGGCATCCACGATGTATCTGGGGCTGGAAGTCGCAACGCTTCCTTAACGCTAAGCCAACCATTCTTCAAAGGCATCAAACCCCTGGTGCCCTTGCGTGTTATCCACTCAAGCCTTCCCCTCTGCTCGCAAGCTTGAGCAATACGTAATGTAACTCGCGTGTCTTGCGCAACGTAACCTAGAACCCTATCGAATTGACCGTCCGCCCAAAGCCTGGGGGCCTTGACGCCACTCATTCCGGCCGGCTTTCCAGGCAAGCCCATGCCCTGCGCAGCTTTATCCAAGGCTATCGGATAGCCCAGATAACAGAATGCATGAAACATCATGTCCACATGGTCCAGCGCGCACTGCTTGCAGAGAGCGCCGGCAGAGGACTCTTCTGCGAGTATGTCGAAATCGAATCCGAGCCCGTTCCAGGTCAGGACCCTGTAACCCTCAGATGCCATTTGCGCCAAATGCCTGACTAGTTCCTCGGCGTCTTCACGGCTCATTCGCGCCGCGGGCGATCCATCCGCCATCTTGCCGTGCCAGAGAGTTGGCTGCTCCACATCGCTTGCAAATGTCGCCGCGCAGGATATTCCAAGGGGTCGGTGCGGACGCCAATTGAAATCTTCACCGGGAACGTCCTTCGCAGTTTCAATATCAAACGCCAGATACCGTGGCTTCATGACGCTCCTTGGCTTCCGTTCGAGCTTGCATGAAGCTAGCCGGCTCGAACCGGAATTCCGAGCCGGCTAGCTTCATGCACTCCATCGCTGTATCTCGAATAAAGAGCAATGCTATCAGGTTGTCGGACATCTGCGCCCCGGCTGCACACCTGGGCCGGGCAATAGGTGGCGTGTGCCCAGCCTGCTGTTCCCCAACTATGAAGCGGGTGCCCTTCCCGCGTTTTGCGAAAGGTGCGCAAGGGCAGGGCTGGGGTGATATCACGCGGCAATATTATTCCACTCCTTTGGGAGCTGAAGGCCATTTGGCTCTCGAATCCGAGGAGCTCGTTGTGTCTTCTTAGCGCACGGGAGCCCAGGCAATGCCGTCGGTGCCTTTGCCGGTCTCGATCAGGCGCGCGACCTTCCAGGCCGTTAGGTCGATTTCGGCCACCTGGTTGCTGCCCATGCAGGAAACGTAAGCAACCTTGCCGTCGGGGCGCACCAGCATCTCCTGCGGATCGGCGCAGACGGAGACGGACTGCCACGCCCTCATCGTTTTGAGGTCGATGACGGCCACCTTGTTTAAGCCGGAGAGCGCGACCAGGAGCCAGCGGCCATCCGGCGTGGGCGCGGCGCCGTAGCCGATGCCCTCCATGGGAATCCACTTTGCCACTTCGTTGGTGGCGGTGTCGATTGCGGCCATGCGCGCCTTGGTCTGGTCGGCGGTAAAGACCCAGCGGTCGTCCGGGGTGATGGAGATGCGCTGGGTTTCCCCGGAGATGGGGACGATCTTGAGGGTCTTGCGGGCCGGGATGTCAAGGACGGAAACCGTGCCGGGGCCGACGTTTGCGGTGTAGCCGCGGCGGCCGTCGCGGGAGAGCGCGAGCATGTGGCTTTCGGGCTGGCCCGTGGGGATGGAGCCTACGATCCTGAGCGTCTTGGGATCGATGAGGGTGACCGATTTATCAAGCTCTGTGGTGACGTAAAGAAGGCCGTCCGCGGGGCCAAAGATGGGCATGTGCGGGCGTACGCCATGGCCAAAATCGAGGTTGCCCACGACTTTTTGCGCGGCAATATCGATGACGACCAAGCTGCTGCCGTCGGTTCCCAGCTTGCCCACTCCGGAGTCGCCATAGATGGGCACATAGGCCAGACGTCCGTCGGGCGAGGCAATAACCTCATGGCCGGTGATGCCGCCCTCCGGGACTGAAGCGATGACCTTTCCGGCAACCGGATCGACGATGGCCAGGCTGCGGTCGCCCTTCTGGGTGACAAGCAGACGGCCTTCCTGAGCGTGGGCGACTAAGATGGTCAAGGAAGCGAAGGCGAAGACCGGCAAAACGAGCAATGCGGATCGAACGGAACGCAAGGGGACCTCCGGGAGTACGAGATGAATATATCGCAGCGCAACCCAGGACGATTATCCGATGTAGCCACTCAATACGTTGGGATTAAAGAAGCTTCCGAAACTCTTCCACGCTCAACCCTGCGTCTCGGATGATGCCGCCCATGGTAATGGCCTTGACGGGGTTGTGCCGCGGGATGGTTAGAACGCGCGTTCCGTCAGTCATGATGATGTGGGAGCCTTGGCGGAGAATGCGAAACCCTGTCTTTTGAAACGCGGCGACAGCTCTGAGATGATTGACCCCTGCAATTTTTGGCATGTATATGGCCTTCCTTTTCTGGGCTCATGGCGTCACTCTAGGTGGGCATCTTAGCAATTCCACAGAAAAAGTCCACTAATTCGCCAAAGAATCGGCCTGAGCGGCCTTGTGGATTTCAAATTAGGACACTACCGGCAGGGACATGATCTAGACGAATACCGACTAATTGCTGGATCCTGAGTTATTCCGCGCGTATCCTTACGCCACAGCAACTTCAACTGTCCTGCTCTCGCCGTCCCTCGCCAGTTCCATAGCCGCTTCCACGTACTCGCGAATGGCCATGCGAATATTGGTCAGCGCCTCTTCCTCAGTCTCACCTTCGGACCAGCAGCCGGGTAAGCCTGGGCAGGAGACGCTGTAACCTTCCTCGGAGTGGTAAAGAACGACGCGATAGGTTGCCATGGGATTTATGGTACACCCGGCGCGGAGCCAGCGGCGGTCGGAGCTTACCCTTGCTCGTGAACCGCCCACGGATCGTAGGTTCCTACGCTCCAGGAGTGGCCTTCGGGGTCCTTCACCGTGAACTCGCGGCTGCCATAGGGTGTGTCGTGGAGGGGGCGGACGATGGTTGCCCCCGCGGCTACTGCACGAGCATGAACCGCGTCCGCGTCGGGGACAACGAGGTAGGCGCTGCGGGTTTCGATCCCGCCCAGCTCTTCAGGCGTTTTGAAGCCGCGGCCGAATTCGTCGTCCTTTCCGGTGCCGAGCATGATCATGCCGTTGCCCAGGGTGAGCTCGGCGTGCCCGATGGTGCCCTCCGGGCCGGGATAGACGGCGTGGCGCTCGAAGCCGAAGACTTGGCAAAGCCAGTCGATGGCGGCTGGGGCGTTGCGGTAGCGATGGCCGGTGATAACAGTGCTGCGCGATTCAGGCATGGGGACCTCCGCAGGAAAGAGTAGCGCGGATGAATGGCTGAATCAATGGGCTATCGGGTTATGCTGGCGGCTATGGGGTTGCCGGCGAGAGATACGGAGTTGGTGCAGATCGTGGATGCGGCGCTGGCCGAGGCGGCGCGGCGGGCCGGGGAGTGGCTGGTCTGCCGGCTAGGTTGTACGCAGTGCTGCATCGGCGCGTTTGCCATCGCCGAATTGGATGCGCTGCGGCTGGGCGCGGGGATGGCGGCGTTGCGGAAGGCCGAGCCGGAGCTGGCGGCCCAGATCGCGCGCCGGGCGCGGGCGTGGATCGGCGAATACGGGGCGGAGTTTCCCGGCGATTTGGAGACGGGGTTGATTGGCGTCTCGGAAGCGGAGCGAGCGCGGTTTGAGGAGTTTGCCAACGAGGCTCCCTGTCCGGCGCTCGATCCGGCGACCGGCCGCTGCGATGTGTATGCGTGGAGGCCGATGACCTGCCGCGTCTTCGGTCCTCCCGTCCGCATGGAGGCCGGGACGCAGGACGGCGCGGCGCTGGGGCACTGCGAGTTATGTTTTGTGGGAGCGAGCGAGGAGCAAGTTGCTGCCTGCGAGATCGCGGTTCCGCATGAGTTCGAGGCTGGGCTGCTTGAAGAGATTGGAGTGAAAGAGGAGACGGTGGTGGCGTTTGCGCTGCTGCGTTGAGGAATCGCTCCCCCGCGATAGACTGACGAGTGGACACCCCTGTGCCAACGCGCCCCTGCCGGGTTGAGATTCGCGCCCATTCCCTGGAAGAAAACTATCGCTTCCTGCACAGCCTTGCCGCGCCCCATGCGGAGTTGTTGGCGATCGTGAAGGCGGATGCCTACGGGCACTCGCTGGCGCTGTGCGCTCCCGCGGCGGCGCGGGCGGGGGCGCATTGGCTGGGCGTTACCAGCGTAGAAGAGGGCGTGGCGGCGCGCGCGCTGTGTCCCCAGGCCCGGGTGCTGGTCATCGCCGGCGTCTTTCCCGGTCAGGGTGCGGAAGCGGTGCGGCACGCACTGACTGCGGTGGTCTGGGAGAGGTGGCAACTGGACGAGCTGGAGAGCGCGGCGCTCGCGGCGGGAGCCCGCGCAGGCTCGGTGCCCGTTCACCTCGAAATCGATACCGGGATGAGCCGTCAGGGCGTGAGTCCCGAGGGGCTTGATCCGGTTTTGCCGCGGTTGGGCGCGGGGTCGCCCTTCCGGCTCGAAGGCGTGATGACCCATCTCTTTGCCGCCGACGAGGCGGACGGCGCGGTTACCGGGGATCAACTTGCCCGGTTGGCCCAGGCGCTGGGCAAAATCGAGGACGTGGGTCTCTATCCGGATTGGCTCAACGTGGGCAACTCGGCCGCGCTGCTCAACGGCGAGGCGCGCAGGATTGCGGAGCTGGCAGGACACTATGGGATGAGAGCCATGCTGAGGCCGGGGCTCGCGCTGTACGGTTTGGTTCCGCGATTCGATCCACCCTTTGCGGTAGAAGAGCCCGCTGGCTTGACCGCGGCACGGCTTCGTCTTGAGCCGGTGTTGAGTTGGAAGACCGAGGTGGTGGGGGTGCGCTCTGTGCCGGCGGGCGCAGTGGTCGGCTATAACGGAACCTTTGTGGCCACCGAGCCGATGCGGCTGGCGCTGGTGGCCGCCGGGTACGGCGACGGCCTCGACCGGCGGCTGGGGAACCGCTTCAGTCTCCTTGTTCGCGGAGAGCGGGCGCCCCTGGTGGGCCGTATCAGCATGGACCAGGCGGTGCTGGACGTAACCGATATTGCCGGGGTGGAAGCCGGCGACGAGGTGGTCATTCTGGGAACGCAGGAAGCCGAGACCATTACCGCCTTCGATCTCGCCGAGGCTTCGGGAACGATTCCCTGGGAGGTTTTCATGCGCATCGGAGCGCGGGTCCCGCGCGTTGAGGTCCAGGCGCCTTCGCGGCCTCAGCATCAAGCTCTTGGTCACTCACACCCGAAATGAAGGAATGCCGATTGAGGCGAGACCCAGGCATTCAAAGAGGAAACTGAAGATGACAAAGCGGCGATCGCAATCGAGAGGCGGCGGAAAGAGCGCCCGCGCGGCCAGGGCGCCTGCTCCACAAATGAGCCTGAAATCGAGATTGCTGCTCGGCTTCCCGTTGGCTTTGGCCCTGGCTCTTGGCGTCCTGTTCGGTCCGGCAGGTTCCTGGGCGTTTTGGCAGGGATGGGCCTTCCTTGCCGTCCTCTTCGTTCCCAATGCTTTTACTTTCTTCTACTTCAATCGACACGATCCGCGGTTCCTGGAACGCAGACTTCAGACCGGGGAGCAGGCCGAGGAGCAGAAGTCGCTGCTGAAGTGGGGCAAACCGCTCTATATCGTCGCCTTTTTGCTTCCCGGTTTCGACTACCGCTGGGGCTGGTCGCGGAGCTTGCTGGGCCCGGTGCCGCTGTGGCTCACGCTGCTCTCCCTGGCCATGGTCTTCTTGTGCATGGTGCTGGTGTTCCGGGTCCTGAAAGCGAACCGGTTTGCCGCGCGCACCGTTCGGGTTGAGGCCGGCCAGACGGTGGTCTCCAGCGGCCCCTACAGCCTGGTCCGCCATCCGTATTATGCCGCCACCGTTGTCCTGTGGCTGTTTACGCCTCTGGCGCTGGGCTCGTTTGTCGCCTGGCCGGCTTTTGTTCTGCTCATCCCCTTGTATGTCTTGCGCCTCCTCAACGAGGAAAGAATCCTGCGCGAGAAGCTGCCCGGATACTCCGACTACTGCCTACGCACGCGGTTCCGGCTGGTTCCCTTTGTCTGGTGATCGAGAAACCGCACTGCCCTGGAAAAGAAAAACGCCGGAAAGAAGGTCTCCGGCGCTTTTCTTCAGGTTATGTGCCCTTATTGCGTAACCGGCTGCGCGGGCACCTTAGGCGTTTTCAGGTGCGGCGCGTTGGGCGTCTCTGGAGCCTTGGGTGCGGTCGATGCGGTTGGCGCCGGCGGGGCGGAGGGAAACTCCGAGCCTTTCTTGATGCGCAGGTCGCCATTCTCGGCAGTCAGAACGATGCGCGGTCCGCCGGAACCGATCCGCCCGTTGACCGTCTTGCTCTCATCGCCGCTGATCGTCAGGCCAAACTCCGAGAAGATGTCGCCGTTGCGGGTGCGCCCGTCCACGGTAGCCGAGGCGTTGGGCGGCAGAGTCACTTCCACGTCGCCCTTGCCGTTCTTGGCTTCCACGCCATAGTTTCCAGCCGGCTCGACGGAGATGCGCCCGTCGCGGTCCTCCACGTAGCTATCGCCGTAGATTTCGCTCAGGTCGATGTCCTTCGAGTGGGTGACGACGTGCACCGCGCCTTTGGCCTCGTTGACCCGCAGGTCGTCGGAGTTGAGGGTCATGTCGCCGGGCAAGGCCGCCAATTGCAGGTCGGTCACCGAGGTGTGCAGGTTGACCGCGTTGGAGACGTTCTCCAGGTGCACTTCGCCGAAGATCTCTCCGTTCAGCGTGATCTTGCCTTTCACCTCGGAGAGGGTCAGATCGTTGCAGTGGCCGTCGGCGGTGATGTCCCCGTTCACCTGGTGCGCGGAGAAGTCGTGCTTGTCGTTGGCCAGGTGTACCTGCACCGACCCGTCGATGGCGCTCAGATGCACGTCCCCGTGCGCCGCGCTGACACTGATTCCGGCGCCCAGGCCGGCCGCGGTCACGTCTCCCCTGCCGGCGTTCACGGTAATCCGCGCGGAGCGTGGGACGGTGATGGTCAGGTTGAGCCGGCCGCTGTTATTGCTGTCGGATTTGAGCAGCACGGCGTTGCCGGCTACGGTCACATGCGGCGCTTCGGACGAGAAGATCTTTTTGGCGTCGTAGTCGGAGTTGGCGAAGGCTATTTCGTGGGCCTGCACCTGCATCGAAGAACTGTCGGCCGAGGCAATGCTGATGTCGCCGCGGGGATTCTGGATCTCGATGGCGGCGTTGGCCGGAATCTGCGAGTTGAGCACCTGCTGGTCGTTGTCGCGTTCAGGCAGGCCGAAGGAGTTGAAGAAGTCGTCGCCCTGGTCGCCGAACTGTGCGCGGAACGGACCCCACCAATTGTTCCATCCGGTGGCGCCGAATCCCAGAATGGCCAGCAGGATGAGGATGCCGACGAAGCTGCCGCCGCGGCGCACCGGGGTCTCGCGGCGCAGGTCGAGCGCCCACTCGCCCAGCAGGGCCAGGCCGGCGCCAATCAGCAACAGCGGCCACCATTGGCCGTACCAGCTCCAGAAATCGCTCGCGGCAACACGGCCGGTAACCACCAGAAGGGCCACCACACCCACGCCCACCAGGATGACGGGGCCGACCACCGAAGGTACGCGGGGGCCGTATGCGCCGATGTAGTTGGCCTTCCAGGCGTGGCTCTGAGCCCTCCAGGCATCGCGCTGCGCGCGCCAGGCAGCTCTCTGCTGCTCGCGATAGACCCGCCACTGGGTGCGCGGATCGTAAGGAGGAATCGGGGCCGGCGCGCCGCCGCCCGGAGGCATGTTGGGAGGTACGCTGCTCATGACTGTCCTCCGTCAGGACCGTTCCCAAAGTCCTGGGAATGAGCTGGGACGATGGCCGAGACCGGTGGCGCGGGGTATAGCGGCGCGCCGGCCGGCGCGTTGGGATCGACCGTGCCCGAGTAAGGGGCGCCGGGATAAGGGGCCGCGGGATAGCCGCCCTCGGCGGCCAGCGCCGCCCGCTCAGCCAGCGCAAGTACGCCGGCAAGGATGAGATAAAGGGGCCAGCTCCGGCCCCAGCCGAGAATGTGCGCCTGGGCCAGGAGCGCGTTCACGCCCACCAGGAGGAGAAACGCGGGGCCGCGCAGGCGGCGAATCATGATGTAACGGCTCATTTGGAACCTCCATGCGAATCTCCCAGACGGCGAACCATCAGCCAGACGCCCAGCCCGATCAGCAAAAGCGGCCAGGAGTATTCAAACAAGCGGCCGGAGAAGACATCCATCTGCCCCAGAAGAAACAACAGCCCCAGGGCAATTAGCACGATTGCGCCGACTGGCTCCTTGCGCCGCCAGTAGACCGGTGGGATGGGCGGTATCGGCGGTATCGGGGGTATCGGGGGCACCGGCGGAACACCGGGATCGGTGAAGCCGGCGACCGGCGGCGCGTACGGAGACTGGTACCCAGACTGATAGGGTCCCGCATAGGGAGCCTGATAACCGGCCGTGGGCGCGCCCTGCCCGGTTGGACCGGGATTGACCGGGGAAGCGCCGGCGCCGGGTTGGCCCGGTTGCGTCGAGTGGCCGCCCAGGTTCAGCCAGTTGCCCACCTCATTGAGCCCCAGCGGATCGGGCAGCGGCTGACCGTCGCGCCGCGCCTTGGCCGTGTGGTAGGCCTCAAACGACTGGTAAAGGATCCAGGCGGCGATGAAGAGGCCGAAGATCGGATAGTGGTCGGTGATTGAGATGAGCACCGCGAAGACGACCACATGGATCAGTCCCTTGAAGAACTGACCGTTGTACATGGCTCCTACGCCGGGGATCAGCCCAAGAATCGCGGCCGCCGAGGGGTTGGGCGCGCCGGAGAGCTGCGGTGGAACCGCAAACGGCTGTTGAAAGGCCTGCCAGGATACTTGGCAAGGCTCGCAGAAGACCTGGCCTCCTGCCGCATGTCGCACGCAGCCGGGGCAGAGAGGCTTGCCGCAAGTCTGGCAAAAGGCGGTTGCGGTTACGCCGGTGTGATTTACGCAGTCCATACTGTGCTCCTTTCCCGTGGTGCCTTAGCGGAGCCGCCGGAGTGCGCGGGCAGAGCCTGAAACGTCAGGGAAGTCTCTAGAAAGTCGGTTGAATCGTTGCGCGCCGGGCTTACGGACTGCTGCGGCGGATCGACCCGCGAGCCCCCATCCTTGTGCCCGGGATTTTGTTTCGACTCGCCCGGAGTGGCCGGCGCTGTGTTGTTCTGCTTCTGCTGGTTGCCGTTGTCCTCGCCCTGGCCCTCGCCCTGGGTCGCCCGGCGCAGTTCCCGCATCCGCGATTCCACCTCGTAGACAAAGCGCAGATGGTCGTAGTAGCGAATGATCGGGGTCGAGGCCATGGTCAGCCGCCGCTCCATGAAAGACCGCACGGCGGCGGGGCGCAGATCGCTCAGGCGTACGCTGCTGAACCGGAAACCGGTCAGGTACAGTGTGAGGGAGAGGGAAAAGAAGGCCATCGCCGCGGTCATCAGCAGACGTGGCTCGGCAAAGCGCCGGACATGGCCCAGGAAGCCGGGCTGCTGCCAGCCCGGGGCCCCCAATACGCGAACTTTGTTTGCCGGCGCGGAGCCCGCCGTCAAGGGCAAAGCGTCGCCGCCGGTGACCAGGCCGTAACCCGCCAACTGTCCGGGGCCCGTCTGCGCCAGAATCTTATCCAGCAGCCCGGCGGGAACCTCGGGCTCGGGCGAGAGAAACTCCAGCCACTCGCGGCCCCGCCGGGACTCTTCAAAGAGCGCCGTGCACGATGGGCAGACCGCCATGTGCGCGGTGAATACAGCTTCGTCTTCGGGCTGCAGCAGCCCGTCGAGCGCGTCCGCCAACAGTGTCTCCCACTGCCCGCAGGCCGGAGAGCTCGGAATGTGTGTGCGCTCTGTCATGATTACATCACCTCACGTTTATTACGTTCCAGCAGCCTCGCCAGTTCCGCGCGCCCTCTGCTGATGCGGGACTTGACCGTCCCTTCGGGTATGCCCAGGACCTGCGCGATCTCCTTGTAATCGAGATCTTGCAGGTCTCGCAGAATGACCGCCTCGCGCAGCTCCACCGAGACCCGCGACAGGGCGCCCTGCACCATTTTTGCCAGTTCCTTTTGAGCCGCCGACTCGTGCGCCGAGGGGCCGCTGGCGATGAGCCGGTCCAGCGGCTTGAGTTCCTCGGCCGACTCCCAGCCGTCGTCCAGCGATCCGGTAGCCCGCTGGTTGCGGGTCCGCCGGAAGTTGTCCACCAGCAGGTTGCGGGTCATGGTGGTGATCCACACCTGCAGGCTGCCCCGGCCGGTGTCGAAGCTGGCCAGGTTCGAGTAAACCTTCAGAAAAACGTCCTGGGTCAGATCCTCTGCGTCGGCAGGGTTGCCGGTGAACCGGTAACACAGCCCGTAAACGCGCCGATGGTGCGAGCGGACCAACTCCGCCCATGCGCCGGAATCTCCGTCCATGCAGCTGCGCACGACTTGGGACCAGTCGATCTCCAGCGGTCTCACCTCCACGCGCGCCTGGCCGGCCACCGGTGCAACCGCCGAGCTCCCCGCGAACAGGTCTTTGTCCGAGGGGTGACCGTCCTTGCCGCCCTGCGCGTGGCTGGCGGCGCCGGGTCTCCGAGCACCGATTTCCGGTGCCTCCATAGTACGCCGCGCCGGCTTGGCCGGGGTCCTCTGCGACGGGTTTTCGTCGCTGGGGTGGGAATCCTCGCCGCGACGCTCCCAAGGCGTCTGCCGCAACGCAGGTGCCCCCATCGCGCTCCAGCTTAATGTACCCACGCATTGCATATTTTGCTAATACGGGGGATTTGCGCGGATAGTTCCCCAGGGTTTCTGGTCTTGGCGGGCAAACTGCCACGCATTGGCGGCCACGGTAACCTTATCCACCCCGGCGCATCTGACAACTGCGGGCCTCAATGGATATGGCCCAGGAGAAACCCATGCCCGGTCGAGTTGCGATGCGCGCCGCCTTGCTGTCCTTGTTGCTTGCTTTCGGCCTCTGTGACGGGTGTCGCGCGGCTGCCAAGACCCCTGTTCCCCCGCCCGCAGCCGATGCCGCGCTGGCCCAGGCGTCCGGGAAGGAGACCGCGGTCTTTGCCGGCGGCTGCTTCTGGGGCACACAGTCGGTCTTCGAGCGCGTCAAAGGCGTGCTCGCCACCACGGCCGGCTATTCCGGCGGCTCGGCATTCACTGCGACCTACGATCAGGTCACCACCGAAACCACAGGACACGCGGAGTCGGTGCGCGTGGTCTACGATCCCTCCCGCATTACCTACGGCCAGCTTCTCCGCATCTTCTTCTCCGTCGCCCACGATCCCACCCAGCTCAACCGCCAGGGTCCGGACGTGGGCACATCCTACCGCTCCGCCATCTTCTACTCGAACGACGAGCAGCGCCGCATCGCCCAGGCCTACATCGCCCAACTCGACGCCGCCAAGGTCTTTTCCGGTCCCATCGTCACCCAGGTCGTCCCCTTGAAAGGCTTCTACGACGCCGAGTCCTACCACCAGCACTACGCGGACAATAACCCTGCCAATCCCTACATCCTGGTCTGCGACCGCCCCAAGATCGAAGCCCTCAAGCAGCAGTTTCCCGAGCTGTTCCAGGAGTACAAGGGGAAGTGAGGCTCGGCCACGTCTGAGGAGTGGGTCAGTTTTCGGCTTGGCGGTAATACCTCCGGAACGACTCGGATACCTCTCAGAAGACTACGATTCGGCAGCGCAGTGGGAAGAAGCCCGTGACTGGCCTGTAGCTAACACTACACTGAATTCAGCGAGGTGCTGTTATGACCAACTTTGTTTGGAAGCCGATTGAGCCACTCTCGGATGGGGAGAGAGAAATTGATCTCGCCGCTATGCGCCCACTTTATGAGAGCTGGCGGTCTTCGAAGGACAGGCTTAATCAGCAGAGCGCTACGCAACTCACCGAGTTCAATCGCCGTCTTGTTCGTCGATTGAGCGTCGAGACTGGGATTCTAGAACGCCTGTATGACCTCGACAGGGGAACGACGGAGGCATTGATTGCACATGGCTTCGCTGAGGACCTGGTCTCACACTCCAGCACCAACATTGAGCCATCACGCCTTATCGACATCCTTCATGACCAGGAGGCAGCGATCCAACTTGTCATGGACTGCGTTGCGCAAAATCGGGTCCTCTCAAAAAGTGTAATCCACGAACTCCACTCAATTTTGACCACGCATCAAGAAACAACAACTGCGATTGACCAGTTCAACGTTCGTCGCGAGATTCCGCTTCTCAAAGGGAGATTCAAGGAACAGGCAAATAACCCACGGCGCCCAGATGGTGACATGCATGAGTATTGCCCCCCAATTCATGTGGACTCGGAGATGGAGAACCTTCTCAATTGGCTCGCAGGGTACTCGAATGACGACCCCATAATCGTCGGCGCATGGTTGCACCATCGCTTTACCCAGATCCACCCATACCAAGACGGGAACGGTCGAGTTGCTCGCGCGCTAACAACGTTTATTCTTCTCCGTGCGGGGCTGTTGCCCCTCGTTGTTGACCGCGATCTACGGGTGGAATACATTGGCGCCCTTGAACAGGCAGACCTGAACGACCTTTCTCCATTGGCCGGAATATTTGCCCGACTTGAGCGAACTGCCATTCTGCAGGCGCTGAGCGTTGATGCTGACGCTGAGATATCCCACCAAAAGAGCTTAACCTCTGCTGTCATCAGTAGCTTGGCCGACAAGTTCGGTAAACGGCGAATTCAGAAGCTGGCCGAGCTCCGCCAAGTTAACACCGTTGCTCGTGAATTGAGAACCGCAACTCGAGCCCAACTCGAAGGGTCCATTGCGGAGGTAAGTGCTACACTCCGTGAAGTCGGGAGCCCCACAATCTTCATTAGCGAGGGCGGCCCCGACAATGGAAATGCTCACTGGTACCGATTTGAGGTGGGGCAGTCTGCCAAAGAGGCGAACAAATTCGCAAATTTCACCGAGGATCACTTTTTTGTTAAAGCCTCGGTCCAGGTAAACCGTGAGCGACTGATCTTTGTGGTTTCCTTTCACCATGTTGGGCGCGAATTGACGGGCATAATGGAGGCTACAGCTTTTTCGAAGCTAGTTTCGTATGAAGAGTCGGATGATCGAGACTCCGTCTCGGAGAGGTTTTCTCTGTGTTCAGTCGAGCCATTTGTTTTCACCAATCGTACCCTTCTGGCGGAAATTCAAGGTGCGTTCCAGAGGTGGCTGGACACGGCCCTAGCAGTAGCGATCAAGGACTACGGCGACAAGCTTTAGATGACAAAGGGGTTCTGAAGCCTTGGCCAATCAATGCTGCCTACTGGCCATTTTCTCGCCAAGATTATTGTCGGTGGCGAGGCATGCGTGGCCGACCTGCCACGGTTGAAGCCGTCAACCGGGCACGGAGCGGTGTCACCGTTTAATCAGGAGGATTCTTCAGGCAAAAACCTGGGCTCTGCGTGCATGGTCGCCCATCCGGAAACTGGGCGACTTCCTCCGCTCAGCCCAGCCTGACGAACCTCAGCGCCACCGAATTCATGCAATACCGCAGCCCGGTCGGCGCGGGCCCGTCGTTGAACACATGCCCCAGATGCGCGTCGCACAGCCGGCACGACACCGCCGTCCGCACCTCCATCAGGCTCCCGTCCACCGTCTCCACCACATTCTCTTGCGCAATCGGCTGCCAGAAGCTGGGCCAGCCGGTGCCGGAGTCGAACTTGGCAGCCGAGCTGAACAGCGCCAGATCGCAGCAGATGCAGCGAAACAGGCCGCGCTCCTCGAGATTCCAATAGGCTCCGGTGAAGGCCCGCTCCGTGTCCGCGTGGCGCGTCACCCAATAGGAGTCGGCGGAAAGCTGTTTCCTCCACTCGGCATCCGTCTTGATGAGGCGGGGAACAGTCACCGTTCCGGTCTTCTTGCCATCCGCTGAAACCTCGACAATGGTGACGTTCCTCGGATCCTCGGAGGCGCTCAAGGGCCGCGCCGCGGCGACAGTGCTCCGGCGCAGCCCCCAGAATGCCGCCGCGCTGACTACCCCGGCTGCCGAAACGATGAACGCACGGCGGCCGAATTGCCGCATGCGGCTGCCTTCCGGCTGGAGAAACTCGGCCTGCTCTTGCCGCCCAACGACCATCATCGCGCCTCATCGAAATTTGGATTGCGGTGCCCGTTCTACCCAGGCGCCCGTGAATGAGATTCCCGGCAAGCCGAGAAGGTTACGGAATCGCGCGGGATGCGGAAGCAAGCAAAGAAAAGCCGTGGCGTAGCACCAAAAGATTTTCCGAAATCCTTCTTGACATGCTCAACTGTATGCAGTATACATACACATGACAGTTGGAGTGGACGATGTTCCTCACCCTGCAGGACAACGACAAGCGCCCTATCTATCAGCAGATCGCGGACGGGATCAAGGCCCTGATCGCCCGCGGCAATCTCCCCGAAGGCACGACGCTGCCCTCGGTGCGTCAGGTGGCTGCCGATCTGGGCATCAACCTCAATACGGTGGCGGTGGCCTACCGCCAGCTCCAGGAGGAGGGTTTCGTGGCTGTGCGCCATGGGGCGGGGGCGGTGATTGCACCGCGCACTCCCCGTGTCGTGGACCCGGCCGAACTCCTGAAACCGCTGCGCACGGCGCTGACGCAGTTGATTTTGGCAGGCCTTTCAGCGCCCGGGATTGAAGAGATGGTCCGCCAGGAACTCGCGCTCTTACAACAGAAAGGAGACACCCGATGAATGCACCAACAACTACCGAACTGTATATCGTCATCAATATCCTCGTGGTTCTGGCTCTTGTCTACAGCCTGGTGAAGTTCGCGTGGAACCACCCGCTGAGACACGGTCCGGGCTACTTTCTGAACGTCGAGGTTCCGGCAGGCTTTTATGAGGGGCCGGGAAAAAGCTGGCTCGGCGGCTATCGCGCGATTCTGGTGGCGGTGTACGCTGCTTTGGCTGTGGCCCTGGGGGCTTGCTTCGCGCTCGGACGCCTGGATGCAACGCCACTGTGGCTGGGCGGCTGGGCACTCCTGTATGTGCCGGCCCTGGTGGTCTTCCAAGCCTGGACGCGCTACAAACTCGGAGCCAACCCTCCGGTCCGGCCGGTTGCCTTGGCGCTCGAATCCCGCCGCCTTGGCGACTACATCTCGTGGCCGTTGGAAGCACTCTTGGCGACGGCAATCGCCTCGAGCTGGTGGATGCTGCTAGGCCCCGGAGGAACACAATCCGATTGGTTGAATGCGGTCCAGCTCACCTGGTTTGCACTGGGCCTGCTCCCCGCCCGGATCGCGGCCGTTCGGTCCACCAATCCGCTTCCCGTCGAGCGCACCGAGGAGCACTACCGGTATCAGGATGCGACCAGGCGAATCGCAGTCAGCGTGCTCAGCGCCCTCGCCTGGTACCTCGTGGCGATCCTCTTTGGCATGGGCCTGCGCCATGCCTGGTCCCCCGCCAGAACCGTGACGATTTTGCAATGGTTCATCAGGGGCGGCGCCTTGGCATTTGGAGGATATTGTATCGTTTTGATGTTCCACGGACAGCGGCGGTTGGCGTCCATGGGCCGCGATTTGCGCCCAGCAGGCAGTTGGTCGACGCCCTTTCGCCGCGCGCCATGGATAGGCATAAGCCGCCCCTACCTGATCTGGTTCGCAATCTGGTTTGGGATTCTCCTGGTTCTTATCGTGTATTCGCTATTCCGGTGAGGTTCGATCTCGTGTGCTGTCCCAGGCCCCGCAATTGAGACCTGGGGCGTCCGGTGCTCACTTTTGAGTGTGCGCGCGGTGCAGAGAATCAGGGGTGGGCTACTCGCGGGCCGATTCCGCCGCATTGCGCGTTCGCCATGCCTGCCACAAGTGACGCCTCTCGTGTGCGGCGATGACGTGCAAACCCGTAGCCAGGCTAAAGCGCAGGCTCCGTATGAACGGATTGGGGAATCGCACACGAGCCAGGTCGAGGCCGCCGTACGCCCGCAGGAAGGCGCGAACCTCGTTCTGCGAGGCTACAAAGCAGGCGAGGGCATCGGCCAGCGGCGGAGCGTTGCGTGGTTTGATACTCGCCGGCGCCCTGAGTCGCCTCTTTGCCGGCGGCTCCAGCAAGCGAATGAAGCAGGCGCCCAACCATCCAGGCTTGGCTGCCCCACAGCGCAGTCTCCCCTGTTGCGAAGCGCGGGCCGCTGTCTTCCGCATGGCCGCGAGATAAACCCGATTAGCGGTGGCCAGGTGATCGATGCACTCGGCCACGCTCCACGACCCGGGATGGGCGCGCCAGTTGCCACGTTCTTCCGTGAGCCCAGTCGTCAGTGCCTGCGCATCGCGCTCTGCCGCGTCAAGCTGGTCTACGATTTCCTGGATATCCGCGGTAAAGCTCACGCGCCGCCTCCAGTTTTGAAGCACAAAATGAATGAGTGGCCCCCCGCGAAGGAAGCATGGCCCGGCGAGCGGTTCTTTGCCGGGCGTGTCGAACGATGAGTCGGTCTCAATACCGCTGCAGGAAGTCCGGATCGACGGGGTTTTCAAAAAGCGAGGCGTCGCGGGTGACGATGGTCAACCCCGAGGGCGTCACAAAATACCGGCGCTTGTCTTCGACCGGGTCGTAGCCGATCACCGTGCCCTCGGCAATGTGCACGTCGCGATCGATAATGGCGCGGCGGATGCGGCAATGGCGGCCGATGTTCACGTGCGAAAAGATGATGCTGGCGTCCACGTCGGAGTAGGAGTTGACGCGCACATCCTGGGAGAGCACGGAGTTCGATACCGAGGCGCCGGAGATGATGACGCCGGCGGTAATGACCGAGTTGACCGCCGCCCCAGTGCGGCCCGGCTCGCCGAAGACGAACTTGGCCGGCGGATACTGCCGCACCCGGGTCCGAATGGGCCAGTTCTTGTCGTAGAGGTTGAAGATCGGCGAAACCGAGCACAGGTCCATGTTGGCGTCGTAGTAGGCGTCCAGCGTGCCCACATCGCGCCAATAAAGCGCCTGCTGCTTGTTCTCGTCCACAAAGCTGTAGGCCATCATCTTCTTCTTGCTCAGAAGGTTGGGCAGAATGTTGTGGCCGAAGTCGTGTTTCGAGATCGGGTCCTCGGCGTCGGCGATGAGAGCCTTCAGCAGCGTCTCGGTGTTGAAGATGTAGATGCCCATCGAGGCATCGACCGCGTTGGGGTTCACGGGCGAACGGAAGTGGGTCGAGACAGGCTTCTCCTGAAAGCCGAGAATCTCGCCGGTTGCGCCCACCTCGACCACGCCAAGACGCGTTGCATCTTCCGGCGAAACCGGCAGCGTGGCCAGGGTGATCTCCGCGTTGGTCTCCTTGTGGTAAGCCAGCATGCGGCTGTAGTCCATTTTGTAGATATGGTCGCCGCCGAGGATGATGATGTACTTCGGCTGCTCGCTGCCGATCGAATAGATGTTCTGATACACGGCATCGGCGGTGCCCATATACCAGTTGAGGCCCGTCCGCTGCGTCGGCGGCATCAACTCGTAAAACTCCCCTAGCTCCTGGGCCATGATCCCCGTCCACCCTTCGCGGATGTGGCGGTTCAGCGACAGCGCCTTGTACTGGGTCATGATGTAGACCCTGCGCAGACCCGAGTTGATGCAGTTGGAGAGCGTGATGTCGATGATGCGGTAGTGTCCGCCAAAGGGCACAGCCGGTTTGGCGCGATCGCGGGTGAGCGGAAACAACCGCTCTCCAGCCCCGCCGGCAAGCAATACTCCAAGCGTGTCTTTCATATCCAATCGACCTCGCCTCCATTGCCTTTACTGCCCGGAAGCTGCCCGCCCAATGGGCGTTGCGGCAATCCGGTACAACAGGTCTTCAGGTGGCGCCTCTCGTTGAGGTGTCTCCGAACGGTGGAGAATACCACACATAGATGAAGATGGCAGCACATGATTGTCAACTGCAGGTCGTTGCATCGAGGAAGGATTGCCCTTGGGTTGGCTGCGGGCAACTCATATCGCCTGCGCTCATGGCAAAAAAGCAATCCCCAAGCAATGGCGCGCCTGGGCTATCCCTCCGCAGCGCCGCGCACTAGGGCCCATCTTCCTACCGGGTCTTCTTCAACCTGTACTCCACTCCGACCGAGATCCCAAAATTCCAGTTGTCCTTGGGGCTTGCCGTGGGCGGAGAAGTGACAGGGTAATTGAAGCTGTAGCGGGTAAAAAGCGCGTCGGGGGTCACGCGGAAAACCCAGCGCGCCGACCGGTTCAGGTCGAAGTGCCCGCCAAACACCGCCGCCGGAGCGAGCTGGTTGTTATAGAAATCCACCGCCGAAGGCGGATTTCCCCGCAAATCCTGCTCGAAGTTCCCATAAGCTCCGCCTGCCAGCGCATGCGCGATCAACGCGCCGTGCTTGTTGTGCGGCCCCAGCCATTCCGCCCCGGCGGCAAAGATGTACTGGCTCACGAACGGTCCTTTGATGTTCAGGTCGTTGGCCGCGGCCCCGCTGGTGCCCAGATATCCCCGGCCCGACCCCTCCAAAGCCCAGTGCTTGCTGAACCAGTAGGAGCCGGTCAGATCGAGCCCGCCCAGATTGGCCCCCTGAACCAGGGTCGGCCCAGCCATGATGTGCCCGTAAGCCATGCCCAGCGACGCGTCGAAGCGGTTGTCATAGCGAACGTTCGCCAGCGGATCGGTGGCAATGTAGGTGCCGTTTCCGGCGGTCGGAGCGGCGGTGCTCTGGCCCTGAACCGGGGTTCCGGCAGAGAGAGCTAGGGCGGCTACAGCAACGATAGAGGCGGAGAAACTAACTTGAAGGCGCATCACCAATCAGCTTACAGGACCATACCAATGACGGACAACGCAGCCAGAGGTCATCTCCGCGCTCTAAGGCGCGCAACCCTCCACCTGCCGGGTCCACACCAGGTAGCGCACCGTCTTCAAGGTCTCCAGCGCAGTTTCCGCGCCTGTATCGATCGCGGGCTCCGGGCCCCGCGGAACCGCGTGCATGCGCCACTCCAGCGGTAGGCGGCTAAAGATCAGCGCCGCCCGCGGCAGGTGACTCGTGTTCGACACCACCTCCGCCGAACGCCACCTCCGCGTCTTCATGATCCGCATCGCGTAGCAGGCATTCTGGATGGTGTCCATGGCCCGCGGCTCCACCGATATCGCCGCCTCCGGAATCCCCTGGGCCTCGGCGGTCCGCGCCATCACCCTGGCCTCCACATAGTGGTTGTGGGCCGCGCCGCCGGTCAGGATCAAATGCGCCGCCACTCCCCGCTCATACTCGTGCACGCTTTCGGTCACGCGGCCCAGCATCTCGGGGGTGGGGTTGCCGTCGCTGTCCGCCGGGGTACCCAGCACGACGATCGCGTCGAAGCGGGTCAGCGAGGTGTTCGAGAGGGGAGCCAGACTGCGGGCGATCATGGCCCAGACGATCGGCGCAACAACCACGATGACCGCTGCCAAGGCCAGGCGAAACAGCCATTTACGGCGGCGGGGACGTGCCAGTGGAGAGGGGGACTTGCGCGCCCGCGCTGCGAGCCGGCTGGCTCGACCAGTTGGCCGGCGTGGATGGCTGGAAGTCACCTGAAGAATCCCTCCAGCTCCACTCTAACGTCCCCGCGCCCTTTGAATCCTGGATAGAAAGCAAGCGTAACGGGCGTGGCTGGACCGAGGGGCATCAGATTCGTTCGAACGGGGTTCCCCAGGAGGAGAAGGCGATCTCTTCCAAAGGCTTGCGTGTGCGCGGAGCCACTTCCTGAGCCAACAGCTTTTCGTCGGCGAGCGCGGCGGGTTCGCCTTGATAGCCGAGCGCAATCAGGGCACCCAGGGCGTAATCCTCTGGAATATCTAGGCTTAGGCGCGCGGCATCGTGGTCGTAACCGGCCATGGGGTGGGCAGCAAGGCCGAGCGCCGTCGCCTGCAGTAGTAGATAGGCCGTTGCCTGGCCCAGGTCGTGCTGCGCGTAGCCGTTGGGCCTGCCGTTTTTGGCGAACTTGGTGGCGGCCGTGCCGAGGATGAGGACCGGGGCGTGCGGCGCCCAAGCCTGATTGAAGCTGACCAGAGTCGCGGCTAACTTGCTGTGCGTGCCGGAGTTGCGGACGCCAACCAGAAACCGCCAGGGCTGCTCGTTCGAGGAGGACGCAGCCCAGCGCGCGGCCTCAAACACCCGCGCCAGGTCGGCCTTGCCGACTTCGCGATCGGAGAAGGAGCGCGGACTCCAGCGGCTGAGGATTGCTGGCAGTACGCCCTCGACGAACGGGGCCTGTTTCAAATGATTGACTTCATGGGCGGATAGAGGCATCGATGCGGGCTCCTCCAAGGGAGATCGGGGGGATCGTGCGCCCTTGTTGGATGCCTGCGAGGGGAGGAGGATTCGCAGCAGGGGTTAGGGGTCGGGGATCGGAGAGCTTGGGAAGTTGGCGGCTACCGGTCGCACTGTACAATCAGCGAAAAGAATGCACTCCCCGGCCCTGGGGACTTGGCGCGTGGGCGCGTGATCGACAGATGACGCTACCGTTTTTGAGTCCGGAGAAGGCGCTCATCTTCCGGATTACCCACCGCGACAATCTGCCCTGGGTTCTGGACCACGGTTTTGATGCCCAAAGCAGCGCGATGCTTGACCCGCATTTTCGGCAGATCGGAGACCCCGACCTGATTTAGGGAACCTATGATTAAGTCGTTGTTTTGAAAGGGCACGGCGGGGTACCGGGGAGCCCTCTGGGCCGGGTCCCGTGCCATAAGGGCAGCAAAATCAACGGGCTTTAGCCCCTGAGGGATGGCTTTGCCAAGGGGATAGAGCTTGTTCAGAGCTTCCCTCGGTCTATGTCCCGGTGGCGATGGTGCGCAAACGCCTCGGCATTGAAGCCAGCCTCTACCAGCTTCTACAGGTTTTCAGTGTTACCCTTTTCGAGAAAACCCCCATTTTGCGGGCACTTCAGAGGCTCGATTTCCAAGGTGAGTTACAGCGCCCTTCTAACCAACTGATTCTGTTTGGCTTTTAACCGGACAGCCGTGGGGCGACAGTCATACTGGTGCAGATCCGCGTTGTGCGCAATCTCGTCTGTTGCCGGATAGACACAAACTCCGCCCATCTCCTCCTTCCCCAGCATTGCCGGTTGCGCCTCAATTGGGAGGCCGGGGAGTCCCTTGATGTGGGGGTTCTCTGAATAACTTGCGAATGCCCAGCCTATCCGGCTGGAGGTTAAGAACTGGCGGAGGATGGCCTTTGAATCCGGCCCGGCAATGTTGAATTCCGCGGAAAGCGTCCTGGAGCCTGTTATTAACTTTCCCGCCCACGCGAAAGTTAATAACAGGCTCTAGCTGGAACACCATTGAAGTCATTCGATCGGATGAAGAAATCGCAGGCTCTTTCGAGTATTGTGGCGGGTGTGACCATTTTGGCTTGGAATTAGGATTCCATGGCGGCTAGAAGATGCGGACTCGAATGCCGGAACTGATACCATAGGACGACATTGCGCCGAAGGTGAATTGGGGCCAGTATTGATACTCGAAGTCGGCCACCCGGAGGCGGATTCTGCGAGTTAAGCGAAAGTCGATTCCGCCGCCCGGCGCAATCACCAGGTAGCGGCCATAGGCGTAGTTATAAGGAAAGTTGAAGTCGCCGAATCCAATCAGTCCCTTGGCGTAGGGCTGGAACCTGCCAATTGTCAGGTGATAGCGAGGACCGATCGCATAGGTTGCGAGGTGGACGTTTTCTGTCTGGTAGAAGACGAGCCAGCGCGCCTCCGCTTCGATTCCGAGGCGACGTTTGGTGTCCACGTCGACGAACCCGGAAACGCCGAGCAACTTCCGCGCGCCATATTGCACGCAATAGCCGGAGGCCGTGGCGCCCGCGGAAAGCGTGAGGCCGCCTGCGTCTCCGGAGGGCGACACCTGGGCACAGACCGGGCGCGGCGCTGCGAAGCAAGCCGCCAGAAGAAGAAGCGGGAGGAGAGCGGCAGCGCGCGGCCGCTTGCCCGAATGCGCGCCGTTATCCTTGCCTCGACTATGGAAGTTGTTCATCTCTCACCCGCGGCGAGTTACATGACTCCGCGCTATTTCGTGATATTCAGCGTTAGGTTCTGATAGTGGGTGATGTTGCTGTTGGCGCCGGCGCCGGTTACCTGAATTACATAGGTGCCTGGAGCGGTGCTGATTTGACCGAATGAAGCGCAGCCGGTGGCCAGGATGGCGGTCCCGAAGAGCATCAGAACCACAACGGTGGCGAGCAGGGCGGCATTCCGCCTGCGGAGCCGCCGGAAATACAGACCAAAGAATAGACTGAGGGGCAGGAACAAGCTTGCCAGCAGCGTGCTACTGCGATCCCTGCCGGTGTTCATGGCCGACGCGCCCCCTGTCAGGGGGTTGTTGGTGTCGATGGTGAGCAGGGTGCTTTGAACGGCGTTGGCTTTGAGGCCGATGTTAGGGCTGGAGAAATGGCAGGTTACACCGGCCGGAAGGGAGGCGCAGCCCAATCCAATCGTGTCGGCAAAGCCGCTCTCCGAGGCGATTGTGACGGTAACGTTTATGTTCTCTTTGGTCTGGATCGTCACGCTGTCCGGAGTCACAGCGAGATTGTAGCCATTCGGCGTGCCGCTGATGGAAGCCGGCTGCGATGTTGAGCCTGTGTGTATCGCATCCCCGCCATAGACCGCGACCACCGAGTAAGACCCGGAAGTGAGATTCGGGGTAAAGGTCGCAATTCCGCTGGCATCCAACGCAGCCGAACCAACGGTCGTCGATCCATCGCTGAAAGTGACAGTTCCCGTGGGGGTGGGGCCGCTAGTGCCAAGGACCGTGGCCACCAGAATGGCCTGGGGCGTGGCGCCGCTCGAGGTTGCAGTCCCCAGAACCGTCGCTGTCGGAATGGTTCCCACGGTTTCGCTACTTCCCGTGGACGTGCTCGGCGAGTCGTTTATGTCCCCGGCATAGGCCGTTGTAATGGAGTGGGTGCCGGCCGGGAGCGCGGAATAGAGGAACGTGGCAGTCCCCGTCGCATCCAGGTTCGCGGCGCCCATCGATGTTCCGTCGGCAAAAAAGCCGACACTCCCCGTCGGGACTCCTCCGTTGCCGGTTACCTTGGCGGTGAATGTTACCGCGGCCAGCACCAGGGAGGGATTGGGCGTGGCGGCGACTGCGACCGATGTGGTGGCAAGGACCACTGCTATCGGAAGAGGAGCTGAAGTGCTTCCATTGTCATCGGTGTCTCCAGCATAGGCGGCCACAATGGAGTGCGGGCCCGGCGCAAGAAGGTAGCCGTGCGAGGCCGTGCCTCCGGTGACCGTTGCGGTTCCCAGCGTGACCGTGCCATCCATAAAGGTGACCGTGCCGCCCGGAGTTGCCGCGCCCACGACGACCGTGACCGTTGCCGTCAACGCAACGGGAGCGCCGGCGATTCCGGGGGTGGGAACGGCAGCAACGGCGGCCGCGGTCACCGTTTGATTGATGGTCAGAACGAAAGCAGAGGAAGTGCTGGAAGCGTAATTCGAATCGCCCCCGTACGAAACGGTGATCGAGTGCTTTCCGACAGACAGCGAACTGATAGAAAACGTGGCCTTGCCGCCGGTCAGAGGAACCGCGCTATTCGGGATCGGCTCCCCGTAGTCGAAGAAGATCACGGTGCCGATGGCAGTGGCCGTTCCACTGCCGGTCACAATCGCGGTGAAGATAACCGGCTGTCCAAAGGTAGCGGCCGGATTCGCGGCGCCCTGAATACCGATTGCGCTCAACTGCACGGTCGACGAGGTCAGCACGTCTTCGATCAGCGCATTTGAAATGCTGCCCAGTATCTGCTTGTCCGAGTCCCCTCCGTAGGTCGCGACGATCGAGTGCTGGCCGTCGGCGAGCGGCGTGGTGGTGGTGAAGACCGCCACGCCGCCGGAGTTGATGGCGACGTCTCCGAGGACCGTCGAACCGTCCGTAAAGATGACCGTGCCTTCGGGGACAACGGCTCCCCCGCCGGAGATAGAGACCGTTGCGGTGAAGGCGAGGTTCTGGCCCAAGGCAGCCGGATTCACATTCGAACTGAGATTGGTGGCCGTGGCTTCGAGCACGGTCTGAATCAGGGGCAAGGTCGAGCCATCGGTCGATTTGCTGGCAAAGTGGGTCGCGTCGCCGCTGTAGGATGCGGTCATCGAGTGCAGCCCAACGGCCAGCGCGGGCGTGACGTAGTTGGCGACGCCCGCGCCGTTCAAAGGAACAGAAGCCTGGAGAGTCGTTCCGCCGTCCATGAAGGTCACGGTGCCGGTGGGGGTTCCGGCGGTCTTGCCGGTGGTGACGGTCGCGCTCAAGGTTACGTTCTGGCCGAATCCGGAGGGGTCGAGACTGGAGGCCAAGGCGATCGTTGTCGAGTTGACGGGGGTAGCATCGCCGACCACCTCGATGTCCAGCGGCGAGTTTATCGCGTCAACCGCGATGGCGATATTGCCGGCCAGCGGGTCGCCGGCGACGGATGGTGCGAAGACCGCGCCGATCGTGCAAACATCGTCGATCGCCAGAGCGGCAACTGCGCAGGTGGTCGAATCGGCATTGAGGACGGCATTCTTGTCGGTGACGATGGCGGTCAGATCGAGGGGGGCGTTGCCGTCATTTTCGACGTTCTCGTACTTCACCACGGATAGATTCCCCTGGCGAACCGCATTGCCGGTGTAATCCAGAGCGAAGAAGTTGCTTTGAATCTCCCTGATCCGCATGTTCAACGAGTCGGCGAAGTAGAGATCGCCGCTGCCGTCCATGAAAAGACCGATCGGCCCGTAGATGCTGACCCCCGCGAAGTTTCCGTCGATGATGCATTCGCCCAGCCCGTTGGCGGCGATGGTCGTGATGACTCCCGTGGCCGAGCTGACCTTGCGGATGCTGTTGTTCTGCGTATCGGCGATGTAGACGTTGCCGGCCGGATCGACAAGAACGCCGGAGGGCGACCAAAGATTGGCCGCATTGGCGGGCCCGCCGTCGCCCTGAGCGCCCGACGCGCCGGTCCCGGCAAGGGTCGAGATCTTGCCCGAGGCGTCCACGCTGCGCACCGCGTTGTTTGAAGAGTCGGGAATGTAAATGTTGCCCAGCGAGTCGAAGGCGACCGCGAAGGGGAAGTTGAGTTCGGCGGCGCTGGCCGGTCCGCCATCGCCTGTGTAGCCTCCGGAGCCGTTCGGATTTGTGAACCCGTTCCCCGCCACGGTGGTAATGATGCCCGTGTCCGCATCGACCCGGCGGATGCGGTGGTTGTTGGTGTCGGCAATGTAAAGGCTTCCGGCAGCATCGACGGTCACCCCCTGGGGTTGATTGAGATTGGCCGCAATGGCTGCCGCTTTATCCCCGCCGAAGCCGGCCGTGCCGTTGCCGGCCACGGTCGTGACCATCCCGTTTGAGGCCGCAATCTTGCGCACCGCATTGTTGCCGGTGTCCGCGATGTACAGATTGCCCGCGCCGTCGAGGGCCACGCCCCACGGCGTATCCAAGGTGGCGTCCGCCGCCGCTGAGCCGTCGCCGGTGTAGGCAGGATTGCCGTTGCCGGCAATGGTCGAGATCAGGCCGGTGGATGCGGCGACCATGCGAATTCTATGGTGGTATTTGTCGGCGATGTACATGTTGCCGGCGCCATCGAGGACCACGCTGGAGGGATGGTTCAGTTCCGCTTCCGTGGCCGGGACGCCATCCGAGACCGCACCCAGATAATCGCCGTCGCCCGCCACGGGAAGAATGTTGCCCAGAAGCAGGACGCCCAATCCGCCTATTCCGATGCCTGACAGGTAGCTTGTGCCCAGTACATTGCTGTTGCTGTCAACAAGCACCACCGCCCCGAGGCGAAGTCCGGGAGCCGTGGGAGCGAAGACAACGGATTCCTGGCAGGAGGCGCCGGCGGCCAGGGTTGCCGACTCGCAGCTCAAGGCGCCGATGCCCTTCTGGAAGTCCAGGCCGGCGGCTCCGAGCGTCAGCACCTGCACGCTGTTCACAGTGCCCGCGATCTGGGCCGTGACGGTAACGTTTTGCCCGGCTTGGGCGCCGCCAACGGGCTGGGCGCTGAAGACAAAGGCAGTCTGAGCGTGTGCGCCCGCGGCCGCCGGCAGCAGAACTGCCAGGGCCAGCGCCCAGCCCAGGCCGAATCCGGGCGCAAGCCGTGCCCTCGCAGGCGCTCCCGCGTGGTGCGTATGCTTCCCTCGACGGCTCGTCCGGGTCTGAGCAGGCCAGGCGGTACCAGGCGCGACTTTGGACAAGGAATCTCTCCGATTGACCTGACTGGCGGCTTCCACTGGAAGGGGACTGGTGTGCGGCTCCATGCGATCCTCTGGGCTATCCCGGGTTGACAACTGGCTGATCGGTCGCGAGTCGCTCAAGCGCGGCGAGTTCCCGGCCAAGGCTCCCGTCGATCCCTGGGCTCAGAAGCCAATCTGCTGCTTTCATCGACTTAATTGTTGCTTGGAAGACGCGGGAGATAGCGCGGCTTAACGCGCAATCGGGCGCCTGCATTCCCGGCCTGGAATCGGATGCAGAATCGGGAATCTTGTAGGGTTTTGCTTGAAATGCGACCTGGGAGTGTGGCTGGCTTGGAGAAAGGAGCTAAGATCGCGGGTTCGAACCAACCGGAGCCATGCCGCTAGCTCGTCGATTGCATGACCAGGGAAGATGCACCCCGAAAGCACTGCACCAAAGTCGACGCGACCATCGGGGAGCGGCGACCCTGAACGACTCTAAACAGGGCAGAGCATCCCTGGTTTTTGCCGTTAAGGCGCGGACACGCCCGGTCGATCGGGCCTCGGAAGCTGAGTATCCGTCGCTTTCAGTTGGACAGAACGATCGAGCCAAGCCGCGCGTCTTGGCCCGCTCCAGGGCATGGTTTGTCTGGGTTAGATGTAGTCCCGGAAAAGCTCTTCCGAAGGCGCCGGAATCACGCTCCGGCCGACCAGCATTCCGTCTTCGGCGGCCACTTTGGAGCCGGCCGCGACGGCTGCCTGGACGCTGGAGACATCGCCCGCCATGAGCACGAATCCCTTGCCGCCCAAAGCCATGGCCAGATGAACCCGGAGCAGGGTGATGTTGGCGGATTTGACGGCCGCGTCGGCGACCTCGATGATGCTGGCCGCGGAGAAGGTTTCGATCACGCCGATGGAACGCAACTGCTTGGGGTCGATATCGACGGCGTTCGAGATGGCCTCCAGAACCGATGGATGCACGCGCGCGATCTGCCGGCGCTCGATGAGCGACGGTCCGGCCGCGGCTCCGCCGGCCTGCACTGCCGCCGCGACCGAGGTCACGTCGCCGGCGACTACGATCAGGAACTTTCCCGAGCAGATGCTGCGGGCCATGAGGAGCTGAATGTTGCCGGCCTTCAGCATCACATCTTCGACCGCGTAACCGGTCGCCACGCTGGATAGCTCGATAAGTCCGATAGAGCTGATTTCAGGCACGACGTTGGCTCCTTTTGCTCCGCTTCTTACGCCTCGATGACCACTGCATCGGCGGTCACCTTAACCACGCCATCGATGCTGGCGTGCACCCTGGCGCCGAGTTTGCCTTGCGGCGGCGCGGCCAGCAGGTCGCCCGCGCGGACCCGGTCGCCGCATTTGACCACGGGAACCGCGGGGACGCCCGCGTGCTGTTTCAACAGGACCTTGACGGTCCGGGGCGAGAAGGCGTGATCCACCAGCGGGCCGACGTTGTTGAACTCGCCCAGGCCCAGCCGGGCAATCAGACGGCGCATGGGCACGCGGCGGAAATCGGCCATGGGATGCGGCGTGATCGAATCCGGCGCGCCCTTGAAAGTTAGCCCCCGCTCCCGCGCCAGCGGCTTGGCCTGTACGCAAACATTCTTGGGATCGAGGTCCTCGGGGCAGGCGTAGAGGCTGCACAGATTGCACTCGCAGCAATAGAGCGTGGCCACCATGGCGTCGGCGCCGGTGGCGAAGCCCAGCGACTGCATGGCGCGATGCGGCTCGATGGGATGCCCGAGCAGAAAGCGCGGACAGAACTCGGTGCAGAAGCGGCACTGGTCGCAGGCCGAGCGGCCGATCCGGTTCACCTGAATCATCGGCGCGTTATGGCGGTGGATGAGGCTGTGCGAGGCCGGCAGCACGACGATGCCGCCGGTGGTCTTGGTAACCGGGACTTCCAGGTCGGAGGCGGGCTTGGCCATCATCACGCCGCCCAGCAGTACGCCGAAGTCGTCCACCGTGGGCCCGCCGGCGGCTTCGATCGCTTCGCCGATGGTAATGCCGACAGGAACCCGCAGCGTGACGGGCGTAGCTACCGCGCCTGCCACGGTCAGGTATTTGTGGGTGACGGGCCGGTCGAGGGCGATGTTGATGAGAGTTTCCACATTGGAGACGACCGTGTCCACATCCTTGGGAAGGCCGCCGGGAGGAATGACGCGGCCGGTAATCATGTGCACCAGGATGAACTCATCGCCCGCCGGGTAAGTATCCGGCAAAGGCACTACGCGCACCTCCGGCGGAACCTGCTGCTCCAGCGCGGCAATGATGTCGTGGTATTTTTCCTTGATGCCAATGGCGCCTTCGCGAGCGCCCACCATCTCCATGGCCATCTTCATGCCGCGCAGGAAAGGTTCCGAACAATGATGGAGCAGCTCCTTGTCCTTGTGCAGCAGAGGCTCGCATTCGGCCGCATTGGCAATGACCAGCGAGACGGTGGTCTTGAACTTCACCGCCGCCGGGAATCCGCCGCCGCCCGCGCCCACGATCCCGAGTTCTTCAAGACGCTCGACGGACGAGCGGGACGGTCCAACGCCTGCCAGGTCGAATCGCGGGATGCCCGGTTTTGCCATCATTTTTGGGTCTACCTTCAGAATCTACCAAGTTTTCGGTTGACTCTGACCAATAATGTACCGTATTATTCACTTTCAATCAAGATCAGTCAACAATGAAGTGTTTGATCCCAAATATCGGCAGCACGTCCTTGAAGTACCGGGTTCTGGGGATGCCGGAGGAATCCGTCCTGGCGGAGGGGCGGGTGGAACGGATCGGGCAAGCGGGCGGGGAGTGCGCCGACTGCACGGCTGCTATCGCCAAGTGCATCGCGGCGATTGCCGGGGAAGGCAAGGCTCTGAAGAGCTTGGCGGAGGTCGGCGCGGTGGGGTTCAAGGTGGTTCATGCCGGGTCGCACAGCGCGCCGCAACTGATTGACGATGAGTTTCTGGCGGCGATGGAGGAGTTCTCGTTCATCGCGCCGGCTCACAATCCTCCCTACATCGCGGCGATAAGGGCGTTTCGCAAGGAACTTCCGGGGGTTCCGCTGGTCGCTGTGATCGAGACCGGCCCCTATCGGTTCATGGATGAAGCGGCGACCACCTACGCCGTGCCATACGAGTGGCGGAGGGATTTTGGGATTCGCCGGTATGGATTCCATGGCGCTAGCCATCGCTCCGCAAGCGAACGTACTCAGGCGCTGCTGGGGGGCGGTAAACTGCGCCACATCTCCTGCCACCTGGGAGGCAGTTCCAGCCTGGCGGCCTTTCGAGATGGGGTCGCCGTGGACGTGAGCATGGGCGCCTCGCCGCAGTCCGGGCTGCCGCAGAATAACCGCGTGGGCGACATCGACGTATTCGCCGTGCTGCACATGATGAAGAAGCTGGGACTGGACCCAGAGCAGATGGCGGCCCTGCTGGGGAGCCGGTCGGGACTGGCGGGGATCAGCGGCACGAGCGGCGATCTTCGCGATCTGAACGTGGCCGCGGCCGCGGGAAGCCAGCATGCGCAGCTTGCGCTCGACGTCTTGGTGCGCGCCATCCGCCATTATCTTGGCGCCTTCCTGCTCGAACTGGGCGGTGTCGATGCCATCACCTTCTCGGGCGGAATTGGGGAGAACAGCGCGGCCATCCGGAGTGCGGTGTTGAAGGATCTTTCGGAGTTGGGCGTGGAAATCGATGAGGGCAGGAACCGCTCGATCAAGGGCGAAGGCGCCATCTCAACCGATAGGTCTCAGGTCAAGGTACTGGTGGTGCCGGCCAACGAGGAGATGATTGTGGCGCGGGAAACGGTCGCGGTCGTCGCGCGAGCGCGGGCCGCAAGCCCATCCATGGCAGGACAAGGACGGTAAGGCAGGGCAGGAACGCTTATGGGAAGCTCAGCGGTTGCAAATCCGGCTGGTTCGATCTCGAGATCGATGGTGGAGCAGATCGTCCGCCAGGTGGCTCTCGAGTACCTGGGTCGAGGGAAGAACGGGACGGCCCCGGTGCTCACCGTCCAGACATCTTCGCGCCACATGCACGTGTGCCGGGAGGATATGGACGTGTTGTTCGGGCCGGGCGCGGAGTTGACCTTCGACCGGCCGCTGTTCCAGGAAGGCAACTTTGCGGCCAAGGAGACGGTGACTATCGTGGGGCCGCGGAGCCGGCTGATCTCGAACCTCAGGATTCTCGGGCCCATGCGCAAGCAATCGCAGGTGGAGTTGGCCTTTACCGACGCCATCATGCTGGGCTTCGACAAGATTCCGATCCGGCTATCCGGCGACATCGCGGGCACGCCAGGGGCCGTCATCATCGGACCCAAGGGCGTGGTGGAACTGAAGGAAGGCGTGATCCGGGCCGCGATCCATGTGCACATGAACCCTGCGGAGGCCGCGCACTTCGGCGTCCAAAAGGGCGACAGGATGAAGCTGCGGATAGGGGGGCTGGCGGGTGTGACCTTCAATGACGTTCACGTCCGCATCGACCCCGCATCCAAGCTCAACGTCCACATGGACACCGATGAGGCAAACGCTTGCGGTTTGCATCTGACCAAAGACATTGAGCTGTTCAAGTAACCAAACGAAGAAGAGAGGAAGCGATGAAGCAAGCGCTTGGAATGATTGAGACCAAAGGGCTGGTGGCGCTGTTTGAGGCGACCGACGCCATGCTCAAATCCGCAAACGTATCGTTCGCCGGCTGGCAGTCCGTGGGCGCCGGACTGGTGACCGCATTCGTGGAAGGGGACGTGGCCGCCGTCAAGGCGTCCACCGACGCGGGCGCGGAAGCAGCATCGAGGATCGGCGAGGTGGTCAGCGTTCAGGTGATCTCCCGCCCCCACGACGAACTGCCGTCCTTCGTTCAACCAGACAAGAAGGCCGCAGCCCAAAAACCCGCAGCCGCGAAGTAGCCAGAGAGGTGACCGGATGAGTGAAGCAATCGGATTGATCGAAACAAGGGGCCTCGTCGGACTGGTCGAGGCCTGCGACGCGATGGTGAAGGCGGCCAGCGTGGAGTTGGTGAAGACGGTGCAGATCGGCGGCGGCTACGTGACGGCCATCGTGCGCGGCGATGTGGGCAGCGTGCGCGCCGCGGTGGACGCGGGATCGGCAGCGGCAAAGATCGTGGGCGAACTGGTGTCGTCGCACGTAATTGCGCGTCCCCACGATGCGCTTGTCGAAAGCATGTTGAAGTAACTGTGAGTTAGGAGAAGTTACATGGCCAATGAAGCGATTGGGATGATCGAAACCAAGGGCCTGGTGGCGCTGGTGCAGGCTACGGACGCGATGCTCAAGGCAGCCAGCGTCAAGTTCGTCGGCTGGAACAAGGTGGGCAGCGGGCTGTGCTCGGTGTTTGTGCAGGGAGACGTGGGATCGGTGAGGGCCGCGGTGGATGCCGGGGCCAGCGCTGCCCGCGCCGCCGGCGAAGTGCAGAGCGTGCATGTGATCGCGCGGCCGCACGGCAACCTCAGCACCGTCCTGCCGAAATAACCGCAAGCGGCGGAGTTCTCCGCCGCGATCGATGAGGTGAGCCGGCATGTTCATAGCGAAGGTCATCGGCAATGTGGTCGCCACCCAGAAGAACGAGAAGTTCCGCGGGATGAAGCTGCTGCTGATTCAACCCTACATCGCGCGGGACGGCGCTCTGCAGATCTCGGGCAGTTCGGTGGTTGCGGTCGACAGCGTTGGCGCCGGCGTGGGCGAGTGCGTGCTGTTCACGCAAGGCAGCTCGGCTCGTCTGACGCCAACCACTAAAGATGCGCCGGTCGACGCGGTCATCGTCGGCATCGTCGATGCCGTCGAGGTCGAAGGCGCGTTGTTGGAGAAGCCATAAATGCAAATCCAGGAACAAGTGATCGCCGAGATTGCCAAGGAGGTAGTGGCGCGGCTGCGCGTGCAGATGCGGCAGCCGGCTTCGTTCGCAGCTCCGCCGAAGAACGGCGCTGCCCCCAGGGACGGAGTCTTTTCGACCGTGGACGAGGCCGCCAGCGCGGCCTACGAAGCGCAGAAGCGCGTCGAAGCCATGAGCCTGGAAGAGCGCGGGCGCATGATCGACATCGTTCGCCGCATCTGCAACGACCGCCGCGAGGAACTGGGCCGCATGGAGCTGGAGGAGACAAAAGTCGGCCGCCTCGATCACAAGATCCTGAAGCTGACCAACATGCGCTTTGTGCTGGGCGTGGAGGCGATGCGCAGCGATGCCCGCAGCGATCCCACCGGCTTGTGCATCATCGAGCGCGCCCCCTGGGGGGTGATCGGCATGATGCTGCCCGTCACTCACTCGGTGCCTACCATGGCCTCCAACGCCATCAATATCCTCGCCGCGGGCAACACCGCGGTCTTCGGGCCGCATCCGTCGGGCGCGAAGGTGGCGCAATACGCCTTGCAACTGTTCAATCGCGAGATCGAGCGCGAGTGCGGCGTGGCCAACGCGCTGACCACCATAATCGAGCCCAGCATCGAGGCCGCCGAGCAGATCTTTAATCATCCCAAGATCGCGCTGCTGTGCGTGACCGGCGGCGCGGCGGTTGCCAAGGCAGCCTCCAAATCCGGCAAGCGCGTGATTGCGGGCGGCCCCGGCAATCCTCCGGTGGTGGTCGACGAGACCGCCGATCTGGATCGCGCCGCCCGCTGCATCGTCGAGGGCGCGGCCTTCGATAACAACCTGCTCTGCATCGGCGAAAAAGAGATCTTTGTGGTCGCCTCGGTCGCCAACGCGTTCCGCGACGCCATGCGCCGCGCGGGAGCTTTCGAACTCGATGCGGCGGCCATCGAAAGGCTATCGCAGGCCGCGTTCACATACGAAGGCGGCGGCAAGGGCTGTGGGCGGGCGCACGTCAAGAAGGATCTTGTAGGCAAGGATGTCGCGGTGCTCGCCGCCGCGGCCGGCGTGCGCTCGCCCGCAAACACTTCACTGCTGTTTGGAGAGACGGACGAGGATCATCCTTTTGTTGTTGAGGAGCAGATGATGCCCTTCGTTCCCATGGTGCGCGTCAAGGATGTGAATGCGGCCATCGCGGCGTCGGTGAAGGCCGAACACGGCTACCGGCACACGGCCGTCATTCACACGCAAAATGTGGAGACCGCAACGCGCATGGCGCGGGCCATGAATACCACTCTGTTCATCGTCAATGCCGCCTCGCCGGCCTCCTTGGGCGTTGGCGGTCCGGGATACTTCAGCCACAGCATTGCCACCCCGACCGGCGAAGGCATCACCACCCCGCTCACCTTTACGCGGGAGCGGCAGATGGTGGTGTGCAACGCGCTTAGGATCGTCTAGCGATGTTTCTTGCGCGCATCGAGGGCACGATCGTCGCGGCAGCGAAGCATCCGACGTTGGATGGTTGCCGCTTCCTGGTCGCGCAACGGATGGAAGCCGGCGGCAGCGCTGGAGCGGAGCCGGTCGTGGTGGTGGATTGGCTGGGAGCGGCAAGAGGTTCCACGGTTGTGGTCTCCACCGATGGAGATATTGCCCGGCTGAAGTTTGGCAATACTACGCCGGCCCGGATGGTTGTGGTGGGCATTGTGGACCAGGTGCAGATCGAGCGAAGGGCAACCGAGGGGGACGCATGAGACTGGGCATTGTCCGCGGGCATGTGACTCTCAACCTGGCAGTCGAGTCCTTTGCCGGCAAGACGCTGGTGGTCCTGGAGCCGGTGACCATGGAGAACCTGCGCGCGAACAATGGGCTGGGAGGCGGCAAGGCCCTGGTGGCCATCGACCCGCTGGGAGCCGCCGAGGGGCAGATGGTGGCGTTTACCGAGGGACGGGAAGCGGCCAACCCATTCTGGCCCGATGCCGTGCCGGTAGATGCATATTGTTCCCTGATTGTCGATACGATCGGCGTCGAGGCGTAAGGAGTTTTCTTGAGGATCCGAGGTGCGGACGTGAGAGACGAAGAAAAGAGCATCGATATTTCGGGCAAGAAGCTGGTGGCGATGCGCGATGTTCAGAGCGCCCATGCCGCAGGCGCAAGCCGCGTGCTGATCGGAGAGAACACCATTGTCACGCCATCGGCGCGCGACTTTCTCGCCCAGAACGACATTGCTCTGATGACCAATGGGCAAGGAACGCTGGCCGCTCCCGGCCGCGATAAGGCATCCTCTGCGCCAACCGCTTCGGGCGCTTACGGCAGCGGCAGCACCGGCGGAGCGGCGAAGGGCCGGAGCGCGTCGAATCCCAAGCTGTTTTGGACGCCCGAGGCCGAGGCCATCAAGAAGGAGATTTGCGCGGTGGGGCGCAAGCTCTGGATGCGCCAGTTTGTCGACGGCAACGGGGGCAACATCTCCTACCGGATCGGCCCCAATGAGGTGATTTGCACCCCCACGCTGGTGAGCAAATTCGACCTGACTCCCGAGGTGATCTCCCTCGTTGATCTGGAAGGAAATCAAATTGCGGGAACCCAGCCGCGAACCAGCGAGATTTTCCTGCATCTTGAAATCTACAAGGAAGTGCCCGAGGCCAAGGCCGTTGTTCATTGCCATCCTCCGCATGCGACCGCCTATGCGATCACCGGACGCGTGCCGCCCAACCTGATCGTTCCGGAGTTCGAAGTATTCGTAGGCAAGGTGGCTATCTCGCCCTACAAAACGCCGGGCTCGGTCGAGTTTGCCCAGACCGTTTTGCCCTACGTCAAGCAACACAACACGGTGCTGCTGGCCAATCACGGCATCGTCTGCTGGGCGGATACAGTGACGCACGCCGAGTGGTACGCCGAGGTGCTCGAAACCTACTGCTGGACCTTGATGCTGGCCGCGCAACTGGGCGTTCCCATCTCCCATATATCCGAGCAGCAAGGCACCGACCTGCTGGCCATCAAGAAGAAGCTTGGCCTGCCCGACATCCGCTTCGATACTTCCAGGATGAAAGAGTGCCAGCTTGCCGACCTTGAGATGCCCGGCTCGATCGCGCTCGCTCCCACCCCGTGCGACGGCTCGACCGGCAACCCCACGGACGCGGATCTGGAGGCGCTGGTAAGGTCGGTCACGGATGCGGTGATGGGAGCGATCGGCGCGCAGTGAAGAACCGGGGAAGGGAATCGCGTATAGGGCTCGAAATCGCCGCGCCAGGAGGTCATGGCGCTCGGCTACAAGATGAAAGCTGCTGAACGGCAACTTAGAATCCGGCAGATGCTCGAGTCCCGGGACTTCCTCGACCTGGAGACTCTGTGCCGGGAGCTGGACGCGTCCGAGTCCAGCGTCCGCCGCGATCTCGACATCCTTGAAGACCAGAAGGCTCTGCGGCGCGTTTATGGGGGAGCGGTTCCGTTGCCGCCCCCCGGAAACGGCGCCATGGAGTTTGCCGAAGAGAGCGTGCGGTTCAGCGACGAGAAGAGCCGCATTGCGAAGCTCACGGCAAGGCTGATCGAAGATGGCCAGACGGTGATTCTCGATGGAGGATCGACGGTTGCAGCGGTGGCAAGAGAATTGGCCGCCAAATTCCTGCACGTTGTAACCAACTCGCTGCCCATTGCCGAAGGGCTCGAAGCGGCGCGCAATATCGAGTTGACGCTTACCGGCGGCTATCTCGATCCGCGCATCCGCGTGATGCTCGGTCCCTTCTGCGAGCAAATGCTCGGCGCGATTCGCGCCGATGTCCTGATCATGGGAATCGGAAGCATCTCCGAGTCCGGATTCAGCAACAACAACACCCTGGTTGTCGGCTCGGAAAAGAAGATGATCGAGATCGCCGACAAAGTGATCATCGTTGCCGATCGCACCAAATTCGGCCGCGGTGGAATGTTCCCGGTGGCCCCGCTCGGCGCCGCCAACATCGTTGTTTCCGACAGCGAACTTGGACCTGAATATGTGGAGTTGCTTCGCCGCAATGGGGTCGAAGTGCTTCTGGCTTGAGACGCGCCACCGCGCAGAGCCTCCCCTCGGCGTCGTACCAGTAGTGGCTGATTCCGTCCCAGAGCGTGTTGCCCGAGGCATCGTACGAGAACGCGGCCGAAGTGGTTCCCCAGACGGACTGAATCCGGTTGTTGGCCGGATTGTAACTCGCCGCGATCTGCTCGACCATGTCATTGTGCTCAACAAGCGGCACCTGAAGCGCCTCATGAACGAGTACGTCCACTACCACCATGAGGACCGGACTCACCTTGGCTTGGCGAAGGAAACGCCTGCTTGCCGGCTGGCGGAGTCGAACCCGAGCGGGTCCTGCAGGGTTGTGGCTTGGCCGAGATTGGGCGGCTTGCATCATCGCTACCAACTTGCCGCTTGAGCCAACGAAAACCTGTCGATCACCATGTACTGCCGACAGGGGTACTGTATCTGCTGTCGGCCAATGAGCCTCGATTGCCCAATTTTCCGCATTCCTGAACAGCTTCTTCTCTTCCGTCGACTCTCTTTCGTGCGCTCTCCCGAAACCTCGTAACCGTTACGACTCACAATTCTCCGCCCGGATGGAGTTTTGGCGCGTAACCGCTGGTAGGGGCAGATGGTTGAATCCCAGGTCCGAACGGCCTTACCGCCAAGAGGGGAGTCCATCCTCACGCCTCAGAGGAGAAGATACAAGGTCCGAAAACCCGGACCTGGGCCACCCGCCTCCGCTCCTAGGGAACGGACTGCGGTCGATGCTGACCCTTGATGAAATCCTCCCAGGCTTGCGTTGCGGGGGGATTGAACATCGGCAGTATCACTCCGCCGTCTCGATGCCAGCGCATCGCTGCCGGGCCAACGTATCCCCCAAGCAACTTTAAAGGGCAGGGCTCGAAAGATCGCCTAATCCACCGGCTACCGGCCCGGAAGAGGCCTGCAGCTTCAACGCCCATATCCGTCAAGAAGCTGTACAGGCGACCCTGGACTAAGGCGGGCGATCCCTCATGTGTAACGAGAGCACTCGGGCTGAACTCTAGCACGGAGTGCTGACGGTCGAATTCGTACACTACCAAACCATCGTCTCTCACGATCTTCTTGCGTTCACATCGAGTTCTGGGATGTGGCTCCCAGATCGCAAGGGTGCCCATCTCGCGGGCCGGTGATTCACACTGGACAACTTCAGGGTTATCGGATGTCCAAACTGTCGCGAAAACATGATGTCGTGACGTCAGGAATCGAAAGAACTCCTCTTTGTCTTCCTGCAGCATGTGGAAAACGATTTGGCGACCCATGGCACTCCTACTGTTGCGGTAAAGGTCGAACAGGTACCATCTTAGGCTTGACACCGGTGGCATTCTTGATGTCCTGCGCTGCCTTTTGCTCGCGAAGAGGTATGTTTCCGGCAGGTGTTGGTCGGTACACTTGGGTTACCGCCGTTACGTTTCCATCGGCATCTTTGGCCACCGCATCCCCTACTCGACCCTCTTTATGGCCACCCGGTGTGGCGATTGGAACTTCCGGTTTGCCGCCGATTTTCTCCGCTTCTTCCTTCACCGTCTGCTGATGGTCTGGCTTCCCTTTCGTGCCAGGCTTCTTTTCCGACTTGAGCACATTCGAGACCGTCTCCTTGACCTTTTGCACACCGGAGCCGAATTTCGCTTCGGTCGCCGAAACCAGTGTGTTCATATTTCGCTCGCCGGCCGGCGTGTGGTAGTAAGCCGACAGCCCACCTACAACGGCATAAGCCGCAAGGCCGACGACGATAGTGGTGTCGGTTACTGGTTCTTGGTGCCCATCCGCATCAATGCGTGTGAGCGGGTTGTTGCGTACATACGCATAGAGATTCAGGCTCTGCGGGTCGGTGAAGACGGCATACGGTACAGGGTCCGTCTTCGCGCTCCAGTCCGGCGTGGTGAACCGTCCCAGCGCGCTTGAGTAATACCGCGCAAGGAAGTAATCGTTGCCACTCTCGTTATCCCGTTCCTTCTGCGATGCCGTAGGCAGCGCGGCTCTTCGATTGGGGCGGAACGGCTGCACGGAGGATCGCCAGACGAACCGTTCTCAAGATTTCGGTGACGGCAGTACAGGCTGAAGCTCTGTCACGTTCATGTAGATCGGCGTTATTTCACCAACCGTATCCGACCTGTGCAAGATACCTGTTGCGATCACCCGATGTCCCTGCATCGCTTTTGCCTTACGCTCAACCTCATTATTTACGGGCAAGCTCGGGAAGAACAGCTTGAGCCGTTTCGTCGCCTTACAGTCATCAGCTTCCCATTGAGGTTTCTCTGGAGTGCAGACGACGTTAACGGGGTTTGGCAGTTCAAGCACCCAGTAGGTAATCGGGGCATCTACCTTTTTGTTCTCACCATAGCCTGGAGCACCATAACCATGAACTTTGTGAAGTTCGCCAGCCAAGGCCACCTCGCGATCCAGAGGTTCAACGATGGTCTGCCCATTCGCACTCACCATCGCGCAGACCATAAAAGCCAGCGTCAGAACTGATTTGCAACTCACGGTCATATCGTCTCGTCTCCTGATCTTCATTTGGTGTCCATTGCTGCGGCGGAGCGGTATACGACGCAGTGTTGCCAGCGGCGCTATAACCCTCCGCGTTGGCGATGGTGTATTGAAATGTCATCAGTTGCGCAGAAGTCAGAGCAGATATCTTCGTGCTAGCCGGTACACCGACGGCAGACGCTAGTGTAGCCGCATACTTAACCGGATCGTTCCCGTCGCTTGCAGGTGCAAAAGCTTTCATCGTGTCCGCGATGCTCGAGTCCCCGTACTTACCCGTCAGGGTTGCGCCCAGAGCGTCGACTCCGGCTTGAAGAGACGGGTAAATCGCAAAGCCACCGTCACGACCAATCGAGCCGTGGCCAGACCTCAAATCGCCAGGATTATTGTCACGGAATGGATGATCTCCTTTAAGCACAACTTTGCTGCCATCAGGGTACGTGTATGTAACCTTGTTCCCCTTGGCTTTCGCTGTTACTCCGTTCTGCTGTTGGGCCTGTTTCTTGGCGGCGAGTTTGGCTTGCGCCGCAGATTCTCTTGCGGCGTAGTGACCGGAGCCCGACCAAGAATTGCAGCCCCAATCGCTCGGATTGCAGTGTCCGGCCGCATCAATGCGTGTGAGCGGGTTGTTGCGTACATACGCATAAAGATTCAGGCTTTGCGGGTCGGTGAAGACGGCATACGGTACAGGGTCCGTCTTCGCGCTCCAGTCCGGCGTGGTGAACCGGCCCAGAGCGCTTGAGTAGTACCGCGCCAGGAAGTAATCGTTGCCGCTTTCGGTATCCCGTTCCTTCTGCGTGAAGTGGTGTTCGGTGGCGTCGTCGTTGGTGGCGAGCTCGTCATCCACGCCGTCACCCTGCAACACGCCAACGGCGTCTATTCCGATCCCGACTGGAGCGGCGCGCCCGATGACCCCTCCGGCGATTGGCGGGCCTTCATCGAAGCCACTATCGCGCGCGGACGCAAGGCCCGCGAACTCGCCCAGGCCGCGCCGCACAACGAAAACGCGGTTGCCGATTAGCAACCGCGTCAACCCTTTTTTTCTTTAGTCGCTTGTTTTCAACGGTTGCCATATAGCAACCCAAGGTTGCTATTCAGCACCCAATCTGGGGTAGTGTGTCCCTATCCTCCCGGTGCAAAGCACCGTGCTCTTCTGCCTGCTCACAGAAGATGCTGGGCGAAGCCTGCAACGACCTCAGCAGCTCTTCGCGGTTCTCGCTGAAGCAGCAGATGCGGCCCCTCAAGTACGGTCACAGCTATCTGCGGTTTGATCCGCCGAAGCTCTTCAAGACACGAAGCACTGACGAGACGATCTTGCTGCGCCTGGATGTACAGGACGGGTACAGCTACCCGGCCCAGTTCCGCGCGGACATCGCACCTGAGCACGGCACGGAGGCGAGCGGCCAACACCCTCGACTGCACGGAGGAGACCGCAGACCGGACCGCTGCCAACAACGAGGGCGACGCATCCGGCCCAACGAGCCAGAGTTTGGCTGCAAGATCGGGCAGAGGAGCACGGAACATCAACGGGGCAAGTAACGAACCGAGGAAGCGCCGCCAACCTGACACCGGGCTTGTGGCGAACCCGGCACAGAGAACCAACCCCTCAAAGTTCCCCGGATTCGACGCCGCGTACCTGATGGCAAGCGGCGTCGAAAAGGATTCGGCCAGAAGTACAAACGGCCCGGAGATCGGACAGGCTGCCCGCACAAAGTTCTCCAACTCAGGATAGGAAAGACTCTCATCGGGCGGATACCGCACCGTTACCGTTTCTAATCCATTTGGAAGGGCCGCTATGAAGTCCTTGAACAGACTCCCTGTCCCATCCATTCCTGGCAAGAGAACGAGTTTGATCCGAGGTTGCAACTGATGCCTTATCCCGGATTCTTGTCTGCGTGGCTACCCGCCTTTTCATGTTTCCCACCGAGACGGAATAGCCACACGATTGACCCAACCCAAATAATGCCGTCCAGCACAGTGATTGCCAGCCTCTCGTAGTAGCGTATGTGCCATGCTTCCGAGTCGTAACGAGGATGAGCTGACATCCAGATAGCAAACAGCAAAACGTAGACGCTTATCAACCCACCCAGTGTTGACAACGCCAGAAGCAACCACGCGAATACTTTCTTTATTGTCATCATTGTTGCGGCTGCACCACATGGACACTTCCGTCCGCATAGACAACTGCGTTGTGGGTCATAGTGTCTGTGCTCTGGTTATAGACATCGTGCGGAATCGACTGACCGAGTGCGTTTTCGGCCCAGGTATTGCAATCGTTGACCCCAGGAATCCACGGCCCCGTTTGCGTTCCCGGAGTCAAGTAGCTGTCCATCGCTCCCTTGTCTACATTCGTATATGTATGAGTATCCGTAGGTACATCACCATGCTCATCAATCAACTGCGTTGGAGCGAGTGGGTTCGTTGGGGTCGATCCGCCATTCTTGTCTGGTATTTGACCGCCGTTCTTGGCGTCACCCATTCCAACCGATTTGCCATCACTCGTCGAAATCCATTCATGATCGGCTCCCACGCTGTGCAGTGCCCCTCCGCCGGGGATATTGGCTTTTCTTGAGTTGAGAGTGACGGTATATTGACCGGGTTTCGGTTTCGGCGCAACTTCTGCATCGGTTTTCAACCCCTTGCCAGTGATCCCGTTCATGATCCTCTGAAACCATTCGGGGACATGTCCATCCGGGTCTGTTCCACCCAGTGGATTGTTCCGCATATAGGCATACAAGTTGAGGCTCTGCGGATTGTCGAGTTTTGCGTACGGTACAGGCTCAGCTTTTGCTGACCAATCGGGCGACATGAAGCGTCCCATGCTGCTTGCGTAGTATCTTGCCCCGAAATAGTCATTTCCAGATTCGGTGTCCCGTTCTTTGCCGGTGAAGTGGTGTTCGGTGGCGTCGTCCGCCGTGCTCAGCGAGTTAGCCATCTGAATGCAGTTGGCGCCGAGCGGGTTGCCGAGATCGTTGCCGAAGGGCAGGCCGGTGCATTGCTCGTCCGCCTGGCCCAAGGCGTTGGCCTGCACGCGCTTGGTGCCCAAGGGGTCGGTCAGCTCGTAGTGGATGCCCTTGGGATCGTACGTAGCCGTCAGCTTGCCGCCCGCCCAGATATTGGAATGCGCCCAGGTTTCGGCCGAGCCCTCGCTCAACTCCGTCACCTGGTCGCCGCCCTGATCGACCAGGTAGCGGCTGGTGAGCGAGAGACCGTTGCTCGAGGTCAGAGTGACGCCGGAGACCTGCGGCGGCGCGCAGGTTGCCGTGGACGAATTGGGAACCGAGGACAGCGTGCCTTTCGCGATCCGCGCTCCTTCGGCGTCGTAGACATACTGCGTGATGCCGCGCAGGTTCTCGACCGCGCAAAGCTGCCCCTCGGCGTCGGACCAGTACTGGTTCACGCCGTCGTTCTGCGTGTTGCCCGAGGCGTCGTAGCTGAACCCATTCACCGCCGCGTTCACCGAGGTCCAGGTCACATGATGGAGGCCATTATACCGCGCCGTCGGCGTCACGCTGGACTGCTGCGCCGGACTTTCGCGCTGAAACGGCCCAGCCTGGCCGCCGGTTCTGCGCTGGCCTGCTCTCCAGGCAGGGCCCAACCCGGTTGTCTGGCCCGGCGAGATCGCGCCCGACATCGTATCGTTGTTGGCTCGGACTGAACGACCTTCTTTATCCGGTCAGTTTGGAACGCGACACCGTTCCATTCTTTTTCCCGGCCAGCCCCCGATGACCCTTCGAGACGGGGCCACGTCAGGTCCAAACTGGCCAGCGTTGGGAGCGAGAAAGGGAATGAGTTAATAAGGTTTCTCTTTCTGCCGATGCCGGCAGGGCCAGCCGGGGAGTTTTTCGGTGTGTTGATGGCCACGCGCTATATTTACGCTGTCGCCGTGCTCGAGGTTGCGCCTGGAGTTCTGCTGCTCATCAACCGGTACGTGCCGCTGGGGCTGACGCGGCTGGGTTCGGCGATCGTCAACATCGTTTTCTTCCACATATTGATGGAGCCGAGCGGCCTGCCTCTTGCCGGCATCTTGACCATCCTGTGGCTGCTGACGGCGTGGTGGGCGCGCTCGGCGTTTGCCGGGCTGTTTCAGCGGCGCGTTCAGGACCGAGGACGGCGAAAGCCCGCGGGCCTTCCGGTCTCTACAATTGAATAAGCGATGATTCAGTACCTCTATCTCGGCAGAGTGGACTACGACCAAGCTCTGCGGCTGCAGAAGGAGCTGGTCACGGCGCGCTTCGAGGGGCGGGTGGAGAACGTGCTGCTGCTGCTCGAGCATCCCCCGGTGCTGACGCTGGGGCGGAATGCGAACCGCTCCAACATCCTGGCTTCCGGCGAGTTGCTGGCGCGGCGCGGCGTGACCGTGCATGAGATCGACCGCGGCGGCGACGTGACCTACCACGGGCCGGGGCAACTGGTGGGTTACCCGATCTTCGACCTGCGCACGCTGCGCAATCCAAACGGCGGACGCATGGGTCCGGTAGATTTTGTGCGGCTGATGGAAGAGGCGCTGATCCGGCTGTGCGCGGGTTTTGGGGTGCTGGCGGGACGGATTCAGGGGCTGACCGGAGTGTGGTGCCCTGCGGGCGGCGGACCTTTGGAGGAGGGCTGTGGAAGCGGAGCCGCGCGCAAGATAGCGGCCATCGGGATTCATGTGGCGCGGGGGATTACCTCGCACGGGTTTGCGTTCAATGTGACCACGGATCTCAAAGACTTTGAATTGATCGTGCCATGCGGCATTCCCGATCATGCGGTGACCAGCCTGAAGAACGAATTTCCGGCGCGGGAGGTTGAGCGGCCGGAGGCGTTGCCTGGGATGGAGGAAGTGGCTCACGCAGCGGCGCGGCAGTTCGGGCTGGCGTTCGACCAGCAGGTGCTGGCGGCGGAGAGCCTCGCCGCGCTTGAATCCCAGGTCTCAGACGCGAGACCCCCTTCGACAGGCTCAGGGCAGGCTTTCGACGAGCCCAGGGCAGGCTCCGGGGCCCCCGCCCAGGTGAAGGCCGCTGAAGACGCCGGGCCGAAGTTTCCGGCCGAAGATACGCCGCTGCGTGCTCCGGCAGAGGTCGAAAGGCTGAGGCGCGGAGCGGGGCGTCCGGAAGAGCCTCAATTTCGGGCCTGATCCTCCTGCGGGTCAAGCCCTTCCCTCCTGCTCGGCTGCTCAATGGGCCGCAATTTATAATCCGGCAGGAACCGGGCGCGTAGTGGCGGAGAGAGGAACCCATGCCAACCGAAGTGGTCATGCCGCAGATGGGCGAGTCGATCTTTGAGGGCACCATTACCAAATGGCTCAAGAAGGCGGGCGACCCGGTGGAGAAGGACGAACCTCTGTTCGAGATTTCTACCGATAAAGTGGACGCGGAGATTCCCTCGCCGGTGGCTGGCGTGCTGAGCGAGATCAAAGTTCGGGAAGGTGCTACGGTCGAGATCAACACGGTCGTTGCGGTGGTGACCGAGAGGGGTGAGGCGGAGGCGGGGAAGTGGTCGGCGCCGCCGCAGGCAGAGTCTGCCCCACAGCAGGTGGCCGCCGGCACGGAAGTGGTGATGCCGCAGCTGGGCGAGTCGATCTTTGAGGGCACTATCACCAAATGGCTTAAAAAGGCTGGCGATGCGGTGGAGAAGGACGAACCTCTGTTCGAGATTTCTACCGATAAGGTGGACGCGGAAATCCCGGCTCCCGTCGCCGGCGTGCTGAGCGAGATCAAGGTGGGCGAAGGGGCGACCGTCGAGATCGATACGGTGGTTGCTGTGATTGGCGGCGCCTGCAGTGCGGCTGGCAGCACATCCGGAGGAAATGCTCCCGCGGTGACCGCCGCTGCTCAAGCCGCTGCCCCGGAAGCGGCGTCCCTTGCGGCTGAGAACGGTGACGAGCGCCTTCGCTCCTCGCCGCTGGTGCGGCGGATTGCCAAAGACAATAACCTCGACCTTGGCCGGATCGCGGGCACGGGCTCGGCGGGACGCATCACAAAAGACGACGTGCTGCGCTACCTGAGCGAGCATGGGCCTGGTAGCGAGGTCCCCACGGCGCCGCTCCCGCCAAGCCAGCCGGTTCCTTTGGCGGCGCCGGCTCCCACTCTGGCCGGCCAGGTGGTTCCGCTTTCCAGGATGCGTTCCATCATCGCCCAGCGGATGGTGGAGAGCGTGGCCATCAGCCCGCATGTCTACACGGTCTACAAAGTGGACATGACGCGGATCATGCGCCTGCGGGAGCGGGAGAAGAGCAGCTTCGAACAGAAACATGGCATCAAGCTCACCTACATGCCGTTTATTGCCGCGGCAGCCGTCGAAGCCCTGCGCAAGTTTCCCGTCGTGAACGCCTCGCTTCAGAACGCTGCCATCCACTACCACGCCAACGTCAACCTGGGGATTGCCGTGGCCCTCGAATGGGGTCTGATTGTGCCGGTCATCAAGCAGGCCGAGGCGCTCAGTTTTGCGGCGCTGGCCTGGGCCATGGCCGATCTGGCAGGGCGCGCCCGCTCCAAGAAGCTGCTGCCCGAGGAGGTTGCGGGAGGCACGTTCACGCTGACCAACTCCGGCGTCTTCGGCGGGGAGTTCGGCACCCCCATCGTCAACCAGCCGGAGACCGCGATTCTGGCCATCGGCGGGTTGAAGAAGGAGGCCGTCGTCCTCACCGACGCCGAGGGCAACGACACCATTGCAATCCGCTCAATGCAGCATTTCTGCCTGGGCTTCGATCACCGCACCATCGACGGCGCCGATTCCGGCAAGTTCATGAGCGCGTTCAAGAAGACGCTGGAGAACTGGGACAAAGAGATCGGGTGAGGCAACCGAATCAACTGCAGTCGGAGTTCCGGATGGGGGACCATCCGACCGTAACTCGCTTCGCCCCCGGCAGGCACACATAATTGTCCAAGCCACGACGGCGGCAGAAACCGTTTACTCTTAAGGCTTGATACAGTACGAATCCAATGCGTACCTCATGCCTTGAGTCCGCGCCGGATTATGCCCGCCAACCCGGCCAAACCACTGGCAAAGAGCAGAAAGCTGGCCGGCTCCGGAATAATCTGACCGGTTGTTCCCAGCATCTGGAACGACTCGGATGGACGGGTGATCGTACCGGTCTGATTCGCAGAGGACGGACCGTTGGATTCATCCCAGTAGGCTCCATCGCCATTCGTGGCCGACGCATCCTGCAGTGTGAACCAGTAGGTACCGGGGCCAAGCCGCAGGTTGCCGATGTCGATAGACTCTAGATCGATCGGGTAGTACCCATTATTCCCCGTAGCGACCTGCCCCAAATTGGAAGTAGCCGCCGTCTGTGGCGTTCCCGAAAACTGGCTGGTCCCAATCGACCACTCCACGCTCGACAGCGAATCTCCAGGGTAGAGCCAGATGCCAAAATCGGCGCCTGTTATGGTCGAAGCCTGCGCCAGCGTGAACGAATCCGTAACCGCATATCCGCCGTTGATAGTGAGGCCGGCGGCTAAGCCGTAGGTTGTTGGACCGCTGTCGTCGTACAGGATAGAGCTGGCCGAGGCGGGAACCGATGCCATCGCGCCAACGAGGCCGAGAAACAAAACTGCAAGACCATCCAATTGCATGGACTACTCCCAAGGGTCATACGGCGGGCCACAGGGTGTTGGACCTGAAAGGGGGTCCACATCCTGGGCACGCCCGAGAAAACGCCCTACAGTCCGGGTGGACTTGCGCGCGGTCGCGCGAAACCAAGATATCACAGGCCCGGAATGCCAATCGTCAATGCCGGGGGCCAACCTCAGGGCCGACGCATATAAATGTCTGTAGCAGGCTATATGCACGGAGCAGGAAAGGGGTTAGAAGGGGAAATGGACAATCCCCTGAAGTATTTTGCTGAGTTGCGCGATCCTCGCGTAGAACGGAACCGGGAACATCTGTTGGAAGAGATTCTTCCGATCGCCATCGCGGCGGTGTTGAGTGGAGCCGTTCGCCTTCCTTCACGGGATTCTCCTCCACCAGGTCGTGCGGCAATCCTCTCTTGCATTGCGCCTTCCCGCATGTACTTCGCTGTCAATATCGTATCCTTCGCCTGTGACGCAAAGCGGATTCCGCGCATCGAGAACGCCGTGACACCGCCGGCAGGGACGGGTTCTAATGGGCTATGCAAATGCCGCAGGCGGGGTTCGTGTTATCTCTGGCGCTCTTTGCGCCGATGGCTCGGTCGCAGGCGCTGGATTCGCAGGACGGCAGGCAGCCGGCGATTCAGCCCGAAGCCTGGCAGCTTGTGGTGCTGGCCAATCAGGCGCGCGCCGCCCAGGGGGCTGGGCCGCTCGCATGGGACGCAGCGCTGGCCGAGGCCGCGCGCCTGCACTGCCTGCGCATGGCCGCCGAGGGGCAGATTGCCCATCGCTACGGCGGCGAGCCCAGCGTCGAGCAGAGGGCCGCGCAGGCCGGGGCGCACTTCAGCCTCATTGAAGAGAACGTGGCCGTCGCTTCCGATACAGCCCTTGTTCATCGGGGATGGATGGAGTCGCCCGAGCACCGCGCCAACCTTCTCAACCCCAAGGTCGATCAGGTGGGTGTGGCCGTGGTTGCCAGCGGGGACGTGCTCTATGCCGTTGCCGACTACGAAAAGGCGGTGCAGGTGCTGACGCCAGTCGAGGTCGAGGCTGCCGTCGGTGGCTTGATCCGCGCCCACGGCCTCAGCCTGCTCGCCAATCCCGCCCTCGCGCGCGCCGCCTGTGCCATGGACCACGGACTGGCGCCCAGTTCGCCCTCGGGTCCGCAACCGGCGTTTGTCATGCACTGGCAGGATGCGGACCTGACCCTGCTGCCCCAGGCGCTACTTGATCGGATTGCCTCGGGTGACTATCCTCAGGCTTCTGTTGGCGGTTGCCCGGCCCAGAATGCCGATGGCTCCTTCACCCTCTATCGCGTGGCGGTGTTGCTCTATCGGGCGCCGAACAGAGATGACCTGAAGAGGATTGGGAAAAGCCCGTTTTGAACAAGAGACTCTTCTGTCGCTTTCTCTCCACATGCGCGAATCGGTTGGGATATCAGTGCGCCGCCGCCTTGTCTCGGAATCCCGGACCCTGGCCGCCGCGCGGACCGATCTCGCTTAGCAAGTTATAAGCGCTTGAGATTGACATCGTTGCCGTGGTTTCCGGTGCCAGAACAGCGGCGCTGAGTTTGTGTATGTTCTGTCGCCGCCTGAATCTTTGCCTCGCAACCAAAATCTTGAAGATCAAGCCATGGTGGGCACGATCTGGGGCTTCCTTATACCGTCCTTATTTCAGACTTCCGGCGCTCGTGGTATGATCCGGACAATTCCCCAGAACAAATTAAGGAGCACGCCTCATGAGAAGCCGCTGGATCGCCTTTTCAGGCTTGGTTGCCGTTCTATTTGTTCTCCTGAACTGCGTCTACGCGCCAACTGCCGGGTCGCAGACCTTCCGGGGAAGCATTCAGGGCGTCATTACGGACTCGACCGGAGCGGCTGTGGCCGGGGCGCAGGTAAGGGTCTTCAGCCCGTCCACCGGCTTGTCGCGCACCGTAGCCGCCAACGATCGGGGTGAGTATGTGGCCTCGGAACTCCCCCTCGGCACCTATAGCGTAACCGTCGAGAAGCAGGGCTTCCGCACCACCACGCTTACGGAGATTCCGGTCAGCGTCGGGGCCCCGACGCGTGCCGACGCCAGGCTTGCCGCCGGGGCGGTTCAGGAAGTGGTCCAGGTGACCGCCGAGGTGCCGCTGGTGGAAACCAGTTCCAACACAACCGGCGGCACCATCGAAGCCTCCGAGGCCTCTGAACTGCCGGTCAACGGTCGCGACTTTACCAAGCTCTTAGAACTGGTTCCAGGCTCGTCCAGCGATCCTGTGGGATCGACCGAATCGGCTGGCTCGTACGGGCTGTTCAGCCTGGACGGCAATCGCGGCCGCTCCAACAACTATCTGCTCGACGGCACCGACATGAACGATGGCTACCGCAACCTGCCGTCGATCAACCAGGCGGGCGTGTGGGGCTGCCCCTCCACCATTCTTCCGGTGGACGCGCTGGCCGAGATCCCCGTGACCGGGAGCCCGGAGGCTGAGTTCGGCCGCAGCTCCGGAGCCACTGTCAACATCGTCACCAAGAGCGGCACCAATCGCATCCACGGCAGCGCATTTGAATACTTCCGCGACGGATCGTTGACCGCGCGCAACTACTTCAACACCGATGCCCAGCCCAAAAACTCCTTCACCAACCACCAGTTTGGCGGTTCGGCGGATGGCCCTATCGTGACCGACAAGTCGTTCTGGTTTGTTGCCTATGAGGGGCAAAGAGAGAACGGCGGCTTGCCCCAGTTGGGAACAGTCCCCGCCCAGGCGGACATCGACGCCTACACATCCGCGGGCGGGACCATCAATTCGGTGATACAAAGCCTGCTCGCCAGCAAGCCCTGGGGGACCTTGCCGGCTACCGGCGGCAACGAGACCTTCACCACGCCGTTCAGCAACAATAGCGATAATCTCATCGCCAAGGCCGATCAGCATCTGCATCTGTTCAGCGCCGGCGACCTGTTGACCGGACGCTACTTCTTCAGTCGCGGCTTGCAGAGCTTTCCCTTGGGCATGCTCTACACCGGCAGCAGCGCGCCGGGCTACAACACCTCAACTCCGACGCATGTCAATATTGTCTCGCTCTCCTATACTTCTGTTCCCAAGTCGAACCTCATCTTCGAGATTCGCGGCGGTTACAACCGCTTCTTGCAGCAATTCATTCCCCAGGACACCGGCCTCAATCCGAACACTGCCTTTGGCCTCAACACTCTCCCCCCTGACTTCACAACATTCGACCTGGGATTGCCCACCATCGACGTGGGCGCGTATAGCCCCATCGGCGCCACGGCCAGCGACGCGCGCGGCCGCGTCGATACCAACTATCAGCTCTTCGGAAACGTTTCGCTCACCAAAGGCGGGCATAGTTACAAGGCCGGTTACGAGTGGCGGCGCACCTTCATCAACAGCTTTATCGATTCCGGGCACCGTGGCAAGCTGGTCTTTAACAGCCTCGACGACTTTCTCTCCGGCGCCATCGATGGGGGCAGTTCGGCAGACGGCAACGGCACCCGCTACTCCTACCAGAACAATAGCGGGGCCTACTTCCTCGATTCCTGGCGCCTGAGCCGACGCATCTCCCTCAACTATGGCTTGCGCTGGGATTACTTCGGCGTCATCGGCGCGGAAAATCAGGCATTCAGCATCTTCGACGTAAAGACCGGCGGGCTTCAAACCGTCGGAGCCTCCGGCGGTCCGGCGTCGCTCTATCCCAAGGACTGGACCAGCTTCGCCCCGCGCATCAGCCTGGCCGACGATCTGCTGGGCGACGGCAGGTTGGTCGTCAGAGCCGGCGGCGGCGTCTACTACGATGCCGCATCGCAGGACTTTTTCGTAGGCAACCAGGCTTACAACACCAATGCCGGGGAGGCCGGACCGGCATTCAATGGCATTGGCTTCGCGTCGCCGGTAGTCTCCACCATTAGTGCGGGCGTCCCCATCTTCGGCGGCTACTCGCCGAGCAGCGTATTCACCGTCGACCAGCGACTGGTGACCCCGAGGTATGCCTCTTACAACCTCAACATCGAATCGCAGCTCGCCAAGAAGGTTGCGCTCCAGATCGGTTACGTGGGATCGCAAGGACGTCACCTCTACCACTTCCGCGATCTCAATCAGTTCAATAATGTCGCGGGCAGCATAGACAGTTGCGGAAACGGCCAGTCCATCGCCTATGGCCAGCAGTGCTTCCCCACTTACTCGGTCGGTTCGTACATAGACATCCCGCTTTATTATGTCAACCAGATCGAGACCAGCGCGCTTTCCAACTACAATTCCGCGCAGGCGTCGTTGAAAGTGCAGGCCTGGCGCGGCGTCACCTCCACGCTCAACTACACCTGGGCGCATTCCATTGACGATGCCAGCGACGGAATGGACTTCGTTCCCAACGCGTCCCAGCCCGACAACAGCTTCAATCCCCGCGCCGATCGCGCCAGCTCCAACTTCGACGTGCGCCAGCGCCTGCAGTGGTACTGGACTTACAAACTGCCTAAGTTCCAGCAAGCTCAATGGATCGCCAACGGCTGGGCGCTCGACGGCATGTTTAACTTCGCCACCGGCCAGCCCTACACCGTGAGTTATCTCTTTGAAGGCGATTACAACGGCAGCGGCGAGTACTTTGGACGGCCGGACATCGTTGGCAATCCGCACGCCGGCGCGTCCGGAATCAACCTGCTCAACCTCGCTGCCTTCGCCGCGCCATGCACCGTCGATACCAACCCGGCTAGCGCTACCTACGGAAACTGCATCGACGGGCATCCCGGCAGCGAGGGCCGCAATGCCTTCAATGCGACCAATTACACTAATTTCGATTTCTCGCTGACCAAGACCTCGCACCTCACCGAAACGCTGACTATGGAATTGCGCGTCGATTTCTTTAACATCCTCAATCACCCCAACCTCAGCAACCCGCTGTTGCCCGGATTTGGCGTCGACGTCTTCGCCAACAGCTACACCAGCGGCAACCGCTTGCTGGCGGGCTCCGACCCGAGCATCAACGGACCGCAGTTTCTTCAAACTACGGCGACGCCCGATGTGGGCAGCGGCAACCCGTACCTGGGCGGCGGAGGTCCGCGCAGCGCGCAGTTAGCGGTTCACTTCCGCTTCTAATTGTGAGCTCTTCAGAAGGCTTTCCATTCTGCTTATCCTCCCACCGGCGCTGCCGGCCCACGGGGCATGAAACGCCGGCTTCCCCACCTGGGCGCCCTCTGGGCGCCGCCTCTTTGTATTTGCGGCTAGGGTGGGATACCACGAACCTCGACCCTCCGCAAATTCCGCTAGAAAACTTCGCGGGTGCCCC
>Ga0326727_10002099_pt1 | contig 70176 bp, 56 predicted proteins | sample MB2enrmetagenome_FD_207643 | JGI IMG/M metagenome (GOLD analysis project Ga0326727, IMG submission 207643) | Lab enriched peat soil microbial communities from McLean, Ithaca, NY, United States - MB29MY | ecosystem: Environmental > Terrestrial > Soil > Wetlands > Peat | place: USA: New York...
CGAGCTTCCGTGCGCTGGCCGTAACCGACGTGCAGCATGGCGAGCCGATAGTCAAGACGCGCAATCGCCGTGGTTACGCAACTGTCCATGCCCCCGCTGGCGAGGACGACAGCAAGAGCTTTACCCGCCGTCCGGGATCCGTGGCCCGTGGTTCGTTGATGGTTTTCAGGCATTAGCTATTACTCGAAATTCCTCATGCAGCATTCGGAATTATTCGCTCCCATGGGCCATCTGCCGATCAGCACGATTCGTCTTACCTGCTGCTTTCTGCCTACTTTGCACTACACTCCCCTAGTATCGGGCGCCCAAATGAACTTATGGAGCTGCAGGCCCAAGCGGACGTGCAACCCGTCACGCAGGATCCATTCCGCAAGCTGGCGGGGCGGCAACTGGCCAAAAACGGGCGAGAAGATGATTTCGTCGACGCGCTTTTCGAGGTCATGCTCGGCCATGAAATCGCGCGCATAGCGATAGTCGTTCTCGTCAACAATCACGAACTTGACCTGATCTTTCCGTTCCAGGACTTCCAGATTGTCGGAGCAGAATCGTCCACCTTCGCCGCTCCCGGGGCACTTGACATCCATGACCTTGACGACCGGCCGGGGCAGCCGGTGGATGGAGCGTTCCCCGCTTGTTTCGATAAGCACGCGAAACTCCTCGGCCAGCAACTGCTCCGTTAAGGGATACACATCGTCCTGGAGGAGGGGTTCGCCGCCCGTCAGTTCCACTAACTTGCCGCCCAACTTGCGGACCCGGGCCAGGACCTCTTCCACCGTCATCTTTAGGCCGCCATGAAATGCATAGGCTGTGTCGCACCAATGGCAGCGCAGGTTACACCCGGTCAAGCGGACGAAAACGCAGGGCAGACCCGCGAAGGTTGACTCGCCTTGAATGGATTTAAAGATCTCCGTAATGACCATTCGCTTTAAGACCTTTGGTTTCTCGCTAGCCATTTTACCTGATTTCCCCTCCATCCGTCGGAAGCAGGCTGTGAAGAACTGCGTACCAAAAGGGGAATATGAGTTCCTAATTGGGCTAAAGCACTTACAAATTGTCAATCCGTGAGCTTTGAGCTTGACCATTGTCATATTTTGAGTGCTAGCTATTCCACTGAATCTAAACTGGTTGACTAACCTACGATGTTTAATGCGGGGGATTGCGAATCATGGTCACCGGGTTGCATCTAAGCAGGTAGTAAGCAAGGGAGCGGATTATGATGAGCCACGACGAGATCGAGAAAATCCGGGAAGAGCAGCAAGTCATGGAAACTTGGCGAAAGTACTCCCGGCACGTCGTCGCGGAGCTTCTGGAGGTCTGCGCCATCTGCGGAACCATCCGTGAAAAGGCGCATCTGAACCACTGCCGCTGGTGTGAAGACACCTATATCTGCAAAGAAGGTGTTTGCGCCCAACAGCATCAGGCGGAATTGCATCCCGCTGTGGCTTTCTGGACCTGGTAGGAAGCTCCGGCTACCGCGGAGGGGACTTCGGACGATAGGTAGCTGAAGTCGTGTCAGTTTCCCAGACTTTCACCGCAAGAATCTCGAGATCGCGCTCCCCCACCTGTGGCTGCAATTCATCGCAAAAGTACTTGGCGATGTTCTCCGCCGAAGGGTTCAGCTTGTCAAACGGCTCGAGATCGTTCAGGAAGCGGTGATCCAATCGCTCCACCAGCCCTTTGAGGGCCTTCCGCAAATCCACAAAATCCAACAACAGTCCGGTGGAGTCAAGCCGCTCGCCGGCGACGGTCACCTGGACCTTGTAGTTGTGTCCATGCACGTTCTCGCACTTGCCTTTGTATCCGCGCAGGGCATGCCCCGCCGCGAAAGTATACTCGACTGAAACTTCAAACATTAAGACCTCGGGGAGGAGTCAGAAGACAGGAGCCAGGATAAGAAAATTGAGCCATCGAATCATCGGGTCATTTGGCGATTTTCAATGGCTCGATGATCCGATGACTAAGTCACCCGAATCTCCTGACTTCTGCCGTCTGACTCCTTTTCCGTCTTCTTCATTCTCGCATGAAGACCTTCACGTCTTCCAGCCGATTCGTTTTGTGATACGGCGGCAGGCTTTCCAGAAATACCCGTCCGTAAGGCTTGCGCACCATGCGGTGATCCAGCAGGGCCAGCACACCGCGGTCGCTTTCGCTGCGGATCAGCCGGCCGAAGCCCTGCTTGAGGGTGATAACGGCCTGGGGCACCTGGTAATCGCTGAAGGCGTTGCCCCCCTCATCGTTGATTTGGCGGATTCGCGCCGCGGTCACGGGGTCCGAGGGCACGGCGAAGGGCAGACGATCGATCAGCACGGCGCTCAGTTGTTCCCCTTGCACGTCCACCCCTTGCCAGAAGGAACTGGTCCCAAAAAGTACGGCGTGGGGGGTCGAGCGGAAGCGGTCCAGCAACTCGGTGCGCGGCATCGAGCCCTGGATCAACAGCGGATACCGCACCTGCGGCCGCACCCGTTCGTACACGTCGCGCATCTGTGCGTAGGAAGTGAACAGCACGAAGGCCCGCCCACGCGTGGCCTTGAGCAGTTGCACCACTTCCTCCGCCGCCAGTCGCGCAAAATCCGCCTCCCGCGGGTCCGGCAAATGCACCGGCGTATAGAGCAGAGCCTGATGCGCGTAATCGAAGTGCGAGTCGAGGATCTTCTCCCGGGCGTTCTCGACTCCCAGCCGCCGCTTGAGGAAGTCGAACGTGCCGCCCACGGCCAAGGTTGCCGAGGTCAGGATGACGGTTTCCACCTGTTCAAACAGGCGCTCGCGCAGCAAGGTGGAAACGTCGATGGGCGTCGCTTCCAGAAACACTCCGCGCCCGCGCCGTTCCCACCAGTACACCATGTTGCGCTCATGAGATTCGAGCACCACCTCGAAAGCCGCCCGCAGTTCGGCGGCGCGCCGCATCAAGTTGTGGACCTCCTCGGGGCGGTCGGGCAGGCGGCTGAGTTCGGTTTCCAGACGCAGTAGAGCGTTGGTCAGCGCCGCATAGACCCCGCGATGAACCTCCACGAAACTGTCGCGGTTGTCGAAGTTCGTGCGGCCTTGGTTCGCGGGAAAGAGCTCGAAAAAAAGATCGGCACGGCGCCGCAGCTCACCCACCCCGGCCAGCGCCTGCGGGGCCACGAGGTTCTTCATGCGCAGGGTGACTTCCGTGTCGCGGGCCAGTTCCTCCACCCGGTAGTTGCTCACTTGCAGGCCGAAATACTGGGTGGCCACCTCCTCCATCTCATGGGCTTCGTCGAAAACCAGCGCGGCGTAATCGGGAAGCAGCGCGGCGTAATCTCTTTGCCGAAGCGCGAGGTCGGCGAAGAACAGATGATGGTTGACGATCAACAGGTCGGATTCGGCCGCCCGCTGGTGCATCAAGGTAATGAAGCAGCGCTCGAACTGCGCACACTTCTGTCCCGTGCAAGTCTCGCGGCGCGCGTCCACCTGTTTCCACAGCTCGCTCGTGTCGGGCAGCCAGCGCAATTCCGCGCGGTCGCCGATTTCGGTTTTTTCTTCCCACTTGCGCAACTTGGGGTACTGCTCGACCTCCTCCATTCCGCTCAGCACAGGCTGCTTCTCGATATCGTAGAGCTTTTGCCGGCAGAGATAGTTCTGCCGCCCTTTCATCAGCGTAACGCGCAGCCCCGGGAAAAGCTTCTTCAGAAAAGGAAGGTCTTTGTAAAAGAGCTGCTCTTGCAGGTTCTTGGTTCCCGTGGAAATCACGGCGCGCTTCCCGCTGCGCATGAGCGGCACCAAATACGCCAGCGTCTTACCCGTGCCGGTGCCTGCTTCGACAATCAGGTGCTGGCGGCTTTCCAGCGCGGCCTCCACGCTTTCCGCCATTTCGAGCTGCCCCGGCCGGTACTCGTAATGTGGATGGTGCCGCGCCAACCATCCGCCGGGAGCAAAGACCTTGTCGAGGGGGAGTTTCTCCGTCGTTTTCTGATTCGTAGAAACCATATGATGCAATCAGCCGTCAGCTATCAGCTTTCAGCGGTCAGTAGCGCCGACCTTTAGGTCGGCACCGCTGTCAGCTATCATAGTTCAGAAGTCGAAAGTTAAAAGTTTAAAGTGTAAAGGGTAAAGTGAAAAGCTGCGGTCAGCTATCGACGATCAGCAATCGCTCGAAAGCCCGCGTAGCGGGCGTCATCATTTAGCCCATGGCGCCAGCCATGGGAAAACCTTTACCTCTTCGCGCACCCGCCGTTTGTTGTCTCGAAGGCTCGCGGGGGCCATCTTGGCTTGAAGTTCCTTGTAGTTTTGTGCCATACCATACATCCTATCCACTACCGAAGCCCCCGAGAGTTCGCGGAGAATATTGGCCCGCTGGGCTTTATCGGGCACGGTTTCCTTGATCTGCTTGCGCGCTTCGCGAAGCAGGCGGACATAAGCGCGGTAATCGCGCCCCAGGGTGAGCTGAAGCTGCCGCCGCAGCCGGCGCGCCAGCGCCGGGCTCGCACCGGAGGTTGAAATCGCCACCAGCAATTCCCCTTGCGCGAAGGAAGCCGGCACAATGAAATTGGAATGCGGGGCGTCATCGGCGGCGTTCAGCAGTGCGCCGGCCTCTTCCGCGTCCCGTCGAATCGCTCGCTGTACCTCCGGGTCGTCCGTGGCGGCAAAAACCAAAAGGGGACCCAAGTGCTTGACCCCCGTCGCAAGGGAGGCCTGGTATCCAATCGATGTGGCGACGTTTTTCCCCCCAACCTTCAGGTCGCCCTTTCGATAGGTGCGTCGCGTAAGGCCGATCTTCTTCTTTGCGGCCAGCAGCGCCAAACGAGGCGTAACTTCCGGGCTGATGACGTGCACGCTGGCCCCTGCACGCAACAGCGCTTTCACTTTACGCTCGGCAACTCTCCCGCCTCCTACCACAACGCAGGGCCGTCCCCGCAAGTCCATGAAGATGGGATAATAGCGCATCAGCTTGACAGGTCCCTGAAGGGAAGCCTAAGTTGGCTCGTCGCCTTGCATCGTTCGCACATGAGCGAGCAGAGCCGACAGGATACCATACGGTGATTGCAGATTGCCGACGGCTGATTGTCGATGGCTAACCGCTGATAGCAATGCCGACCTGAAGGTCGGCGCTACAGTTTTACCCTTTAAATTTTATACTTTAGACTTACTTCCATGTCCACCCTTCCTCGCATCGTGATTCTCGGCCGCCCGAACGTCGGCAAGTCCACGTTGTTCAATCGCATTTGCGGGCACCGTCGAGCGCTGGTGGGTGATGAGCCCGGAATGACGCGCGACCGGCTCTACGCGCCCGCCGAGTGGATGGGCAAGCCTTTCGAAGTCATCGACACCGGGGGCATTATCCCTTCCGACAAGGAGCTGATCCCCATCGAGATTTATCGCCAAGCGCAAGTGGCCATTGAGGAAGCCGCGCACCTGATTCTCCTGGTGGACGGCCGTGAAGGTGTAGTGCCGCTGGATGAAGAGTTGGCGCAACTCCTGCGCCGCACCGGGAAACCCCTGGCCTTGGCCGTCAACAAGGTTGACGCAGAGCAGCACTCGGCGTTGGCGGGGGAATTTCATCGTCTGGGAATCAAGCACATCTTTCCCATTTCCGCCGAGCACGGCCGGGGGATCGATGATTTGCTCGACCATGTGACGGCCGGATTCCCGAGGGAACCCATTACGGTGGATGAATCTCCCGATCTTGAAAGCCCTGACTTATCACCTGCGGGCGAACAGCCTGTTCACCCGATCACCCGATCACCCGATCACCCGATTCGCGTCGCCATCATCGGCCGGCCCAACGTGGGAAAGTCCACCCTGCTCAATCGGCTCCTCAATGAAGAGCGGTCCATTGTCTCAGCCGTGCCGGGGACGACGCGCGACGCCGTGGATGCGGAATTGGAGCGCGACGGCCAGCACTTTCGCTTTGTGGATACGGCGGGCATCCGGCGCAAGGGCAAAACTAAACTTTTGGCGGAGAAGCTCAGCGTCATCCAGGCGCGCAAGCACCTGGAGCGTGCGGACGTGGCCTTGCTGATTTTGGACGCCCAGGAAGGCGTGACCGCGCTTGACACCCACATCGGAGGCTATGCGCACGAGAGCCGGCGTTCCGTGATTATTGTGGTGAACAAATGGGACGCGATCCCCAAAGGACCCACCACGACCAAGGATTTTACGCAGGAAATTCGAGAGCGCATGAAGTACCTGGATTACGCACCCATCGTTTTCATCTCGGCCTTGCGCGGCCAGCGCCTGGGAAACCTGCTGAAGGAAATCGGGCAGGTTGCGGAAAGCCGGCGCGTGCGCATCAGCACCGGCGAAATGAACCGCTTTCTGGCGGACGTGGATTTCGACCGCTCGACCACTCCCGCTGGCAGGCCTCAGCGCATTTTCTATATGACCCAAGCCGGGGTAGCGCCGCCCACGTTCATCGTTTTCACCAACCGCGCCGGGAAGCTGCATTTTTCTTTCGAGCGATTTCTCGAAAACCGCATCCGGGAGAGATTTGGCTTCGCGGGCACGCCGATTGTGATCAAGTCCAAGACTCGCCATTAGCGCCTCGCCCAGTTCCAGACGGCGTGCGCCCCAAGGGGAAGGTAGGGGTAGGGCTTGGCGTACCCTGGTTGCTCGGTGGCAACGGACACTGAGGGGACGGCAAGCCGCCCGCCTAGTAGAAATCGAAATCCCGAGGGGACAGGTAAGAGCTGGCGGCTCATCCCAGTGGTTACGAACTGTCCCAGGCAGGAAAGACACTTGTAGACCGGCATGCTGCAGGAAAAATGTCACCACCGGGACAAAATGGAGCCAATTTCATCAGTCTAAGGGGACCCGGGGGTTGAAAGCCTCATCGGCGGGGAAGCGGTAAAAACTCTACAGAGGTTTCTACATGCGAACCGAATTCGATTTGATTTAGCTTGCTGCCAGCGCGGTTCGGTCTCCGATGGCTGCCCTTGGGTGCCCAAGCTTCAAAGTCATCATTCGTACCGTAACGCCACCATTGGATCGACCTTGGTCGCCCGGCGGGCGGGGATATAGGACGCTAGCAGCGCAACTGTGGTCAACAGGAGTCCTACGGTGGCGAAAGTCAGCGCATCGTTCGGCCTCACGCCATAGAGGAGGCTTGAGAGGTATCGAGTAAGGCCGGCAGCTCCGGCTAGGCCGACGCTGACGCCCAAAAGCGTCAAGGCTATTCCCTGGCCGAGGACCAGTTTCAAGACGTCCCCGCGCTCGGCGCCGAGCGCCATACGGATTCCAAATTCGTGTGTTCTCTGGGCAACCGAATAAGCGATGACGCCGTAGGTTCCCACAGCGGAGAGAACTAACGCAAGCGCGGCGAAAATTCCAAGTAGCCACGCATTCAAACGTCGCGGCGCCGTCGATGCCTCCACTCTCTCCTCCATCGTCCGCACGTCGTAAAGCGGCTCGTCGGGCACCACTTCCCGAACGGCGTTTCGCACTGAGGCGATGAGCGAACTCACTCCCAGTCGGCTCTGAATGGCGAAAAACATCCAAGGTGGTGAGCCGGACTGCGCGCAAGGGAGATACATTTCTGGGGTATTCTCCTTTGCAAGGTCCAGGAGTTTCACGTCGCCAACCACACCGACTATCTCCCAATCCTTTTCGTAGAGGTTCAATTTCTGACCTATCGGGTCGCGGCCGGGCCAGTATTTCCGCGCCAGATCTTCATTGATAATGGCAACTGGCGGGGCGTCGGCGTTGTCACCGTCGGTGAACCGTCGTCCTTTGAGCAGCGGGATGCCCATCGCTTTGAAATAATCAGGGGAGATGTCGCGCCGGTCGGCTTGGCGAACTTCGGCCGTTGAGCTGGGCGGCACGCCTTCAATATCGAATGACGAGGTGGTCCGGGATCCGCTGAAAGGCAGGTCATTCACGCCGCCAGCACTTTCAACCCCGGGAACGGCCGCAAGACGTTCGATAACTCTCTTGAAGACGGCAGCCCTTTCGAGGCCGTTTGGATATTTCGATTCCGGCAACGACAACCGCACGCCGAGCACGCTCTTGGGGTTAAAGCCTGGGTTGACGCGCCCAAGCAGCCATAAGCTCTTGATGAGCAGCCCGGCGCTCACGAGAAGCACCAGACTGAGGGCGATTTCCCCCGCCACGAGTCCACCACGTAGCCGCACGCCGCCTACACCAGCGTTGATAGACCCCAAGGTTTTCTTAAGGGCGAAATTCAAGTCGGTCGAGGAAGAAGCAAAGGCGGGAGCGAGCCCGAACACGATTCCCGTCAGTATCGAGAGCAGGCCTGTAAAGCCCAGGACGCGGGCGTCCAATGTGACCCCTTGGGCGCGTGGAATCGCTGCGGTGCGGACGATGGCGCCAATCCCCCAATTTGCGAAAGCCAGCCCCAGGGCACCGCCAGCAGCGGCGAGCAAGATACTCTCGATGAGAAGTTGAGCCGCGAGGCGCGATCGGCTGGCGCCCAGTGCAGACCGGACAGCAAACTCCTTACTTCTGGCTACGCCCCGCGACAGTAACAGACTGGCTACGTTGGCGCAGGCAATGAGCAGTACGAGTCCCACCGCGCCCCAGAGAACCAGAAGCGCTGAGCGGGTGTTGCCGACGATTTCTTCCTGGAGGGGAATGAGGACGATGCCGCTATGACCGTTGGTGTCCGGATATTGCTGCGCCAGCCTTCGAGCAATCGTGTTGGCCTCGGACCGGGCCGCCGCGAGCGTGATGCCAGGCTTCAACCGGCCAATCGCGAATAGACCGTGGCTGCTACGGCTCAGGTTCTTAAGATCGAAGGCTGGCGTGATCCAAATTTCAGTCCCCGAGCCCGGCACTCCAAAACCTGACGGCATCACTCCGATTACCGTGTACGCCTCGCCGTCGAGAGTGCTCTTCCTTCCGACGATCCTCGGGTCTCGGCCGAAATAGTTCTGCCACGCAGTGAAGCTTAGGATCGCAACGTGTCCCGCGCCAGGCTGATCTTCATTTGCCAGAAAGTCGCGCCCCCAGAGAGGGCGCACGCCAAAAACTCGGAAGAAATCGGCGGACACACGTAGCCCGCGCAGACCGAAAGGAGACTCGCCACTTGTGAGGCTGAAGTGGTCATAGCCGTAAGCTGCCATAGCGGCAAAGTCGTGATTTTGGCTCTGCCAATCGCGGAAGTTGTAGGGTGAAACAACCCCGCGGTCAACCCCCCGCTGTGGATCTGTTTCCCAGATCTGAACCAGTCGGTCCGCGTGGGGGAACGGGAGGGGTCTGAGAAGCACGGCATTGATCACGCTGAAAATCGCCGTGTTGGCTCCGATGCCGAGTGCTAGTGTGATGACAGCCACGGCGGTGAACCCGGGATTCTTGCGCAACTGGCGGAGGCCGAAGCGGACGTCCTGCCAGAGCGTCTCTGTCCAATTCCATCCCCACATCTCCCTGCTCCTCTCTTGCGCCAAGGTCACGTTCCCGAACCGGCGTAACGCGGCATAGTGCGCCTCTTCGGGCGGCATGCCGGATTCCAGGTTCTCGTGCTCTTCTATTTCGATGTGCGAGCGAATCTCTTCCGCGAGATCGTCCACCGGCTTCGACCGGCGAAACAGCGCACCGAGTTTTGCAAGCTCGCGGCGCCAGCGCATGGAAAGCAAGTGTAGCGCGGACCAGTTCTTTAGGTCCGCGGCTTTTTACGGTCATTGGGGGAGGAACTGCGGGCCTACAGAACAAGTCCGCGCTACACGCTGGGTCAAGTTAGGATGAAGTGCGACGGTTTTGACCCCCTCACCCGTCCCGCCCCGGCTGATGAAAACGCCGGCTGCGATCCACCCTCTCCCCCAAAGGGGCGAGGGCTGTAAATTCAAAACCGCACGTCGCGTAGCACGGCGGAACTGCGAACAACCCGTCTCGTACGGGCACGCCCTGGCGTGCCCTCCTGTCGCGGCGGAACCGCAAGGCTTTCGTAGGGGCGGTTCGCGAACCGCCCTCATCAATCATCGCAGGCGATGACGTGGAGGGCGCTTCGCGAAGCGCCCCTACAATACGCCCACCACTAACAACCGCATCACGCCGTCGCCGCAAGCCACGCCTCTCGTAGGGGCACGCCATGGCGTGCCCGTACGAATCGTCGATCGCAGATCGACGCGACAGTGGATTGTAACGCCGCCATCTTGGCGGCCCTGGGCCGGCTGGAAGCCGGCGCTACTCATAGCCCTTCCCCGGATTCGGCGAGCCGCAGAACACCGGTGATGGCCCGCACAAAGCGCTCCCAACGCGAGGTCTCGGCTACCAATTGCCGTCGTCCCGCTGCGGTGAGGCGGTAGTATTCGGCCCGGTGCTTGTTCTTGGAAACGCCCCATGCGGCGGCAATCCAGCCTTCCTGCCGACGGCGCTGGAGTGGGGGGTAGAGCGACCCATGTTCCACCTTGAGCGTCTCTTCTGACAGGCGCTCGATGGACTTCGAAATGCCATGCTCGTGTGTGGGTCCCCAGAGCAAGGTGCGCAGAATTAGCATGTCGAGCGAGCCATAAACGAGTTCGATTCGGTCCCGGGACTGTTGCTTGGTCATAGCGGTAGCTAATCTACCAAACAAAGAGGTAGGCTGTCTACCAAATAAAAATGTTGCCCGCTCAAACCTTTTACAAATGTTTTCCTTGCCTGGTCGGAGGATTTCGGCAAAAATCCGGTCGGCGCCAAAATATCATGCTCATTCGGGAAGCGAAGGAGTTACTGGGTACCGCGCTGAGCGGCCCACGGCCGAGCCGCGATAAATGCCCCACGACGAAGCCCGGCCATCGGTCAAGCAGTCTCCGCGGTACGCAAGATCACCTCGCTCTTCACGGGGGCTCTTCTACCTGACGGCGGTGGAGGGTATCCGTCTGCGTTGATAGTTGGTCGGAACTCGCCGAACTTGAAGTGCCGAGAAATTTCACTTGCACTTCCCGCATTCGCTTTAGTGTGGCCGAAAGCGAACTTTTCCGCTGAATGGCTCCCTCCAGGCCGTTGAAACTGGCTCCCTTATAAGCCGGTGCTAACAGGAAGGAATACCGCGCGCCAACCCCTTGCCGGAAGAGTGTTCCTGCGGGACATCGCAGACCCCCAAGTACAGGGGTCTGCGCCAGACTGTCCGCAGCATGGTAGGGGAGACTTGATGTCCCCCTGCTCCCACCTTGGGAGGCATTAACCATTCGGTAATCATGCCCTAATGCGTCCTGCTTTCCTGTCGTCGAAGGGGATGGTATACTGCGCGTGTTATCTTGAGGACGGCTGATAGGTTGACATCATGTTTATAGTAATGATCGGGTCCGGGAAGGAAGGGTCATTAACATGTCCTGGGAAATGGCAGGAGTTCGTACTGTATTCGTTATCATTATCATTGCAGCTTCCTTGCATCTTCGTCCTTTTGGGCTGTCAGCAATCAGGTCAGCACTCTTAGGGTTGGCTCTAGGCGTTTTTTTCATCTTCTTTGAAATCCGGCTCGAAAAAGCCAGCCTAAAACGCCTGATTGGCGCTGCGATAGGGTCAATCTTAGGCATTCTCGGCGCTCTCATGATCAGTCATTTGCTGAACATGACGGCGATCGATAAGAGTGTCATATCGTTCTTTCAAGTGACCCTGCTTTTGCTGATGGCCTACGTCGGGTTGGTCTTGGGAGCCAACAAGGGCGACTTGCTTAACCTCTCCGCTCTGGGAGGGCTATTTGCCACCGAGCGGCAACCCAAGAAGAATTACAAGGTGCTCGACACCAGCGTCATTATCGACGGCCGCATTGCCGATGTCTGCGAGACAGGGTTCATCGACGGCACACTGGTCATCCCCCAGTTTGTGCTGCGTGAACTGCAATTGGTGGCAGATTCCTCCGACCCGCTGAAGCGCAACCGCGGGCGCCGGGGCTTGGACATCCTCCAACGCATGCAAAAGATGGCTGACATCACGGTGCTGATCGTGGAGGAGGATTACCCTCAGCTTCGCGAGGTGGACCTGAAACTCATTGAGCTGGCGCGCGCCACCGAGGGCAAAATCGTTACCAACGACTTTAACTTGAATAAAGTCGCCCAACTCCAGGGAATTCCCGTGCTCAATATTAATGAACTCTCGAATGCCCTCAAGCCGGTGGTGCTGCCGGGTGAGGTCATGCGGGTTTTCATCTTGAAAGAAGGCAAGGAATATAACCAGGGCGTCGGGTACCTGGATGACGGTACCATGGTCGTGGTGGACAACGCCAAAAAAATGATTTCCAAGACTATCGATATTTCCGTGACCAGCGTTTTACAGACCACCGCCGGAAAGATGATTTTCGGCAAGTACGATGAGCGGAAGATGATGGTCGAGGCTGTTCACCAATAAGCGAGGGTTATGACCGCAAGGAGGGCGACGGGCGCCGGGGCGTGCCGTCGCCTTTATTTTCCCTTGCGCGCCGGGGTTGGTAGCCAGGCGCTTGGCCCCGCAGAGAAGACATGAGCGTTATATCGATCATTCCGGCAGCGGGCATGGGTATACGAATGGGTGGGGGTACACCCAAACAGTTCCTCTCGCTCGAGGGGGTGCCCATTTTTGTGCACACCCTGCGGAAGTTCGTGTGCTCAGGCGCCATCGATGAAATCTTTTTGGGCGTGCGCCCGGAAGACATGGAGCGGGCCTTTCGGGAAATCGACCGCGAACAATTCGCGAAGACCGTCCGCCTTGTCCCGGGAGGCGCAACGCGACAGGAAACCGTAGCGCGCTGCCTCACGGAAGCCCCACCGACCACCGAAGTCGTGGTCATCCATGACGCGGTCCGTCCTTTCATCGAGCTGGAAATGATCTCGCGGGTGGTCGAAACCGCGCGCAAGACGGGCGCCGCGATCCTGGGAATCCCCAGCATTGACACCGTGAAGCAAGTGGAACGGCAAATCATTCTGGGGACCATTCCGCGCGAGCGCATTGTGCTGGCCCAAACCCCCCAGGCCTTCCGCTACACTCTCCTGCGGGCGGCCATCGACCGGGCCCTGGCGGAAGGCTTTAATGGCACCGATGAGTCCAGCCTGGTAGAACGCCAAGGCCAAAATGTAACCGTTTTGATGGGGTCGGATCGCAACATCAAGATTACCAAGCCTTCCGATCTGCCTCTGGCCCGCCTCTACATCGCCCAGGAACGTGAGCATATCCAGAGTGACGTCTAACTTGGGGAGTATGCGCCCTCCACCTCGTGAAAAAAATCAGCCCGGCAGCGGTTCGCTTCGCCCGTGCCGCGTAGGTATTGGCAACGACCTTCACCGGCTGGCCGTGGGACGCAAGCTGATCCTGGGCGGCGTGCATATCCCCTTTGAAAAAGGGCCGGTCGGCCATTCCGATGGCGACGTGCTGGCCCACGCCATTTGCGATGCCCTGCTGGGTGCGGCGGCCCGGGGTGACATCGGACGCCATTTCCCCAATACCTCTCGGGAGTGGAAAAATGCCTCCAGCCTGCGGTTTTTGCGGCACGTCCGGCAAATGCTCGAGGGCGCCGGCTACGCCATTGTCAATATCGACGCAACGGTCGGGCTCGAGCGGCCTAAGCTCGCTCCCTCCATTGCACGCATGCAGAAAAAAGTGGCGGCGGCCCTGAACATCCGGCCGGACCAGGTCAGCGTCAAGGCCAAAAGCGGTGAAGGGCTGGACGCGGTGGGGCGCGGCGAAGCAATTCGCGCCGATGCCGTGGCCCTGATTCAGAAAGCATCGTCAGGTCGCACCTCGTCGCCAACAATTTCCAACCGCCGGCCCTGAATCGAAATGGTCCCCTTCCCTCCCATCTTGAAGCGCGTGCTCGACCGCCGGCCGGCGCCGCTCGTGTGGCCGCCGCTCAAGATTGGCCATCGGGGCGCGGCGGGTGAGGCTCCGGAAAACACTCTGGCCTCTTTCGAACTGGCCTGGCGTCAAGGGGTAGAGGGAATTGAGTTCGACGTTCAGCTTTCCTCCGACAATATTCCGGTGGTCATTCACGACGCGCGTCTCGCCCGCACCACTTCCGGCAGCGGGTGGGTGTGGGAGCATCGGGCGAGTGTGTTGCGCCGCCTCGACGCGGGGTCGTGGTTCAATCGTCGTTATCGCCTCCGCGCGCGCGAACGCTACGCGGGTGCACGCATTCCCCTGCTGGCGGAAGTTCTTCAATGGGTCAAAGCGCGGCAGTGCCTGGCCTTCGTCGAAATCAAAGACCACCGGTCGGGCGTGGCGGCAAAGGTTCTTGCGGAAATCGAGCGCGCCGGCCTTTGGCATTTGACGCGGGTGGTCTCCTTCGATCTACTGTCGCTTCGCGAGGTAAGACAATTGAGTGAGCCTGCGCGGCTGGGGCTCGATTTCTCCGGCCGCCTGCTGCCGGTTCGCCATGCTCTCGACCTCGGTGCGGAGGCGCTGCTGCCGCACTGGGCCATTGCTTCGCGAGGACTCATTCGCCGCGCCCACCGCGCGGGGTTGCAAGTTATTCCTTGGACGGTCAATTACCCTCTGCACATGCGGGCCAAGATTCTGGACGGTGTGGACGGCATCATCACCAATTACCCCGCGAGACTTTCCGAGGTGGTCACGCGGTTCGAGAGAATGCGGCAGAGTCGGGAGGAGTAAGCAGGCTCCGGGGGGGCGACGAATATTGTCGTGGTCCATCGGCTTGGTTATAATCCCGCAGGGCCATTTCAGATTTCCGAATTTATATTTTTTGGGGGGGGTGGGTAGGCGCGCGGCGCGATCTAGAGCTCGCTATGAAGCCGGGAGCGTCGGGGAAAGGCAAGGTAACAAGGGCAGGCTGGCGATTTTGAAATTGGAATTTTAAAGTGTGAAATGAGGGAACGCACCCTTGCTCACGTCCATGTAAGGTTTATTACATGTCATGTAAGGGTCTAATAACAGTTTTCCGCCCTTTGTTAAGGCGATGGCCAAGTCGACGTCGAAAGTAGCCAAAAAATTCCTAATCACCGGCCGCGTCCAAGGTGTCGGTTTCCGATATTTCGCCGAGCGTTGGGCTTTGCAGCTCGGGGTCTGCGGTTACGTGAAGAACCTCTGGGACGGCAACGTGGAGGTCTACGCCATCGGTGACGCGGTCGCCGTCGAGGAACTCAAACGCCGACTGGCCGAGGGGCCACGCAGTGCGCGGGTGGCCGGCATCAGCGAATCCGACGAGCCTGTGGACAAGCAATACATCCACTTCATGATTGAAGGCTAAGTATGAAGGTTAAAGTGTAAAGGTTAAAGTGTGAAAGAGGACGCTCCCCCATTACGAGAGCTGTTGCCGGTCGAGAATCTATCATTTACCTTTTACCCTTCAACCTTATTAACGGAGGACCTGTGATCGATCTCAAGAAACTGATTCGTGAAATCCCTGATTATCCCAAGCCAGGCATCTTGTTTTATGACATCACCACGCTGCTGAAAGACCCCGTCGGGCTCCACTGGGTTGTCGACGTGCTTGCGAACTCCTTCCTGGCGCAGAAGGTCGACCAAGTCATTGGCATTGAGGCGCGCGGCTTCATTTTCGCGCCGATGGTGGCTTATCGGCTGAACGCAGGATTTGTGCCGGCGCGCAAGCCCAACAAGTTGCCCGCCGAGCGCGCCACGATGTCCTACAGCCTCGAATATGGAAAAGACGCGATCGAGATTCACCGCGACGCCATCCGCCCGCAGCAGGAAGTCTTGATCATCGACGACCTCCTGGCGACGGGGGGAACCGCCGCGGCGACGGCGCGCCTGGTGGAATCAATGGGCGGCCGCGTGGCGGGGATGGGATTTGTGATCGAATTGGAGGACTTGAAAGGCCGCGAGAAACTGAGCCAGTACGCGATTCAGTCGGTGCTAAAGTATTGAAGAGCAGTGGATAGTGGATAGTCCATAATTGCCAGCTAATAGTCCATAGTTGATAGTCCATAGTCGAAAATGGCCGGCGCGGACTTTCCGACTTTTTGACTGTTCGACTTTTCAACTTTCGACTATCGACTATCAACTTTCTTCAAGTGGCGCGAGCGTCTTCAGGATTTGATCCAGGAAAAGCTCTTCCGGCATTGAACCTTCGATGTATTCCCCCTCATTGATGACCGTCTTGGGGACGGCGTAAACACGATACCTGCCGGCCAAGTCAGGGAATTCCGTGGCTTCGATGCCATCGGCGCGGACCAACTCACTTTCCATGGCGAACTGATAAGCCAGGCGCACCGCCTGCGGGCAATGGGGTCAGGTGGGGGTGGAAAAGACTTCCAAGTGAAGCGGTTGACTGAGTTGGGCGAGCTTCTCGCGGCTTTCCGGCTGCAATCCCGAATCCCCCGCCGAAACGGCCAGAATCGCATCCAGCAAGGCGGAGAACTCGTACCCGGCGGGCAGGCCAAAAAAGCGAATACCGTAATCCTTGCCGTTGCGGATGACGGTAGCGGGGACTTTATCAACCTCGTATTCGGCTACTTTCTCCTTGTCGATCAGAAAATTGTAGGTCTCGAGCGTCAACTTATCGGAAATTTGCGCAAGCTCTTCGAGCAACTGCCGGGTCTCACGGCCGTATTGGAGATTCAACTCCTGGGTAAAGTGCACCAGCTTGACGGGGTTCTCCATTGCCAAAAGTCTCTCGCGGATTTCCGCGACATCTGCATCGCCTAGCAGTCCCATGCACTCTCCCTGACCCATTAGATTTGCGGACCCATTCGCGCCGGTCCAACACATCACCTAATTCTTCTGATGCGCGGAAGAAAAAAGGGGTGCGGGGAAAAAGCGGCCAAACGGTTTGCAGAGGAAAGGCGAGCGTAGCGCGGACCTCCGTTTTTGGTCCGCGGCTCTTCGTGTGAAAAACCCCAGATCACAACGATGGAGGCCGCCCTCGGATTAGTAGCCGAACCTAATGAAGAGCTTACTACCTTTAAAGGCCGCATACATCCCGACAAAGAGCGCCGGGACGTATGCGCCACCCGCGTGGCCCCGGACGGTGTCGCGGCCAACCCACGTAGACGGCGAAAGGTGGTAGCGCACGGCGCAAAAAACTGTGAAAAAATAAACAATCTCAAGCAAAGACGCCAAGGCCCAAAGACTCGCCTAGAACAACCGCTTTGTTTTCTTGGCGCCTTTTCAACTTTGCGCCTTGGCGTGAAATGCTTTTGCTCTGCGGTGTCTGCGCTACGCATTCATTCCGAGCAACAGATCAACAACCTCCCGGGTCTCTTGACTGAAGCGCGCGAGTTCATCTTCGGTCAGCAAACCAAGACCCTTCATGGAAGCGAGTCGAGTCCATGCCGTTGATCGGCGAATGTCGTTGAAGGCTTGAGCCATCTCTTTGTCTCGTCGTTTGAGGACCCCCCAGATATCCAAATATTTTTCATGAAAGCCCTTGGTACGGTCGGAATTGATGCGTTCGACCTCCGAAAGGATTTGCTGACAGAAGCGCTCAAGTACTTCCGAGTGTACCTGCCGGAAAAGTTTCCAGTCATCCTCTTTGATTTGGCGCATCATTGCTTTCCTCGGTCCCTAACGCGCGCGGTGAGCAGCCGCACCCCGTCAAGGCGATTGGGACTGCTGCCTCTTTTCCCTCTCCAACTGCTCAAGGTTTGATTTGAGTGTCTCCAAGGCCGCCGACGGTCCTTTCGGTTCCATCAGAGTCAGGGCTTTGCGCAACCACTTTTCCGCTTCCTCTAACTAGCCCCGCGCCTTGTAGATCTGGCTTAGGTCGTTGTAGTCTACCGCCACAGAGCCTTCGTTTTGAAGTTGCCGATCAATTTGCATCGCTTGACGGATGGATTCTTCAGCCTTATCGAGTTGACCCGTTTGCAGAAACGCACGGCAGAGCCATGCCTTCACATCGCGAACCCGCTGCCGCAGCCCGAGCCTCTCGAATATATCCGCGGCCTCGTGAAGGCTATCAAAGGCATCTTGGGGCTCATGTCGATGTACGTGCAGGCGACCGATATCAAGGAGAAGGTTCGCGATGGCATTCTCATCCGGCGGAGTCTTTCTCCTGTATACGGCCAACTGCCGAAGTTTTTCTTCCAGATCCCCGGACCAGCGCCCCGAGGGCGCGCTTTGCTGCCAGCCACTGGAATCTCGCGGCTGCGACGGCTCTGGAGCGTCGGCGAATTGCGGCATGCCAGACCGGAAGGACCAGAAATCCGGCGCTTTCTGCATTAGGTAGGGCACTGTCTCCGGATCGAGCCAAAACAGGGTGTAAAGGTTCCGATCGTGAAACAACTCACGCCGAAAGTTCAAGAGTTGGGAGATGGGCGCAACCTTCGAGCCGTCCCCGCCCGTTTGCGCGCGAATCAGTTCCGGCAGGCCATGAATCAGGTAGAGGCGTGACTCGTTCCTCGTAGCGCCGACCTTTAGGTCGGCATCTGCCGGGCTAAAGCCCGGCGTTACACGAGGCGGCGCGTGTTCAAAATAGTCAAACAGGTCAGGGGTGAGGACGCGATACGTGGGAGGCTCCGTGCTCGCGTCGCGCTCCGCCAGTACTACTCGTTCTGTGCCCATCCCATGGGGTGAGAGAGCCTGCGCAAGGGCAGCTTCCACGGCTTCGATTTTAAGGCGATTGTTGCAGACCGCAAAGTAAATGCAACCGTGCTTGGAGGCGTGCAGCGTTACCGCAATCTCAACTATCGCCTGCCTGTCCGCATCGCCGAGAAGCGCAGTTGTATCGGCGCCGCGCTCAAACTCCGATGAGCTTGTGGACAATGGGGTTCACTCCATACCATCCCGGGCTATCGGGGTACTCCAGAATAAACAGATTGTGGAGAAGGTGCAGCAAGGGCCCCTCCTCACGATACCTCAGTTCCTTGGATTCGTGAACCTTGCGCAGTATCTCGACCCAACCTCCGCGGTACCCGGTTTCCGATCCCGTGTCTTCCTTGCTGAATGCCCGACCATCTGGGCAAAAGCGGCTCCTTGAGGGCAGAAGCTAAGACGCGCGCGGGCGCTCCGCTTGAATACGAATTAGTACTAGTTATATAATCTGAGGCATTAAGGGAGCGGGGACCCAGACTCATTTGCAGCATTAATTCTTCCGACGATTCGGAACCGAAGCAACCGAGACAGTCCACGGAGGGCCCGTCCATGGCAAACCATCCGGCACGGCTTGTGATTCACATCGACGCTGGAGCCGAAGCCGATCAAGAGGAGCAGGCTGAGCTTGCCCAGCGCCTGCGCGAGAATCTGCTGGAGTTGGATGTTGACACCGTCGAGCAGGTTCGCTCGGGAGCGGCGCCAGCGGGAGCCAAGGGTGACCCTATGACTTTGGCGACGCTAGCGGTAACCCTGGCCCCCATAGCGCTTACCGAGCTCATGAAAGCGTTACAGTCTTGGCTGTCGCGGCATGAGCGGGCCAGCGTCAGCGTGGAGAGCGGGGCAGAAAAAATCGTCGTTACGGGGAGTCCTTCCAAGGAGCAGCAACAGCTCATTGAAGCCTTTATTGGCCGTCACAAAGCGTGAGTGAGCGCCGATGAGTGAAACCAAGACCGCCCTGATTATCGCAAACTACAGGTACGAACATTCGGACCTGCGGCAGTTGGTGGCGCCCGCCCAGGATGCTGAGTCGTTGGCGCGAGTGCTCGCGGACCGCGATCTCGGCGGTTTTGAGGTGCGCACGCTGATCAACGAGCCTTCCTACAAACTCAACCTGGAAATCGAGGATTTTTGTGAGAACCGCAAGCGCGACGATCTGCTGCTGATCTACTTCTCCGGCCACGGCATCAAGGATGCCGACGGGCAGCTCTACTTCGCCACCGTGGACACGCAGTTGGTGCAGCACAACGTGCGGCGCGCCACGGCCGTGTCCGCTCAATTCGTGAACCAGGTGATGAGCCGCAGCCGGTCGCGGCGGCAGGTTTTGCTGCTCGACTGCTGTTATAGCGGCGCATTCAAGCACGGCATGCTGGCCAAGGGAGACAAGCGGGTGGGCGCCGGTGAGCAGCTTGAGGGCCAGGGCAGGGTCGTGCTGACGGCCTCAGACGCCCTTCAATATTCCTTCGAGGGAGAACATATCGAAGGTGAGGGCGTGCGTTCAATTTTCACCCGCACGCTCGTGCAAGGCCTCGAATCAGGCGAGGCCGACCTGGATCGTGACGGCTTCTTCTCTCTCGATGAAGTGTACGAATACGTTTACAACCGGGTCTCGGACCTGCAGCCGGAGCAGAAGCCCACCAAAATGGGAATCGTCGAAGGTCGGATCTTTATCGGCGCTAATCCGCGTCCGCGCGCCGCCAAGCTGCCTCAAGAACTGCTTGAGAGCTTAGAGAGTTCGCTCGTCTCTGTGCGCATGGACGCGGTGCAGCAAGTGGGAATGCTCCTGGATTCCAGCCGCAAGGGGCTGGCGCTGGCGGCGCAAGCCGCGCTCGAATCATTAGCCGTCGTCGACGATAGCCAAAAGGTGCGGACGGCGGCCGCGAAATGCCTGGAGTCGCGTGCTGCGCGGGCTCAGGAGCAAGCGGAGGCGGAGCGAAAGGCACGCGAAGAGGCAGAAGAAGCGCGACGGCAGGATGAAGCGCAGGAGGCCCGAGAGGAAGCTGAGGCACGGGAACGAGCGGAGGCAGCGCGCAAGGAGCGGGAGGAGGAAGACGCGCGAAAGAAAGCGGAAGCGCAGAAGGCTCGAGAGGAAGCCGAGGCGCGGGAACGAGCCGAGGCGGGGCGCAAGGCGAGGGAGGAGGAAGACGCGCGACGGAAAGCAGAAGCACAGAAGGCCCGAGAGGAGGCTGTGGCACGGGAGCGAGCGGAGGCGGAGCGTAAGGCGAGGGAAGAGGAGGAATCGCGCCGGCAGGCGGAAGCGCAACAAGCGCAAGAGGAAGCCGAGGCACGGGAACGAGCGGAGGCGGAGCGTAAGGCGAGGGAAAAGGAGGAATCGCGCCGGCAGGCGGAAACGCAAAAGGCGAGAGAGGAAGCGGAGGCACGCGAGAAAGTGGAGGCAGAGCGGCAAGCGTCTCTCAAAGCTGTGCTGATCCCGGTCCACGCCCCTCCGACCGTGGACGAGTCAGTGCAGATCGAGGGCGGATCAAAGCAAATTTCAGCAGCCAGCGAAGCCCTTCGTGACTCCATGATCAGGGCCGCGGCACTACCTACCCTATGCGCAGCCGCTGCTTGGGGGACAAGCTTTGTGGCCTCGCTCGGCATTTACCGCGCAAACGTACTTAAACTTAATGCTGATTCTTTCGGCTGGATGCAGGAAGGGCCAAGCCTACCTGTAAGCCTGGGAGTATGGTTTACGCTGATCGCCATTGGAGGCGGCGGGGCGTCGATGGCGTATTGGCTGACCGGAAGGAAAATCCCTCTGCGAAGGGCCGGCCTTTGGGGAGGCGCTTGGACAATAAGCTTTGTGGCTTTGATCCTTTTTATTGGGCACTTCCGGCCAACGATGATTGCCGGCAACGCCATAGAGTTGGGCGTCCTCGGAGCCGTGGCGGGATCCTTCGTTGGATGGGTTTTTCAACGCCAGGAACCTTCCCTTAAGCGCGGATACTTTTTACTGACGACTGCCTGTATCTGGGCGGTGACCTGGACCCTGGCCTGGACTGTGTTCGTGAGGAGCGTCGCGAGTCTCAACCCTGATTCGCGACTAGGTTACTATTTCCTCAACAACATGTCCGATGTGAACCGTCTTAGCTGGAGTTTGGCGTCTTACGTGTTCGGACTCCACAATGGTCTCTACCTGTCTTTGTTCGCTTGGGGTGCTTTCGTCGGCGCTTCCACCGGCGGCATCATGTTCTGGTGGCTCCCCGCGGCTCGATCCTATGAGCAGAGTCAACGGGTTCGCGCAGGTGCCTGGCTTCGAAGAAACCGGAAGTGGTGTTTGCCACTGGGGATTAGCGCGGCGGCTGCGATTGCGGCCGGAATTGTCTTTGCCGTGCGAGTAGCAAGCTCGGACTCGGACATCTCACGGCTGGCAGTTTCGCGGGCGCAGTCGAGTGCTGCCGTGCTTCAGCGGCTCGGAGAGCCGATTAAACGCGGCTGGATTACATCAGGATCGGTAATTCGCGGATATAAGCCCAGCGCGCAACTATCGATTCCGCTTTCCGGCCCGAAGGGAGAAGGGACACTCTACGTTGTTGCCTATGGGCATTACAGGGGGCACTATTGGACCTTCCAGAGCCTGCAGTTCAAATTGGAAGGGGAAGCGACCGGTGTCGACTTGCTGCGGAGCGAATTACCAGTGGGGAATTCAGCGGTCTCTTCCGGGTTGCTGTCAGGCTGGGCTGCGGGAAAAGGAAGTGTGCTTCTGCGCACCCAGGATGGCAGGAATTGGACGTCGCGGCCCTTAGAAGACCAATTTTACCGCTTTACCTTTGTCACATCGCAGTCGGGCTGGGCGACGGGTGAATATGGCACCATCCTCCATACGGACGATGGCGGCCGGACCTGGGTGACACAACGCAGGGACTACGACTACACGAAAAGTCTGAGCTCAATGGCGTTCGCCACGCCACAGTCGGGTTGGGCGGTGGGTGGAAGTGGCACGATCCTACATACGGACGATGGCGGCCAAACCTGGAACGTACAGAATAGCGGTACCACGCAGGATTTACGTTCCGTGGCCTTTGCCACTCCACAGGCTGGTTCGGTGGTGGGCACAGGGACTATCCTACATACGGAGGATGGCGGCCAAACTTGGAGCTGGCAAAGCAGCGGCGGCACCAAGTTTTTGGAATCTGTAGTGTTTGTCACGTCCCGATTGGGTTGGGCGGTGGGCGATAGCGGCGCGATCCTCCAGACAGATGACAGCGGACGGACCTGGAAGCGGCAGAATAGCGGCACCACCAATTTTCTGCTTTCCGTCACGTTTGTCACGCCCAGGTCGGGCTGGGTGGTGGGTGACGATGGGACCATCCTTCACACAGACGATGGAGGCCAGACCTGGAAGTCGCAAACGAGCGGCACCACTCAAGGTCTGCTCTCTGTGGCGTTCACGACACCACAGTCAGGTTGGGTCGTGGGCGGCAGCGACTCCTCCGTTATCCTGCACACGGAGGACGGTGGCCAGAGCTGGACTCGGGAGATCAGCCCTACTGAGGCTCCCCTGTTCTCAGTAGTTTTCGCCCCTCTAAGGTAAGGCAGTAGGGCCATGTTAAGACAGAGACACGACACCTCAAGCGAGTAGCGCAGAGTTGGGCGTAGTTTGCCCTACTCTGCGGTTCGTAAATTGGTAATAGTGTATTGAGGATGTTGTGAAAGGATAAAAGCCGCAGAGTAGTTCCAAACAACGGAACAACTCTGCGCTACCTGCTGCGTGTAGGCCATTTACGGCCATGTGGATGGCCTGGCAAGGGAAGCTGGGGAGCACGAAAGGGACGCTGGCGGAGAAGGGCGTAGCGCAGACCTCCGTTTTTGAGGTCTGCGGTTCTTCCTTAGATGCACGCTCCCCAATCCGACGGCATCCCCCTGTGGTTGAGATTTGTGGTTCTTCGGCAAGAAGGGCCGCAGACCTCAACAGCGGAGGTCTGCGCTACTTGCTTGCTGGTAAAAGCGCCGGCGGCGAGCCACCCTCTCCCCGCGGAGAGGGAAATGGTTCTTCGGGCGCGTGAGCGCCCCGCGATATTTCCAACCTTCTCCCAGGGGAGAAGGTGGACTGCGACCGGCGTCCTCATCAGCCGTCGCGGGCCGGATGAGGGGTTACTGCCGCGCCCGCGATGACCAGCCACCTGCCACGCACAACTGCGGGGTTGGCCGTTTACCGTCAATGTGCCTGGCGTGGATTTGAACCAGGATTTTTGTTGCGGCATCGATGCGCTGTGCTACCTGGTCTTGGGCGGCTGTTGCGGCCGGTTGAGGGCGTCGAGGAAACGGGGGAAAGCCTTGGCGTAGGTCGCGAGATTGCCGGACCCACGAAAGTCCCCGATAACTTTGCTCACCACATCGGCCTTGCGGGGGTGATCCCATTCGTCGAAGAGGTAATCGTCAACGCGGATGGGGAACAGCACATTCCGATGTTCGCGGTCTTCCTTCTGCAAGGCGCGCTCGATTTCGCGAATGACGGGCGGGCTTTCGAGCGAATGCTGGGAGCAGATCACCACCAGTTTGTCATAATGCCGGATGGCGGTTTGCCTCTCATAAGCAAGTCACTCCGACTGCCAGGGCGGCGTCTCGTTGATTCTTATCCAGCGTTGCCAGTGGACTCCCCGACCGCATGGCAAGCTCCACATAAAGCGCATCATAGGAAGCCAGGCCATGTTGGCGGCAAAGCGCCTGAGTATCTTGGAACACCCGCTCCAAGGAAGCATGGTCGAGCGTGGGGCGCAGGGCGCGAAGGTCCTCGAGAAATGCCCGCGTTTGGTCGGCGGAGATACGCCCTTTCCTCTCGCCGACGAGCAATGAATTGAGAACCTCGGAGCACCAGAAGGCAGGCACCAGGGCTTGGTCCCCGGCCTTCAGTAAGTCCAGCACCCCCATAGCGGAGGGCGTTTGCTCATCGGGAAAACACCAGGACAGGGTAACGGAGGCATCGAGGACAATCCAACTCACGGACGCGCCTCGTCTCGGAGTTGCTTGAGGGTCATGCCGCCCAGGGAAAGCTGATGCGTCTTGCCGAAGTTCTTGAGCCGCTCAATGGCCGCTTGCCGCTCATCCTGACTCGGCTCCACCGCCGCAGTTTGCCGCTCCTGCCAAACGGTGACCGCTTCCGTGAGCACCTCTTCGGCCGAGCGGTATTGGCCGGAGCGAACGGCATTATTGACGATACGTTCGATCCCGGGGGGGAGATGGACAGTCACCAGCAACCTCCTTGCACCTAGCCCCACGGTAGCGGAGAGGCAGGCGCCTGTCAAGCATAGGTAACGGCACGGGTAACCGCTCTGAACTGACGACTGACAACTGACCACGGACAGTTTCTTGTGAATTCTGGATGATGAACATAAACCGGGCCAAAGCGCGTTTGCCCCCACACTCAGCGTAGGTCCGAGCTAAGCCCGGTCAGCCGGCCCATGCGATCTCCTTCGTCTTGTGCCTAAACATCATGTTGCAGGGGATTTTGTGTTAGTGGACCATCTGGAAGGATTTGGCGAAGATAATACGATGGAGTGGCAGTGACGTATTTGATTGCCTCAGCCTCACGTTGAAGTTCGTTGTCCTGAACGATGACTCCCAGCACCAATCCCGCCTCGCTAACGACCGGCCCGCCGCTACACCCACCCCTGATGTTTGCCGAAATTATCAGAGACTGCTGTTGTTGCCGCAATCTCCTGGGCTTGCTATTGATCTCCCCTGTGGCAACAAACTGCTGGACCTCATGTCCAGCGAAGGGGGGGTAACCGAATACCAGAACCTTGTCGAGGGGACGCGACATATCCTCCCGCCACTCTATTCGAAGGGGGATTACGCAATCCTGTTTGGGGCAACTAAGCAAAGTTAGATCAAGGTCATCCGAGCCGCCACGTCGCTCACACTCGGCATGCTGTATAATCGTTCCATCATCGCTCTCGATCCTGAGAATTTCATTACCGTGCCCGACAACGTGCCACGCGGTCACGAGCCAGCCTGGAAAATCATCCACGAAAAAACCAGTGCCACCCTTCTCGTCGCCATCTGGGGTCCGCACGATGATATGAACGACAGCACTGCGGTATTTTTCGCTAATATATTGCTCCCCCAAAACCAGCTCCGCTATCGAAGCAGATTCGTAAGCCTGTTTACCCTCCAGTACAAGCTGGACCAGTTGCCCTGGAAAGCTGACTTGGATGAGTTGTTTCCCGCTCAATCGCTGTAAAGTGTCGTCAACCTGAGCTGCATTCAGCTCTGGAAAGCGGTCATATATTTCGGCGAGGTTCACCTGCGCGCCGGCTCGGACAGTCCCATATAGGAACTTGGACACCAATGTCAAAAGTTCGGCAGGATCCCTTACTTGTGGTTGTTCGCTCATTGTGGCGGCGCTGTGAGAAAGCTCAAAATAGATTTTCGCAAAACGAAGCTGGCCGCTTCCCTGAGCACGTCGGCATAGGGTAAAGTCTCTCCTGAGATGGAGTGGCGCCCGGTCTTCGCAGCCCAGTCTTTTTCTGGCCAGCCCCCGTGCACAAGGTGGTTTCGTAAATTGAGCAGGTCGTGAATCGTGTCCCCCACAGTAAGAGGCGGGGGCACTTCAAAGAATTGCGGGTCGCCTGAGTCTTCATAAATATTCCGATCAAACCCGACCTGAGTCTCGATTGCTTGGAGCAACAGATCGCTCGTTACGGGCTTGTCGCCTTTGGCGAAGGCGGCCTCGATTCCCATCACCCAAACCACTAGCTGAAGAACTGGATCGTATACCTCTGCATAGCCTTGGTCGAAAAGCTGAATTGACCTGCGCAAGTTGCCAGGGCCGCCATCAATTACCCTCAGGAAAGGCGCGAGGATTCTGCGAACAAGAACGATGTCATCCAGATTTATTAAGTTCAGCGTCTCTGCGCCCGGTACGTTGAGTTCTTTACGGTCAGGATGAAAGAAACTGAACACGTCGACTTCGCCGGACGTCCCCCTTTTGAATTGAACTGCGTAAAACGGACTACGCGTTGGCTTGACGATCCGTAAGCAGACAAAGATCCTATGAAGCAGGTCTTGAGACCCCTGTTCAAGTAGTCCCATGTGCTCACGCGACTCGAACCGGTTTACAAGACAAATCGAAATTGAGGCAAGCTCTTTACGGTCCTGGGATGACACGCCCTCCTTCCAAAGGTCAAAGTTGCCGATGCGCAGGATTCCTTCCATGTTTTCAAGAGTTACAGCGGGAAAGATGTCAAGAGGGGGCCTTACCGAGGGGAGGGGTGTCAGGAAGGGCGCATTCCAGACAGTGTAATAAAGTGGGACAACCGTTGTCTTTTCAAAACGCGCGCCTGCGGATGTATCCATTTGGACTCCAATGACAGCGCATTTATTCTTAGCCTATCACGGCGGCTACTACAAGCGAGCACCCGCGCTCAGCGCCTTCATGACCGGGGCTTTGTGCTCATGGGGAAAGGGCCACGGTCAATCAGAGTGGGATTGACCGTGGCTGCCCGCTTCATCTTCCGGAGTGACAACAACCTTTGTTTCACCTGATTTCAGGTTCCGATGAAGGGAGAGCTTGATCTTGTCTTGTACGTTCCACTCGGCCGTCTGTACCAGGGCTGAGGATGGATCAGCGTATTCCGTTAACCTTGAAAAAGGAACCAGCACTTTCTTGCGTGACAACGATAGGGATATATGGATGACGGCAATGTCAAAGTTTCCCTTCGTCGTTTCGACGTGCAGGCAGTTGGGTTCAAGCGGTTGGTGCAGAGTGTGCTGAATCTTCGTTCCATCGGCCGGGAGGGTATTAGGGAAGAAGGTCCCATTTCTTTTCTGCCACTCGATCAGGATGTTCTCGATATGATATCGTCTTCCATCGGAGTTGCGAACTAAGATTGGCGCACGTGGGCCTTTCTCACGAAGCAATTGCAGCGAAGCCGGGATAAGCTCAGCAGTCTCGTTGAAATCATAGAGCCAAAACCCAACACCGAGGAATGCCCATTCATTGATCTCCACCAAAGCATTATGGACCTTCAGCCACTGAATGAACCTATCGGCGGACGACTCGCTCAACGTTCGAATTTCTATGCCCGACATGGAAGCTTTCTTAACCGCGGGACGAGTAAAACCCGATGAGGATACCGCGATGGTGATTGATGCTCCAATGGCACGTTTTTTCTCGGCAAGCTGCTCGATCCATATCACGTCTTCAATGCTCTTCCGATCTCTACACTCTATTGTAATTAGGACGGGACAAGTCCCAACCTTGTAACGAATGGAGGCGTCGACTTCCCGCAGTTGACCGGTCAGCATATCTGAAATGTGATCAGGTGACTTGATCACAGCCCCAGAGGGGGCCACGGCCTGCTCAATTCGGGCGATGAACTTCTCAAACTGTCGTGATTGAATCGTCATAAACTAGCTCCACTTCTTGGCGGCCCAAGAATATCGCGCTCACGAGGTTAGTAATGCCGGTAGCATAACACGTCGGGAGCGGGGTAGCGCTGAGGCAAGCGCAATTTGCTTTCCTCTGCGGCTCGTAAAATCGGGATCTCGACTTGTTCATTTCCGCGCAATGAGAAACGGCCGCAGAGTAATCCGGCTCGGAGCCGGATAACTCTCCGCTACCCCTCACGCGGAAAGCACGGCTTGGGGGTGTTTCTTGGCGATGGTGAGCAACTTGAGAGCTGCCTGGTCCGGATGTCGCACCCCCTGTTCCCAGCTTTCCACAGTATTGGGGCTGACGTTGAGAAACCGGGCGAAGAGCGCCTGGCTGGCATTGAGCGCCAGGCGAATTCTCCTGATTTCCGCCGGCTTGAGAGGCCGCGGAGGGGGAGGGATTTCTTTTGTCCGGAGGTTAACAGGCTTGCCCTGCTCGTAGGCCCCGGCGTCCGCCAAGGATTGGCGTAAATCGTCAAAAATCTTCACGCGAGTTTTTTTTACCATGTTCAAATCCTCTTCAACTCCGCGACCATTCGCCGGAGGGCGGTGCGTTCTTGAGAGTCCAAATCTTCTTGCTCATCCTTATCGAGTAAAAGCAGCAAGTGGATATGATCACGGCGCTCCAGAAACAGATACCAGTAACGAAACCCTCCGCGCTTTCCCTTACCCCGCCCGGGGTTGCCGGTGCGCGCCTTGCGTATACCGCCCAATCCTTGAACCATGCTTCCCCGCTGCGGATTGGCCAATAAATCATCCTGGATGGCGCTCAGGACATCCCCAGAGGCGTCACCTGCCAGCTCGCGTAAACGCCGTGTGAAGGCCGCCGATTCGATGAATACCACATAGTGGGATATACCACATTGTCAGATGAAGGTCAAGAACGGTGGCGAGTTGCGAGATACGCGGGAGACGGGTCACGGGTTGCGGGGCACGGCGCGCGGGATTCGAGATGGCAGATTCGAGATTCAGGATGGGCGAGGTAAAATCGCCGTTCCGTCTGCTTTCCGTCAATACAGAGTTGACTCCCTTCGGCCAGCGCCTTATTCTGAAGAGAGTTGCGGCAAAGGAGCGAGGGACGCGGTATGACGATTGAGCTTACGCCCGAGCAGGAGCAAGTGATTGGCCGGGCAATTCAAGCGGGTCTGATCAGAACCCCTGACGAGGTCGTGGGTGTGGGAGTGGAGACCATCCAGCGGCTCTTGGGAGAACCGCGCGCCCCCGTGAACGCAACGAGTGTGGAGCAATGGCTCGAGGAATTTCACGCCTGGGTGCACAGCCACTCGACAACAACTCCTCTGCTTTCTGACGAGGCTATCAATCGCGAATCGATCTACGGCACACGCGGCCAGTAAATGGCGATTCTAATCGACACGAACATCTTGTTGCGGCTGCTTCAGTCGCACCACCCCCATGGTGCCCTCGCCGAGCGTGCGGTGGGCACGCTGCGCACACAAAACGAGACCCTGAACGTAACTCCTCAGAACCTGATGGAATTCTGGGCTGTGGCGACTCGACCCACAAGCGAAAACGGCTTGGGAATGACGGTTGAAAATGCGGCGGCAGAACTCGCCGCCTTCCAGCGGTTGTTCACTCTCTTGCCCGAAACCGCAATGGTCTTCCCGGAATGGGAGCGCTTGGTGTCCACCCACCAAGTTTCCGGCAAGAATACCCATGATGCCCATATCGCAGCAGCAAGGAACGTAAATGGGATCACCAGGATTCCAACCCTCAATGTGCAGGACTTCGCTCGCTACCCCAACATTTCTCCCGTCCACCCCGCAACTGTTGCTTGAACCTTTTCCTTTCTAAAGCAGGCGTAGCGCGAACCTCTGCGGTGTGAGGGGCGCGGCATTTCGAACTGGTAAGAGCGGCTGCCTGTGGCGAGTGGCGAGAAAGAAGAAGCAGGTATCAGGTGCCGGGTGCCAGGTGTCAGGGGCGGAACTCGGGATACGGGGCACGGGAAACGGGGGCTAAGTGCCAGGTGCCTGGTGTCGAGTGTCAGGGGAGTTAGGAAAAACTGCCTACTGCCTATCACCTGCTGGTGTCCTGCCTTACCCCGAAATAATCCGGCGGACGTCTTTCAAAAGGACGAACAGGTGCAGGGGGTCGGTGGGCGAAGGAAGGAAATCGAATTTCTGGTAGAAGGCCCGGGCGGCCTCGTCTTTGGCATGCACCGCCAACGCGCGGATGCCGGCAATGTCGGCGGCTTGCAGGGTGCGCTGCATGGCGTCCCGCAAAAGTGCCTTACCGATCCCCTGACCTTGCCAGCGACGGTCTACCGCCAGGCGTGCCAGCAGCACGATGGGGACCGGGTGGCGCGCCAAGCCCTTGGTTAAGCGCTCGGGGGCTTCTTCGCGGGTCACATGGCCCACCGCGAGGGTATGGTATCCCACCACCGTTTCCCCCACCCATCCAACGTACGTCTGCGCGGCGCCTGCCTGCTGATTCTGTCCGGCGTAGCGCAACAGGTATCGATTCAGTTCTTCCCGCCCGCCATCGAAACCTTCGATCCGGTGCTCGGGGCGCAGTTTTTCTACTCGTCGCTCAGCACTCACGGGGGGGACCCGGCGTCAAAGAATCCCGGTTCCTTTAAGAGACGTTCCAGCCGAGGCAGAGGACGGGGGGGCGCATCGAGGGCAGCTAAGAAGGCTTTCCACTGCGCGTCATTCAGGCTGAAGATCCTACGATCCGCCAGCGCCTCATCGGCACGAGCGAGCGCGCTCTGGAGCACAAATTCGCTGACGGAGCAACGGGAAGTCGCCGCCGCGGCCTTGAGCGTCCGTTTGGCTTGGCGCGTAAGTCGCAGATCGAGTTTTTCGCTGCGCGTGGTCCTGGGCGGCATGTTTCCTCCTTCCCGTATTCAGATTATCCCATTGCCAGACAATGTCAAGACAGGGAACGTGGCGTGCACCTGCTCTGGAGCCCTCGCGCGGAAAGCCCGGCTTGGGGGTGTTTCACGGCGATGGTGAGCAACTTGCGGGCGGCCTGGTCCGGTTGTCGCACTCCCTGTTCCCAGCTTTCCACGGTATTGGGACTGACGTCGACACCAAGAAGTCCGGAGTCACAAGAGCAGTGGCTAGTGGTTAGTGGCGAGTGGCGAGATACGCGGGAGACGGAGCACGGGTTAAGGAATTGGAGATGGCAGATTCGAAATTCAAGATTGGCGGGGTAAACCCGCCGCTACGGCAGACGAAGCCACGCAGCAAGTAGCGCAGAGTTGGGCGTAGTTTGCCCTACTCTGCGGTTCGTAAATTGGTAATAGTGTATTGAGGATGTTGTGAAAGGATAAAAGCCGCAGAGTAGTTCCAAACAACGGAACAACTCTGCGCTACCCGCTTTCCAGCCACACCGGGTCGCCGGGACGAACTTCTCCGGGCGTGAGAACCGTCCCGTAGACGCCGGCGCCATTGTCGTGCTGCTGGGCAACACAGCGCAAAACGCTCGGGCTCGGCTCCCCGCTATCCGGATCCAGCGTAATGATCACGCAACGCCTATCGACCTTGAGGATGGCGACGCGCGCGGAGTCCCCCACCCGCAGGATTCGTCCGACCCAGTTGAATTCCTCAAAGGCCACGCCCTCGCGCAGATCGACCAGCAGGTTGGGGCGAAAGCGCCAGGGGTTATCCGCCGTCCCGCTTTCCTCGGCGATGCGGGCGGTGGTCTGCCGGGTGATGATGGAGATGGGAGCGCTGTCGTATGAGCCGCGTCCGTTCCGCAACAAAAAGAGCGTCCGGCCGGAGCGCCCTTCGAGTTCCCGGCGAAGTTCCTCACTGTCCACCGGCCACTTCTCCCCGCCGGGGGTGGTGACCGTCACCACGATTTCCCCTGAATTTTCCTCTTCTACGGCCGGCTTGTAGCGCAACAGTTCGGGGAGCTGGCGAGCCGTCAGCCAGGGAAAGTCCGTCCGCGAAGCCGTTTGGACAAACGCATAGCGCCGGTCCTCCGGTATCCCTTGCAGCGTGAGGGGGGCGGCGGAAAGGGCCTCCCCGCGCATGGATTTCACCGGGTATCGCGCCAGTTGGTGAATTGTACCCACAGGGTGCATGACTGATTTTCGCACGGATGGGTAGGATAGACAGAATGAAAAGCGAGCGTAGCGCGGACCGCCGACTTTGCGGTCTGCGGCTTTTCCTAAAGAAGAACCGCGGACCCCAAGAGCGGGGGTCCGCGCTACCAGCTTCGCTACGTTTCCGCTTCCGCGTCGAAGCCGAACTTCTTCATTTTATAGCGCAGGGCGTCGCGCGAAATATCCAGCAGCTTGGCGGCGTGGGTCTGGTTGCCGACCGTCTGCTTGAGCGCCAAGCCTACCAATTCGCGCTCCACTTCCTCGAGCGAGGTGCCCTGCTTGGGCAGTTCCATCACCGGGATCATTCTTCCCGAAGCCAAGGGCCGCCAGGAGGCGGCGGTGGGGCTGACGATCAAGGGAGCGTCGGTAGACTGGTCTTCCGGCACGCTGACCGGCAGGGGCGTATCGTACCCCTGCTTCTGTCCCGTCAACTGGATGGGCAAGTAGGTGGGGCGGATGTAGTCGGATTCCTCCAGGATCATGGCGCGCTCCACGGCGTTCTTGAGCTCGCGCACGTTTCCCGGCCAGTCGTATTGCAGCAGCAGGTCACGGGTTTCCTGCGTGATGCCTTTCACCGTCTTGCGAAAACGGAAGTTGTAGCGTTCAATAAAGAATTCGACCAGCGGCAGGATATCTTCCTTGCGATGCCGCAGGGGGGGAATAAAGATAGGGATAATACTGAGGCGGTAAAACAAGTCCTGGCGGAAGGTTCCCTCCCGCACGCCCGCCTCCAGATCTCGATTGGAGGCGGCGATGACGCGGATATCCACGCCGATGTCCTTGATACCGCCGATGCGGCGGATGGTCTGGTCCTCCAGCGCGCGCAGGAGTTTGGCCTGAAGGTAGGTGGACAGCTCGCCGATTTCATCCAGGAACAGGGTGCCGCCGTCGGCAATTTCAAACAGTCCCTTCTTCTGCGCCTTGGCGTCGGTAAAGGCGCCGCGCTCGTGCCCGAAAAGCTCCGCTTCCATCAGGGTCTCAGGAATGGCCGAACAGTTGATGGTGACGAAGGGCTTGTCATTGCGGGTGCTGTCGTAGTGAATGGCCTTGGCGACCAGGTCTTTCCCCGTGCCGCTTTCCCCCTGGATGAGCACGGTGGAGGTTTCGCTCACCGCCACCTTGCGCACGAAGTTCATGAGCTCCACCATGCGGGGAGATTTTCCCACCACTTCGTGGTAACCGGAGCGCTTGCGGACCTCGTCGCGCAGGCTATCGCGCTCCGATCGCAATTGCGAGCGGTCAATGGCATTGGCCAGGGTGATTTGCAGCTCGTCGAAATCGAGCGGCTTCTTGATGAAATCAAGCGCCCCCAGCTTGATGGCGGTTTTGATGTCATCAAGCTGCGGGTCGCCGGTAATCATGATGACCGGAATCGAAAGGTTGTTCTGCTTGATTTCGCGCAGGACTTCGATGCCGCTCAAATCCGGCAGGCGCACGTCGAGCAGGATCAGGTCAGGAGACTCGGTGCGAATCTGCGCGAGACCCCCCGTCCCGCTCTCCGCCTCGATGGCCGTGTAGCCCCACTCCTCCAACTGCCGGCGCACCGACCAGCGGATCAGCTTTTCGTCGTCAACAATCAAGACTTTTTCATTGGCCATGTTAAAACCTTGGGGCACGGGATACGGGACACGGGATAAGGGATACGGGATAAGGGATACGGGATAAGGGATACGGGGTTCGGGTCCGATTTGCGTCCTCCAGTCCGTGCGATCGTCCAATCGGACCCCAGGAATTGCAATATCGCCTGGATTCTTAATTCCCAATTCCGAATCTCAAACGTCGTTCGGCGTATTCCGTATCCCGTGTCCCGTACCCCGTCTCCCGTATCCCGTATCCCGTGTCCCTATTCCCGCGCCCCCAGCACTTGCACTTCCTCCACCGCCTCGCGCATGGGCAGGTGGATGATGAAGCGGCTCCCCTTGTTGACTTCGCTTTCTGCCGTGAGGGTCCCACCGTGCTGGCCGATGATGCGCCGGCTAAGTGAAAGCCCCAACCCCGTCCCCCCGCGCTTGGTCGTATAGAAGGGACGGAAGATCTTATCGATCTGCTCCCGGGAAATTCCCGATCCCGTATCGCTGACGGATATCTCGACGTATTTGGGACGGTTGGGCGTGCCCGCGCCACCCAGGAGTTTGGCCTGAAGGGTTATTTTACCCGCTTGGCCAATCGCTTGGATACCGTTCAGCACCAGGTTCAACAAAACCTGGTGCAATTGCTCCGGGTCCATGCGGAAGGGCGGCAGCGTGGGGGGGAATTGGATGGAGAACTCCACATCTTTGCTGCCCGTCTGCTGACGGGCGAGTTGCAGGGTGCGCGCCACCGTCTCCTTTAAATCCGCCATGCCAAACTGCGGGGCCTTGGGACGCGCGTAGGCCAGCAGGTCATTCAACACTTTCTCGATGCGCCGCACCTCCTGCCGGAGGTCCTCCAGGATTTCGCGGTCGGGATGGTCCTGGGGAAAATCCTTGCTGATGATTTCAATGGCGCCGGCGATGCCCGCCAGAGGGTTGCGGATTTCATGCGCCACGCCCGCCGCCAGTTCGCCCATGGTGGCCAGGTGCTCGGCTTGCACCATCTCGGTATCGTGGACGCGCTGGCAGTGGTCACAGAACTCGCGCCAGTGGTTGGTCAGCGAGCGGATTTCCTTCTCCAGGGCCTGGGTGCTGCTGGGGGGCGGTTGGGTCTGAACCAGAGCGGGAAAGGTGGGAGCGATCTTCGCAATGGCCCCGCGCAAATCATTGAGGATCGCCCAGGACCGGCGCTCCTGATAAATGAGCGTGACCGTGGCTGCGGAAAGCGCCGCCAGCAAGGCGATCGCCAGCTCCAGGGTGAAGGTCAGGCCGTGACGAAAGGCTTCCACCACCGTGAGCAAAATTATGCCGGCCAGGGATGACACCAAAACGGCGAGGTTCTGGCGAAAGGATGGTGGAAACCGCAAAAGGCGTTTTAGCAGGGACCGGTCCAATGGTATGATGAATCCTTCTCAGCAACGATCAGGAAGCAATTTTATCACAAGGCAAAAACGGTGACCAGAAAGCCCGAAACATTCTTCGAGGAGATGAAGCGCTATATCGGCTTCGACGAAGAAGACTCTCGCCTGCTGCAAGCGGTCGGCTCCGGCATGGACCCCTACCTGCCGGATATGTCTGAGCGCTTCTACGAGCAGATCACTCAACACCCGGAGGCGGGCAAGGTCTTCACGGGCGGCCAGGAACAGATCGATCGCTTGAAGCATACGCTGCAAATCTGGGGGCGGCGTTTGTTCGAGGGGCCTTTCGACGAAGATTATGCCGCCGAGCGCTACAAAATCGGGGTACGCCATGTGCTCATCGGCTTGCCCCAACGCTATATGATCAGCGCCATGGGGGTGGTGCGTACCCACCTTCAGGAAAGCCTGGGCGAAGTCCTCAGTTCCGATCCCGCGCGCCTGGGTGCCACCCGGCTCGCCTTGGACAAAATTCTGAACCTCGACCTGAACATGATGTGCGAGTCCTATTTTCAGGAGAGTATCCGCCACTTGCGTGAGCTGAACCGGAAAATGGAACGCGCCAACCTTGAACTGGCGGAGCTGAGCCAGGTCAAAACCGAGTTCCTGGCCACCACCTCCCACGAACTCCGCACCCCGCTGAATTCCATTTTGGGCTTTACCCGGCTGATTCTGGACGGGCTCTGCGACAACCCCCAAGAGGAACGCGATTTGCTGCGCGATGTGTATTCCAGCGCCGAGCACCTGCTTTCGATCGTCAACGACCTGCTGGATGTGGCCAAGATCGAGGCGGGCAAACTGCGGCTGTCGTTTGAGACTGTCAATCTGGAATCTGTTTTCCGGGAGGCCATCGCTGTGGTGAACGTCCAGGCGGCGGCCAAACACCTGACCATCGTCGACGAGACGGAATCCCTGCCTCTGCCTCTGGTGATCGCCGATGGAGCCCGCGTTAAGCAGGTCCTGATCAACTTGATGAGCAATTCCGTGAAGTTCACCGACAAGGGCTGGATCACCCTGCGCGGACGCTCGAACCCGGGGCGCGGTTTCGTGGAAATCGAGATCCAGGATACCGGGGTGGGCATTCCGGTGGTCATGCAACGGCATCTCTTCCAGAAGTTTCGCCAGGTTGACAGTTCCTTCACCCGCCCACAGGGTGGCAGCGGCCTGGGACTGGCCATCTGCCGCAGCCTGGTGGAAATGATGGGCGGGCGTATCAAGCTGTGGAGCGCCGGGGTGGGTTGTGGAACCACGGTGACTTTCTCCCTCCCCGTCCACCACCCGGTCGAAGATGCTGTGCACGTGAAAGGCAAGGAAGCCCTGGCCGCGGCCGGAGACGAGAATGGCGTGCGCGTGCTGGTGGTGGATAACGATCCGGAATTCCGCCGCTACCTCAAGACCCTGCTGATCAAGCACGGCTACTACGTTCTGGGCGCGGCCACCGCCGACGACGCGCTCGATGCCTCGCGCCGCTTCCGGCCACAATTACTGATCATTGACTTGGCCTTGCCCCAGCACCCCGGAGCGGAGCTGGCGGACGGCGCCGACGTTATCGTGCAGCTTCAGACGGGGGCATTGATTCGTGAAATCTATTGCTTGATGGTCACCGGGTATGAGCCCACCGAGGTGGAGGAGCGCCTCGCGATGCTGCAAGTCACGCCGGAAATCTGGCAGAAGCCTCTGGATGGTGAGAAATTCCTGGCGCGGCTGAATGAGATTTTGCATCGCACCGCTCAGCCCGCCGTCGCGGAATCGGGAGCAGCAGGCAGCCGGCAGTAGGTCTCATCATGACTCGTATTCTGGTTGTGGAAGACAATCCCCTGGTGGCCAAGTTCTATCGCCTCGCCCTGGAGCGCGCCGGCGGTTACCAGGTAACTTGTAGCGAAGATGTGGAGGCCGTCCTGGCCCAGGTCGCAGCCTCCTCCTTTGACGCGGTCATTCTCGACGTTTCACTGCGCAACTGCAGCTATGAGGGGCGCATGATCGATGGCCTGGAGTTCTCTCGCCTGCTTCGCCAGGTACCCGAGGGCAAGTCGCTACCCATCCTGCTGGCCACCGCCCACGCCATGGAGGGCGACCGCCAGCGCATGCTCGCCGCTTCCGGCGCCACCGCCTATCTGGAAAAGCCTATCTACGACCCCCAAACCCTCATTCGCAAAATCCAAAGCTTGCTCGCGCGCGAGCATCCTGCTTCTTAAAGCGGCGCACAACTTTGCATGGCAATACCGTAATTTCTGGTTTTTTAGCAAACATTTTGCGGAGCTTCCCAATTTGTTACGCGGGGACCCCTCACCCCCACAACGTGCAAAACGTGGGGCCCCCTTCCCGCCGCGGCTGGTGAAAACGCCCGCGGCGGGCCGCCCTCTCCCCCGAGGGGGCGAGGGTTATAAATTCAAATCAATGCTCCCCTCAGTTGTGGCGTTGGCAAAAGGTTTCGGAGGTGCAGACTTTCACTTTTGACTTTTGCCTGTTGCGCTTTGCCTTTTGACTTTCTCTTGCGGCTCCGCCGCGCTGTGCTACCAAGATCAGGAACGTTCAGAGGGTCTGATCCAACACCAGCGTTTCAAAGAATTCCACCCGCTCAAAAACCGGATCATTGGTAATCAAACCGGTCACCTCGGCGTATGCCGCGGTCGCGGCCTGTAGGGCATCCGGGGATCGCAAGCGATGCCGGGCGCGAATCCGCGCCGCAAGGTCCGCGATTTCCAAGTCCGGCGCGATCCAATCCAGGTTGGGATAAGTGGAAAGCAATCCGTAGAACTCATCCACCCGCGGGTCGTCGAGCTCGCGATAAGGATGAACCAGCAATTCCATCATGGTGAGGGTTGAGGTGACGGCTTGCGAACCGGGACGTTCGAGCCAGGAAAAGATGTGATCGGTGAGGCCGAGGTATCGAGAATTCGCTTCTAATTGGTAAATGAAAACATTCGTATCTAGGGCAATTCGGCGGTGATGCCGGAGAAAAGTGCGGAGACGGCCTACTCCCAACTCTGCCGTTCCTTTTGAAGATAATCGCGGGGATAGGCGCGGCGCGCTAAACCTCGAATCGCCGCATGATAGGATTTGGGTTTCTGCAGGACAATGACCCTCTCTCCACAAACCACCACCACCAGCTTATCACCGGGCTTCAACTGCAAGGCCTCGCGAGCCTCACGTGGAATAACAATCTGGTTCTTGATTGAAAGTGTCGCTTCCGTCATCGCTTTACATTATAACACAAAGTAAAGCGGGCGATCGACGTGCATGTGGTGCGGGGGGCGGGAATCGAACCCGCACAGTCCTTGCGGACCGAGGGATTTTAAGTCCCTTGCGTCTACCAGTTCCGCCACCCCCGCTCACCGTACGCTTGTGACATGCTACCACGAGACCGGCGCACCCGCGGAGGCCTTCCATGAGTCCAAACCGAATTTGTCAACAGCCCGAGATGTTTTCATCGCAGCGTCGGAAGGACGGGGCTTCACAGGCTGCTAAGTCTTTGAATCGGGCCGCGACTTGGCGTATTTTCTTGGGGCAAAGCATGGCAAGATGGTGACGCCGGACCTTAAGATAAAATTTCACCCGGCGGCATGCTGGCGCAAAGGAGAGAAAACAGATGCGGGGAATATCCAGACGTGAGCATTTACGCTTATTGGGGAGCACCGCCGCGGCGCTCGCGGGTTCGGCAGCAGGGGTCGGGTCCGCGGCTGCCGGATTTGCATTCGGAACCCGGCCTGATGCCTTGGCCCAACCGGGCGCGGATGAGCAAGCCGACCGCGTTCGCCGTATGAGATGGTGGCATGAAGCAAAGTTCGGCATGTTTATCCACTGGGGTCTTTACAGCGTCATCGGCCAGCACGAGTGGGCCATGGAGGCGGAGGGCATCCCGGTCGCACAATACCAACAACTGGCAAAGCACTTCGCGCCCAAACCCCACGCGGCGCGAGCCTGGGCGAAGCTTGCCAGGCAGACCGGCCAGAAATACATGGTCATGACCACCAAGCACCACGAAGGCTTCTGCCTGTTCGACACCAAACTGACGAATTACTGCGCTCCCCAGCAGGCGTGCGGCCGCGACCTGGTGGCGGAATTTGTGGAGGCGGCGCGCGGGGAAGGGCTGCGGGTGGGGTTTTATTACTCCTTGATGGACTGGCACCACCCCGACGGCGCGCGCGCGGCAACGGATGAGGCGGCGCGCGCCCGTTTTGTCGAATACACCCATGGTTTGGTCCGCGAACTCATGACCCAATACGGAAAAGTCGACGTCCTCTGGTACGACGTGGATTGGCCCCTCAGTCCGCAACAGTGGGAGTCGGAAAAGATGAACCGCATGGTATTCCAGTTACAACCCGAGATCATTGTCAACAACCGCAACGGCCTGGCGGGCGATTTCTCCACGCCGGAACAGGAAATTGTGGCTGCCCGATCCGGCCGGGCCTGGGAAACCTGCATGACCATGAATGACAGTTGGGGATACCACAAGGCCGACGATAGTTGGAAATCTCCCAAGACGATCGTGCGGAACCTCGTCACCTGTGCGCAGGGCGGCGGGAACTACCTCCTGAATATCGGCCCCAAGCCGGACGGCTCAATTCCGGAAGAATCGGTGCGCATCCTCACGGAGGTCGGCCGGTGGATGGAGAAGAACGGTCCGACGATTTACCAATCGGAACCCTGCCGGGAGGGAGCGCACCCTTACGCAGACTATACCCGGAAGGGAAACACTCTCTACATCCACGTTAGCTTCTGGCCCGGAGAGACGCCGGCCTCAAACTGGCTAAAGTTCTTCAATCCTCCCGCCGTGGTCGCCGTGGGCGGGCTGCGTTCCAAGGTGAAATCGGCGCGCCTGTTCGCTTCGGGCAGGCCCGTGGCCTTCGAGCAGGATGATATATCTGTACGGTTCACCGGACTGCCCGCCGAGGCGCCCGACAGCCCCGTCACCGTGATCGCCGTCGAGTGCGAGTCGGAGCCCACCATTGAAGGCATGTACGTCCGCAAGGAAAGGAAGCGCGAGGGCGTTGGGGTGTAAGGGAACCCACCGCCCCGAGAATTCCTTGCAATCATCCCCCGCCCCTATGGCAAGATGCATGGCGAAGAGGGGAGCATTCAAACCCGCATGAAAAGGCCAACTCTGCTCGAAGCGTGTGAGTGGGTCTTCGGCTCGGTGGTCGCCGTGGGATGCCTCACGAGTCTCAAGAATGTCTGGGATTTCATGTGGATTCCTTACCAGATCAACTTTGCCGAAGGGGTCATATTGAGCGGGGTCGAGAGGGTGATGGAAGGGCAGGCCCTCTACCCGTCCTCCCGCGAGTTCCCCCTCACCATCCATCAGTATGGTCCCATCTACTACTATGTGGGCGCGTGGCTGCTCAAATGGTTGGGCATGACCTTTTCCCCCCTGCGCCTCATGACCATGGTTTCGGCGGTGGTCATTGCGGGGCTGGTGGCTCTTCTTTTGCATCATCTGACCGCGTCGTGGAAATTAGGCCTTAGCTTTGGCTTCCTCTTCTTGACTCTGCCCATAGTCCAGGATTGGCTCCCCTTGGCGCGCGTGGACATGCTGGGGATAGCTCTGACCTTGACCGGGCTTTACCTCTATTCCCGATTTCGCGACCAATGGTACGTGAGTATTCCCTTCTTCCTGGCGGCGTTCTTTTGCAAATACACCTTGGTTGCCGCGCCGGGCGCCTGTTTTCTGGACCTGCTTTTCCGAAAACGCCTGAAGCAGGCTGCCGGGTTCGCGGGAAGTCTGGGCCTGCTGTTAGGACTGGCTATCCTGGGGTTGCAGAGCACGACCGGCGGCGCTTACGTTTTTGATTCATTCGCATCGCATGTTGATCCGTTCACTTTCCGGCGGGCGCTTTATTTTTTCCAAGGCGCTGTCGAAGAGTATCCTCTTCTGTTCGTTTTAGGATTTGGGCTCGCCCTCCGGGACCTGCGGAAGGGAGTTGCGACTCTACCCTCGCTGTACCTGGCGCTCGCGACGCTGACCCTGATATCCGCCGGGAAAGAGGGCTCCGACTCCAACCATATGCTCGAGTGGACAGCGATCCTTTGCCTCTGCGGGGGCCTGAGCTACCACGCCCTGCGCCAGCAAGCGGCGGAAACGACGGCCCTCCTGCTGGTCCCGGCGGTGCTGACGCTGACCGTTCTAGTTACCCTCCGGCCGCCCCAGGTTTATGCCGGCCACGCCGGGTGCCCGGACGCCTACGCCTATGTCAAGCAAAACCCTGGCCGCCGCATCCTCACGGAAAACCTCGGGGCAGTGGTTATAGCCGGTAAACCCGTCCAGCTCTCCGACCCCTTTGTTTGGACCTGGCTGGTGAGGCGGGCAGGGTGGTCTGACGCAGAACTTCAAAGCCTGGTCCAAGCCCGCGCCTTCGACATGATCATTCTGAACGGCCCGACTGACTGGCAAAAGGATGTTGGCGAAATAAGCCGGTGGCCCGTCCCCGTTCTGGACGCCATCCAACAGAATTACCGGCCGACCCGGGGATTTGACTGCCAAGACGCCCGGATCGCCTACGAGCCCTTCGGGGCCGCTCCCCATTGAACCGTAGGGGCACGCCATGGCGTGCCCCTACACGATGACCACCGGAAACCCGCATGGCATTTGGGAAGGCTCAGGAGTATCCTTCTTAGTAAGAATTGCCAACGATTGGGAGGCCACCATGGGAATGCTGAACAAAACTCAGGTTGCCCTCGCGCTGCTCCTGGTTTCAAGCCAAACCCTGGCGGAGAGGCCACCACGTCCAGCGTCGGTTTTCGCTTCCAGCCAGACCATAGCTGTCACGCCCACACGTCCATCATCCACAAACGAGAGTGACCAGGCTCCGGCCATGATTCGGGTCGCCACGATTGTTGACCGGATCGAGCACGACCGGCAGGACATTCGCGTTTATGAGGCGAGCCGGCCCCTCGATTTGCCGTGGTATAGCGAAATGGTGATTGCTGTCCCTCGCGACCGTCACTCTCCTTTGGACTCCTTACAGGGAAGCAGCGTCGGTTTGGTTCAAGATGAAAAACCGATGGGTGAGTGGGCGCTCTATTCAAACGTCGTGGGTATGGGAGACTCGGGATTATCCTTGGCCGACAACGTGTTCAGAGTGAGAAAGGTGATCGTCTGCACGTCTCGACACGCCATCGAGCTGCGTATGGGTGGTTGGGTCTATCGCGTGAAACCCGGACAGGTTTTGCTGGTGCTGGGTTAGCGCGGATTTCTCACCAGTAAGGGAAAGGCGGACGGAAGCTGTCCCGCCCAGCCGGAAGCGCCGCCTTTTCGAACGCTCGAGAACAATATTTCGGCCTGCCGAGAAATCGCGGTCAGGGGACGGCGGCGATTCAAGCCGAGTCACTGCACCCCATAACTTGGGCAACCCGGAACAAACATCCTTCCCGATTCGTATCGACCCAAAGCCGATGTCCGTGCCGCGCGCGGCAAGCAGAGCAAGCCGAAGAAGCGCCATGACCGGGAGAGGGATTCAGGAGCTGAGCATGGAACTGCGAATTGAAAACTTATCCAAAACGTACCCCAATGGCGTCAAGGCACTCGATAATGTTTCGCTCGCCATCCCGCACGGCATGTACGGACTGCTCGGGCCAAACGGCGCCGGCAAGACGACGCTGATGCGCACCCTGGCCACGCTTCTGGAGCCTGACACGGGGAGCGTTCAAATCGGTGAGATCGACGTTCTGCATCAGAAAGACGAAGTGCGGCAGCGGCTTGGCTACCTGCCGCAGGAGTTTGGTGTCTATCCCCGAATCTCCGCCCAGGACATGCTCAGCCATCTCGCCCTGCTTAAAGGCATCACCCGCTCGAGCGAAAGGAAACAAGTGGTGGAGGCGATGTTGCGCCGGTGCAATCTCTACGAGGTGCGGAAGAAATCGCTTTCCAGCTTCTCCGGCGGCATGCGGCAGCGCTTCGGCATTGCGCAGGCCCTGATTGGCAACCCCCAACTGCTGATTGTGGATGAGCCTACGGCGGGGCTCGACCCGGGTGAGCGCAACCGCTTCTATAACCTGCTGGCCGAAATCGGCGAGCAAGTAATCGTGATTCTCTCCACCCACATCGTGGAAGACGTCATGGACCTTTGCAGCCGCATGGCCATCATTCACCTGGGAAAGGTGCTGTTCGAAGGCCACCCCGACGATGCCATCTCGACCCTCGAGGGCCGGGTGTGGCGGCGCTCCATTGCCAAATCGGAATTGGCCGGATACCAGCAGCGCTACCAGGTAATCTCCAGCCGGCTCGTGGGCGGGCGGCCCTTCCTGCACGTGCTCAGCGCCCATCCGCCCGACGCAGGCTTTGCCCCCAGCCCACCCGATCTGGAGGATGTATTTTTCACCAAAATCCGCGGTTGGAACTGAGACCCTCTTATGCTGTGGCACATCGCGTGGTTTGAGATTCGCTACTGGCTGCGCTCCTGGATGCTCTGGAGCTTCACCCTGATCATTGCCGCCCTGTTCTTCGGCGCGGCCAGCACGGACCAGATCCAAGTGGGCGGGGCTCTCTCCAATACTTACCGCAACGCCCCATTCGTCATCGAGAATTACTACGCTATGGTCGGCCTGCTGACGCTGCTGATGGCCACGGCGTTTATCAATTCCGCCGCTTTGCGCGATTTCAGCCACAACACCTATGAGATCGTCTTTACGACCCCGCTGCGGCGGCGGGATTTTCTATTTGGCCGGTTTTTCGGCGCCATACTGATCTCCATCATTCCCATGCTGGGTGTTTCCATGGGCATTCTGCTGGCGAAGTACATGCCCTGGGTGGACGCGGAACGCTGGGGTCCGGTTTACTGGGGTGCGCACCTCAAAGGCCTCCTGGTGTTTGCCGTTCCCAACGCCTTTTTCGTGGCCGCGGTCCTGTTCGCAGTCGCCGTCCTGGCGCGCCATGAGATCGTATCGTTCGTGGCCGCCCTGGGCCTGTTGACGGGCTACATTGTTGCTGACACGCTAACGCAGAAGCTCGAGCACGAGCGCCTGGCGGCTTTCCTCGATCCCTTCGCGATCCGCACTTTCAACCTGGTCACGAAATATTGGACCGTGGCTGAAAAAAACACACTGGCCACGGGCTTGAGCGGCTTGCTGCTTTGGAACCGCCTGCTGTGGGTGGCGGTGGGCGCAGGCTTCCTGGTTTTTGCCTACTTCCGCTTCAGCTTTACCGAGAGGCGCACCAAGGCTCGACGCGTTCACGACGAGGCAGCGGAGGACGCGGCGGCGGGAACACCTTTGCCTGCCATCTCCTTCACCTTCCGCGATGCGCCGGCAACGGCCTTTCTGGCCTCGGTCAAAATCCATCTGCTCGGCATCCTGAAGAGCACGGTGTTTATTGTCGTCCTGATTGCGGCGTTGCTTAACTGCGTGCCCTCCATCATCGAGAGCGCGCGCGAGGGCTATGGGGTCAGCACGCTGCCTGTTACCTATTGGATCCTCCAGATCATCGCCGGCACACTCTATTCGTTTATCCTCGCGATCATCACCTACTACGCGGGGGTGCTGGTGTGGAAGGACCGCGACCAGCGCATCGATGAGATTGTGGACGCACTGCCGACGCGCGAATGGATCGCCTACCTTTCCCGGCTCACGGCGCTGGCGGTCACGGTGATGCTGGTGGAGTTGCTGGCGCTTTTAAGCGGCGTGATCGTCCAGGCCAGTTACGGATACCATCGCTACCAGTTCGGCCTCTACTTTAATCAACTTTTCCTGCGCGATGGTTCGTTCTTTCTGTTCTTCGGGGTGTTGGCGTTTTTCATTCACGTCCTTTCACCCAACAAGTACGTGGGTTATTTCCTCTACATCGCTTTCGCCATCGTCAATTTCTTCATCTGGCGGCCCTTGAACATCGCAACGGACCTGGTGCAATTCGGGACGGCCCCCGACGTGACTTATTCGGACCTCTTTCGAGACGCTCCCTATATCACGGCTTGGCGCTGGTACACCCTCTATTGGGTTCTGTTTTGCGGATTGCTGGGCATCGCCACCGTCATGTTCTGGCCACGGGGCCGCGAGACGGGCTGGCGAGAGCGCGGGCACAATGCCAGGCTGCGTTTCCGTGGGAGGTGGCCGGCTCTAACCTTGGCCTGCTTCCTGGCGTTCGCCGCCACGGGAGGATGGATCTACTACAACACCGAGGTCCTGAACTGCCTGATCGGACCCAAGGAAATGCTGCGCCGGCAGGCGGATTACGAAAAGAACTACAAGCGATTTGACAAACTGCCGCAGCCGCGCGTGCGCAGCGTGAAGTACGCCATCGATCTCTTCCCTGAGACACGCAACATGACGATGCGCGGTGAGGCGGTGATCTATAACCCCTACGCGCAGCCGCTCGGTGAGGTCCACTTCTCGCTTGACGGGAACTACGACGTGAGCATGGAGATCCCTGGCGCATCGCTTACCAAAGACGATGCGCGCCTGCACTATCGCATCTATCATTTCACCACGCCGCTCGCGCCCGGGGAGAGCCGCAGCGCCACCTTCACCGTGAAGAGCCACAATCGCGGCTTTGAAAACTCGCCGAGCAACATCAGCCTGGTGCAGAACGGGACCTTCTTCAACGACACCGTGGCGCCGGTGATCGGCTACGACACAGGCCGCGAGCTCACCGATCCCAACGACCGCCGCAAGTATGGTTTGGGAGAACAAGTTTTGATGCCGTCACTCGAACGCAACTGCACGAGCGATTGCCGCGAGAACTACCTGGGTGGCCACGCCGACTGGGTCGATGTGGACACGGTGATCAGCACCTCGCCCGACCAGATTGCCATTGCCCCGGGGTCGCTCGTGCGGGAGTGGCGGGAGAACGGCCGGCGCTATTTCGAGTACAAATTGGATCACCCCTCCCTGGCCTTCATCTCGTTCCTGTCGGCCCGTTATGAGGTCCGGCGCGAGGAATGGAACGGCATCAAGCTGGAGGTCTACTACGACCCCGATCATCCCTGGAACGTGCCGCGCATGGTGAACTCCCTCAAGAAATCGTTGGGCTACTACACACAAAACTTCGGGCCCTATTACCACAAAGAAGCGCGTATCATCGAGTTCCCCCGCGTGGCGAGCTTCGCCCAGGCCTTCGCCGGGACCATGCCCTATTCCGAATCCATCGGGTTCATCGCCAATCTAAACGACCCCGACGACATCGACATGGTGTTTTATGTGGTGGCGCATGAGATGGGGCACCAATGGTGGGCTCACCAGGTGGTGGGTGCCAATATGCAGGGAGCCACGCTGCTCTCGGAATCGCTGGCGCAATATTCGGCGCTCATGGTGATGGAAAAAGAATACGGCCGCGACATCATGCGGAAATTTCTGCGCTACGAGATGGACAACTACCTCCGCTCGCGTGGCCGTGAGCGGTTGAAGGAGCGCCCGCTGCTTACGGTTGAATCCCAACAGGGTTACATCCATTATCGCAAGGCCAGCGTGGTGCTCTACTACCTGAAGGAGATGATCGGCGAGGATAAGATGAACGCCGCGCTGCGCAAACTGATCCGGCAATACGCTTACCAAGCTCCCCCGTATCCGACCTCGTGGGCGCTCGTGGACGCGCTCGGTGAACAGACGCCGCCCCAATACCAATATTTAATCAAAGATTTGTTCGAGGACATCACGCTATTCTCCAACCGCACCCTCGACGCCACAGCGCGCCGGCGGCCGGACGGCAAGTTCGACGTGACCCTCAACATCGAGACCCACAAGTTCAAGGCTGACGCGAAAGGCAACGAAACCGAGGTTCCTGTGAACGACTGGATCGACATCGGCGCCTTCGCCAAACCGGAAAAAGGCCGCAAGTACGGCCGCACTCTTTACCGCGACCGGGTGCACATCGCCGCGACGCGCTCCACTTACACCTTTACCACTGGCGAACTGCCGGACCAGGCCGGGGTCGATCCATTCCTGCTGCTGATTGACCGGATTCCAGACGACAACACGAAGAAGGTCACCTTGCTCGGCGCGGCAACGGCGAAGTAGATGACGCGTGACGGGCTGGATCGATGGCAGGAAGGCCGGAGAGGTTCCGGTCGTGCCAGGTAGCAGCCTGGGCTCGAATTGTCTCAGGGTTTGGCCTCTTGGCGGCGCTGCTTGTAGACGTCTTCCGCCCTTTGAAACTGCTCGAACACGTGTTGCTTTTCCGCCGCGGTGCGCCAAAGGTTCGGGTTCTCTGTCATCGCCCGCAGCTTGGCCATCCACTTCAGAAAATATTCCGCAGACTCCGCGTTGCGGATTTTTTCCTGTCCCAGGTAAACGCGAAGGCAGTTGGTCAAGGCCTGTGAATAGACTTGCGGCGCGGTAGAGGCCTCGTCCTCGCCCTCCGCCCCCAACGCAAACCACCCACTCCCCGATACGGTCACATTCTCGGAGAAAGACAGAGAGAGCCCGTCACCGCTCGGGTGCAGTTCCTTCCAGACCGCGCCGTCGCGATAGATGAGGACCTTACGCAGGCGCGTGACCGACCACACCTTGCCGTCCAAGTGAACTTGCTGAGGGCCGCCGCCGGGCAACGAGACAGCCTCGCCCGGCAGTTTGCCGTTCACTTTGAAATCCAGCAGGGGGCCGCTGGTCATGAAGGTGTGGCCTTGCTTGAGGGCGTCCACCCAGGCCTGCGCGGTGAAGTTCGAGCCCATGTGCGCGTAGGTGCGCAGAATGCCGATGGGCCGGTTATCCTGCATGTTGGAAGTCGAGTCTTCTCCCCCGATGGGCGCGACTCGAAAGTCGTTGTTCCAGGCATGAAACAGCGGAATCAAGGAACCGCGCGATACCATCGACCACTCCAAGGTATCGACCAAGCCCAGGGCGAGGTCCACCGGAAAAGCTTTCGCCTCGCCGAGGCCGGTTTCGAGCGGATCAGTTTCCTCGCCGAAAGCATGCACATAACAGGTGGTCGCCCCCTCGGCGCGTGCCTTCACAAACAAATCCGTGTTGCTCGGATAAAGACTGTCGACCGCCGTCCCCTCGTACCCGGTGAGGAACGGCGAAATGAGATGATCCCTGAGGCCGATGTAAGAAGTGTGCCCCCAGAAGGGAGGCCGGTTCTCCTCGCCAAAGATCAGCATCGAGCGGGCGGCGAGATTCGAAGCCGGATCGATGCTGCCGCCCTTCCGGAAGTATTGCCAATCGAGGACACGGTTATCCTTGTTGGCGACAAGGCTGCTGACGATCTGCAATCCCGCGCCACGCGCCATGAGCAGCAAATATTCCGGTGTGTTGTGAAAGTTGCCGCCATAGTTCATGTGAGTGTGGGTCGTACCGGCAAACCATCCCTCAGCAGGCAGGTAGATCCGGCGGCGGAGCGGAATCGTGACGTCGACAGTTTCGCCGGCCCGGACCGTGACGTCGCGGACGGCGGGAGAATACTCAAAGCCCTTGGTCACTTCGAGGGTCATGGGGCCGGGAGGAACCTCGACCTGGTAGGAACCCGGCGTGTAGAAAAGGCGCTTCAATCCTCCCGGAAGCCGGGCATTGAACACAAAGGCGGTGGAGGGAGCGTACAGCCTGCCGTCGGATGCTCTACCCGAAATGCGCGCGGGGAGAGCGGCTTTGGTTTCCGCATCCCGGATCGTAACCCGGACCGTCCCCATGGGTTGCTTCCAATGTAGTTTGCCGGCGACCAGTTTTCGTTTCGCCCCACCATAGGTTTCCAGCCAATAAAGTCCCGGCAGGCCGCCCTCATTGGAGATGTAAGCGATCGACTCGCCATCCGGAGACCAGCGCGGATGAAAATCATCGTGATCGCCGAAGGTGAGCTTGTAAGGCTGGCCGCCCGTGACGGGGAGCACGTAAAGGTGGTCGTACTGATCCGCGGCGCCCCTGGTCGAGGAATAAATGACCCTTTTGCCGTCGGGCGAGACGTCGGGCCGGGTACGAAAGAGGCTCTGCTCGTCCAGGATCACGCGGCCGCTCGCCATAGCGTCGGACTCGAACGGAACACGCCACAGATTCCCCGAGCCCAGCGCCACGTCGCGGTTCGAAACCAGCAGGAGTCCGCTTCCGTCCTTGAGCCAGGCGGGTTCGATGTGGATATCCCAGTTGCTGAAGTAGAGGCGCGCCCTGCCAAAGTCGTGATCACGCGTGACGGCAATCTCGGGACCGGCCCAGTCTCCGTTCTGGATCGGCCGCGCCACCACGTTGAAGTTCCCCGCCGGTTTGGTGGTCACATAGGCCAACCACTTTCCATCGGGAGAAAACACCGGATCAACATAGACCTGATCATCCTGGGTCAGTGGCCGCGTTTCTCCGGTCTCAACGTTCAGGATTCCTAATTGAATCGATCGCCAGTTGTCGTCGATGGTGTAGACAATCCACTTGCCGTCCGGTGACCAGGCAGGTGAGGAATGCAGCCTGTCCCCGTGCGTCAGCTCATAGGCCTCGTCGGTCGCGACGTTCACCTTCCAGATGGACCCGTACATCGAAAACGCGATCCATTGGCCATCCGGCGACCAGCAAGGCCACCAGGGAGTCGTCGTCGGCGCGTGCGAGAGATAGTAGCTTGAGAGATAATTACTCCGGTATTTCACAGCCGGGTATTCAGATCCTTGGTCTGACCCCGGGACGGCAGCAAGAGAGAATGCCAGCCAGGCGAGCAGAAAACTTTTCATCGTCGAGCTCCAGGTTCAAGTGGGGGTTGTTGCGCTGCCACACGCGGCAGGGCGCAGTATAGCATCCCGCACAACACTTCGCGACGAACTTGGCAAAGGCGATGGAGAGCTCACCGTCAAGGGAATGGCGGGCAAGCCGGTGGATAAGTATAATGACCGCGAAGCTCGCGAAGGTGAAAGGTTCACGGTTCAGTTTGTTGATTCAAATTAACGTCGCCTCTCGCTCTCGGGGGCAACGAAAGGAGAATGATCAATCATGCGAGTTCGCTACCTTATAGGCGCTCTACTTCTGGCAATTCTCCTGGCGCCAGCGGCTTCGGCACAGCTTGCTGAGGCTCCGCCGGCGCCCCTGCCCGATGATCATCTCAAAACCGATATCCTGGTTGTCGTCGCCCATCCCGACGACGAAATACTGATCATCGGATACCTGGCCAGAGCGGTTTGTGATGAACACAAGCGCGTCGCGGTGGTTTATGCCACTCGCGGAGACCATGGAGCAAACAGCGTTGGCTATGAACAGGCAGCTTCCCTGGCTTTGGAACGCGAGATGGAGGCACGCCGCGGGCTTGCCGCTTTGGGTATGCTCAGCGTCTGGTTCTTGGACGCGCCCAATGTCGCCGAACCGACCGAGGATCCGCTGGGATCGCTGGAGAAGTGGTCCCACGGAGAGGCACTGGAAAGAACTGTGCGCTTGATGCGGCTCACGCGGCCGGAGGTTGTCATCACCTGGCTTCCCGATTACGTCGTGGGCGAGAATCATTGTGACCACCAGGCGTCCGGCATCCTGGCCACGGAGGCTTTTGACCTTGCCGGGAATCCCTTGGTTTTCCCCGAACAAGTCACGCCGCCGCTCGATTATCGCGGCTACGGCAACCTCAAAGAAGGCTTGCATCCCTGGCAGCCCCAGAAGCTTTATTACTTTTCTGACACTTCGCACGGGGATTTTCTTGCCGGTGCCGGCCCCACGTACGTGACCACTGATGTCTCACCGTCGCGCGGAGTTCCTTACTACAAGCTGGTGGCGGAGGAGGTCAGCAGCTACCTCACCCAGTCGGAGGGCGTGCCTGCCGAGAGGGCGCTCGCCAAGGGGGACTTGCATGAGTATCACCAGCCCGTCCAGTTGATCATGGGCAAGACGCTGGTGAAGTCCACGACCACGGGCGATGTCTTTGAAGGCGTCGTTCCCGAGGCGATTCCCTTCGCTCCGCCGCGCGGGTACCGGGCGGAATCGCACCAGGGTGTCTCCGTGGAGCTGGGAAGCCCCTGGTCTTTCTACCGCCAGTTTTGGCCGGCCCACAACGTCGAGCATATCGGGAAATTGTATTCACCGGAGCTCGGCTTTAAGGAGGGGCAAGATTCTCCTTACAATATAAGCTTGCTGATCCGAAACGACACCGACGAGCCGCACGAAGTAGCTCTTTCGGCCGTCTTGCCGGCCGGTTGGAAGGAACTCCGCGGCTTGGCCCGCTACCCGATCCGAGCCCATAGCATCTACCCGGTAGAAGCGACGCTGGTGGCGCACCCGACGCCGTCGGCCGAGTGGCATGTCGTTACCTGGAATGCTGATATGGACGGTACTCGAGTGGGGTCCGTCAGCCTGAGGATTTTCACTGCCCCCAGGGGTGGGTTCTTTAACCTCGTCGACATGCCCGGCCCCCAGTAGGGGTTTGTCATCACAGGTGCTGAAGAGGGGATTAAGGGGTGGCGTCAATGATGACAGCGCCAACGCGTTATTACGCAGCGGGTGAAGCCCCGCCCTTCCGAGTAAACGATTACGGCAGGGTCTTGCCTGCCTATCTCAATCTTGAGGGAAAAAACTGTGTCACAACCATCGCCAATTCGCACTTTTCATGTTGACCGTTCTGTGGTCGAAATCTATTCCACCAAAGCCGAAGGGGGGAGGGCCGGCGCGCTCCGGGCTTCCGCGATTCTGCGGGCGGCAATCGCCAAGGATGGGCGGGCCCGGCTGATCATGGCAACGGGGAATTCCCAGGAAGATCTGGTTTCCACGTTGGTTCAAGACCGGGACGTGGACTGGTCGCGCCTCGAGCTTTTTCATATGGATGAGTATGTGGGGCTGCCGGTGACGCACCGCGGATGCCTGCGCAACTGGATCATCACCCACTTTGTGAATGTGGTCCATCCCGGCAGGGTCGAATTTTTGGATGGCAACGCGGCGGACCTCGCGGCGGAGGGCCGCCGCTACGAAAAACTTCTCCAAGAGGCGCCCATCACTTTGTGCACGCTGGGGTTTGGCGAAAACGGCCATATCGCTTTCAACGACCCGCACGTCGCGGACTTCCAAGACCCATTGAATATCAAGGTGGTAGTGTTGGACGAGCCGTGCCGCCGACAACAGGCGGGCGAGGGACACTTCCCGAACTTCGAAAGCGTTCCCCCCACGGCCATCACCGTTACCTGCCCCATGCTGATGAGCGTCCAAAATATGATTTGTAGCGTCCCGGAACTGCGCAAGGCCGCAGCCGTCAAGAACGCACTTGAGGGGCCGGTTTCAACGAAATGTCCCGGCTCCATCGTGCGAACACACCCGCAGGCCCACATTTTACTGGACGTCAACTCGGCATCTCTGTTGAAGAATGTAAGCTGAACGCCTCTGCGGCAGGCCCGTCAGGGCCAACAAATTGTGGCGGAATATATTCGACATGGTGAGGAGATCGAATGAGAGAGCTGAGCGAAAAGTTGCTAGGCGTGGTTGAGGCAGCGGAGCCAAGGCTTCACGAAGTCAGTGAGCAGGAAAGCACTAAGCCTATTTTGGGAGGCGGCTGGTCGCACAAACAACTGCTTGGGCATCTAATCGATTCGGCTTCCAATAACCACCAACGATTCGTCCGGGCAGCTCTCGAAACATCTTTGGACTTTCCTAGTTACGACCAGGAAGGAAACGTTCGCGTGCAAGCGGTCCAAGAGGCCGATTGGCAACTGCTGGTCCAGTTGTGGGCTGCTTACAATCGTTACCTCGCCCATGTCATAGCCCATTTGCCTGCCTCCAAGCTGGAAACGGTTTGCCGCATCGGCCAGGGAGAACCGGTCACCCTGGGCTTTCTAGCGGCAGATTATCTTACGCATCTGGTCCATCACCTCCGCCAAATCGGAGCCGCGGACGCAAACTAAAACAGCACGAAATTTCATGGGACTCGCAATCCGGTTTTTTTACGGCCCGACGCCCGATTCTCATATAATGATGGCTTGCCGGGCAGAAAACTTGCTGTTGCCGCGACTCAGGGGCGCGGCTTTCCGCTGTGAAAAGTAGGAGCGATTTGCCATTACCGCTAAGATCGCCGGGGACGGCGGCGCCGGAATCGTACCCTGCCCCCTCCGAGCGGGGCAGCATGGCGCTGGGCTCACCGCGCAACACCGCCATCGTGATCGTTCCGATCCTGCTCGTCCTGATCACCTTCCTATTCTGGTATCAAACCTGGTTTGGGCGGGAGCTAAGCGACCAGGAAATGCAGCAGTACCTGACGGACACCTCGGTACCGCACAAGACCCAACACGCGCTTGCACAGCTTTCTGACCGCATTGCCCGGGGCGACCCGAGCGCCAAGCAGTGGTATCCTCGACTGCTCGCGCTGGCGGAGAACCAGGAGCCCCAACTACGCCTGGAGGCCGCCTGGGCCATGGGGCAAGACAACCACTCGGGGGGATTTCACCAGGCGTTGCGCAGGCTCATCGATGATCCCGTTCCGTTAGTACGCTGGAATGCCGCGCTGGGGTTGGTGCGCTATGGTGATGCGACGGGGGAACAGCAATTGCGTTCCATGCTGCAACCTTTCACCCTGGTGGCAGCGGATTCCGGAACTTTGAAGTTCCGGATGAAGGAACAGGACGATGTTCGGAACGGCAGTATCATCGCCCGCATCCATCCGCCCGGGAGCGACAAGCTGCGGGATGTTCTCTCTCCGCTGGGTGGAACGATCGTACGGTTGATCGCCAAGGATGGCGCCGTTATCGCCGCAGGAGAACAACTAGCGATCATCGAGCCCGATGCAACACAGGTCATCGAGTCGTTGCGCGCGCTCTATCTGGTGGGACAACCGCAGGACCTCGGGGATGTGGAGCGCTGGGCGCACGGCGCAGCCAATGTACCAGACCGAGTGCGCCAGCAGGCGGAAGCAACTGCCCAGGCCATCAGGGCGAGAGCGGGTGATCGGGTGATCCGGTGAACAGAGGAATAGCCACTCGCCATTTGATTCTTGATCAACCGGTCTCGCGACCACTGGTTTCGATGATTTCAATAATTACTTATGCCGCCGCCTCTAGACTGTAAACTTGACGCTCAGGAGGGACTCGACCTCTTCGGTCGGCACCATCTCGATGGCGTCCCACGGGCAGCCATCCAGAAAACTGCCGTCGGGGCCTTTGCTGGTGCACTTCTTGCAGCCAATGCAGAGCGCCGGATCGACTTCGATGCGGCCAAAGGGCGGATGATCCGGATCGGGGACCCAATACATGCAGTCGGCGACGGGGCAATAGGGAACGCAAGCCGGCGAGCCAGAGCAGCCGGTGCAGTTTTCGGTAATGACCGCAAGTTCCTTGGGCCGCTTCTTGCGCGGCGTCTCGATGCCAATGGATTTCGGCTCGCACTTCTCGACTTCCCCGACGGGAATGTAGTACTCAGACAAGTTGATCCCCCTCGCCCTGGATTTAATCCCATTCTCCCAGATGTCCGCGAGGGCGTCAACAGAAGGAATTGGAACGTTGGCCAAGGGATCATCGGACCATTGAAAATCAGAAAGCAAGTGGCTAGTGGTCAGTGGCTATCGACTAACCGCGAGCCACTATTCACGGTTCTTTCAATGTCCCGATGACCCGATGATCTACTCATCTGATCCCCCGGAGGTGTTATGGTTGCTTGGACGTTGGTTTTTCACATCATGGGGTTAGTCTTCTGGGTAGGAAGTCTGCTGGTGGTTACTCACATCCTGGCGGTGCACACCGATGAGACTTCCCCTGAAATTCGTGCCACCCTGGGCCGCCTGGAGACGAGGCTCTTCAAGGGACTGACGCACCCCGGCGCTGCGCTGATGGTGATCACGGGCACTCTTCTGGTCGCGCAAGACCCGGAATATTTGCGGGAACATTGGCTACACGCGAAGTTGCTCCTGGTCTTGGTCCTGATTGTGCTGGATCTCCGGCTTTACCTCCGCACCGTGGCGTTTCAAGCCGGGAAAATCGAGCTGACACGCGGTGAATGCATGACCATGCATGGAGCTATCGCGCTGGTATTTTCCTGCATCTTGATTCTTGTTCTCCTCAAACCTTTCGGCCTGCCCCAGCGCCGGACACAGTTGATGGCGCCGGGACGACCGGGTGGAAGTGCCGCCTGGCGCACCCCAGCGGCTCGGCCAGCCGGCTGCCCACCCCCTCTCATGCGTGCCTCTTGCAACCCAAAAGGGAAACGGTTATCTAATAAGCAGTCTTAAGCACAGGTGTTACCGGAGGGCACATTGGCGAAAATCACGATTAAAAACAATGGTTCAGTGCGAGTGGAAGGCGATTTCACAATCTGTGATGAGAGCGGCAACGTTTTCGATTTGTCGGGCCGGACGGCGATTAGCCTTTGCCGGTGTGGGCATTCGGAGAATAAACCCTTTTGCGACGGCTCCCATCGGAAAATGAATTTTCAGTCGGAAATCCAAGCGCGGACTCTCCCGCCACCGGCGCCCAAGCCGGCATGAAGGGGGAGCGTGCTAGTGGCGGGTGAGCGATGCCTGTGGATTCCCTCTGCCTGGGCAGTAGATTCCGACGGTCAGAATCAGCCGGTACATTAAATTGACCCATTAGGCAGTGGGTCAATTTGCTGTAGCGGCGGTCTCCGACCGCCGCAATCTACTGAATCAAAAAGCCAGCGGTCGGAGACCGCCGCTACAGCAAATCAAATTGACCCACTACCACCCATTACCGTCCGTTGACTTGAGGGGGGGCGTATGCTACGTTTACCCGATAGTCCTCCAAACTGAGGGGCAGACGGAGCGGATAGATGGCTTTTCACAAAGCCAGGGTGCTGCAAGAGGCTGAGAAGTCTGTAGCCCAAGGCAAGACAGCTCAGGCCATTAGGCTTTACCTGGAAATTATCGAGAATGACCCGTCCGACGTGTACCTGCTCAACACGGTGGGCGACCTCTACATTCGCGAGCGGAATGTTGCGGAGGGGGTGAAGGCGTTCCAGCGGCTGGCGGAGGCTTACGTCCATGATGGTTTCAACGTCAAGGCCATTGCGATATACCGGAAGATTAATAAGTTCGACCCCAATTCCGCAGATACGCTTCTGAAATTGGCGGAGCTTTACCAGCTTCAGGGTTTGAGCCGTGAGGCGCGCGAGCAGTTTCTGCAGGCGGCGGAATTCTTCAAAAAACGGAACCAGTTGGAACGCACACTGGAGGTTCTGCGCAAGCTGGTGCAGCTCGACCCCCAGAACGGAAACTTCCGCAACCGCCTCGCCGCAGAGTGCGAACAAGCGGGCAAACGGGAAGAGGCCGCATTGGCTTATTTGGAGGCTGCAGAAACCTTGGTTCGTCGCAACGACTCGGCGGGTGCCGAAACGGCTTTAGAGAAGGCCGCGCACCTGGACCCAAGGAATTCCAAGATTCAACTGCTGCGGGCACGGATGGCCGTGGCGCACCAGCAGCCGGAGGAAGCCGAGAAGATCCTCAATTCCATTCCCGAACTGCTTACCGACCCGGCGGGCAAGCAGCTCCTCCTGCAATGTTACCTTGCCTCTCGCAACCTTTCCCGGGCTGAGAAACTGGTGATGGAGGTCTTTCAGGCGAATCCTACAGATTTCACTCCGCTCTCCAGATTCACACTTCTTTGCTTGGACAAGGGAGACATCGACGCGGCATTCCACCCCCTATCGCAGGTCACCGATCAGCTCATCCAGCAAAATAACACGGGCCCCTTGATGGAATCCCTCCGCTTGGTGTGGACCAAGGCGCCCCGGCACATTCCCTTGCTGGAGTTGATTTACAAGGTTTGTGAGCGCACGGCGGATGAAGCCACTTTGCCGGAGGTTTTAGAGGGGCTGGGAAAGACTTACCTTCAGGAAGGGAACCTGGAGAAAGCCGAAGCCACCTATCAGAAGCTGTGTGCGCGCGAGCCGGTGAACGAACAATACCGGGGTCTTCTGAAAGAGGTCATGAAGAAGATGGGCAAGGATCAGCCCCCCCTCCACCCGGCGGATATCGCGGAGGCAGAGATGGTGCTGGCGCCCACGACTGGGGCCGCCCCCGAACCCGCGCCCGTCGATAGTGAACAGGAAGCGATGGTGAGAGAAGCCCTTGAGAACAGCGACCTGTTCTCCCGATATAACCTGGTGGAGAAGGCGGTCGGGGAGCTGGAGAAGGTCTTGCGGGTATACCCTAACCAGATTGACCTTCACCAGCGTATTCTGGAAATCTGCCGCAAGGGATTTCCAGAGAGAGCGGCAGCGGCCGCCGCGACGCTGGCAAAAATTTATACCGAGCGGGGTGATGAGGAGGCCGCGGGTAAGTACCACGCCGTCGCCTCCGCCAAAGGCGCTTTGCCGGAAGTTGCCCCTCCCCCTCCCTCCCCGCCGCCACCGCTCGCCGAGAAAGCGCAAGAAAAAGCGGCGCCTCTGCCGGAATCCTCCAAAGCTCAGGACAAGGACCTGACAGCGAAATTCCCAGTTTCGCCGATGGCCTTTGAGAAACCCGCCGAGGTCGCTCCACCTCCACCGGCTGAGGCCGTTTTCGATCTGACTCCGCCGGAGCCGCCGAGCGCACCGCCGGTCCCCGGGTCTGAGCAAACCCTGGAGCTGGATCTGTCCGGCGATTTTGAGGCCATCGCGGGAATGGTCCGAGAAACTACACCGCCCCCGGTGAAAGAGGCGGTGGCACCGGCGGAGCCAGCCGTTCCGCCGGCGCCGGCTGAGATCTTTCAGCCCGCGCCGGAAACCCCGGCTGCCCCCGTTGCGGAGTCTGCGCCTTTTGATATTGAAGATAGCTGGGTCGAGGTCAATTTTTATATCGAGAACGGCTTTGTGGACGAGGCCCGGAAGGCGGTCGCAACGCTGGAAGAGAAGTATCCCGGAAACAAGTCGGTGGCGGAGCTGCGTCAGCACGTGGAGGAACGCACTGCACCCGCGTCCGCCGGGGAAGCGGCCGTGGAAGTCGTACCGGAGGCGCCGGCGGCTCCCTCCGAGCCTGAGCCCGCCGCAGTGGCCGAAGAGCCGGCGACCGAAGAATGGGAGCTTCCCTCCTCATTTGCTGCCTCGACTGCGCCACCCCCGGCGATGGAGCCGCCCAGCCCAGCGCCCGTCGAGAAGCACTTGCAGGAGCCTTTGGACTGGCCCATGAGTCCGCCACCGGCAGAGACCCCAACCCCACCCCACTCGGAACCTGCCGTTGAGGAACCTGCGGCCGTAGAGAGCGGCGGAAGGGAGCTATTGGATGATATCACGGGTGATTTCGCTTCCACTCTGGACGGGTTGACAGGTTCAGACAAGCTGGCCGGGGCGGGGCCCAAGGCCGCCACATCAACCTTCCGGGCCTCCGGTCAGGTCGCCGAGCAGCTCAGCGGTTTGCTGGCAGAGATGGATGAACCGGGCTTCGCCGGGGGGGCGGCTCAGGACGACCCCGAAACGCATTACAATCTGGGCGTAGCTTTCCGGGAAATGGGTCTGCTGGACGAAGCCATTGGAGAATTCCAAAAGGTTGTGAAGGGCGCGGGGAAGGGACACTATCCCGCCAACTACCTCCAGGCGTGCAGCCTGCTGGCGCTCTGCTTCATGGACAAGAAAATGCCCGCCATTGCTATCAAGTGGTACCACCGTTCGCTTGAAACGCCGGGGCTCGATGAAGAGGCGGCGCTCGCCATCCAATATGATATGGGTGTGGCATACGAACAGGCGGGGGACATGCGCAGCGCCCTGGAGAGATTTACCGAGGTCTACAGCCAGAATATTGACTTCCGCGACGTTGCCGAAAAGATCCGCGAGCTTCAGCACAAGGTTTGAAGGACTTTTCACCCAGGGTCACTACGGCGGCGCCCACCGCCCACCTGAGGAGCTCCTCCCGGATCAATCCAACCCATGAGCCGTCTCCTGACCATCGTGTACATCGTATTCTGCTTCGAAATCGGATTGTTCCTTTTCGTCTTTCCGTGGATCTCGCTGTGGAGTAAGAACTATTTCGTGGACCACTTCCCGGTGGTCGCCTATATCGCCCACAACTATTTCCTGCGCGGCGCGGTCTCCGGAGTGGGGCTGGCAGACGTTTGGCTGGCTTTCTATGAGTTGTGGCGCTTCCGGCGTGAATTGGGCCTGGTAAGCTCTCGTCCCTCTCGGTGAACAGGTTTTGTACCGGCGCAACGTGCTTCTCAGCTTGCCGTTGAGGCGGCTTTACGCCATCATTGGGCGAAGTGAACTCGCCGCTACATCATCAAACCGAGACATTGTCCCCCGGCACGTAAGGATTGCTCTTGGACGTGCACCTTTACTACATCACGGACCGCACTCAGCTTAGATCGCAGTCACTGGACGCTTGCATCCGAAGGACCATCGCCGCGGGTGTGGATTGGGTGCAGATTCGCGAAAAGGATCTGCCGGCGCGGGGCCTGCTTGGCCACGCGCAGGCCGCCGTGGAGCAAGCACAGGCGCAACCCCGGCGCGCGCGCGTGATCATCAACGACCGCATGGACGTGGCACTGGCAGCGAAGGCGGACGGCGTACATTTGGGGACCTCTTCCATGCCGGCGGAGACGGCGCGGCGCCTGTCGCCGCGCGGCTTTTTGATCGGCGTTTCGTGCCACTCGCTCGCGGAGGCGGTGGCCGCCGAAGCGGCGGGCGCAAATTACCTTCTTTTTGGCCCCATCTTTGAAACTCCATCCAAGCTTCCATATGGTCCACCGCTGGGCATTGACAAACTGCGCGAAGCGACTTCGCGAGTGGGAATTCCGGTCTTTGCACTGGGTGGAATTAATGCGGTTCGCGTGCGGGTGTGCCTCGAGAACGGCGCGGCGGGAATCGCGGGAATCCGATTATTCCAGGATTGCCAATCGGTGGAGGAACTGGTCCGTAAGTTGCGCGAAAAGCAGGGCGGTTCGCGCACTACCCCTACTGTGTCGCTTTGATTTTGGCGATTGGAGATTTGACTTTCTTTTCCAACCGGACCGCGCGCCGCTACCGGCGGGTCAATTTCTTGCTGGGTGATCGCTGAGCGCTGCTCTTTTCCAATCCAAAATCCAAAATCGCCAAGCCAAAATCGAATCACCCTTCGCCCATCCAGGCGCCGTAAGGTTTGAGCTTCTCCACGTTGTCGCACACGGCCTTGATGGCGGCGGTGATAGGCACGGCAAGGACCAATCCAATCCCGCCCCACAGCCATCCCCAGAACATCATGGAAATGGTCACGGCGAGCGCGTTAAGGTTGACGCGGTGTCCAACCAGTTTGGGCGTAAAGACGTTGACCGCAAGGAAGTGGACCACGGCGACCGTGATGCCAATGGCGATGAAGGGCGCCATGGTGTCGTATTGCAGGAGCGCAATGAGCAAAGGAGGCAGAATTGCCAGCGCCACGCCAATATAGGGAACCAGTCCGAGGAAGGCGGCCAGCGGTCCCATGAGCAGGGCGTATTGGAGGTGGATAATGCCGAAGACCGGCGTGATGAGAGCGGCGGAGATGAGGCCCACCAGAAAATTCCCCACTACGAACTGCCGCATCATGCGCGCAATGGCGTGGATCACGTCTTCGGCCTGCTGCCGCCGTTGAACGGGAAAGAGATTCAGAGACGCCGCCCACATCTGGTGCTTGGAGGTCAGCATGAAAAATACCAGGAAGGGAATGAACATCACGGTGACGGCGAAGCCATAAACCTGACCGAATCCCCGAAAAAGGTACTGCATCCAGGGGGATTCCTGTTGCAGCCGCACGGTAGGCAGGTTCGTGTCGGAAGAGGGCGGCATAATGGTCTGGGTGCTTTGCTGGAGGTTGTGGGCCGTCAATTGAATGTGGGCGGTCAGTTGCTTCAGCTTGGCGATGAGCTTGGGCAGATTTTCCATAAACGCCTGGGCGCGATCGTAGATCGCGTAGATGACCAGGTACGCCACGAGGAGCATCAGCAGCACCATGACCAGCGAAGCCAACCAGCGCGGAAGGCGAAAATTCTCCATCAGCCTGACACCGGGCTCAAGCACCGAGGTGATCAGGATTGAGCAGATCAAAGTGATGAATACGGAGCTCGCATAATAGATGCAACCCAAGAGGACGGCAATGGCGATAATGCGAACACTCACCGAGGCCGTCGCCGCGGGGCTAGTGTCAATTTTGGTTTCTGCCATGAGGTGTGCTCTCAATTATGATTCTAGCGTGCTGGGCCGGGAATTACTAGCGAGGAAACGGAATTGCACTGCAACGTCCCAGGGGCATTACGAACCCCCTATAGTATAATCTCACGGATAGTTTGCCGGGTTGTTAAACGCATCTTCCTGCGGACCCGTGAGCCTCTGAAGAAGATAAGGATTCACGGGACGGCCGCACCCGTATGGTGGCATGAGATTCTCTCGTCGCAATTTCCTCGGCTCTTCTACGATCTTCTTCGGATCAAGTATCTTGGAGTTCCTTGCCACGCCTCTCGGGCGTTGGAAAGGATCGCCCGTGCTCCAGGCTGCGACCGTACCCCACCCCGACGCGCCTTCCCCCGTCACCTTCGTCGATGTGGCCAAGGAGGCGGGCCTTACGGTGGAGAACGTCTGGGGAGGAGTGAAGCAGAAGAAGTACATCGTGGAAGCCAAGGGCAGCGGGCTGGCCTTCTTCGATTATGACCAGGATGGGTGGATCGACATCTACTTGACGAACGGCGACCGCCTGCCTGGCGAGGAACCCTATCCCGGAGGCCAGCCTCCCACCCAGCGTCTCTACAAAAATAATCGCGACGGTACCTTTACCGACGTCACGGACAAATCCGGCCTCGCTCGGACCGGTTGGGGCACCGGGGTGTGCGTGGGCGACTACGACAACGACGGCTGGGACGACCTCTTCTGCTGCTACTGGGGCCACAACGTGCTGTGGCACAACAATGGCGACGGAACCTTCACGGACGTGACGAAGAAGGCGGGCCTGTGGGAAGAGCGCGTGCGTTGGGGCTCCGGCTGCACCTGGCTTGACTACGACCGCGACGGGTCGCTGGACCTGTTTGTGTGCAATTACATCGAGCTGGACCTCAAAAAAGTTCCCGTGCCCGGACAAACGGGCTATTGCCAGTGGAAAGGCATCCCCACGATGTGTGGCCCGCGCGGCTTGCCGGGATGAACATCCTTTACCACAACAACGGCGACGGAACGTTCACGGACGTTTCGGAAAAGGCCGGCGTCCTGAAACCGGGTCCCCGCTATTCGATTACCGCCGTGTCTTACGATTTCGATAACGATGGCTGGCCTGACATTTACGTGGCCGTCGATTCCGAACCCAGCATCCTGTTTCATAACAAACACGACGGCACGTTTGAGGACATCGCCGTCCTGGCCGGCTGCGCTTACAACGAGGATGGCCAGGAGCAGGCCGGTATGGGCATCGGCGTGGGCGACTACGACTGCGACGGCTGGCTCGACATCTACAAAACCAATTTCTCTGACGACACGCCGGACCTTTACCACAACAATGGCGACGGGACGTTTACGGATGTGACATTTGCAGCGGGCTTGGGCGTAAACACTCAATATGTGTGCTGGGGCGCCGGATTCATCGACTACGACAACGACGGCTGGAAGGACATCTTTCAGGTCAATGGCCACGTCTACCCCGAGGTCGAAAACTATCACATGGACGTCCAGTTCAAAATGCCGCGCCTGGTGTATCGGAATCTCGGCAATGGCAAGTTCAAGGATGTTTCGAAGGACATGGGCCCGGGTGTGATGGAACGCTTCTCGAGCCGCGGTTGCGCCTTCGGCGACTACGACAACGACGGCGACATCGACGTGCTGGTTTTAAACATGAACGATATCCCGTCGCTCCTGCGGAACGATGGCGGCAACAAGCAGAATTGGATCAGCCTCAAATTGCTCGGAACCCAATGCAACCGCACAGCTATCGGGGCGCGCGTGCGTGTGGTGACTGGAAAACATGCGCAAATCGATGAGGTGCACTCGGGAACCAGCGTGATATCACAGAGCGATTTGCGGCTGCACTTTGGTCTGGGGCAAGCCCCCCACGTGGATTTAATCGAAGTGAAGTGGCCCACCACGCAGAAAGTCGAGCGCTTCACCAACGTCGAAGCCAACCAATTCCTCACCCTGAAAGAAGGCGCGGGAATCACTAAGGCCGAAAAGCCCCCGGCGGCGGTCAAGCCCGCGCGGTGAATTCGCGTCTCCCCCGCGCCGAACCCCGGTCGACAAGAGAAATGAGCAAGGGTGACAAACTGTATATGCCACCGCTCGCAGTATTCCGTTGTCGAGAATTCTGGCAGGGATTAAACTACCTCCTAGCGTGCCCAAGTTCCCATGACATCGGGCGTCCGCCGACGGACGAGCAGACCAAGCAGCTTTTGCCCTTTGATGGCATCGACCTAATCGGACGCAGACGGAAGAGGCACGCGGAAAGGGGAATACCGAGTGTTGCCTTCATAGCAAGAATCTGGGACGTGGCGAGCCGTATGTTGATTCAGCCGTATCGACGGGTATTTATCCTTTTTCTTTCCGGAACAACGCTCTTTCTGGCGAGCTGGTGCCAGGCGCGCACCCGACCTTCCACCCAAGACCTTCACGGCGAAGTCCTCAGCGACAAGAACCTTCCCCTCCTGGAAGCCGTCTGCACGCTCACCGGTCCCCTGCTTCCGGAGGGGGGCCTCACGGCCACCATGGATCACAAAGGGCAGTTCGGGTTCCTGGACCTCGAACCCGGCGAGTACACCTTGCTTTGTGCGGCATCGGGTTACGAACCCTTGCAGCGCACGGTGAAAGTGACGGATACACCTCCGCCCCTCTTCCAAATCGTGTTGCCACCGGAAGTGGTGATTCACCAGAAGATAGAAGTTCGCGAACAAGCTCCCGCCCTATCTACGCAACAGGCCGCAACCCCCACCACCCTGGGCGCGCCCGAACTCAGAAACCTGCCTCTGGTTGAGCAGAAGTTCAAGGCCGCCCTGCCTTATATCCCGGGCATCGTGCGCACGCCGGACGGGAAAATCAATATCAAAGGTGTGCCGGAAAACCAAGGCCTGCTGCTCGTGAACTCCGCCGAAACTTCCGACCCCGTTACGGGGAGCTTCTCGATCGACCTTCCGGTGGCGGCCCTTGACTCCTTGGAGGTCTCCAAGAACGCCTACAATGCCCAATACGGTGGGTTCTCCGGTGGGCTTACCACGATTCACGTCCGGCCGCCTGCCGATCAGTGGCATTTCGAGTTGCAAAACATTCCCCCCAATCCTCGCATCAAGAACGGAACGCTGGTGGGAATCGCCGACTTCAACCCCATCCTCTACGTCACCGGGCCCTTAATCGCCAATCGTCTGAGCTTCTCGGAGACGCTGGGCTATGACATCGATAAGGACCCGGTGCGCGGGTTGGCGTGGCCCCACAACGAGATCAGGATTCACGACTTTACTTCCTTCACCGATTTCCAATACGTTTTTTCCCCGCGGCACTTGGCCACCGCCTTCGTCGATGTCTTTCCCTTGCGCCGCCAGTTCGCCAACATCAACTCCTTGGTCCCGCAAACCGCCTCTTCGGATTATGGCCAGAAGGATTTCAGCGTGAGTTTCATGGACCAGAGCATAACCACGGCCGGAGGTATTTTCACGACGCTCATTCACGCCATGCAGTTTGACAGCAACGCCCACGGGCAAGGTGCGCTCGACATGCTGGTCACCCCGAATGGCTGGGGCGGGAACTTCTTCAACACTTACCGGCGGCACAGCAATCAGGAACAGGGCCAGGAAACCTACCAGTTCCCGTCCAAGCAATGGCTGGGGAAACACGAGTTGACGCTGGGGGGGAGCATGCTGCACCGTTCCTACACCGGGAGCAGCGATTCGCGGCCCGTGCTCGTCTTCCGCGCCGACGGAACGCTGGCCGAGAGCATCGATTTCCTGGGACCGGGGGCGCTTTCCGCCGAGGACTTTGAAGGAGCTTTCTTTGTGGCGGACCATTGGGTGCCCAGCGAGCCGATTGCTCTCGATTTAGGCGTGCGCTATTCCGGCCAGACGCTTGGCAGCCATGCCAACGTGGCGCCCCGGATGGGCATAGCCTACGCGCCTGGTCGGCTGGGGAAAACCGTATTGCGAGGAGGTGTGGGCCTGTTCTACGACCACAGTCTGCTGCTGGCGGGCGATTTCCCCGCCTACCCCACGCGCTCCGTGAGCCTCTATGACGAATCGGGGACCCTCCAAGGACCGCCCATCGTTTACCAGAACCTTTACGGACACATGATGGGCCAGGGTGAGCTGTTCGCCTCGCCCAACTGGCTGGGCAGTGTGCCGCACAACTGGAGCTGGAATCTGGAAGCGGACCGCGAGCTGCGTCCGCGCGTGGTGCTGCGCCTGAGCTACATTTCCAGCCGCACTTACAGCCAGTTCATCGTCAATCCCATGACCGAGCGCCCCACCGGCCCCGCCCTGCTGCTTACCGATCAGGGCGGCTCGCGTTATCAGGAGTTCGAATCCACCGTGCATTATCGCCGCAGCGATTCCTCCGAATGGAATATCTCCTACGTCTATAGCCTGGCGCGCGGCGACCTCAACACATTGGCGGAAGTCTATGTGCCCTTCGAGGAACCCGTCATCCGGCCGGACGTTTATGCCAATCTGCCCTCCGACACGCCGCAGCGGGTGGTGGGCTGGGGACGGCTCAAAACCCACGTGTGGGGAATCTTCGCCAGCCCCGTCATCGATTTCCATTCCGGACTTCCCTACTCGCCCATCGATGTGCTTCAGAATTATGTCGGGGAGCCCAATAGCGCGCGCTTTCCACACTTTTTCTCCCTCGACCTGAAGCTGGGCAAGGATTTCCACCTCCCCCTGCCCTGGATCAAGAAGCACGTGATGCGCGGTCAGTTCACCACTTTCAATCTGACCAACCACACCAACCCGCGCGACGTCTACAATAACACCGCATCTCCGTTCTTCGACCATTTCGTGGGAAATCAACACCGCTTCTTTGATACCGGTCTGGATATTATCTATTGAGCAGACCTTTCCCGACGTGGTGGGGAGTGCTTCGTGCATATCGAGGCGATGCAGACGCAGCAAGCGGCTTTTTTTCGGCAGAAATAACACTATAAGTACCTCTGCTTCCTGCGGGTTTATCCCGGCGCACAACTACCTGTGTTATCATGAACATCGCGAGAGACAGATTTTAACTGGTTTGTTTTCATCAATATCGTGGTGGGGCATAAAAGCGACATTTTTTCTACATGCGTTTTCAATAACATCGCGAGACTATCCTGCATTTTTCCCCCCCGCTTTTTTCGCAGCGGCTCCCGCATGTCAAGCTAACTCTTTCTATTTGAATGAGATAAGATTTTGACAAAATATCAATTTTCACTCTAACCCCTTTATTTCCTATGATATCGTGGAAACCTGCATTTTTCCCCCACGGGTGCTGCTGTTCAAGCTAACTCTTTTTGTTTGAGCGATATAAATTTCTGAATGATCTTCCCTTTCCAGCGCTAACCCATTATGTTTCTACAACATCGCGAGAGCCACAGCCTTTTGGAGCGCCGAACTTTAGTTCATCGTATGCCGACCCCTTCGCTTTACTTAGGGCAGGCTCTAAAGGCCGACGCGACGGGACTGGGGATTAGGTTTTAGGCTTGGGAGACTTTCCCCAGTACCTAGCCCCCAACCCTCAATCCTAAGTTAACATTTATCGTGGGGGTAATTGCAATAGAAATAAACCAATATTGGGCTACCGGCAGGCCGGAAATGTAAAATCTTGCGGCAGGGCAGGCAATTTATCCGAGATATCCGTGGCACGGGTAGCAAGTGTGCCGCGGGGCTGCGGAAGTCTTCGTACACCACCGCGCCAGTTCCCGACCCTACCAGGCTTTGCCCATTTCTATCCTTCAAGTAGCAAGTACGTCTTGCCGATTAATCTTATGTAGTTCCCTCATCGCAGGACGGACAAAATGACTTCCAGGGATCGCGGGAGTTTTGAAAGGCAGAAGGCAGGGCGATTCCGCGCGTGTCGAGGGATTTTTGCTGCCAACCATAGGCGTGGATTCTGGTTGCTATTGGTCCTGCTGACCACTCTGCCCCGGGGGTTCCTCTGGGGAACGCAAGAAACTCAAATTAGTGCCGCTCGTGGCGAGTTGCCGACTGTGGGAGGTTTGCCCACACTCACGCGCATCGAGCAAATTCGTGGCCTGAAGCTGGAGGAGGCTAAGCGGGGTTACCGGGTTCGAATCCGCGCTGTTGTGACTTACTGCCGCGCTGCTGACGGGGATCTGTTCATCCAGGACTCGACGGCCGGTGTCTGGGTTGATCCCAAAGAGTTCAATTTGAATCTGCGCTCCGGGCAACTGATTGAAGTGGAAGGCACAGCCGGAGTCGGCGATTTCTCTCCGGAAATTGATAAGGCACGGGTCCGGATTCTTGGCGAGGCGCCTTTACCGGTCCCCCGCCGAGTCTCCGGCGACGAACTCGCCTCCGGCCGCCAAGACAGCCAGTGGGTGGAAGTGCAGGCGGTCGTGCGCTCGGCGACCGAGCGCGGAACTGATCTAACCTTGAATGCTTCCTCTGGCGCCTATCATTTTAAGGTTTTCGTTCCCGACTATGGAACTCCTCCCACCGACCTTGTTGACTCCGTTGTCCGCGTTCGCGGGGTGTTTGCAGGGACTTACACCCTCAGCGGTTTGTTCACCGGCTTTCAGATACTGGTTCCGAGCCGGAGTGGGATTCAGATCGTTCGGCGACCCTCCGATGGGCTCTTTTCCTTGCCGGTGCGCCCGATCCATTTTTTCTTACGGCTCACTCCGGAAGGCGCCTTCACCCACCGCGTGCACGTTCAAGGTGTCGTGACCTACCAAGGCGCCGGGCTCCTCTATATCCGCGACCAGGACGAGGCGCTATTAATCCATTTGAGTATGCCCACCGCTCAGGCATCACAAGATGCTGCATCGCGGCTCAGTGGAAGCTTGACCTCTGTGAAGGTCGGCGATCTGGTCGATGTCGTCGGCTTCCCTGAATTGGGCGACTATGCGCCGGTCATGCGCGATGCGGTGTTCCGAAAGATTGGTGTCAGCTCCCCACCCCAGCCCGTAAGGATGAGCGTCGAAAAGGCGCTCCATGGCGATCATGACGCCGATTTGGTGAGGCTTTCGGGGGAATTGCTGAACCGCACAGACCGCGATGGCCAGGAACTCCTGGAACTACAGGCAGGAAATACCATCTTCCGGGCGGAAATGGAAAAGGAAAACGGCACCCGCCCTTTGGACCCTCTCCGTCCGGGAAGTCTGCTGGAACTGACGGGCATCCGGCGGATCGAAGTGGATGACAACCGGGCACCGCGAGCTTTCAGCCTTCTTCTCCGCTCGCCTGCGGACATTGTGGTCCTCAAGCGCCCGCCATGGTGGACTCTGCGCAAAGGGCTCGCGGCCTTGGCCATGCTGATGTCAGCAGTGTTGGCGGTGCTGGGGTGGGTGGCGGTTCTGCGGCGCCGCGTGCGCAGCCAAACCGAGCTCATCCGCGAGCGACTGGAAAGCGAAGCCGCCCTGGAAAAACGCTATCAACGCCTTTTCGAGCGTAACCTTTCCGGCATTTGGCGGGCCTCCCTGGATGGGCGTCTACTGGACTGCAACGATGCCCTGGCCACCATGTTGGGCTATAGCTCCCGGGAGGAATTGCTCGGCCGGCAGATAGTAGGAACCCTCATTGCACAGGCTGACGACGAGGCCTTCCTCGCGGAGTTGAAGGCCGAGAAGAAACTCAGCAACCGTGAGAGGGGCCTGCAACGAAAGGACGGCAGCGAACTCTGGGTCATCGAGAACGCCACTCTTGTCGACGACGCCGAAGGCTGTGCTCCCGTCATCGAGATTACCTGTATTGATATCACCGACCGCAAGCAGGCCGAGGAGCAAACCCGACTCCAGACCGCCGCGCTCGAATCCGCCGCCAACGGCATTATCATCACCAACCAGGAAGGTCACATCATTTGGGCGAACCCTGCTTTCACGCTGCTAAGCGGTTACTCCAAGGCGGAGATTCTCGGCCAAAACCCGCGGATCTGGAAGTCCGAAGTACAGGACGCAGGCTTTTACCAGCAGCTTTGGAAAACCATCCTCTCCGGCGAGGTCTGGTCAGGAGAAATCGTCAACCGGCGTAAGGATGGCACACTCTATACCGAAGAGATGACGGTTACTCCGGTGCGCGACCCGCACGGGGCCATCCGTCATTTCATTGCCATCAAGCAGGACATCACCGCCCGCAAGCGGGCGGAGAAAGCCCTGGAAGAGCGCACCGCCTACCTTAATACTCTGATTGAAATCAGCCCCATGGGCATCGTCGTTGTCGACCCCGAGGGCCTGATCGAGATGACGAATCGCGCGTTTGAGCGGCTCTTCCTGTATTCGCGGGAAGAGATGCTGGGTGTCAATCTGGACGACCTCGTTGCCCCGCCGGAGTTGCTTACCGAAGCGAAAGGTCTAACCGGCCAGTGCCGGAGCGGGGCCCCAGTGCACACCACGACCCGTCGGCTTCGCCAAGACGGTACGCTGGTGGAGGTGGAGATCTCCGCTGTCCCCCTGGTGTTGAACGGCCAACCGCGCGGGCTCATGGCACTCTATCAGGACATCTCGCAGCGCCAGCGCGCCGAAGAGGCGTTGCGCGAATCCGAAAAGCGTTACCGGCGGCTGTTCGAGCATAACCTCGCCGGCGTGTTGCGGACCACTCTGGATGGGCGCATTTTGGACTGCAACCAGGCGATGGCCAAGATGGTCGGCTTCGACTCGCCCCGGGAAGTTCTGGCTCGCCGCGTGCCGGACTTTTACTACTCGAGCGAAGATCGAGACCTCTTCCTGGAAAGGATCAAAGCTGAAGGGCATCTCACCAACTTTGAGATGCGGCTGCGGCACAAAGACGGTAGTCCCGTCTGGCTGATCGTCAACCTGACTCTCGACTCCCAATCGGCAGGCGGTTCCCAGGTCATCGAGGGCACTCTCGTCGACATCACCGCCCGCAAGCGAGCCGAGGAGGAGGTTCGAGAGAGCAGCGAACTGGTAAGACTCCTGTTGGATTCAATCCCCGAGGCAGTCTACGGTATCGACATGCAGGGTAACTGCACATTCTGCAATCCCTCTTGCCTTCGACTATTAGGTTATCCGGAGGCTGCGGACTTGCATGGCAAGAACATGCACGACCTGATACACCACACACGACAGGATGGAACACCTCACCCCGTGGAGGAGTGCCACATCTACGAAGCTTTTCGGCGCGGACATGGCACCCACATCGATGATGAAGTCCTGTGGCGCCGCGACGGCAGCAACTTTCCTGCCGAATACTGGTCTCGTCCCATCCACCGATACGGAAATGTAATCGGCACGGTGGTGACGTTCGTGGACATTACCGACCGCAGGCAGGCGGAAGCAGACTTGCTCAGGTACGCCCGCGACCTGGAGACGGCAAAAGCGGCCCAGGAGAAGCACGCCGGGGAATTGGCGCACTTGGTGGAAGAACTTGCCCACGAGCGCGACCTCCTGCGCATCCTCATGGATAATATCCCCGACGCCATTTACTTCAAGGATTCGCAGAGCCGTTTTACGCGGGTCAATTCCGCCCAAGCCCGGACCTTAGGGATTGAAGACTCAGCGGAGGCTTTGGGAAAGACCGACTTCGATTTCTTCCCA
>Ga0326727_10002100_pt1 | contig 70165 bp, 62 predicted proteins | sample MB2enrmetagenome_FD_207643 | JGI IMG/M metagenome (GOLD analysis project Ga0326727, IMG submission 207643) | Lab enriched peat soil microbial communities from McLean, Ithaca, NY, United States - MB29MY | ecosystem: Environmental > Terrestrial > Soil > Wetlands > Peat | place: USA: New York...
TGGTTCTCAAAGTCGAGTCCGGGGGTCGGCGGGGATTCTCGCGCGGTCGATGGTCAAGCCGCAGCAGTGTCGTTGTTCCTCGGGGCGCATGCCGGCATATTCGCTGAAGCTCGACCATCGCCAGGTGCATCAACTTTGTACGCCGAGCAAGCAGGCGCACGGTGATGAAGAAATATCGGGGAAAAGGACCCCGCAACTTTGACACGGCGCTACACTACAATAGTTGTAACATCATAGTGAGCGAAAGGACTTGGACCGCAAAGGCGGCGGTCCGCGCTATGAACTGATAAGCGATCAGCTTCACCGGGGAAATCTCTGGATGGTTTCTTCGAATTGCACGTCCAGCGACCTCATGTATGCCAGAGATTCGGCGACGCGGTATCGCTTTGGTTCTCTCTGACGTATCTGAATCCACGTGCGGTTCTTTCCGGTCTTCTTCGCGGTTTTGAAGTTGCCATAAATCAGCAACCCATGAAACTCACCTATTAACGTGCCTTCGACCTTCGGGTGTAACCCTTCCGCTGCACTGGCTCCCATTGTCTTCTTCCCCTTTCGCTGTGAAATTAATTCCCTCCAATCGCACACATGATGTTTAGCAGGAGTGCAACAACGCGCGTTCCGCCGCTCCGCCCTATTTACACACCAGATGATCCATTTTGTCGTTCTCCTTCACTCTATCTCTCTGTTCTGGTTGACGACAATTCATAGCGAGTGAAACCGTTTTCCCCATGTTACGCCGGTGTCGAGGCTTTGGCTTTTTCTGCAAAGAGAATAGCTTCGTTTGGATTCTTAAGCGCTGACAGGATATTTTCAGCAACCTTGTCGATCAATTTCGTGCCCCAGAACGGATCACGCATGTCGTAGTAGATAACCCTAACGTGCCGCACATCAAAGGGCACATCATCCTTGTTAGACGATACGAGTACAACGGGCTTGCGAAGCGCATGTGCGAGGCCAAGCTCGTAAAGAACATTTGGATTCCGTCCGGTAAGTTCAGCAACAAGCACCCTCGCATTATGAATGCCGTCCCAGATTTGATCGATGATCTTGCCGGTCCCGTAGATTTCGGCGTCTGCCCTAATAGCCTTGAGCTTAGCCTTTTCAATGGCGGGCTGGTAAATGGCCGCATAGTAGCCGCCTAAGGGTTCGGCGAAAGGCATCATTACGAAGCAGGTGTCGGTGGGCTGAACGGTTACTCCTTTTGACAACTTCTTTATTTGCTCTTCCCCAACCCCGCTTCCGGTCTCAGTAGGCAGGGTAGCATCCAGGACCCGAAATTTTCCGTCTCCCAGGTCTTCTAACAGTTCCGCATCCCGCAAAGATTGTAGGAATATGTCAATAAACGCGTCTACCTTCTCTCTAGGCACCTTAAATGAATCGACGGCGGTGTTGACAAGGAACTCTCTGTCAGGAAGGTTTTCTCCCCGATATCGTTTGTAGAGATCACCTACAACTGGGGCCTGTAGCAGTGCTTGTCGCAGACCGTCAATGCGGTCATTGGCCGCTTGTGGGCGAACGATTTTTCGGGCTAACTCCGTTGGCTTGACCTTTCCAGCTGATGGGCGTTCCAGCAGTCCATATTTGATTCCAGAACTGATTTCTACTCCCACAGGTCCAGCCCAGCCAACCTTGGCATACGCTGCTGCTTCCCGATCCGTGCATTCATTGCCGGCATTTTGATCCAATACGCCTAGAGGGATGCGAAGGCACTTCGCCAGTGAATCTTTTGGAAATGCCACCCTTCCCGCAGCGCCCCGACTACCGCCGCTTGGCGAACGGACCCGCTTCTTCCGGCTACGGCGTTTACGAGTTTTGGGTGTTTTCGGCCCTGGCGGAGTTTCAGGCGCGTTGATTTCGTCGTCAGGCATGGCGTTCCTCCTTCTCCATAGTCGGTCGACGACCACTTTGGCGTCAATGCTTCGTTAGCGCGGATTCTATCGAGTTATTGCTGCCGTGTCTACGCAGGTCGTCAAAATCATTTTGTGTGCGGATCTTGCCCGAACTGGGTGGAAAACGGTCAGGTACCCTTTCCCTCAGTCGACTTAATTCGAAGCGGGATGGCCTCGGTCACCATCTTGGGCGACCCAGTCTTATTAAGGCCGCGCACCAGTTGCTTAGCGATTTTGAGAAAGGGATTCAGTTACCCTTTCTCTCTTTCGGCGGGATGGCATTTTCCCGTTTTTATGCCGACCTTATGAGTCCAGAGCGATTCTTAATGCGTGCGACAGGCGCGAGCGGTGGAAACGGTGCCAGGACCCGCTATTCTCCCCAATGATGAATGTTAAGAACCGGCGGAGCAGTGCCGTCACGGTTGGTGCGGTTTCCCCAGCCAGCGCCATAATCCATCAAAAACTTTGGCAAAAGCAGGTAGCGCCGAGGTGGGCGTAGTTTGCCCTCCTCGGCGGCTCGTCATCTGGCCGTCGCCCGGAACGATGGAAGTCGAATGGGGTGCAGTAGCCAGCGGGGTAGGGGTATTTGGCTCCGAACCGAATTCCTCCACGGCGTTTTCCCATTGCTTGGCAATGAACAGGTCGGGATTCCGAATTTACGAACTGCGGAGGAACACAGAATGCGCGTACGTCTAGGCTACCCACCATCCGCTCGTGGCCACTTCAGCAGCACTCCATTTTGACGGTATACGGGCAAGCTGCGGTTGTGCGTGGCAGGCAACTGGTCATGGAGGGCGCGGAAGTGACCCCTCATCCGGCCCGCGACGGCTGATGAGTACGCCGGTCGCGGTCCACCTTCTCCCCTTGGAGAAGGTTGGAAATATCGCGGGGCGCTCACGCGCCCGAAGAACGATTTCCTTCTCCCGGGGGAGACGGTGGCTCGCCGCCGGCGCTTTTACCAGCCGGGGCGAGAAGGGGGCCCCACGTTCTGCTTGTTGCGGGGGTCACTTCCTGGCTTTCTCCGCCAGCGTCCCATTCGTGCTCCCCAACTTCCCTTGCCAAGGCCACCCACATGGTTGTAAACGCCCACACCGTCTTTCGGAAAAGGTGTCAGGTACCTTTTCCCGGGTATACATAAGTTCTTGGGGAGACTTCGCGAGAGGCGGAACCGGGGGAGCAGTGCCGTAACCGTTCGTGCGGTTTCCCCAGCCAGCGCCATAATCCATCAAAAACTTTGGCAAAAGCTGGAAGAGCACCGAGGGAGGGGAGAGCGATTCAAGATTCAAGAGAAGAGCTGGTGCGAATGAACTCCCAGCGCCGGGGCCAGGAGCTGCCGACCGCTTGGGGGCTTTTGCCTTCACCCTGTGGCGCGGCGGCGTGCCGAAGCCCGCTGGCGGTCGCGGACGACGTGGCCGAGAGCCCTCAGGGCCGTGTTGACCGACTTCCGGTCGGGAAATATCGCGGCTACGTCAGGGTCAAGTACCACCATGATCGTGTCTTTTGTAAACCGGTCGGCATATTTCCCGCGTACCCCGCGGGAAAAGTCATATTCCGGCAACATCTCTTCGGAATTCCGATTAGAGCGCCCCTTCCTCATAGTTGCTCCGTTCCCGTGGTGTGGCGGTTCTTGCGCTGAGGATTCGAATCTCGTCTTCAACTTCTCAATGTACCACAACTAAGGTTCTGTTCCGGGCAGACTGCCCAATGGTCACAAATCGGTCCCCCTCGCTCGAGTGCAAAGGGTCGGCAATCGTGACCGAAAGGGTGTCTCGAAACACCGAGGCGGCCTCCTCAAACGAAACACCGTGCTTGCGTAAGTTGGACCGTGCTTTCTTGGCATGCCAGCGAAAAACGGGTTCCATGTCCGTCGTGCCGCCCTCCCGCCTAGCAAGGATGAAACGGTATAAGGTACCATTCCCCCCCCCGAAGATGACCATATTTCCTATTTACCGACATCATAGCTTCCGCCGCCTTCCACTAGGGATTAGGGATTGGGAATTAGGGTCTTGCTAGGGATTAGGGGTTGGGGACTGGGGGCTGGGGACTACTCACGCGGTCCGTCCTGGCGGCCTGTGGCGCGGAGCGTCCGCCGGTTTTAAGGGCAGTGGCGAGTGACGAGTGACGAGTGGCGAGAAAGAAAGAATCGGGAAGGCAGTGACGGATGACATGTGACGTGTGACGAGCGAGAAAGAACAGTGAAGGTCGGTCTGGGGGATTGGGTGGGGCCGGTTTCCGGCTTATTGCAATTTCCTGAACTCTGCGAGACTGATGCCAAGCTGACGGAGAATTTTGAAAAAGAGGGGAGGACCAATCTCCCTGCCGCCGTCGAGGGGAATCGTGACCGCGCGGCGGTCAGGATGATTTCACCGCTCGTGACTTCCAGTTTGTCGGGTCTTGGAGAAACCGAGACGGCGGGCCGCTTCCTGAAATTCCCTCGCCGTGGCGCTAGGCATGCACGATCTCGGTGGAATCGCTGGGCAGGGGCATGCGGCGCTCGTGGTACTCAGTGGCGATCATGTTAAAGACTTCCGTAAGCTCGGCAAGCGCCGCCTCGCGTGTGGGCATCAGCGCGTAGCAGCCCGAAATGGCCGGGATCTCCGCCACCCACGACCCATCTTCCTGACGGTACAAAATCGTCTTGTAATCCTCGATGGTCACCACCACACCTCACATCCTTGCGGAAGTATACCATGGCGGGCGAAAACAGGCCCCCTGTCAGCCGTAGCCGTGGGGCATGCTGGAGCCGGGGACTGGCGTCAATCCCCCGGCGGCAAGCCGCCGGCCCCTTCCTTCACTGCGTTCAGGACAAGCTCTGAATCAGGAGGGGAGCCCGTCCGCCCGTCCACCCTGCGGCCTGTGGCGCGGAGCATCCGCCGGTTTTAAGGGCAGTGGCGAGTGACATGTGACGTGTGACGAGCGAGAAAGAACAGTGAAAGTTGGTCTGGGGGATTGGGTAGGTCGCCTCTTCAGGGCTCGGGGTTGATGGGGTTTCCGTTTACAAACGCCCACACCGTGCAGTGGCTAAGCGCCTCCGCTTCGCAGGGCGGCCCTGCGGCTCACAATGTAGAAACTCCAGGCTCCGACCCCGCTGAGGTCGATTTAATCGACCCCTTCGGGGTCGGGAAGAATTCGGTCTTTACCGTCCCCATCCGTAGTTTCCAACTACGGCTACTCACGATCGTCCCCTGCGGGGAGGGCGACAGTTCGAATGAGGCCCTGACGCCATCCCTTGCGGGGCAGAGGAATCTTGAAGGCCGTCAGCAGCTAGCCCACCGGAACCCACAAGTGGCCGTTTGACAGAGTTTTCTGCCGCGAATGCAGGGCTGGCAATGCGGCGTGCATAAGCTCGGGGGGCCCGGCGGGCCGCCGTAACCAAATTCGGCAACGCAGTCGGCGGCGCAGATTGAGTCACCAGCCACGCACCGCGCCAAAAACCCTTGCAGCAGCCCTTGGATCGGCTTGGCGGGATGCACGTTTCCGATTCCCTCCAACGATTGGCGCGCCACGCCGGAACGGCAAGTTCGGGGCGTAGCGGCTAGCAAGCGTTCCGCGGTAAACCCAGGATTCCTCATACGTCCTCCTCAAAAAGAAGAGCCGCAGCGTTCCAACCGTACAAACCCGGCGCTCCTCATTTTTCGTCGCTGTGGCTGCACGTCGTATAAATTGGCCAATAGCTGTAGGCCGGTCATCTGCATGATGCGGTCGAAGAGCTCTTCCGCCGCCGCCGCGAACTCCGCCGCCTCGGCCTTTTCCGGCTTGGGAATGGATTTGATCAGCGAAGCGCGGTCGAAGGAATAGATCTGATCGAAGATGACCACCGGCACCATGAGCCCGTTGCACATTTGGGACGAAGCGATGGGACCCTTCACTCCGACAGGAAACCGGGAAGCCGTACCCGATGGGCGGGACTTGGCCGCTGACTTTTTGAATCGTCCTGAGCTTTCCCCATCAATCGCTCCTCGGTCCGGCGGCCCCCTTCAGGCGCTGGTACGCTCTCTCCGCGTGCAACAACGGCGGCAGGACCGAGCGTCTCCGCTGGGGACTGACTTCCGTCAAAGCCAGTTTCACATCCGCCGCTAGGGCGCCGGGGAACTCCGACCACAGCAACGCCACGGCGCCGGTGACGAAGGGGGCGGCAGCACTGGTTCCTCCGAAGGTCCGTGTCGGGCTTTTTGTCCCCTGGCTCGTGATGTTTTCACCCGGGGCCATGAGACCTCGGCGACCGATCGAGCTTCCCAGGTTGCTCTCCGGAGTCGGCCTGCCCTGAGCATCACACGCCACGACCGGGATGACCCAGGGATGCCGGGTCAGCACCGTGCTCCCCACCGTCGCTTGGTTTCCGGCTGCGACCACCTCGATCACTCCGCGCCTCGCGGCGTATTCCAGTGCCTCCGCGAGCCGGCGTTCACCCGTAGCCGGCACCAAAGCCGCGCTCAGATTCAACGCCCAAGCGCCCGCCTCGACCGTCTCAATGATGGCCCCGCCGAGCTCTTCCGGGGTCGCGCTGGGCATGGTTCCGTTGGGAAAGGGGGTCTCGGGAAAAATCGGGCGGACCAGCAACATGCAGTCGGGACAGATGGCCGGGGCCACGCCGCCGCGTTTCACGAGCAGCACCCCCGCCACCAGCGTCCCGTGGTGGCACGCAGAACATTGCTCGACGGAACATGCGGCCGTGCCTTTGCCCCGAACCTCGCGAATGTTTTGCCCCGGCAAATCCGGACGGCTGGTCATGACGGGCCCGTCGATCGGCCCCACCTTACCATCTCCCAGCGGCTGACCGATCCGGCTCTGGTGCCCTTGTATCGCCGCCAGATTCAGGCCCTGCGGCAATTTGAAACGGTCGTGGATGGATTAGTGCAGGTTGGTGAGCAACGGAGCGATTGGGCGCTGGCCGAAGCGGTGCAAAAAAAACTTCGGCGGGAACTGGAGCCAGCGGCCGAGGTGCATCGTCTGGCCGCCCGGCGGACGCCGGATTTTGAAGCTTGGGAGAGCCTCATGCTGCAAGCGGCCCGCCAGGGGGGGCCGGAGTGTTAGGCGCCTTGCTCCGTCACGGGGAGGAGCACGCTCCTTGCGAGGTGATCCGGTGCCCGTGTGGCCAGCGCATGCGAAGTCGCGGCCGCCGCGAGACACGCTTGTTAACTACCCTGGGGCGTGTGAATTTCGGGCGCGCTTTTTATCCATGCTCTCTCTGCTCCCGCGCGCGCTTTCCCGACGACGAGCGCTTGGAGATGGTCCACACTACCTATTCGCCCGGAGTGCGCCGTCTCATGGCCCGGACCGGCAGCCCATCCCATTTCCAGCAGGCCGCCACCGATTTACGCTGCTACGCGGGGCTCACCGCAGAGGCCCGGAGGCGCAGGGGCTTGAAAACAAGGAAGCTTTTCTCTGCGTCTCAGCGCCCCTGCGGTAAAGATAGCGGGTAGACGGCGAAATAGGTTTCATTTCACTACGCGGAATTCAATGAACGCGTTTGATCCGCAAAGCGATATCCACGGTATACTCGGGGGTTGTGAGGTTTTGGTTGCCTCCTTGATGGGTGAAGGTTGCAGTGCTGATCACTGCACCCGAGGCGGGGTCAATCCAATCTGCTTTGTAGGTCCCTCCCGGTATATCCAGCACCAGCATCTCATCGTAATGCCCCGGCATGGCGATATAGGACATGAGGTTGGGTGCAAGCCGGCTATGGTGGAGATATAGCGCATACTGTTCTCCCGGCTGGTTCATCCCCCGGCAGTAAACTCCCTGCGGCACACCGCTGACGACGAAGTTCTTATCCGCACGCATTTTGACGAAGTCGAAGGTGTAGAGGAAGTCCCGCAGATTGCGCAAGGCGCCCAGGGCTTGCGCGTTATCAGGAGTATTGCCCGCCGGATTCTCAACCGTGTATAGCCCGTTCAATTGATTAAAGCCGGCGCCCCCGCCCACCATAAACTCCCAGGATTCCACGCGAGAATCCAAAGCGGCGTCGCCTTCGTATCCAAACGGGTAAAACATGGTTTCATTCAGCTCCATCGGCTTGTCGTGGTAGTACTCATCGTCCAGTCCCATCATTCCGCCCATCTGATCGCTGTCCTCTTTCCCACCCCAAACGTACTGCGCGGTAATGACAGAGACCAGGGGGCTTGCCGAGAAATCCACTGGACCTCCGATCGGTCCTTCCACCATCTGCGCCACCAGGTGCTTTTTGGGCAGTTGGGCCTCGGTATCATGTACGACCTGCAACAGATGCCCTACCCAGGGACCGGCTTCCGAGTGGGGAGTGAAGTTGGACGGTTCATCGCAAATCTCCAGAATGACATTGTCATAGCCATTCACTTCCCGCGTGATTTTGCTGACGTACTCGCTCTCCCGCTGGACAAGGTCCGGGTGTTTCAGCGTCTGGACGTCCTTGTAACCGCACTTGCCCACGCCCTGGATGTTGTTCTGGTAATACAAGGGGGAGAGCGGCCATCGATAGGTGTATTGCGAGTTGAAGAAGCAGATCTCCACCACAATGCCGCGCTCCGCCGCCTTGGCGATGAAGTCCTTGAGGCGGGCGAAAAACGCCGGGTTCCATTGGTCGAGATCAAACTTGTTGCCGCCATAAACATACCCCGGCACGTTGCTGCGCGCCCAGGGCACGATCGTACGGTCAGGCCTGGGGCCCATGGTGTTGCCCGAATAGAGCTCCCCCACCATCTCCAGCAACGCACCCGGCCATTCGCGCGTGTAGTTCATCCCATTCGCCTTGAGCGCGTCCAGGTAACTGACGTAGTCAAAGTCCAGATTGATCACGGCGCCGTAATGTTCGGCCGAGGTGATCAGCATGGTGGGTTGGCCATTAAACAGGAAATAATGTGGATTCGAGGGGTCAACCTTTATCGGCTCCGCCGAGGCGCGGCCGGTAAAAAGGACCAAGGCAAGACCCAGAAACCCGATTTTCTTCGTCATGGCACAATTCTCATGGCTATATCTCGACAGCTTATCTTCAAGGCTGGGTTTCCACGAGCATTATTAAAACCTCAACCCGAATTCCGAAATTACGGAGCGCTGTTCCGTCCTCATCCGTTCGAGTGAAGAGGGTTAGACACAAACGGAGGAAGATCAAAACCGTGCCCCGAGAAATTACCGCGCTTTGGGGAGAAAGGAAAGTAGTTTTCGCCGTGACATTATCCCCAGAAAATCTCGCAACCCGCACGCCACGAGTCATAACCAGAATTCCGAACCTGCATGTTTCTGATGGGTCGCACCTCCTGGAAAACCAACAGGTGCCCTGAAATCATTCAAGTCGACCAAAAACCCTGCCGATATTCCCTAAGTGCAGCCTCGCGGTGGCTTCTGATCCGAGGCTTGTGTGCTCGACCAGCGTGTGAATGCTAGGGCGAGTCGCACCGCACGAGCTTCCAGACATGGCAGCCAGGCCGCAGCCATTCCCCTCGCTCCCGGTGCGGCAAGCGCGTTGGCCTATGTGTAAACGAACTCTCCTATTGCTTTTCTCCCTCCTGATGATTGGTCCAGAGGAGGGCCGATTGTGGGCTCAGAGCACCCAGTCGCCTCCCAACCTCATGGATTTGGGTCTGGAGGATTTGATGAAGGTTGAAATCGAATCGGTTTATGGCGCTTCCGGGTACAAACAAAGGGTGTCTGACGCATCGGCCTCCATCACCATTATCACTGCCGACGAGATCAGCCGGCACGGCTATCACACCTTGGCCGACATTCTTCGCAACGTGCCGGGTTTCTATGTCAGCTATGACCGGGATTACGACTACTTGGGCGAACGGGGCTTTGGCCCCCCGGGAGACTTTAACAGTCGTTTTTTGCTGCTGGTGGACGGTCACCGTGTGAACGACAACATTTTTGACCAGGCTTTCATTGGCACCGATTTTCCAGTTGATATCGACCTGATCGACCGGATCGAGGTCATCCGCGGGCCCAACTCTTCGCTCTATATAGCGAGCGCTCTCCTGGGAGTCATCAATGTTGTCACCAAGCAGGTGCGCGATGCCCCGGGCCTGACCTTCACGGGTGAGCTGGCGAGTTACGGGACCTTTAAGTCCCAACTGACCTACGGCCACCGCTTCCGTAACGGCTTGGAAATGCTTCTTTCTGGCTCGTACTACAACAGTCATGGACAGGATGCCCTCTATTTCCCGGAGTTTAATAGTCCTGCTACCAACTATGGCATTGCGCAGAACGCGGACTTCGATGAATACGGACATTTCTTCGCGGATTTCAACTACGGCCATTTCCGCTTGGAGGCGGTATACGGGTCGCGGGAAAAAGGAGTTCCCACCGGCGCCTTCGGGAGCGTCTTCGACGATACCGGAAACCACTCCATCGATACCCGGCAATACCTCGATCTAAAATATGACCGCAACTTCGGGAGCGATTGGGGCGTCATGGGCCAGGTCTACATCGACCGCTACCCGTACGACCAAACTTATATCTTCGATCTGTCGACCTTCGGCGGCCCTTCCCGCGCAGTGGTGGACTCCCACGGTCCCGGGGCATGGTGGGGTGCGGAGGGCGCACTTTCTAAGAAACTCTTGGGCAAACAGACACTGGTGGTCGGCGCCGAGTTCCGAGACAACTTCCAGCAGGACATGGGCATGGTGGAGAATCTTGGGCAAACTTCTCTCCCGGTGGCGAACGTTCAAACCAGCTCGACCATCGCGGGAGTTTACGCCCAGGATGAAATTTCCTTGCACCGCAATCTCACCTTAGACTTGGGCCTCCGCTATGACCAGTACTCCACTTTTGGCGGCACCACCAATCCCCGTGCCGCCTTGATCTATCAACCTCTTGAGAAGACAACCCTCAAGCTCCTCTACGGCCAGTCGTTCCGCGCCCCCAACGCTTATGAGCTGTACTTTCAATCGACCAATCCCTATTTTCAAGCGTTGCTCCCCAACGGTAATCCGAACCTTAGGCCCGAAACCGCCAGGACAACGGAACTGGTGGTGGAACAGGATCTTAGCCATCAATTCCTGTTCGTCGTCTCCGGCTACTACTATCCAATCCGAAGCCTGATCAGTGCACAAACGAATCCCGTCACCGGGGGCTACGCGTACCAGAATAGCCAGAATGTCGATTTACGGGGCACCGAGATTACCCTAAAAAGACAAGCGCGTTCGGGGTTGGAGGCTGGTATGAGTCTCAGCCTTCAGGATGCCCAGACCGGCAATGGCGAACCTCCCCTCACCAATTCGCCGCACACCTTGGTGCAGGCGAATCTGAGCGTGCCCTTATTCCACAGACGGATCTATGCCAGTACGGACATCGACTGCGTCAGCCGCAGGAGCACCCTGCAAGGTAATTTTGCGGAGGCTTACGCCGTTCCCAACTTCACCCTCTTCAGCAATGCGATCAAGCATTGGGAAGTATCCGTGAGCCTCTATAATGCCTTCAACCAACGATTCGGTGACCCGGCCGGCCCCGAGGATCCGGAAGACATCATTATGCAGGATGGACGAAACTTCCGAGTGAGGTTTGGGTACCACTTTTGAGCTCCGATGAGGACACCCTGGCGCAAACATGACGAACCACGGCAAGGTTCCAGGGGATCTTCCGGGGCTGGCTCCGCCTGGAAGGTGCGGGCCTTCCGGTGGACCATGGTTTGCTGTGTTTTGATGGCTGCCCCTCCCCATGCCATTGCGCAAGGCGATAATCAGGGCGAGTACCGGGTGAAGTTGGCGTTCCTCTATAACTTTGCCCAGTTCGTGCAATGGCCCGCTGACACCTTTCCCGATTCGGGGGCGCCACTCAGCATCTGCGTGGCGGGAGATAATCCGTTCAAGGGAGAGATTGAGCAAAGCTTGAGTGGGCGGACCATCGGGGGCCACCCCATCGAGGTGAGGAGACTCAATCCGGAGGAAGATCCCCACGCCTGTCAGATGATCTTCGTAAGAGCGTCGGAAATGAAGGCGGCCCCAAGGATTCTCGCCAGCTCTAAGGGTTCGAGCACCTTGACCGTGGGCGAGGCGAAAGGATTCGCGGAGCGTGGGGGCATCATTAACTTGACCCGGGAAGAGAATAAGCTCCGCTTCGAAGTCAACATCGATGCCGCCGCGCAAACCCGTCTGAAGATCAGTTCCAAGCTGCTCGCCCTCGCCAAAATCGTTAAGGAGTGACCCAGCCTCAAGTTATGGCTCGTGAATGCCGAAAATAAGTATGGGGTTTGTTCCTCGAAGGCCCGACCTCTGCCTCCGCCTGCCAGGACCGGTAGGACGTGCGGAAGGAGCGAGTCCCATGCCGGAGATACGCGCGAATGTTCTCGTACCGCCGCCTCTCGATCCCGCGCAAACTGCAGGTCACCACTCTGGTGGCCGTGGCGGTGGCCCTAATCCTTTCCTGCGCCGCCTTTGTTAGCTATGACTCGGTGGTGTTCCGCCGCTCCCTGGTGCGAGACCTGGAGACGCTCGCGGAAATCGTGGGGTCCAACAGTACGGCCGCCTTGAGTTTTGGCGACCAGAACGCGGCCGAGGAACTCCTATCGGCACTTCGCGCCAAGCCCCACATCAAGGCTGCCCTGATTTATTCTGCCGACGGAAAGCTGTTTGCCGATTACCGCCGCCCGGGCGAGCCACGGGATTCCGCCGTGCCCAAGCAGCCACCTGAAGGCATCCAGTTCCAACCCGACCGGCTCATTCTCTTCCACCCCATCAAGCTTGACGACCGGCCGATCGGCGCCTTGTGCTTGGAATCCGATCTCGAGGAGATGCACCAGCGCCTTGTGCAATTCGTCTGGACCATTGTTATCGTTCTGTTCTTAGCCTCGCTGCCTGCGCTGGCGCTGGCGCGCAAGCTGCAAAACGCTATTTCCGCTCCCCTCCTTCACCTCGCGGGCACTGCCAAGCTCGTCTCAGCTCGGGAGGATTACACCGTCCGGGCGGTCCGCGAGAACGAAGATGAACTGGGCGACTTGGTGGACAACTTCAACGAGATGTTGGCGAAGATTCAGCGGCGGGACGCAGAACTTCAGCAACACCGCGATCATCTCGAGGAACAAGTCGCCGCGCGAACGTTGGAACTAGTTGACGCCCGTGACCGGGCAGAGGCCGCCAGCCGCTCCAAGAGCGAGTTTCTGGCCAATATGAGCCACGAAATCCGCACTCCGATGAACGGGGTGATCGGGATGACGGAACTCGCCCTCAACACGGACCTGACTTCCGAACAGCGCGAGTATCTCGACACCGCGCGCGCTTCGGCAGATTCCATGATGACGGTGATCAACGATATTCTGGACTTCTCCAAGATCGAAGCTCAAAAACTCGAACTGGAAGCCATCGATTTCGATCTTAGGGACTGCGTGGGCGAAGCCGCTAAAACCCTGGCATCGGGCGCTCACCAAAAGGGATTAGAGCTCGCCTGCGATGTCACCAAGGATGTACCGGAGATGGTTTCCGGAGACCCCATTCGGCTGCGCCAAGTGCTGTTGAATCTCATCGGCAATGCGGTCAAGTTCACCCCGCAAGGTGAAGTGACGGTGTGCGTGGATTCGGAAACCGCGACGGGCGACCAGGTGGTCCTCCACTTTCAGGTTATCGATAGCGGGATAGGTATCCCCAAGGCGAAACAAGCCCTGATTTTTGACGCCTTCGCCCAGGCGGATGGTTCCTCCACGCGCCACTACGGTGGAACCGGGCTGGGCCTTTCGATTTCCGAAAAGCTCGTGAAGATGATGGGGGGGCGCATTTGGGTGGAAAGTGAACCGGGCCAAGGAAGTAAATTCCACTTTACTTCTTGCTTTGGCCGTGTGGCGGGAGCGATAGACGCAACCTCCCCTTCCCTCGAGCTCCGCGAACTTGCGGATCTGCGGGTCCTGGTTGTCGAAGATAACAAAGTCAACCAACTCATCTTCAACCGGATGCTCGACCGTTGGGGCATGAAGGGGACTATCGCCAGCAGCGGGTCCGAGGCCCTCCGCATCCTCAACTCGGAGCCTTCGTTCCCCCTGATCTTGCTCGATTACCAAATGCCGGGCATGGATGGGATCGAAGTGGCGAAGCAAATTAGGAGCAACCCTCAATTCGCTGCGGCCACGATTCTGATGTTGAGCTCGGGTGGCGGCCCCGAAGAAGCAATTCGCGCTCGCCAAACAGGAATCTCGATCTGTCTCTTCAAGCCCTTCAAGCAGTCTGAACTCCTCGCTGCAATCCTTAAGGCCTTGGGCAAGGCCTGGCGCCCAGACGACAGGAAGAGCCCCCTCACCACATCCTTGCCGAATCAAGTGATCCCTCCGCTGCGGATCCTCCTTGCCGAGGACAATCATGTGAACAAGGTCGTGGCGAAGCGGTTGCTCGAGAAACGAGGACACACGGTTGTGACGGTCCAAAATGGCCGAGACGCTGTAAACGCTTTAGAAACCCAGAGCTTTGATTTGGCCCTGCTCGACTTGCAGATGCCGGTAATGGATGGCCTGCAAGCTCTCGGCCTCATCCGCCGGAATGAGGAGGCAACGGGACGAAGGCACCTCCCCATTATCGCCCTTACTGCTCATGCCATGCGGGGAGACCGCGAGCGCTGCGTGGCGGCAGGTATGGACGGCTATATCTCAAAACCCATCAACCCCAAGGAGCTTTTCACCGTCATTGAAAGCGTTCTGCAAAGCTGCGGCCGGGCAAGCACCCCTCTCGTGCCTCCCGATGACCGACAACCTCCGGAGGGCCCGCTTCTCGGTCCAGAGTGACCGCACGTTGCTCACTTCGACAAGAGCCGCTCGTCGTGCCCACCCGCCCAGAGTCCATTGCTACCGCAAACCCAGAAATCCAAACTGCACCACTACCCCTCGCGCGCCCTGCGTGCCAATGTGAGCAAAATAAGGATATAATGGCACCGAGTCATGGGCAGGGCGACATCCTGTTTCCTGGGTTATAACTGATCGAAAAGCGATGGAGGGCGAGCCCACTGGTTATCTTTCGAGGGGGGACATTAACCCATGAAGAAATTCATTCTGGGATTGATCGTGGGAATTGCGCTGGTTCCAGGGCTGGTATACCTCTATTTGAGGTCGGGGCGGGCGCCGGCCGCCGCTTCCGATCTGCCCATGCCTTTTGAAAGGACGATAGCGCGAATGGCCCTCCACGTGAGGATTGACAAAGAAATGCCTACCGTCGTGCCCTTGCCGGCGGATGAGACCACGTTCCTGGCGGGCGTACGCGTTTACCGGGATAATTGCGCAATGTGCCACGGTCTTCCCGGGCAGCCCGCTCCGGCAGCGGCGGTGGGTATGTTCCCCCAAGCCCCTCAGCTTTTCCAGCCCCACCACATGGTCGACGACGATCCGCCGGGTGAAACTTACTGGAAAGCCAAGAATGGCATCCGCCTGAGCGGCATGCCGGGCTTCGCACGTTCCCTATCCGACCAGCAATTATGGCAAGTCAGCCTTCTGCTCGCCAACGCCGATAAGCTTCCCGCCACTGTGCATGAGGCGCTCACGGCTTCTCCGGCCTCGGTCTCGCCAGCCAACCCGCCCAAATGAATTGGCTCCGCGAATCTCGCCTGGGCGTGGCGTTCCGCCGGTCGAAAGGTTCTGGTACAAACACACCCGTTCGGGCAGAGGGATCGTCATCCTGGAGGTTCCGGCTCCTCACAGGCCACTGGTCTCGGGCTGTGTCACTGGGACCTTGCGAACCACGGGGGTTGTTGAATTCGATGATCCGATCTCGCGATTCTTTCCAATTCCCATTCATCCGTGTAAAATAATCGGCTTTGCCGCTGCACAGTGACCCCCTATGTCGCGAGGCCTGGTCGTTGTTCCACTCGTCATCCTCATCATCTTCTCCATCTTGTACTTGGGGCATTTCTTTCTCTACTATTCGGTCGTCTATTTCTTCAGCATCACCTTGCCGGCGCACAAGGGAGAGCTGGCGGCGCTCCTATTTCTCCTCCCGCTGAGCTTCATTGCGGCGGCCATCCTTTCGCATTGGACTGACAATGTTATCTCTCGCGTCGTCTATTTCCTCGCCTCGCTCTGGCTGGGGGTCGGGCTGACGCTGATTATCGCCTTCGCACTCGCTTGGGCCGCTTGGGGAATCGCCCGGTTTTACACTGCCGCCCCGCGCCCCATAGGGATTGGGGTGGCGGCTATTGCGCTCGGATGCCTGTATTCTGGCTATGGCATCTGGAACGCTTACCATCCCCGTCTCGAAAACCTGAACGTGCAGATCAAGAACCTGCCGCCCGCCTGGCGAGGCCGAAAGGTTGTGCAGCTTACCGATGTCCATCTGGGGCAGATCCTGGGCGCAGGCTTCCTGGCACGCTTGGTGGCCCGGATCAATGCCCAAAGTCCCGCCGCAGTCTTCATCACGGGCGACCTGTTTGACGGCACGGACAGCAACCTCGAGGAGTTGATCTCCCCTCTGAAGGACTTGCGGGCGCCGCTGGGGATCTATTTCGTGACCGGCAATCATGAAACCTACTTAGGGGTGGAGCGAGCCGTCGCGGCGCTGCGGACCACCCCCGTCAGGGTCCTCGCCGACGAACGGGTGATGATCGAGGGCTTGCAGGTAATCGGAATCACCTACCCGGAGCGCGGCCACTCATTAAACCTTGCGGAGAAGCTCGCGCGACTCCCCGGCTTCGACCCGAACCTGCCGTCGATCCTGCTATACCATAGCCCCACCCATATCGCGCAGGCGAAGGCGGCAGGCATCGGCTTGCAGCTTGCCGGACACGTTCACCAAGCGCAGCTTTTCCCCCTCCAGCCTATTGCGCGAATGATTTATGGAAGGTATTACCACGGATTGCATCGCGAAGGAGATTACACCCTCTACGCTTCAAGCGGCGCCGGTACCTGGGGCCCTACCATGCGCACCGGCAACCACCCTGAAATCGTCATGATCCACCTGGAATGAGATGCACCCCCTGCCCTTACCCTTTGGGGTGAGGGATCCATCTCTCGTCTGATTGCCGGGGGCTGACATCTTGCTGGGGACTCCGCGCGGAAGCCTTCGCTACGTTTTCGCTTTCGCATTCCCCCTGCTTGCCGCTACACTCTTCTCGATGCGCCCCGCCGAATTCATCGCCGTGTTGCGCAAAGGGCAGCTAGGTACCGCGTACTTTTTGCGCGGCCCCGATCGCTTCCTGCAGGAGGAGTGCCGGAAGGCGGTGGTGAACTCGATCCCCGCGGACGCACGCCAGTGGTGCCTGGCGGAAGTTGAATTCGAATCGGCGCGGCTCCAGCACGCGCTGGAAGGCGCTGAGCAGATGCCCATGCTGGGCGGCCACAATTTTCTGCTCATCTCCGACTCGGAAGATTTCAAGCAAGCCGGGGACGAGGACGTGGAAGCGCTGCGTGCCTATCTCGATCGCCCCTCGCCGTTCTCGACCGTAGTGTTCCTGGCTACGGAACCCGACCGCCGCCGGCGCTTCATCCAGTTGCTGGAAAAGAAAGCGCAGCTCGTCGAGTTGCGTTCTCCGGACCGCCAGGAAGCTGCGCGGTGGGCGCAGCGCTTTCTCGAACAAGGCGGCGTGGACGTTGACGATGAGCTGGCGGAAGAAATTGCCGCGAAGTTTGAAATCAGCCAGGATTCCCGTTCGGCGGCCGGCCCCTCGGCGGTCAACCTGCTCTGGATGCGCACGGAGCTGGAAAAACTCCTGACGGCGCGGCCCGGTTTGAAGCATCTGGAGCCTTCGGATCTCGAGGTGATCGTCGCCTTCCGTGAGGAGCGCGAGATCGGCAAGCTGCTGCGCGCCATCGGCGAGCGCAAGTGCGGCCCGGCCCTCGAAACCTTGCGTGAGCTGCTGGCCAGCAAGGTGGCCGAGACCCTCATCCTTTGGTGTATTGGCGACCTCTTTCGCCAGGCCCTGCGCGGGGTGGCGAGCTCAGGGTACCGGGGTGGCTGGTCGCGCGGCGCGAACCCCTACTCGACGTCGGAAATTGCCCCAATGACGCAGAAGAATTATCCCCGCGAGGAATTGTTGCAGGCCATGCGCGCGGTGCGCCGCGCCGATTTGGGAATCAAGTCGTCGTGGAAGGATTCCAGAATTCTGCTGGAATTTCTGGTGTGGCAAATCGTGGTGGGCAAAGCCGCGTCGGGTGAGGCGGCCATTGGTGATGAAGTGCCGCTGCCCGCGGCGGAAAGCTAGGGGTTAGGGATTAGGGATCAGGAAAGAGAAATTCGCGGTTCACAATTACAAGAAAGTGGGTATAACAAGATTGAAGAAATCGGCAAGATGCTCAACAGACTAATCGGAGCGTTGAACCCACGCCAGGCAGCACCGCGACTCCGGCCCGCTAATCCCTGACCCCCAATCCCTAATCCCTAATTCACGCCAACGTGTTAAACGCGAGGGTCAGGCGCGACTTGTAGCGTGCTGCAGTGTTGGGATGGAGGATGCCCTTGTGCACGGAGTGGTCGATCAGAGCCACCGTGGGCTTCAGCAACGCCTGTGCGGCGGCCTTGTCTTTGGCCTTCAACGCCGCGCGAAACTTGCGGATCTGGTGACGCAGCCGCGTGGTGTGCGCCTGGTTCTGTTCGGTGCGCCCGAGAGTTTGCTTGATGCGCTTCAGTGCAGATTTGTGACTTGCCACAAGTACTCCTTTTGTGCAAAATGCAATCCTTCAATTTAGCAGACAGTACTCCGATGCGTCAACGGTCACGCGAAATCAGGATGAGCCAAAATGAATAATCCCCCCCTGGGGTCCGACCTGCCTGTTCTGCTCGACGCCGCCCAGATTGAGTCGCGCATCGGCGAGCTCGCCGCGGAAATTTCCCGCGACTACGACGAACGGACGCCGCACCTGATCGGCGTCTTGAAAGGCGCCTGGGTTTTTATGGCGGACCTCATCCGCAATCTTTCCATTCCCTGCACGGTGGATTTTCTGGGCATCCAAAGCTACGGCTCGGGGGCCGTCTCCTCCGGTGAAGTGAAGATCACCAAGGACCTCGACCTCAGCATCGAGGGCCGCGACGTGCTGATCGTTGAAGACATCCTCGACACCGGGCGCACGTATGGCTACTTGCAGGAAGTGCTGGAGGCGCACGATCCGAACAGCCTGAAACTCGCCGCCCTGCTTGACAAGCGCTCGCGCCGGGTAATTCCCGTCCGGCCCGACTACGTGGGGTTCGAAATTCCCGATGTGTTCGTGGTGGGCTACGGTTTGGACTTCGACCAGAAATACCGCAACCTCCCCGACATTCGGTACATCCCTTCACCACAGACATTGTCTTTAATCGGCACGCCAAACCCCAGCGATCTCTCCGGATCGTAGAAACGCCCTTGCGAGTTCCCGCGCCGGGCAAGCTATAATGACCAGGCGAGTCCGCCATACCCATGGAAGAATTCTCCACACCTCTGATGCGTCAGTACAGCGCCATCAAGCGGCGCCACCCCAACGCTCTGCTGCTATTTCGCTTGGGCGACTTCTACGAACTCTTTTTTGAAGACGCCGTGGTCGCCTCCAAGGAACTCCAGATCACTCTCACCTCACGCAATAAGGAAAAAGGTGCGGCCATCCCCATGTGCGGCGTGCCCTACCACGCGGCCGAGGGTTACATTGCCAAGCTCATCCGGCGGGGCTTTCGCGTGGCCATCTGCGATCAGATGGAGGACCCGCGCCTGGCGAAGAAGCTCGTGAAGCGTGAAGTGACGCGCGTGGTCACGCCCGGCACGGCGATTGATTCCCAAATCCTGGAGCCCCGGGAGAACAATTACCTGGCCGCCGTCATGCGGCGCAACGGTGCGGCGGGTCTGGCGCTGGCAGACCTGTCGACCGGCGACTTTCGCGCCACGGAGTTTAGCGGACCGGAATGCGCCGCGCGCCTCGAAGACGAACTCGGCCGGGTGCGGCCGGCGGAGCTGTTGCTCGCCTCGGGAGCCGCCAGTCCCCTGGAAGGCCGCGCAGGCCCAGGTTCGATCGTCATGCAAACGCCGCTCGACGAATGGGTTTTCGGCGAAGAGTACGGCGCGCGCCTGCTGCGTGACCATTTCCGCGTGGCGACCCTCGCCGGCTACGGACTGGAGGGCCATCCCCTCGCCGTGGGGGCGGCGGGCGCCATCCTGCACTACGTGCGCGAAACGCAACGCGGCTCGCTTGCCCACCTCGATGGCATCCGGTTTTACCAGCAGCAGGACTCGCTGCTTCTCGATCCCGCCACCTCGCGCAACCTGGAACTGGTGGACCCGGCGTTCGGAGAATCACGCACCTCGACCCTGCTAGGCGTGCTCGACGAATGCGCCACCTCCCTGGGGGCTCGCAAGCTCAAGGCCTGGATGCTGCGGCCGTCGCTTAACCGCGCGGAGCTGGAGGCCCGCCTGGACGCGGTGGAAGAACTGACCCATGACACCATCGCCCGCGAAGAACTGCGGCGTGTCTTGGGCACAATTCAAGACTTGGAAAGGCTGCTCAGCAAAGTCACCCTGGAGACCGCCAACGCCCGCGACCTCCTGGCGCTTAAGCAATCGCTTGGCCCGCTCCCCATCCTGCGGACTTACCTGGTGCATTTTCAGGCCCGCCGTATCGGCGAACTACATGGGCAATTCGATGAGCTGGCAGACGTCCACCAGTTGCTCGAGAAATCGATTCATCTGGAGCCCCCCGTAGTCCTGAACGAAGGCGGCTTGATTCGTGCCGGCTTCCACGCTGAGCTCGACGAACTCCGCGACCTCGGCCAGAATTCCAAGCGCCGGCTCGCCCAGATCGAATTGCGCGAGCGTGAGCGCTCCGGCATCGGCTCGCTCAAGGTGCGCTTCAACAACATTTTCGGCTATTACATCGAGATTTCCAAAGCCAACCTGCACCTGGCGCCGACGGACTATGAACGCAAGCAGACGCTTGTCAACGCGGAGCGCTTTACCACGCCCGAGCTCAAGGAGCTGGAGGCCAGAATTCTCGATGCCGAGGAGCGCAGCCACGCGCTGGAACGCGATCTGTTTGGCGGGGTCCGCCACCAAGTGGCCGAGGAAGCCGCGCGCATTCGCCAGACGGCCGCGGTGCTGGCGGAGCTCGACGTGCTCGCCTGCTTCGCTCACCTCGCCGCCCAGCGCGAGTATTGCCGCCCGGAATTTGCCGACGATGGCGAACTCCTTATCCAACAGGGGCGCCACCCCGTCATCGAACGCATCGTGGAAGAAGGCCAATCCGGCAAGTTCATTCCCAATGAGCTTTACATGAATGGTGGCACCGACCTGCTGTTGATCGTGACCGGCCCCAACATGGGCGGGAAATCGACCTACTTGCGCCAAGCTGCGCAGATTGCCCTCATGGCGCAGATGGGTAGCTTTGTGCCCGCCACCCGCGCTAAGCTTCCCATCTTCGATCGCATCTTCACGCGCATCGGCGCGTCGGACAACTTGGCGCGCGGCCGCTCGACCTTCATGGTGGAGATGACGGAGGCGGCCACCATTTTGAATACAGCTACGCCGCGCAGCCTGGTGCTACTCGACGAAGTAGGCCGCGGTACCGCCACTTTCGATGGCCTGGCGATCGCCTGGGCAGTGGTCGAGTATCTGCTGACGCGCACCCGCGCCAAGACGCTTTTCGCGACGCACTACCATGAACTGACGGATCTGGCGGAGCTGCTTCCCGGAGTGAAGAATTACCACGTTTCGGTGAAGGAATCCGGGTCAAATATCATCTTCCTGCGCAAGGTCGAGCCGGGCAGCGCGGACAAGAGTTACGGTATTGAGGTGGCGCGGCTGGCGGGCCTGCCCTCGACCGTGATCGAGCGCGCGCGCGAAATTTTGACCCGTCACGAGCAAAGCGAGCACAGCCTGAGCGAGCGGCTGGCGGCGCGGCAGGAAGCGGCGGAGGCCAGCCCCGTGCAACTGACCATCTTTACGCCACTCAACGCCGAAGTCGTGAAAGCCATCGAGAATGCCGACCTCGACAACCTGAAGCCACTCGACGCACTAAACCTTCTGGCGGAATTGAAAAAACAGATTCAATCATGAAACCGTCACCCCAGGACCGTCTGGGCGAACTGCTGATGTTGCGGCTTGTTGCCCCGCGTTGGGGTTCGGCGCTCGAGCAGCAACTGCGGGCTCTTTCGCCGGGGGGGGTTCTGCTGGTGGGACCGCTTCCTCGCTCACCGGAGACCCTGTGTGAATTGCTCTGTCAGATCACTCGAGCTCTGCCCGCCACGCCCTTCCTGGTCATTGAAGAGGAAGGGGGCGCAGAAGACCCTCTCGCCGCGCTGCTGCCGCCGCTCCCCACGCCGAGCGCCATCGGCGCGAAGGACCCGCGCGCTGCCCGTCAAGCGGGGGAACTGATCGGCGAGGCTCTGAGGCTGCTTGGATTCAATACGAATTTGGCGCCCACGCTTGACCTAACATCAGACCTCACAGAAAAAGCCCTCGACACGCGCACGTTCAGCGCCGCCCCGCGCGTGGTGGCGGATTGCGGCAGATTTTTTGTCGAAGGATTCGGGCGGCAAAAGATTCTGGCGTGCGCAAAGCATTTTCCCGGCCTCGCGAGCGCGCCGCCCAGCCGCGGGGACCTACCGGTAAGTGGACGATCGATGGCCGAGCTTTGGCGCTCGGACCTTGTCCCCTATCGCGAACTGTTGCCGCGGCTTCCTCTCGTCTTGATGAGTGCGGCTGCGTATAAGGCCTATGATTTTGATTATCCACGCTCGGCCATGCTCTCGGCTCAAATTGTGAAGGGATTGCTGCGGTTGAAGCTCGGCTATCGGGGCGTGGTAGTAGCCCCGGAACTTGAATCCCAGCTCGTGCGGGGGGGTCTGGACCTGGGTCGCGCGGCGGCTCAATCCCTTCGCTCCGGGTGCGACATGCTGGTGGTTGAAAAAGGCGAAGCGTGGCAGGCCATGCGGCGAGGGCTTGAGGAGGAGCTCGCATCGGGCAAGCTCCCGCCCGAGCGACTGGAGCAGTCAGCGGGACGCATTCGCGCGGCGAAAAAAGGATGGGCGCCGCCCAAAGACCACTTTTCGAAATCAGCATGGGAGCGGATGGTGCGGCGTTTTGAAGAGTTCAATTCCAGCTTTCGGGAGCGGGAGAGTGCCTAAAAAGGTTTCATGCGGTGCGCGCTTGGTCATGGGGCTAATTTCCGGTACCTCCATGGACGGAATTGACGCGGCCCTGGTGCGCATCTCCGGCCCTCCCGCGAAACCCCGCGTGCGCCTGGTGGCGTTTGAGACACTCGCTTATTCAGTGTCGGTGCGCCAGACGATTTTGCGCGTTGCCACCGGCCAAGCGGCGACGGCGGGTGAAATCAGCCAGCTCAATTTTCTTCTCGGAGAGCTGTTCGCGGGAGCGGCCCAGCGCGCTTGTCGAAAGGCCGGCATTTCAGTTTCGCGCCTCGCGGCGATCGGCTCACACGGCCAGACGATTTATCATCAGGGTTCGCCGACCCGCGAAGGCGGCAGGAGCATTGCCAGCACGTTGCAAATCGCCGAGCCCTCGGTGATTGCCGTGCGCACCGGCGCGCCCGTGGTAGCGGATTTTCGCCCGGCGGACATGGCGGCGGGCGGCCAGGGCGCACCACTCGTGCCGCTAGTCGATTACCTCCTTCTCCGCGATGCGCGCCGCGGGACCGTGGCGCTAAATATTGGCGGTATCGCGAACTTTACGGTGATTCCCGCCGGCGCTAAGGCGGAACAGGTTTTCGGGTTCGACACGGGCCCCGGAAACATGATCATCGATGGGCTGGTCAGGCACTTTACAAAAGGCCAGAAGGCTTATGACGCCGGGGGGCGTTGGGCGCAGAAGGGTCGAGTGATCGAGCCCTTACTGGCGGAGATTCTGCGTCTTCCCTTTTTCGCGCAGCCGCCTCCCAAAAGCGCGGGGCGCGAACAGTTTGGCGAGCACTTCATCAAGCAATTCTTCCTCAAGCGGCGTCGAGCGCGCCCAGAGGATTTGATCCGCACCGCCACGGAGTTGACCGCCCGCTCTATCACCGACGGGCTCGACCGTTACGTGCTCAACAAGATTTCCATCCACCGGCTCATCCTATCGGGCGGCGGAGCGCACAATCACCTGCTCGCCGGCCGGCTCAGCCAATTGCTTCCCAGCCTGCGCGTGCAACTTTCCGACGCCTTTGGGTTCCCCGCAGACGCGAAGGAAGCCATCGCCTTCGCCTTGCTCGCGGACCGCACGATGCAGGGCCTGCCAGGGAATCTCCCCAGCGTGACCGGCGCGCGCCGCCCTGTGATCCTGGGCAAAATCTCGCGTCCTTAGTGGCGCGAGGTCGCGGAACCCACTTGCCGGTTCCGTGCCATTCGTTTAGGAGGAAACGCCATGGCTCATGAAGACCGCCGTTTGGAAGAATCGACAATCGCCGATTGTCGAATAACGGATCCCGAAACCCGAGTCCCAGGTCTCGTAGCCCGAGCCCCGAATCACAGCCTCAATCCCAAATGCCAAAGCGTGGTGACCACCATCTCGCGGAGGGAATAGAGCGTGCGCAACGTATGATTGTCTTCGATGGGACTATCGGGCGCGGGCGAGCCGAAGGCGGTGATGTCCAGGGCGCGGAACATCAGCCTGATGCGGTAGAGGTGAAAACCGTCGCTAACCGCAATGCAAGTGTGGGCGTGGCGTTGGCGCAGGATTTCGGCGACGGCCTTGACGCTTTCATAAGTCGTATCGCTGCGAGTCTCGGAGAGGATTTTCGCTTCCGCCACGCCCTGTTGGATCAGGTAGTCGCGGGCCACGCCGCCTTCCGTAAAGTGCGGATCGCCTCCGCTCCCGCCGGTGGTAATGACCACCGGGGCCAGGTTGCGGTTTTCCAGTTCCAGCGCGTGGTCCAGGCGGGCCTTGAGCACGGGTGAAGGCACGCCGTTGTATTCCGCGGCGCCAAAGATCACGATCGCGCCGGCGGGCTGCGCCTCATCGATTTCAGCGTGCCGGCGGATGGCCGTGTACAGGGACCACTCGGCCCAGGCGCAAGCCATGAGCGCCAGGTAAACGGCGACGAAAATTCCATAGCGAGTGGGTGCAGAGCTCAGACGAGAAACTCCTTCAACTCGGACTCCGCAATGCCACCTGGGCGAACGATGTGGCCGCTTTCGCCCGTCAATTCGACGACCGTTGACGCCTGTCCGCTTCGGGTCAGGCCCCCATCCAGGATGAGTGGTAACACGTCGCCGATTTGGCAGTCTACCTCATCGGCGGTCGAGCAAGCAGGCATACCGGAAACATTGGCGCTGGTACCGGTCAGGGGGCGGGCCGAGGCGGCAATCAGGGCGACAACAAAGGGCGCCAAGGGCCAACGCAGTCCGACCTTGCCAGTGTTCGCGGTTATTCTGAGGGGAATTTGTTGCGAAGCAGGAACGACCAGGGTGAGAGGCCCCGGCCAGAACTTCTGCGCCAGTGTAAAGAATAACTTGGGGGGCCTATGAGCAAGGTCTACAGCCTGTTCGATGGAATCCACCAGCAGGGGCAGCGGCCGGTCCCCCATGCGGCGTTTGATGCGGAAGATTTCATTCACGGCCGCCAGGTTGAAGGGGTCAGCGCCCAAACCGTAAAACGTGTCCGTGGGAAAGGCCACCACCTTGCCGCGCAGGATGAGCCGGACCGTGTACTCCAATATGTACTCGAGAGAAGCGTTGTCTAACTTCAGAATTTCAGCCATTGGACCGCCGGCGGAAGGCGCTTTCTCAACTCGGAGACTGACCGTAACACAAGCGTCCCACACGGTCAAGAACCCCCGCCGCTACACCAAACCATACCGCACCAGTACTCGCCGCCTTGACCCTCCTCGGAGCTGGGACGGGATTGGCCGGCCGTGGCCTCAAGCCGGGGAGAGTCGGGTAAAATGCCCTTGACTTAGGGGCACCCGATAGGTGACAATTCTACCACCTGTTTATCGGGTGATTGCTTTTCATACTTTAAATTGAAATGGGGGTGTAGATCGGTTGGCTGAAGTTAGGCTTCAGGACGGAGAATCTTTGGAAAACGCGCTGCGGCGCTTCAAACGAAAGGTTCAGCAAGAAGATATTATTAAAGAAATAAAAAAGCACTCCTTCTATCTGAAACCTGGAGAGAAGCGAAGGGTGAAGGCGGCTTTGGCTCGTAAGCGAGCTCGAAAAAAGGCCAGACACGAACAGGACTGAACGTGTGCTGAACCTAGGTGGGGAAGGCGATAACCCGTGTTGTTCCCTACTGCCGGGAGAATTGGGCGAGTGAGGTCCTGTTCCACCAAGGGAGCGAGCTATGGAATACCGGGACAGGGTTCTCAAGTGTATCGATTGCGGCGCGGAATTCGTGTTTACTGCTGGTGAACAACTTTTTTTCGCCGACAAGGGCTTCAAGAACGAACCCAAGCGATGCAAGCCCTGCAAGTCCAAGCGCAGCCAGATGCTGAGCGGCCAGGGTTACCAGCGCGTCGAAACCACCACCGTATGCTCGCAATGCGGCAAGGAGACGACGGTGCCCTTTAAGCCGACTCAGGGCCGGCCGGTTTACTGTCGGGAGTGCTTCCAACAGCGGCGGGCTGCTGCGACCCCGGCTTAATCCTTCTCACTCACAGCCCGTGGGTCCCATTGGCATTTGGAGGTGTCTCTACGCTCCCAAAGGCACGGATAGAGGTGTGCCTTGGCGCCGCCGTTCTGGCGCTCGCTTTGCGCCACTTCCGGATCGTGTGTGGCGATGATAGAACCCGCTGGCTGCGCGTCGATGGGCTGGCGGACCGGGATCACCTCGGCTACAATTCCTCTTTGCGCATGGCAACGTTTCACATCCTCAATTTCGGCTGTCGCGCCAGCCAGGCAGATGGCGCCGCACTGAAGCAGCAATTGCTTGCGGCGGGGCTCACAGAAGCCGGGACAGCCGATGAGAGCCATATCGCCATCCTCAACACCTGCACCGTCACGGCCACGGCGGACGCGGAGGTGCGCCAGTTCGTGCGCCGCATCCATCGCCGCAACCCGCAGTGCCGCATTCTGGTTACGGGCTGCTATGCGCAGCGCGCCCCGGAGGAGATCGCTCGCCTGGAAGGTGTCGCTTGGGTAGTGGGTAACTCCCACAAGCATTTGGTGGGCGAGCTCCTCGCCCCCGAACGTGCGGCGGCATCGCGTGATCGAGCGATCGGGAGATCGGATGAGCAGCAAAAGAACGATCACCCGGCCATCACCTTTCATAAGCAAGCCCCTTCGCCGCTTGTGCAAATCCAGGAGCCCAGGAACAGTGACGAGTGGCGAGGGACGCGTGATGGGCAAGCCGTTCGAGCGCCCGATCATCCGATTCTTCCCGCCCCCGTCCAAGTCCTGGTGGGTGAGATCTCGGAAGAATTCCACTTCGCGCCCGTCTTCCCCGACGATCGCACTCGCCCCACGCTGAAAATCCAGGATGGGTGCAACGCTCGCTGCGCTTTCTGCGTGATCCCCTCCGTGCGCGGGCCCAGCCGAAGCCTGGAACCGGAAAAGGTGCTGACGGAAGTGCGGCAACTGGAGGAGGCCGGCTACCAGGAAGTTGTGCTCTCGGGAATCAATCTGGGCGGCTACGGGCGCGACTTGGGCCGGCGTATTAATTTTCTAGGAATGGTGGAGCGCATCCTGCGCGAGAGCTCCATGGCGCGCATCCGCATCAGCTCCATCGAGCCCATGGACGTGAGCGCCAAGTTGATTCGCTTGGTGGCCGGCGAGTCGCGCCTAGCGCAGCATTTCCATGTGCCGCTGCAAAGCGGTTGCGACCGGATTTTGCGTAGCATGAACCGGCGCTACTGGGCCGGCCACTACGCCGAGCGCATCCTGGCCATTCGCGAACAAATTCCCAACTGCGGGATCGGCGCGGACGTCATGGTGGGTTTCCCCGGCGAGACCGACCAGGACCATGCCGCCAGCTTGCGATTCATTGAATCTCTCCCCTACACGTATCTGCACATCTTCCCTTACTCGGCGCGTCCGGGCACGCGGGCGGCGGCGAGCGCCGCACAAGTCAATGGCCGCGCGGCGCGCGAGCGCGGCCAGGAGATTCGCGCCCTCATGGTCGCCAAGCGCGAGGCCTTCCTCGCGGCGCAAGTGGGCCGCAGCCTTCCGGCGCTGACCCTGGATGAGACCGACGAGGGTGCACGGGTGGCGCTCTCGACGAATTACCTCAAAGTCGCCTTGCCGAGTTCGGAAGCTCCGGCCAACCGCCTCGTCAATGTCTCGGTCGGACGCGCCGCCACCGGCAAACTGTTCGGATACGTTACGGATGGCGATGCAGCACGTGCACGGCGATGTCCGGCCAGAATTCCCGAAAGGTATTCGTAAGGGCATCGCGCCCGATGGCATATCCAAACTTCGTGGCGAACCCTCCAAAGGTCTGTGTCTTGCTGGGGTAATACGCCAGCGAAATACCTTGCGAAATGCCCCTACCCAGCAGTTCGGAGGCATTGAAGCTGGAGTGTCCTTGATAGTCCGGAGTGATGAGGACGCGAGAAGCGGAGTAGACCATGCGCTTCAAGATACTGCCCCTACCCAACGAGTAGTACCGTTCGTCCTGATGGAAAATTGTAGGCAAAGCGAAAATGACTAGGTAGTTGCCATCGGTCTTATCGACGAACCCTCGCCAGTAATATCTTCCGAAACCGGGTAGGCCTTTGCCGAGTTGCGTATGGTCATTTGATCCCTCCGCCAGGAGGGAAGTGATACCCACGAAGAAAAACGACGAGTAGTCAAAACTATTCTTCGTGGCGATGACGAAGGCCTGCTTGGGCGTCGGTGGTGGCGGGATGACCCCGGCGCTAACGGCGCGGAAATTCGGCATGATGCCGAGGATTCGCGGGGGTTGCGAATTCAGAGCCGGAGTGCCTTGGCCCTCGGGGTTCGGAACTGATGGCTTCGGTTTGCCGGCAGTACTCGGCGTCGGGGGCTGATCCGGCTGCGGACTATCCTCCGTGGTTTGCGGATTGAGGGCAGCCGGTCCGACGGATTCCAAAAATAGCGGTGGCGCAGTGGACAAAATATTCCCTTGGGCCCGCGCGTTAACGGCGGAAAGTACGAACGCTAACGACAGGAATAATCGCAAGCAGTCGCCTTCACCCGTATGGATGTGAAAGTCACAAATTCCCAATGTCATCACCCTGCACTCAAAATTATATGGCGTGGCGCGAGGTGCCTACATGGCGCGTTGTGTATGCCCCACGCGAAATTTCCTGGCTTCGTGTCCATAATTCCTGCCTATATCGGAAACATGCCAGGACATTTAGTCAGCGCAGACATTTTATGGATGCTTGCAGGCGCTTATTGGATTCTTCGGCCAACCGCAGTGGAATGACGGATTCGCGAGAACCGCCTTGGCAGGGCTATAACTAGGCTATAATAGCTTGTCAATGCATAACAAACCTGAACTTTTCGGCACCGACGGGATTCGCGGTGTAGCCGGCCAATACCCTCTGGACCCGAGCACGGTTCGCAAGATCGGTAGTTCGCTGGGCAGGGTCCTTGGGAAGACGGCGAACCCGGCACGAGTGGTGGTGGGCAAGGACACGCGCGAATCGAGCGAGTGGATTTCCCGCGCTTTGGCGAGTGGCCTGGCCGCGAGCGGTGCCGAGGTTGTGGATGCCGGGGTCATCACCACGCCCGGGGTTGCCTTCCTTACCCGCGGGCACGGATTCTCGGCCGGCGTGGCGGTTTCAGCCTCTCACAATCCCTACGAGGACAATGGCATCAAGGTTTTCGCGAGCGCCGGAACGAAGCTTGCCGAGGCGGAGGAATTGGAAATCGAGCGCCAGCTCGCGAACCTGCCGGAATTGCCGGCGGCAGAGGCGAGCCCGGCGCATTTCGCTCCTACCCTCGTAAATGATTACGTGGCTTACCTGGCGAATCTGGCTCCGCCGGATTCAACCCTTTCCCGCTACCGGTTGGTGGTGGACTGCGCCCATGGCGCGGCAAGTCGCGTGGCGCCCCTGCTGATGGAACAATTGGGAATGACGCCGCACCTCCTGAATGCCGAGCCCAACGGGCGGAACATCAATCTGCATTGCGGCTCGCTTCATCCTCAGCAGATGGCGGAGGCGACGAAAGCCCTGGGCGCCGACCTCGGAGTGGCCTTTGACGGGGACGCCGATCGCGCCATCTTGGCGACCGCTGACGGCCATTTGGCGGATGGTGACCACGTGCTTTATGCGATGGCCCCCCACCTCGATCATCGTGCCAAATTGCGAGGACGCGCCGTGGTGGGCACGCTGATGACGAACCTCGCCCTGGAACTGGCTCTGGCGGAGCAAGACATTGGTCTGAAGCGCACGGCGGTGGGCGACAAATACGTATTGGATGAAATGCTGCGCTCCGGAATTTCCCTGGGCGGGGAGCCTTCCGGGCACATCATTTTTGCGGACCTGTCGCTGGCCGGCGATGGCTTGATCACGCTCCTAGAAATCCTGCAATTGCTGACGGCCACCCAGCAGCCATTGGGCCAGTTGCTGCGCGGCTTCCAGCCGTTTCCACAGTTGATCCGCAACGTGCGGGTCCGGGAAAAGCCTCCGCTGGAATCGGTTCCCAGCATCGCGCAGGCGATCGAGCAATGCCGGGCCGCGCTGGGCGAGCGGGGCCGGGTGGTGGTACGTTACTCCGGCACCGAACCCTTGGCGCGGGTGATGGTGGAAGCCGCCGAAGCGGAGGTCGTCGAGAATCATGCCGCCTGCATCGCTGAAGCCATCGACGCCGCGCTCGGGCTGCGCTAAACCCCGAGGCCTGCGGATCGCAGGGGGGGAATAGTGGATAAAGGGCTCGTGCCCACTACTCTGGGCAAAGTAGCGAACAAAGGTTGACAAGCCCATTCAAATCCTTCCATCCTGAAAACATGGTGATAACGCGCGAGTTGCCGGAGCGGGCTCTGAGACAGATCCGCCTGGAGCGAAAGTAGGACTTTTAGTCCTAGATCTGCGAACTTGACGGTCGTCCATGAAAGATTCAAGGTCAGCCTAGCCACCTTTGGGCGGAAGCCATCTAAACGCTGGCATGTTTGACGGAATAGGCACCGCCGCCGTCATCCGCGGTTGAACAGAATCAAGAATCCGCTTGACCTTTCCGGTGTTAGAATCGTTGCAACCCTGGATGGGGGGAATTCATCCAACCGCATTGTACTGTGCGGCAAAGGGAGGCACACCATGAAGGCAACGCTATTTCTGGTACTGGCTCTCCCACATCTGATCTTCGCCCAATCGCCGGCTACTCCAGCGGGAGCCACGGGTCAACCTCAACCCGCAGCGCCACCCCAAGCGACCGCACCCGCTCCCCCGGCTGCTGCGGCGACGCCGACAACTTCCCCAGTCCCCGCCGACCCCTCCAAGGTCGTGTTGCCTGTAGACACCACCATTCCCTTGATTCTGGAAAGCAGTGTGAATACGCGGACGGCCTCCGTCGGGCAGGCTTTCTACTGCAGCACGATTTTCCCCATCACGGAGAGGAATCACATCGTGATTCCCAAGGGGAGTTCCATCAAAGGATCGGTGACGCAGGTAGTCCGCCCGGGACGCGTCAAGGGCCGTGCGCAACTCGGCCTGCGCTTTGATGAGTTAGTCCTTCCCAACGGCACTACACTTCCCTTGCGCGCCACGCTTTCCGGCCTGGGAGCCACGGGCAAAGAGGATTTCAACAAGAAGGAATCGAAGGTCGAGGGGGCTTCGACTAAAGGTAAAGATGCCGAGACGATCGCTCGGACCACCGTTCCGGGCGCTGAAATCGGCGCCATCGTAGGAGCCAGCAAGGGAAGCGTCGGCAAAGGACTGGGCATCGGCAGTGCCGCGGGCGCTGCGGGTGGATTAATCTGGGTGTTGTCGACCCGGGGACAGGATGTGGTTCTGCCCCATGGCACCAGCCTGGAATTGCAGCTTAGCGCGCCGCTGACCATCCATCGTGAAGACATGGATTCACCGAGCCACTATGATGATGGCCCCGCGCTGCCCCGGCCGGAATACGGGCCGGGCGCGTGACTCCAAGACTTGTTCAAGAGAAGACCACCGACTGAACCCCGGAAATCTCGAAGCGTTTGCGGCAGCGCGGGTTCTTGCACTGCATAAAGTCATCCCGGCGCAACATGTAGGATTGGGCTTTGGCAAATCGCGCGCGGTCGCGTTCATCCGCATTGCCCCGCAGCGCTTTCTTCTTGGTCCGCACCAGCCAGCGAATTTCATAGGTATCGGATTGGTGGCAGAACAGGCAGGAAAGATTCGCGGGCTTGCGCGTTTCGGTTTCGTCAAAAAAATCACGCTCATCCATAGTGTGCCTATTCTAACCGGAATCGGCGGGGAAGGCCACTCGGACATCAGGATATTGTCCAAGTCAATGCACCTTGACCGCCGGTAGTGACTCATTTTGATGTGCCACGGGCGTCCCGCCCGTGATCGGGCACGGCCAAGATGGCCGTGGCACATCAAGATGAGTCACTACCTAACCGCCAGCAACCGTTTAGGTCCCTTGCCGACCTTAACGCGCGCGACCTCACGCCGGCTCCGTGTGTCGATGATCGAGCAATCGTCACTGCCGCTATTGCTGACGCAGCAGTAGCGGCCATCGGGTGAGATAGTGATCCAGTTCGGGCAAGCGCCGGTGTGGATCTCGGGCGAGATCTTCCGGGTGGCGATGTCGTAAACATAAACACCGCTATCGCCAAGACTCGTGACCCAGAGTTCCCCGCCATCGGGAGAAAGCTCCAGCCCGTGGGTGGGCGTGTGCGGTTCGAGCACGCAGGTTGACGGCGGGGCGGGAGGAAGATCGACCCGCGAGATCACTTTCCGCTCCGGAATGCTGGCGACCACGAACCCATGCAAATCGGTCAAGGCCACGTACAGGGTCTTTTCATCTCTGGTGACCGCGTAGGGACGCGGGATGCCGCCCACCGGAATCTTGCTGCTATATTCCAACTTCTTCAAATCAATCAGGTCAATTTCATGACCGTCCATGGACGAGACGAACATGAATTCATTGCTGCCGGCGTTGTAGCAGTTGTGCGGAACCTTGACAGGGAGGACCTTCACCACCCGTTTTTGCGTCATGTCGACAATATCCACGCTGTTGCCATCACGGATGGGAACTCCCACATATCTTCCGTCGGGAGTGGCGGCACACTGGTTAGGACGGCCGGTGAGGGGGATCGTGTCCGTAACCTTGTTCGTGGCCGTGTCAATCACCTTCAGGTTTTTCTCCGACTCGATGGTGGTGAACAACTGGCGGCCGTTGGCGGGCGCGCACAAGCCATGAACCGCCTCCCCGACTCGGATGTCGCCGGTCACACGGAGCGTCCCGAGGTCAATAACCGTGATATCGTCACCCAGGCTGTTGCTCACATAGAGTTTCATGCTGCCGTTGGTTTCCGAACCCGCCGCGCACGTCATGGCGGCCGCCAGCACCATCGCCGAGAGGGCCAGCCCGCGAATGTTTCCCCTCATTTCGCATCTCCGCGCAACCGAGAGTACCTCCCAAGTGCTCGACCGCAAGTAACAGGCTTTGCCTTCGAAGGCGCTCCGTGCGTCATCGTCAGAACGCCAATGCTTCCCTTCCCATAGTACTCATTCTCGCCGGGGTAAAGTCAATACCCCAACGTCCGATTTGGGCTACCGGCAGGTGAAGATATAATGCGGGCCGCGAATTGTCGTGCTGTCCAAATTCGGGATGTAGCGCCGGGCTTTAGCCCGGCATGTGCCGACTCATTTTGATGTGCCACGGCCATCTTGGCCGTGCCCCTTCACGGGCGAGACGCCCGTGGCACATCAAAATGAGTCGCCACCCGAATTGCCCGAATGTTGGACGCTCACGAGCAGGCGGTTATGCTGATAGTATGAAAACGGCGATATCGATCCCCGATGAAGTCTTCCAGGGCGCAGAGCGTCTGGCGCGGCGGACAAAGAGGTCGCGCAGCCGGCTGTATGGTGACGCCCTCAAGGAATACTTGGCGCGCCACGCGCCGGACGAGGTCACCGAGGCGATGAACCGGGCCTGCGCCCAGGTGGGCGACGCCAAAGATGCCTTTGTTTCCTCCTCCGCGCGCCGCACGCTGGAGCGAAGCGAGTGGTAATTTCACAAGGGGAGGTTTGGTGGGCGGATCTTCCGGCCCCGGCGGGCTCCGGTCCGGGATTCAGACCTCCCACCTGCATTTGGTGCTCGCGGGAATCGACACTGTCCTGGGCAGGTAGCCTTAAGCGTGTAGCGCAGCGCGGCCAAGCCGCAAGAGAAAGTCAAAAGGCAAAGTGCAAAAGTCAAAAGGCAAAAGTGGCAGTCAGCACCTCCGAAACTCTTTGCTAACGTGGCAACTGAGGGCGGTGTCGATCTGAATTTATAACCCTCGCCCCCTTGGGGGAGAGGGTGGACCGCCGCCGGCGTTTTCACCAGCCGGGGCGGGAAGGGGGCCCCACGTTTTGCACGTTGCGGGGGTGAAGGGGCACGCCGCTCGTCACAGGTCATGCAATTTTCCTCATCCTTAGCGTCGAACCCACCGATAACCGATATGAAGGATCGGTTCATCGGGCCATCGAGCCATCGGGTCATTGACTTATCGGTTTATCGAGCCATCTCGTCACTGCTTCATCCGATCATCGGCCCAGGATGCGACTGCATAGCCCTCTCCGAGGGGAGAGGGTGGACCGCCGCGGGCGTTTTCATCAGCCGGGGCGGGACGGGTGAGGGGGCACGCCGCTCGTCACGGGTCACCCAATTTTCCTCATCCTTCGCGTCGAACCCACCGATAACGGATGCGGGGGAGTGTGTCACGCGCGAGGTTTGGTCGTCAGCGCTGCCCGCTATTCCGCCGCGGATTTTGCTTTGTCCTCGTCACTAGTCACTCGTCACTTGTCACTGCTCTTGCAGTGTGTCACGCTGCGGTTTGGTCCTCGGCGGTGCTGCCTTTGCGCCATTGGGTTTTGCCCTTTTCTCGTCACTCGTCACTGCTTTTGGAGTTGGTAGCGCGGACTTTCGCTCTTGGGGTCCGCGGTTCTTCCTTAGCCAATTCTAGAATTTTGATAGCGCGACTCCAAGGAAGAGCCGCAGACCGCAAAGTCGGCGGTCTGCGCTACGGTTGCTCGTCACTGATTCATCCGATCATCGGCCCAGGATGTGATTGCATTGCCCTCTCCGAGGAGCGAGGAAGACCAGGCATTCATCGCCGAGGCGCCGGAACTTCCCGGCTGCGCGGCCGATGGCAAAACCTATCGGGAAGTCCTCGCCAACGTGGAAGTGGTCATCCAGGAGTGGATCGAAACCGCCAAAGAACTCGGCCGCCCCGTCCCCTCCCCCAAAGGCCGCCTGGTGTTTGCCTGACCTGCCTGTTCACCTTTCATAATTCTTCATCCTGTCTCCTGACTCTTTAGTTCCAACTCCTAAGCGGTGGTTTATCTTTCGTTCGTCGTTCATCCTTGCACTGATAGCCGAACGGGTGTATAGATTTCCATATATGACGCCCGTGATAAGAGCATGGGTTTGGCGACTCTCTTTGAAGTAATCGGATCGCGCAAATCAGAAAGAACGCGATGCATGCGCCACCCAACGAAATATAAATCGCATTGTTAGGCGCGGCCTATGCGGCATAAACACCAAGAATCTCAAGCTGAAAGGCCAATGAGCCAATCGGTTTCGATCCGGAATGACCTCGGCAAGTCGCTCGGCCCATTTCTGAGGAAGGAAAAGATCGTCGGGCGGAAGACCAAAGATGTATTGATCTCGGTTGTATGTCAACTGGTCCACCACAAGGAGGAGGGACAGCAGCTCTTTCCCGAAATTCTTCTATTTGATGACTTAACAAGCATTCTGAAGTCCCTCCCAAATAGCGAGCACGTCGTTGTTGGGGTAGGTCCGATGGTCCCGGAATCGTTGACACTAGCACTTAAGCGTTGCGCCCCGCTGGCTCAGTGGGGTTGGTCCATCTACCTGACACGGATGAGAGAAGAAGAGAAGGTTGAGTATGGGCTCCTCCGTTGCGGCCTAACCGCACTTTCATTATCGGCTTCGGAATTACTGTTCCACGAAGGGCATGGCGCACTTCCTGCCATACTGATAAGCCATGTTTCACAGAGTACGATCCAAGTATCTGGTGCCCATGGCAATTCCTTGAGAATCCACTTCGGCGCAGTCGAGGAGCCACGAGACGACCCTGTAAAGGTGATAAAAAGATTCTGTGCTTCCGTCGTCAGAGGTGTTCCTATCGAGGTGCGGGAGCCGGTCAGCAACTTCTATAGTCGACTGCTCTCCGCCGTGTTGAGAAGTGGGCACGGGTGTTTGGTTGCTGTGTTGAGCAGGAAGAAGGCAGGTGTCTCGCAGCTGCTAAAAGACGGCGTTGTGATCAATCCGGCTCTCGATGTGGCTTCCAAGGTATCGTCGTTGCTGAGATACAAAAGCTGCGAATACGATACGACTTTGCGTGCTGCCGCCGCGTTGATTCGGGGTATGCTGATTAGTGATGGAATTACCGTGTTTGGTCCGGATGGCTCTGTACGGGTCTACAATGTCTTCGTGAAGATACCGAAACGGCTGGATGCGATAGCTGGAAAACCCGGGGGTGCAAGAAGGCGCGCCTTTGAATTTCTGTGTTCACGCGTAGGACGCGAGCTCAAGGGATCGTTAATCATTTCACAGGACGGCCACGCCGACTTTCGAGGAGTGTGACAAAATGGGTGGGCAAATAATTCTTTGGGAAGGAAACACACCGGCTTCCATCCCAGCTAGTGCGACGTCCCCGGAAAAGATCCTACCCTTCGCAAACTCTCGCCAGCTCAGCAAGAGGGACTGCTCACAAGTTATAAACGCTTTTAAGAATCAAAGTTACGAAATGGTTAGCACGTTTATTTGGAGTAAGGCCATTTCATCGCTGAAGGCGCAGCTAAGCAAGCTCGGAACGGGGTTTATCGCGGAAATGCTAGATAGAGCTGATATCGACGAGGGGGCGAGTATCACGGAGGTCCTAACTGATTACGATGCGCTCCGATTGGCGTATGAGCTAGGCGTAATTACAAGCACCGGATACCTTCGTTTGAAACATGCCTTTGAAAAGATCGCGCATTTTGGCCAGTTGCCTCCTGAGGAAGCAGACGAAGTTCAGATGTCAGAGGATGAAGCAGTGGGTGTCATCCGGGCCTGCGTCGAGAATATTCTCGGGCAGAACAAGATTGACGCCGCTGTGGACTTTAAGAAGTTCAGGGATCACTTGGAGTCAGCAGTCTTTGAACAGGACGCCAGCGACATCAAATTGCTCGTTAACTCGCCCTATTTCTTCAAACGTGCTTCGACTCGGATAGTTCTTGCGATGATAAAGTCAAGTACCGGTGCTCAACTTGACAACGCCTTGGGGAATGCAAATGTAATCATGCCACTCCTATGGCCAGAGCTTCTGGCTCCGGAGAGGTTTCAAGTCGGACGAGCATATTCCGAGGTAGTGGCCGACGGAAAAGCTCAGGCCGCCAGTGGCCTGAAGATAATATTGCTTAAGGTCAAGGGGTTTGACTATGTTCCCGAGGACCTTCGCTCACGGTCCTTCTCATCTATAGCGCGAAAGGTCCTTGAGGCTCATGAAGGATTCAATAACTTTCACAACGAGCCAGGTCCTATGAAAGCCCTTGCAGAAATGGGAAGTGTGATTCCGCGGCCGGCATTTCCTTTATGTATGACGGCTAGTCTTTGCGTGAGGCTCGGTAATGTATATGGAGTGTCCTTTGCTGCTCGGCCACATGCAAACTCTGTGCTGAAGCGTGTGTCAAAGGAAAGGTGGTTATTCTATCTCGACAGTTGCTTGCGGGCAGATGACCGCATTCTCGAAAAACTCATCAGCGACACTATCTATGCTCGTTGGGTTTCACTAGTTCAGGAATTCGAGCTGGGCTCCGTTGCCGAGGATGTGAAGGACCGGCATGTGCGGGAACTCATTCAGGAGTCAAAAGATGCCAGTAAGCCAGTCCGGGTGCGCCAAATCGTCACTCGTATGCTTATGAAAAACGGATACAAGGTATCTTACTGAGATTTGCAAAATATAGTGACAATTACCTGCGTAGCGCGGGCATCTTGCCCGCTGTCTCGGAAGCGTCCCGCTCCCGCCCAGCGCGCGGGCAGGATGCCCACGCCACAGCGGGCGAGACGCCCGCGCTACGAAAACAGTTCGTCACTATATTTTGCAATGCTCAGTAGATGGCGAATTGCAGGATCTGCGGATGCGTGGAGCAAGGAAATTAAAGGTCCCAGCTATAAAGTAACTGGGTTGTCCCATGAGTAAGTCCCGTGAAAATTGGCTGGTCGCATTCATCGATATTCTCGGAACCAAGGATATGGTGAAAAGCGGAAAATTCTCAGATTACCATTCCCTGGATTTCGCTAATCCAGCAGGTTTGATGGCGATTCGCTACCCACTCTTACGTTTCGCGGCCTTTTCGGATTCTGTGGTCGTGACGTCCCGCCCGGAAAGTGTCACCGATTTTCTCTCTGTTTTAAATTTCATGTTTAGCAATTGGTTTTCTGACTTTATTTTTGTCCGTGGGGGTCTCGCCATAGGCGACCTTGTTTGGGTTGACCAGCCGTCAATTGATGTTCGTTTTCAACAGGCATCAAACCTTGCATTTGCGCGGCTATACGGAAAGGCTCTGATTGAGGCTATTGAATTACAGGAAAAGTCCGGCCCTGGAATGGCTTGCTTTGTCAGTGACGCTGCAGCTCGCGTCTTGGAAGAAGTAGATAAGAATTTGGTGTTTTCCGGCCCAACTGACATCCTAGTTTGGCCAACCGCCGAACAGCTTCATCATTGGTGCAAAACGTTTGCACACTTGGCAATGAACCAGTCATTTCCGCCGGAATTCCGTAGACATATATGCGCGACCCATTGGTACATGACTCAAATTAAGAAATCTCGTAAGGCGATGCCCCGGGGTTTAAGTATTATAGCAACGCCGACGACAGGCGGGTAGCGCAGCGCGGCGGAGCCGCAACCGACCATGTCTTGTAGGGGCGGGGCTTGCCCTGTCCAGGGCGCCCCAAGGGATGCCCCTACAAATGGCACAAAATTCTTGCTACAAAAAAGGAATCTACGGTATTGAATTGCAGAGTCTTAAAGGCCCATACTCTGTCCGGTCTGCACTCTCTTGAAGTTCAGGAGAGAGGCCACCCGCTGTATGCGCCGCCTGGCGAACTACTCTACTGAGAAATCATAGAGGAAAGCGTCCTGCGTGCTGGCTCCGCTCGTTCGGAGATAGAAGGCGTATTCCCCAGACTTTAGGGTGCCGGCGGGGATGACCATGAAGAGTTTGGGAGAGACCGCTTTGATGTCTGTCTGAATCTGCGAGTTAATCGAAATGCCTTTGCTCTCCCTGCCAAGCCCAGCCGCTCTGGCTTCAAGTTGCCGCCGGTTGCCGTGCACGCTAAGCCGCGCGAGCACCAGGCTCAGCGTCCCCGGTGGGTCCCCTGGGCCATTCCGATAAAAAAACACCGGCGACGATCCCATGTAGATGTCGGCGTGCTTGCCAGGGATTTGAATGTTGACCTTGCCACTTACGACGCCGAAGGTGACGGCGCCAGCCAGGCGGCTGCCGGTGCGATGGAAGAGGACGGCACGACCAACGATAGGTTGAATTCCACCCTTGATTGAGCCATAGAGCCCTGGCTCGTCCGGGACAGGGCTTCGGCTGGCGTCTTGGCCAATCATCGGGGCAGATGCGAAATAAAACATCAATGTAAGTAGCAGGGAGGGCTTCATCCTACTCTCCTTGAGGGCCGATAGCGGGATGGTAGCCGAGACCTCGCGGCGGTTCAAGCGTCAATAACAGCAGGCAGGAAGAACAGTGACAAGTGGCGAGTGACGAGTAGGGCCCTCACCCCGGAAGAACAGTGACGAGTGACAAGTGGCGAGTGACGAGCAAAGCCCCTCACCCCGGAAGAACAGTGACAAGTGACAAGTAGCGAGTGATGAGCATGCCCTCACCCCGGAAGAACAGTGACGAGTGACAAGTGACGAGTGACAAGCAAAGCCCCTCACACCGGAAGAACAGTGACGAGTGACAAGTGGCGAGTGACGAGCATGCCCTCTCCCCGGCTGGGGAGAGGGGGAAGGATGAATTCCAACCCGCCTTTAAAGCTAGTAAGATGACCGAGTGCCGCGGCAGGAACATGCGTACATGCCAAATGGCGGCACGTATGCGCCACCCGCGGCATGCCGCGTCTGCGACGCCACTGATGAAAGCACCCGCGTTTGATTGCCGTGCGAAAGACGTTAACTCCGCGGGTGGCGCATATGTCCCGGCGTTCTTGGTCGGGATGTATGCGGCCTTTAGGGGTTGAAGTCGCATGAGCGTTACCGGGTTCTTTGCGTTGCTCGGAGGATTGCTGGTTCTGGCCTTCGTGGCCAACCGGCTGGCGCAGCGGACGCGTGTGCCCGACGCCGTGGTGCTGATTCTGACCGGCGCGCTGCTCGGACCGGTCTTCCGGCTGGTCGATGCTGCCCGGTTTGAGAACGTGACGCGGGGTTTCGGCACGCTCGCCCTGCTTCTGATTCTGTTCGAGGGCGGCTTAGAGCTTGACGTGCGTGAGACCTTACGCCATCTAGGCGGGGGCCTCGCACTTTCCTGGTCGGCTTATGCCCTTACTGCCGCTTTGGTGGCCTGCGTCGCCAGGTGGTCACTGCTGCTCTCCTGGCAGGGAGCCTTGCTGGTGGGCGCCGTGCTCGGGTGCGTCAGCAGCACCATCATGCTCCCCGTGCTGCAACAGATTCCTCTGCGGTTACCCGTCAAGCTCACCCTCCTGGTGGAAAGTTCGATAGGAGACGTCCTGGCAGTGCTCACGGTGGGCGCTCTGCTCAACCTGTCACGATCGCAGGGCTCGTTGGTTGAAGGTCTCGTCGGCGGCTTCGTTTTTGAGCTGGGCGTATCCATGGTGTTCGGGATCGTGGCGGGTATCCTTTGGGCCCGGCTGATGCCGCTGCTCTCCGAACAACGCTTTTGGCAGGCCCTGACGTTTGCCGCCGTGCTGCTTCTTTATGCGGGAACATCCGCCCTCCAGGCCAGCGGATTGTTCGCGGTGTTGGTATTTGGGATTGTTCTGGCAAACCTGCCCCAAGCGCGGGCGCAACTTCTGGCCGCCAACATGGGAATCACACTGCCGGAAGGGGACTTTCACCACCAAATTCTCAATTTTCATTCCGAGCTGGCGTTTCTGGTTCGCACTTTTTTCTTTGTCATGATCGGCGCGGTGGTCCATCTTTCCGGATTAAGGGCCAATGCCATGCCGATCCTCGGTTTTGCGGGAGCGATTCTGGTGGCCCGCTGGATGGCTGTGAACCTCAGCCGTTGGACGTGGAAGGGGATTTCCGAGCTGGAGAGAGGGCTGATCGTTTTGCTGCTCCCGCGCGGCCTGATCACGGCGGTCTTGGCCATTCAAGTGATCGAGAGCCGAGGGGCGGAGTTTGGGTTTCTGCGCTCCGTGGCCTTCGTCATCATCTTAGTAACGAATATGCTCGTGGTGATGGGCAGCGTTATTGCCCGGCGTGCCACCGCACAGGCGGCAGTTGCCGGGCAAGTTCCTGAACACCCCGCCCAGGAATAACCGCGAAGGTCGTCTTCGCAATCCTAAAGATTCGGCTCGAAATTCTCGATAGAATAGCCTGGGCACGTTTGCTAGGGTATCGAAGACAACGCTACGCCCAACAATCGCCAGGAGAGGAACTGTGCAGGTCTTCGATCATATCGACCCCGGAAAGCTCGAGCGGCGCGACGCGGAGCTGTGGGTTATGGCTATCACCATGATCGGCATCCTCGCCGGGGGGATGGCCGTGCTCATGTATTTCTCTTCCCTCTGGAGTCCGGTGTTCCCCAAGGGAGTATCGCTGCGCGAGATTATGATCAGTTTTTGTGTTCTGTCTTTGCTTCTCGTCGCCTATCTCGTGGAAAGGCAGTTGACGGTGCGTCACCTGCGCAAGCAGCTCCGGGAAGAACGGACGCGGACGGCAAGGCTGCTCGGCCAGGCGAGCGCCGAGCTGCTCGAGACCTTACCAGCCCTCGAGCAGTTTCGGGCCCGATTGAAGGTCGAGTTTTCCGTTGCCACGACCTTCCAGCAGCCGCTCTCCGTGGTGCTAACTGTTCTCAAACCTTCACGGCAGGTGCTCGAGTCCGGCAAGACTTTGACAGTGATTGCGGACGCGGTCAAAGCCACAGCCCGAATGCTCCGTGGCGAGGACATGGTCTATCTGCTCGCGCAGGGAGTGTTCGGGATTCTACTGCCCGGGGTACTCGAGGAAGACGCCGACCGCGTGGTGGAGCGTCTGCGCGAACGATTGCTTAATGCTTCCGGTGCCAACGACAGCTTTGCTTTTGACGTGCATGTGATCAACTATCCCCGGCATGTTGATTCCATCGGCGAAATCGAGGACTTCATCAAGTCCCACGGCGCCCAGGCCGGCCCCGAAAAGCCATCGGTCTGAAACAAGGAAGATGGCAGGAACCATCCGGTGGGGGGCAACCTCAGGCGGGTAGAATCCAACCCTTGGCTCCGCGATTGTCCGCGGCAACCAGGTGAACCTCTGACCGCACCTGTTTTTCGGCAAGGGCTCCTTGGATCAATTCACCGATGGCTCCGGCATTGCCCCGGGTGAAGGCTAGGATGGAAGGGCCGGCGCCGCTCAGGCAAATCCCCAGCAAATCCGGGTGCTCCAGCTCGAGCGCTTCCGCAAGGCCCGGCACCAACCGGGTGCGATAGGGTTGATGCCAGCGGTCGTCGAAAAATGTGCGGTGGAAATCAGCCTTGCCGGAAAAAAGCTGTGCGGTCAGCACCAACGCCCGCTGCAAATTGTGGACGGCGTCGGGCCGGGAATACCGGTCAGGCAGGACCTTGCGGGCTTCCCCGGTCGGCAAAGGGTAGTCGGGCACGACCAGAACCAACCCCAGCGGCTCCGGAAGGACGCAAGAATGGGTCAGAATGCGGCCGTTCGATTCCGCGGCCACGGTGAACCCGCCGTGCCAGGCGGCCGCGACGTTATCGGGGTGGCCTTCGTGCTGCGCCGCCAGTGATACAAGTTCTTCATCAAACAGCGGGCGGTCCGCCAGCATGTAACTGGCGGCCAGAGCCCCGACGATCGCCGCCGCACTTGAGCCCAAGCCGACTCCCACCGGGATCTGATTCTCTGTTTCCACGTCAAACCCGTGGGTCTTCCCCCAGCCCCGTAAAGTTTCCTGGAGCGTGCGCGCAATAAGATTATCCGCGCCCGAACAAACGCGTTCGGCATGAATGCCATGGTAAAGGACCCTCACCTCATCGTCCGTGCGCGGCGTGATGTGAATCTTCGCGTGGAGGTTCAAGGCAATGGCGCCGCAATCAAAGAGGCAGCCCAGGTTGGCGCATGTGGCCGGGACACGGACTGATACACGGTCACTCATCGGCAGAGTCTGCTAAAAGCAGAAGATTTCATCATAGGCGACCGACGGTCCGGTCGGCAAGCCGTTCCAATGCTGTCCTCCTGAGCGCAGCGAAGGACCTCGGTATTTCGCTCAGGGTAAACTACGCGAAGGACCTATCTCGCAAAGTTGATTTTAACCGGAAGACCCGTGGGGAGCGCTGCGGGCGGCGCCGGAATTGGCGCGCGGCGCGGCGCCCTCCTCCAAGACAAAAATTGCCGAATCCGCCAGAAGGTTGGGCAGGAACCTCACCCCGGTGTGCTGACCGGAACGGGAGGTCCGAAGGGGAACTTCCTGGAGCACGTGCAACCCGGCTTTGCGGCAGAATTCGCGGAAATCGTCAATCGTCGTCAGGTGAATGTTCTGGGTCTCGTACCACTCATAGGGGAGATGATCAGTCTTGGGCATTCGGCCCCTGACAAAAAGCTGCCAGCGCACTGACCAGTGGGCAAAATTCGGGAAGCTCACGATACAGCGCTTGCCGACGCGCACCATTTCGCGGATCAGGAACATGGGGCGCTGCAGGACCTGAATGGTATTGGTGAGGATGACGAAGTCAACGGACTTATCCGGGTAATCCGCCAATCCCTCGTCCAGGTCACCGTGGTGAACGTTGAACAGCCCCTTGGCGACGCAAGCTTGAATGCAGGCCTCGGAGAGCTCAATCCCCTCGGCCCGGACTTTCTTCTTGACCTTTAGAGCGAGCATTAAATCGCCTTCGCCGCAACCCAGGTCCATAACCCGCGTGCCTTCGGGAATGAGGTCGATGATCGTCTGGTGAACGGGCGTCAGATGCACGACCGTGCCGGCGTCATCCAAGCGGATTTTTTCCCCCAGCCCACCCATGTGCTAGGAGGCCCTCCTCCGCCCGTGGCTCAGGAAATTGGTGATGAGGGAAGTCAGTTGTTCGGACTCGAGCAGGAAGGCGTCGTGCCCGTAGTCCGTCTGGATCTCCGTGTAGATGGCTTCGGCGCCGACGTGCCGCAGCGCGCTGACAATTTCTTTCGATTGATAGGAGGGAAACAACCAGTCCGAGGAGAACGAAATTACCAGAAACTTCGCCTTCACCCCGGCAAAAGCCTGCTCCAGCGTCCCATACGGCTGGGCGAGGTCGAAGTAATCCATCGCCTTGGTAATATAAAGATAGGAATTGGCATCAAAACGGTTTACGAAATTATCGCCCTTATACCGCAGATAGCTCTCCACCTGAAAATCGGCCAGAAAATTGTATCCGTACTCCGTTTTGTCTTGCAGCTTGCGGCCGAACCTCTGGTGCATCGACTTTTCCGACAGGTAGGTGATGTGCCCAATCATTCGTGCGATGGACAAGCCACGACGTGGGGTCGCTTTTCCATAATAATCGCCATCCTTCCAATGAGGATCCGATTGGATGGCCTGCCGGCCCACCTCATCAAGGGCAATCGCCTGAGCGGAAAGCTTGCTGGTGGTGGCAATGGGGATGGCCAGACGAACCCTCTCCGGGCAGCTCACCACCCATTGCAGGACTTGCATTCCCCCCAACGACCCGCCCACCACGCAGAGCAACTGGTCAATTCCCAAATGGTCGATCAAAACCTTCTGGGTGTTCACCATGTCACGCACGGTGACCAGGGGAAAAGACAACCCATAAGGGCGGCCTGTCTGGGGATTGACGGAATTGGGGCCGGTCGAACCCTTGCAGCCTCCGATGATGTTGGAGCAGATCACGAAGTATCGGCGAGTGTCAAAGCCCTTTCCAGGGCCAATCATGATGTCCCACCAGCCGGACTGCCGTTCGTGGGGATGGTTGAAGCCGGCGGCGTGGGCATTTCCCGAGAGGGCATGGAGAATGAGCACCGCGTTGTCTTTGGCCGGGCTCAACTCGCCGTAGGTCTCATAGGCCAAAGTGATGGGGCCTAGCGAGCGCCCGCACTCCAGCGGCATTTCCTGGGGTGGCTCGGCAAACGTAAGATATTTGGTTTCGACGATCCCAACGGAACCTGGGTCATCCATAATGGCTGACAGCTTGCAACCCACAGCCGACCGCTACTGCATGCTGTCGGCTGTTCGCTGCTAGCTGTTCCCCCTCTGTGAAGCCGCGAGCGCCTGGTCGATGTCCGCGATGATGTCCTCAACCGTTTCGATCCCGACGGACAGCCGGACGTAATCCTCGGTCACTCCGGTCGCCACTTGCTCCGCGGGAGTCAGTTGCTGATGCGTTGTGCTCGCCGGGTGAATGACCAGCGATTTGGCATCGCCGAGGTTGGCAAGGTGAGAAAGCAGGGTGAGGGCGTTAATGAACTTGATGCCCGCTTGCATGCCGCCTTTGATCCCAAATCCCAGAATCGCGCCGAAGCCGTGTTGCAGATACTTTTTCGCCAACTTATGCGTGGGGTGACTTTCGAGCCCCGGGTAATTCACCCATGTCACCGCCGGGTGCGTCTCCAGGAATTGCGCGACCTTCAAGGCGTTCGCGCAGTGGCGTTCGACCCGCAGCGATAGGGTTTCAACTCCTTGCAGCACCAGGAAAGCATTGAAGGGGCTCAAGGCCGGCCCCAGGTCGCGGAGAAGCTGGACCCGCACCTTCAAAATGTAGGCGAGGTTTCCGAACGTCTCCACAAACTTGAGGTCGTGATAGCTCGGATCAGGCTCGACAAGCTGGGGAAATTTCCCGTTGGCCCAGTTGAATTTTCCGGAATCAACAATGATGCCCCCGATGGAGTTGCCATGGCCGCCCAGGAACTTGGTAAGCGAATGGACGATGATGTCCGCGCCCCACTCGAAGGGACGGCAGAGGTAGGGCGTCGTCACGGTGTTGTCCAGTATAAGCGGCACACCCGCGTCGTGGGCAATCTTGGCAACCGCCTCGATGTCGAGCATGTCGTTCTTGGGATTGCCCAGTGTTTCCGCGTAAACCAGCCGGGTCTTGGAAGTGATGGCGCGCTTGAAATTCTCGGGCTTGCCGGGATCAACGAAAGCGGTTTCTATCCCCATTTTGGACAACGTGTAATGAAAAAGGTTGTAGGTCCCGCCGTAAAGGCTTTCCGACGAAACGATCTGATCGCCTGAGCTCGCGATGTTCAAAATGGCCAACGCCTCGGCGGCTTGACCTGAGGCGGTGGCCAGCGCTCCCACCCCCCCCTCCAGGGCCGCCACGCGCTGCTCCAGGACATCCCAGGTCGGATTCATAATGCGCGTATAGATATTGCCGAATTCCTTAAGAGCAAAAAGATTCGCGGCATGGGCGGTGTCTTTGAACACAAAAGACGTCGTTTGGTAAATGGGGACGGCGCGCGCCCCGGTGGTGGGGTCAGGTTTCTGACCTCCGTGCAGCGCAATCGAGTCAAAACCTAGTTTTCTTTCCAAAGTGGCCTCCTTAGCGAAATGTCCAATCGTTGGTCGGACGAATGCCTGGGCTCGACGGGGGGGTAATGCTAAACGGCCGTCGGGGTTACATCACCCAGAAAGCGCTCTTCGAACTCCTCTACCTTGGGCCGGATCAGTACGCTCTCCGCGATCCATCCTTGCAAGGCGCCAATCGTCTTCAGCCCGTTCCCGGTGATCGCCAGCACGATGGATTCGGCGGGATTTAGAAGGCCCTGGCGGATCAGCTTGCGTGCCACGGCCACGGTCACGCCTCCGGCGGTTTCCGTAAAAATACCTTGGGTTTCAGCCAGCAGGCGGATGCCTTCCACGATCTCCTCGTCGGTCACATCCTCGGCGGCTCCGCCGTTCCCCAGAATGGTCTTTACCGCGTAGGGGCCATCGGCCGGATTGCCTATGGCGAGTGACTTGGCGATGGTGTGGGGTTTCTGGGGCTCAATCTCCGAAGTGCCGCGCTTGGCGGCGGTCGAGATGGGCGAGCAACCCGTCGCCTGCGCGCCGAAAAATCGCGTTGGCACCGGCTCAACCCAGGCCAGTTTTTTCAATTCTTCAAAGGCCTTGTTGACCTTGGTGATCAGTGCGCCCCCGGCCATGGGGATCACCATGTTCTGCGGCAGGCGCCAGCCAAGCTGCTCGGCGATTTCGTATCCCATAGTCTTCGAACCTTCGGAATAGTAGGAACGCAGGTTCACGTTGACGATGCCCCAGGAATGCTTCTGGGCGATCTCGGAGCAAAGCCGGTTCACCTGATCGTAGTTGCCCTGCACTTTCACCAGGGTCGCCCCGTAAACCTGCGTGGCCACAATTTTTTCCGGCTCGATTTCCGCCGGCACAAAGATGAAGGTCTTAAAGCCGCCCGCCGCCGCCTGCGCCGCAACGGCATTCGCGAGGTTCCCTGTCGAGGAGCATCCCACCGTGTCGAATCCGAACTCGTGCGCTTTGGAGAGTGCCACGGCAACCACGCGATCCTTGAACGAGAGCGTGGGGTGGTTGACGGAATCGTTCTTCACATAGACTTCGCGCGCACCCAGGGCTTCGGCCAGCCGCGGCGCGGCCACGAGAGGCGTGAATCCCGTCTGGTGTCCCACCCAGGGCTCGTCCCGCAGCGGCAGCAGCTCCCGATAACGCCACATGTTGGGAGGGCGCGCCGCAAGGTCCTCACGCCGCAGGTCCGCCCACAACTTGCCGTAGTCGTACACGACTTCCAGCGGAGCCCAACATTCCTCGCAAGCAGCAATGGGATCGAGCGGGTAGGTTCGCTCACATTCCCGGCACTTCAAATGAACTGCGTAACTCACAAATCCTCCCGTTTCCATCTGAGTGGCCTGAGAGTTTTGGTGGGGGAAAGAATGAAGCTTTCGCGAAGAGGCTAAACTAAAAAACCTCTTCCGGGTGGGAAGAGGCTCTGGAGTATCGCACGGCCCCCTCTCATCTCCCCCATACCGGGTGGGAATTGGCACCTGACCCCCGACTAGGTCGGGGCGGTTGTCGTGGCGTCATCGGGCCCATCCCTCAGCCACTCTAGATGAGATTCAGGGTTACTGAATCTAATATTCAATTGTCGCGAACTATCCTAAAAGAACGCGCCACGCGTGTCAATAGTTTTTCTTGTGGGCAACGACATCAATTCTCACAAGCTGAGAACCACGCTTCCCCACCTGGGGAGACCGTCATTGGCCCGCTGCCGCGCGTGGCGTCCGCGGCGGCGGCTTGACGATGGCCAACGGCACACGCGCAAAGGCCACGCGTTCGGCGGCCGGGTCGAGGACATTCACCTGCAAGGTGTATCGCCCGGCCGGGAATTTCTCGAGAGGAATCTGCACGAAGTACTCGGTCTTCTGCTCCGGAGTTTTTTCGAGTTTTCCGGCATAGGGGCCGGCATCCGCGAATCTCCTCCCGTGGCGGAAGAATACCAAGGCCACGGAGGGTGGCGTGGCAGGCCCCGGCGGCGCGGCGGGCTGTCCCGCGGCGGGAGCCGGGGCCTTTCCGGCGTAAGATTCCAGATAAACTGAGAGCGTTTGGTTCGAGCGGAACACGCGCGTCACGCTGGGCAGAACGGAGCGGTTCCCCACCTGGAGCGGTGCGTTCTTGTCGCGGTTCACTTTGGCGCGCGCGATTTCATCGGCCGGCTTCACTTCGTTGGAAAGCACTACGCTGCTCAGGCTCAGCGCGGTGTCCGAAACGTCCGGTACCTCGAGCGGCGCTTCGAACGTCCCGATCTTACCGCCTTCGTTCTCGCGTACCACAGCCTTCAGATTGTACTTTCCCGGCGGCAAACTGACTTCCCCTTCGTAAAGCAGGTTGCCGCTGACCACTTCCTCAAAGGTGTCGTTGGTCATCTTCACGGGCAACGTGTCGCGCAGCCCCGCCACGACATGGTTTTGGGCGTCGGTAACTTTCCAGGCGAAATCAAATTCCGTTTCGCGCCTGCCGGACTTCCTGAGGAAGGCTACCTCCGACCCCGGGATTTTGGCGGCCAGGACGACAGTGAATTTCTTGTCAGGCCGGCGGAAGTATGCCGTGTCGACGACAAAGGGCAGATCGACGAAAGGCATATCCAGGTTCATCGCCTCCTGGAGCTGCACTTCCTTATCCTCGCGCGTGAACTGGCGGAAATTCTTAGGAGCGAAGTAGCCCGGGCGGGCCTGAATTTTCAAGCCCTGCCGGTCGACTTCCACGCGAATGTGCCGGAAGCGGCCGTCCGACCGTGTATTAGTAGGGGTATACCCCATCAGGTAATAACTGCTGTTCTCCCTCTGCACCTCGGTGAAAGCGGGCGTGAAATCATTCAGGTCGTAGAAAGTCCTTCCGCCGGTGTCGGTGGCGAGGGAGGCCAGCGTTTCGCGGCTGCCCTGCAGGGCCGAAACCTGGGACACCACGGCCGACCCGGAATAGATGGCGGCGTTGGAGGAGGTGGCGGAGGTGGCGTCTCCTCCCGGCGGCAGGGCCGCGAGCCCCCGCGCGTCCATGGTGTAGAGGGAAACGTTGGCCTGGTTCGACGCATCGATGGTGGCGCGCAACTGCGCCTGATTTTCCTGCCCGGTGCGCGAGATCCCACTGGAAAAGTGAATCACGGATTTGCGACCCGGGACATTGCGCAGCATTTGCGCCAGCGATTCGAGCGCGGCCAGCTTCTGGTCGGTATTAAAAATATTGAACTCGGTTTCATCCGGCGTGAAGGCATCGGATAAGTCCTGCGTGACGATTTCCATGCCATTGGCATCCGTGCCGCCCGCTGCCCCAATCGCTCCGGTGGTGGCCAAAGCGGAGGATTCCTCTCCGACCAGGATCGTATGCATAATTTTCTTGAGGGAGTCACGGTTGTTGGTGAAATCCTCGACGACCCGCAAGCTGGACGAGTAGGTGACCACCGCGACCAGGTCGGCAGGTGTCATGCGATTGGTTATGAAGTCGTTTGAAGCCTTCAGCGCGCGCATCAGCTCGTCGGGTTGCATCGAACTCATGTCAAAGAAAAAGACGAGGAGACGATGGTCCTGGAGCAGTTGATCGGCATTGACCTCAGGCGGCAGCTTGGCCAGGTCGATGACCTGGGCCTGCTCTTTGCCCGCCGTGGCTTGCGCCAACTTTTCGACGTCCTCCAGGCTAAAGGAGGTGATGGTCTGCGGAGCGCCGTCTTCCAGGACATGGAAATCCGACTGCTTTAAATCCGTAACCGGCTTCCCGGATTTATCATAAACGCGGACGTCGACCAGCACCTCGGTAGTCTGGGCGCGCAGTACGAAGGCCTGTTGCGGGCTTCGGGAAACGGGGGTGGAGGTCTTCACCTGAGAAAGATAGGCAGTGGGCAGATAGGCAGATAGGCAGATGGCAAAAGCGAGCCCAATGCCCACCTTCCCACCTGCCCATCCGCCCGTTATTTTGCTGCCCATCTGCCGCATCTTTCTCAGGTCAGAAATTCATCCGCAAACTGAGGGTGACGGCGCGCATGGCGCCGACGCCGGTGACCCAGCCAAAATTTTGGGCGCCGAAAGACGTCGCCACGCCGGTTTCATTCGGGTGGTTGAAGATGTTCGTCGTGTCAATGCTCAACCGGCCGCGCATCCGCCTCTCCTGGGAAATGGTGAAAAAGCGTCCCAGGGACATGTTGAAGTTTATCGTGCCGGGTCCGGTAATGGTATCTCTTCCCGCCGTGCCATACTTGCCGGCGGGAAGCGCGAACGCCGGGATGTTGAGGAAATCCTTCGTGGTCCGCTCCGCGCGCGGCAGGCTGGTGGGAAGGCCGGTGGCATCGGGGCGCTCGGAAGCGAACGCCCCCGAACCGTTATTATTCGACTCGTTCCCGGCCACCTGCGCGGTCAATGGCGTCCCGGATTGCAGCGTGGTCACGCCGCTGATCTGCCAGTCGCCGACGATGCGAGCCACCGCTCCACCCCGGTTCAGAAAACGGCGCTGCGGCCCGAAAGGAAACTCATAAGTGTGGTTGATAATCAACTTGTTGCGGACGTCGAAGGTTGAAAGCGCGCGTTCGGACTCGAGGTCGGAACTGTTCTCCGGCACGTTGTGGCCCGTGCCACCCACGCTGGCGGCGTCGTCAATGCTTTTCCCCCAAACGTAGTTGCTGCTCATCGAGAAGCCGCCGTGGAACTGCCGCCGCAGGCTCACTTGCATGGCATGGTAAATCGAGGCTGCGCCGGAAGTTTCATAGAGAAACTGCTGGACGTTGGGGATGGAGGTCTGCTGCGATCCCGAAGCGCTGGGGTTCACACTGTCGGGCGACAGCAACAAATCGAGTTTCGTTCCCTTGGTGCCCACGTAGCCCACCGAAAGGATGACGTTGCGAATCAGTTCCTGCTCGGCGCTGACGTTCCAGGTCTGCGCGTATGGCCGGCGGAAATTAGGGTTCGCCGCGTAGGTGTTGTGAATCGTGTTGGCAGGGATCGTTGGGAAGCCGTCCTCAAGCGTCAGCACCTGCTGCGGGTTGGTGGTCAGTGTGGAGGCCTGCGCGAAGGGGGGCTGGTCCACCATGTTGGTCACCAGGCGCGAGTAAATACTGCCGTCGTAAAAGATACCGTATCCCCCGCGCAGCACAAGATGATGCTGAATCCACGGCCGGTAGGCGAGGCCCACACGGGGGGAAAGGTTATGCACGTCGCTGTGAATGAATGATGATGGCAGTGAGCCGGGGTTGAGACCCGTAACCACTTCCGGCGAGGTGAACCCGGGGCCGAACGACAAGTCCGAAAGGTGCCCAAATTTTTCCGTAAAGGGCAGGAAGTATTCGTAGCGGAGACCGTAGTTCGCCGTCAGGTGCGCGCCCACGCGCCAATCATCCTGAATGAAGGCTGAAGTCGCCCAGGACCGGAGATAATTGCTGGCGACACCGAAACGAACGGAAGTGGTCTGGGGAAGGCCGAGTAGAAAATCCGCAAAGTCAAAGCCTGTACCCGGGACGGGAAAGCCGTTGCTGAAATTACTGGTGCCGTATCCGGTGAAGCTGAAGGTGCCGCGAGCATTGGGGTCAGTCTCGGTATTCTGCTGGATGCGACGCAGGTCCCCTCCCAGGCGAATATTGTGCTTCCCGCGGTTCCAAATCAGGGTGTCGTTGGCGCGAATTGTCTGGGGGCGGGTGAGCGAGGGAAGCGTATCGTTCAACCCTCCAAAATTGGTGAAACCAATCCCCGGGATTCCCCAATCGAAGGGATTGGTTGAAACCCCGGTAATCCCAAACTCCGCGGCAATGTCATCCTGATAAGCAAACGCATTCAGGGTGGAACTTCTTTGACGGCTAAAGACCAACCCCGCCGTGTTAACGAGGTGAGGATTAAAGGTGTGCGTTTCGCTCAGATTCACGCTCTGGCCACGGCTGGAGGAATGTGAGGTCAGGGCGGGGAAGCTCGAAACGGATCGACTGCGCGCTGAGTTGAAATTGTACATGACATTGAGACTGTCTTTGGCATTGATCTGCTGCCCGATGCGCCCCATCACGCGATCGTTGGACGTGGGGAGTGATTCCTGCAGGCGATAGTTCTGCACCGTGCCCGGAAGGGTGGGCAAGGGGATATAGGTTAGCAAACCCAGAGCAGCGGAATTTTGGCGCGGGAGCGGAATCATGTTTCCCGTAAATGCCGTGCGCGCCCCCGTAGCGCTTGACTGGGGATCATAGATGACCGGAACCGTTCCCGCAAAGGGACCGGAGGCGATGACGGCATCAGAAAAATCACCCATGCGCTCCGCGGCAGTCGGAACCGTCGCAAAACTACTGATGCCATTTTGCCCGCGCTGCAGATTGTAACTGACGAACCAACTGGTTTTGTCGCGCGCGTTCAAAATCTTGGGGATGTAGAGCGGGCCGCCCATTGAGAACCCGAAAGTCTCGTGATAGGAGGGAACTTGCGGCAATGAGGCCACATTCAGCGGAAAGGGATGAGCGTCAAAGCCGGAGTTGGTGTACTGCTCCATGATGTTGCCGCGAACGCGATTGTTTTGGGCGCGATTGCGTCCCCAGCCGCGGGCTCCGCCGCCACCGCCACCGCCGCCGAATCCACCCCCGCCGCCAAATCCCCCGCCGCCAGGGCCACCACCTGGGCCGCCAAATCCACCCGCCCCTGGACCACCTCCACCGGGGCCCCCACCGAATGGACTGCCACCGCCGCCCCCGAATCCGCCTCCCCCACGCATTCGACCGCCGCGACCACCAAATCCTCCCCCGGGTTCGGATGCTTCAATCCCCGTTCCGCCGGCCAGCAGAAAGGAATTGGCCGCGCTTGCAGAGGTATCAACATCCGTTGTAGTTTCGGCGGCAGCAGTGGCCTCGGTACCCGCGCCCTCCGCAATGCGAACGGAGCCCGCCGCCCCACCCGCACCTGCTCCCTCACCAGGAGATTCTTCGAGGTCGCCGCTGCCTTCGGGGCGACTGCGCCCTGCGACCGGTAATGTGGCTAAATTGCCACGGGGGCGTACCCCCTGCACCTGCTGTGGCGTGCTACCCGCTGGTGTTGCGAGCACTAGCGCCACGTTTACCTTGAGTGCTTTTCCGGCAGTCACGGGCACAGGTTCACGCAAATCGGAACGGAACCCTACCAGAGATACTTCCAGCCGGTAATTTCCGGGATTGAGGTCGGTGAAGGTGTAATTGCCCGATTCATCCGTCCATGTTTCCTTGCGCTCACCAGTTTGGGGGTTGGTGAGCTGAACGGTCGCGCCAGGCACGGAGATTGCACCGGGGCCACGCACGTGTCCGCCAATTGTCCCTGATGAGGGCGTTTGGCCAAACATCAGATTGGAGATAAAAACCCCAAAGGCGACGAGTGCCCACGCCGTCTTGATAGAACGTGTGATATTTCCCAACGGCACTTGCGATTGACCCCATTAGCTATGCTTCGTTAAGCTTACAACGAGTGTGTACGTACGCCAACCTCAAAGGGTTACAAGGTAACCCGGCGAGTCTGACGAACGTCAAACGCTGGCGGAGGGGTCTATGCGCAGCAAGGTCTTTTCGAGTCTCGTTCTTCTTCTTGCCCTGGCCGTTTCTGGCTCTCTCGCGGCACAAGATAAGCCCGCAGGCTCGGAGCAGGAACCGCCCCGCCGTGGCATGGGGGGTGAGCCGGTTGCAGGAACCGTAACTTCCGTGGGCGTCGATCGCTTCCAAATCAAGCAACAGGATGGCTCTACCACGACCGTGCTTGTGAACGATCAGACGCACTACCGCCAGGAACAACAGGAATTCCAACTGGAAGATCTGAAGGTTGGCGATCACGTGTTTGTGCGTGGCACACCCAATTCCGACAAGCAAGTCGTGGCCGTGGGCGTTCGACGCATAACGGAGGAGCAGTTCCAGAGGTTCCAAAGTGGAGCTGCGGGTGGTGGCCCGGGCGGTCCAGGTGGCGGCCGAGGGGGCCCGGGTGGAGGCGGTTGGCAGGGAGGTCCTGGCGCCGGCAACCGGGCAGGCGGCGAGATTCTTTCCATTGACCAGAACCAGATCAAGGTGCGGGGCCGTCAGGGCGAAAAAATCATCGTAGTCAATGACCAGACGACGTTCAGCAAAGAGGGGCAGTCCATCACGCTGAAAGACCTCAAAGTCGGCGACCACATCTTCGCCATGGGAAAGGAAGTGTCGGGCCAGTTCGTAGCCACCCAGGTCAGATCCGGCCGGATGGGGATGGGCCAGGGACGGGGCAATGGGCCACCGCGCTGAACCCGGCGTTTTCCTTGACAACCCACTAAGCGCGAATATTTTGAATTACTTGAGCGAATCAGTGATCAATTCATGTGCCGCACTGGAGCGCCGAACGCGACTTTTTGCTTGGGTCAGGGTTTAAGGACATAGGAGGCGGGGTCAGGCGGAAGGCGATCACTGATCAATTGTCGCCTTCAGAGAGATGCGCCTTCGAACGCGAAGGCTAAGGGAGTTAAGGATGCGAAAAGTTTCGAGCCTTATTCGCGCAATCTGTTTAGTGACTGTGTTTGCGACGCTGGCAGTCGCGGCAATGTCTGGGGCGCAGGAGCCGCAGCCCCCTGCGACGCCCCCCAACGATGCTGGGTCCGAGGCTTCCAAGTCCCCGCGTGAGGAACTGGCAGAAAAGCGCATGGAGAGGCTGAGCCAGCAGCTCAATCTCACTGACGAACAAAAGGGAAAAATCCTTCCCCTCCTCCAAAGTGAACAAGAGCATTTGAAGGCGGTGAGGAACAATCCATCTCTGACTCAAGGCGAAGCGCGGCGACGCATGCAGAGAATCCGCAGGACCACCAACCAGGAAATCTCCCAGATCCTCACCCCGGAACAGCGACAAAAGTGGCAAGAGGATCATCCCGCCGCTGGCGGACGTCGGGGAGGTGGGCCCGGGGGAGCCGCACCGCAAGCTCCAAGCAATACTCCGACTCCGCAATAGCCTGAGAATGTTATTAGGCTATGGCGGTTCCGGCCGCCCCCGGTTGCAGGGGTACGGCTTGCCGTACCCTCTTGGTTCGGTTGCGCGCTAAAATGAAGAGGGTACGGCAAGCCGTACCCCTACACCGCGAGGCTGAGCCACTGGCCAATCGTCAAAAATTGGGAGTTACGCGACACTAGGAGGGGGCACCGCTTATTTCACGACCGAGAGACGGCAATGGATATTCCGCGCCGGGAACACCCATGCAAAGTGTTTTTCGTAGAAATCCGTCGAGATTTTGGCTATCATCCGTCCTAAATTATCCAGCAGGAAATTCCCACCAAACGTCAGGCCCCGCTCGAGAATCCGGAAGCCGCCCGCGCCGTAGGTAAAATCCTGGAAGCTGTCTTCAACGAAATAATCGAAGCTGCGAACTCCCATGTGCACAAGGTGCGAAGGATCGGTATAGGAGTCGGGCGAGCTGTAATGCGGCGTCGCAATCACCACTTCCGCGCCGGGTTTCGCCACCCGGTGCACTTCCGCCATGGCACGCAGGACATCCGGCTGGTGTTCGAGGAAATGGGAGAGATAAATCTTGTCCGCGCAGTTGTCGCGGAGCGGCCAGGGAAAGTGCGCCAGCTCACAAAGAATGTCAGCCTTCGAGCCCGGCTGGCGGTCCAACCCGATCGCCGCCGCTTCCTGCTTCTTCTTTCCACAGCCAATGTCGAGAGTGAGCATGATCTGGAATCTCGAGTCCGAAATCTTGAATCGCTCTCCCCGCGGTGTACATCGCCGCCAAACGACAAGGGTAGGGCAAGCCCTACCCTTACTGCCCCCTCTTTAGGTGTGTTCGCACCCCTGTTGCCTATTCCCTGTCCCCAATTCCCTATTCCCTAGCCTTTACTCTACCACCAGCGCACCGTGGGGCGGCAGGCGGAGGGTTGCGCCGTCGGAGGCGAGCCTTGAGCCCTCGGTCGAATAGACCTTGGTATACTTGCGCGCCATGCCGGCCATGCCTGCGAGCCCGCAAGCTACCGGAAGTTCCGTGTAGTTCACCACGGCCACGCGCCCTCCCAGCGGAAAGACCGCCACGCGCGGCGGAGCGTCGAGAGAGGTCACGGTGAATTCCGCAACTTTATTGCGCAGTTCCGTAAGCGCGGCGCGAAGCTCCGGCGTGAGTTGCGCCACGCGGTCCTGCGCATCCACGTAGGCGAGTTGCGGCAGCGCGTCGGAAAAAATCACCAGCTTTCCGCTCCCGGCGTCGAGGGTCTTGAGGTAATGGTCCTTCGCGAGATCCATCGATTCCTGGGTGGGCAGCCGCGGATCCGCGTTCAGCCGAAGCGCCAGGCCCTCGCTAACGAAGGCCGTGCCTCCGGCGGCAAGGAAGCGCGCGAGTTGGGGCACGAACTCCGCATCCTCGAGCGCGTGAGCGGTGAAGAGCGCGCCACGGGCGGTAGCGGGGAAATGCGCCACCGGGGCGAGAGGAATTCCCAGCATACCGATGGCATCGAAAATGAACGGTTCGTTCGCAGGCTCGCTGGAGACGGGTTTGTAAGTCGCCAGGCCGCTCCAACCGGAAACGAACCTGGCCAGTGAATCATATTGCGGGCGGCGCAGGGCGAGGGCCTCCGTCTGGCCACGGAATTCCGCCGAGTTCAACTCCCCGTAGTGGAAGAGAAAAACTTCCGGAGCGCCGGCGAGAATCGTGGTCAGAGGTTGATCCAGGTAGAGGGTGGGTGTGGTGCCGTAAGGATCGAACCAACCTCCGCCGGTTTTAGCGCCGCCGATGGCGGTGAGCCAGCGATAAATGAAGTAGCCCGCGTATTGCTGCTTATGGCCCCAATCGTCGGAGCTGGGATCGCGCAGTTCCGTGCCCACCCAGATGCGGTCGTAAAGCGCGGCTTCCTGGTCCGGCACATAGCCGCGGTCCTGAAAGTGGTCGTACCATTGGGGGAATTTCAAAATCACTTTGACCTGGGGGTTCACCGCGCGCGCCGGGCCCAGCACGCGCTCGCGGCTCATCTGGAGCATCAGCTTTTCGCGATATTGCCGCCAGCTCAGGGGGCCCCTGGCCGCCGCGCATTCCGAGCATTCGCAGTCGGTGAAAAAGAAATCGTCGATCATGATTTCGTCAAACAGAGCGGCAGTGAAGCGGAAGACGGACTCCAGCCGCTCCTGGTTCTGGCGATGGGTGTAGCAACAGGCCACGTGCCAGCCGCTTGAAGGCTTGCCGATTCCCGTCGTCGTGACGCAACCGGAAACCTTCAGGCCGGCCTGGCGGAAGAAATCGCGCGCCGCCTTAAGGGTGGCTTCCTCGGCCTGGTAGCCGTCGCGGAAAGTTTCGATGTAGACCTTGGTGATCCCCATCTTGCGGCAGAATTCGAGCGCCTGCTGACGACCCTCGGCGCTGGAAAGACGATCGCGCACATCCTGCGCGGTGAAGAGCGTAGACCAATCGACGGCGGCGAGAGGACGCGGTGAGAGAATCAATGAGCTCAGAAAAAGCGCGGCGGGCGCAGCCCATGAAAACTTCGGCGCAGAACACGGTGACTTCTCGATGGATGATGGCATCAAGGAAGGACTCCTTTCCTTGCCTTTTGCAAAAACGCGTGATACACGAGATTATCACACGTACAGAGCTTAACCGAACTGCCGGGGCGCGGTAGGGTGGCCGCAGACTGAGAGGAACGGTTTAGTCATGGATACACGAGAGGTGCTTGACCGGAAAATGGCCTATTGCTTGCTCCGATTCACGCTGGGATTGAGCATGCTCATGCACGGCCTCGTCCGCCCGCCTCATCTCACAGCATTTGCTGATGGCATGGTGAATCTCTTTCATGACACATTGTTGCCGGGGATCATCGTACACCCATTCGCACTGATCCTTGTCTTTCGAGAGAGGGCGGTTGGCCTGCTCCTTCTCCTGGGATTGTGGGCGCGCTGGGCACTGCTGATCGGAACCCCCTTGATAGCGGAAGTGGGCTTCATCCTCGTCACCAGGGATAGGTTCATCCTCCCGCTTTTCAGGTCGTCATAGCGGCGGCTGAGCATTTCTCGCGCGTGGCATCGACATAGGGCTTGGAGGGATCATGATTCACAGGATAATTCTCACACTTTTGGTAATCTCGCTGTCGGGCGCTGGCTCTTGGGCGCAGCAGACGACACCCGGCGCATGGCAGTTTGCCGTTTCCGGCGATTCGCGTAACTGCGGCGACGTGGTGATGCCGGCCATCGCGCAAAGCGTGCTCAAGCATGATGTGAAGTTTTACTGGCACCTCGGTGATTTCCGGTTGATGTCCGGCGTCGATGAGGACATGCAGGTCCGCTATAAAGGCAGGCTGACGCTTGAGGATTATTCACGCGACGCCTGGGGCGATTTCCTTGCCCATCAGATTGCCCCCTTCGGTCTGCTTCCTATCCATCTCGGTATCGGGAACCACGAACTCTACGGGAACAAGACCACGCAAGCTTACGTCACGCAGTTCGCATACTGGCTCGATACTCCCGAACTGCGGACCCAGCGCCTGAACGACTTTTCCCAGGACACCAGCCTGAAGCCCTATTATCACTGGCAAGAAGGAGGCATCGAGTTCATCTACATGGATAATTCCACAGATGACGGATTTGGCGAGGCGCAGGTGAGCTGGCTGGAGCATATTCTCCAAAGGGATAAGTCCGATCATGCCATAACCGCCGTGGTCATCGGCATGCACCGCGCCCTGCCCAACAGTTTCGCGTGCGGCCACAGCATGAACGGGGACTTGCGAGACCCTATAACTGATCCTGACTATGCGAATCACCTCAGGAGGGATCAGATGAGCACGGAAAGCGGCCGCCGCGCTTATAGTGACCTCGCCCAGTGGAGGCGCGAGACGAACAAATTCGTATACGTTCTTGCCAGTCATTCCCATTTCTTCATGGAGAGTGTCTTCGCTACTGATTATTGGAAGGATCCTCAGCATGGGGGCATGGTTTTACCGGGATGGATTGTGGGGACAGCAGGGGCGAAGCGCTACGCGCTGCCGAAGGAATTATCGCCGGCAGTGGTGGCTCAAACAAAGGCATCTGCTTACGTGTACGGCTACCTCCTGGCCACCGTCCACCCCGGTGGGATGGTTGATTTTGAATTCAAGGATGTCACCGAAAGTGATGTTCCGGCGGACGTAAAGGCCCGCTACGGGACAGACTTCGGCGGGAAAAACTTCGTGCACTGGTGCTTCGCGGACAACCGGGATGAAAGGGTACACCCGCCGCCACCTTCCTGCCGTGAGAGGTGAGCGCGAGAAGGATTTCGCCACTGAGGCCGGCAACGCACGAATAGACCGCGGCGATTCATTCACGATACAATGCCGCGCGAAGATTTAGAAAGGAGACGACCTGATGCACGACAAAGTTCGATGGGGTGTTCTGGGTGTGGCCAATATTGCCGTTGAGAAGGTCATACCGGCGATGCAGCGAGGGGAGTGGAGCGCGGTCACGGCCATCGCCTCGCGTGACCGGCACAAGGCGGAGGGCGCCGCCCGCGGCCTGGGCATTGCCAAGGCCTACGGATCGTATGAGGAGCTTTTGCAGGATGCCGAAATCGAGGCGATTTACAATCCCCTTCCCAACCAGCTTCACGTCCCGTGGACCCGCAAGGCGATGGAGGCCGGCAAGCATGTCCTGTGCGAGAAACCACTCGGCTTGACCGCCGAGGAGGCCCGCACGCTCATGGCCGTGCGGGACCGCACGGGCATGAAAATCGGCGAGGCTTTCATGGTCCGCACGCACCCGCAGTGGCTCCGCACGCGTGAGCTGATTGAGTCTGGCCGCATCGGCGAACTCCGCTCCGTCGTGGGATTCTTCAGTTACTTCAACCGCGACCCGGCCAATATCCGCAACCTTCCGGAGTGCGGCGGCGGTGGGCTGATGGACATCGGCTGCTACCCGATTACCACGTCGCGATTTGCCTTTGGCGAGGAACCTTCCCGAGTGCTGGGTTTGATCGAGAGGGACCCGGAGATGAAGATTGACCGGCTGACTTCCGCCCTGCTCGTTTTTCCCTCGGGGCACTCCATTTTCACCTGTAGTACTCAGCTCGTCCTCTATCAGCGGATGCAGTTCCTGGGGACGCAAGGGCGCATCGAGGTCGAGGTCCCGTTTAACGCGCCGAATGACCGGCCCTGCCGGATCTCGATCGACGACGGACGCGACCTCCTGGGAGGCGGGATGAGCACGGAACAATTTCCCACCTGCGACCAGCACACGATTCAAGGCGACTTGTTCTCGCGGGCCATTCGCGAGGGAGGCGAGGTGGCGGTTCCGCTGGAAGACGCGATCAGCAATATGGCGGTGATCGACGCCATCTTCCGGTCCGCCGAATCAGGCCGGTGGGAAACACCCGTCTAGACAAGGTGAACGTTGAAGCCGTCAGGGTCCTTGACGTGGAACCCTGCCCCCACGGTTTCATCGAGAGGGGTTAAACCCTGCTGCTGGAGCGCGCGGGTCACGAACGCCTTATCGAAGGAGTCGACGTAAACAAACTCTTCGTCATCGCGGCTACTGGAACTTCACTTCGTGCGCTTGGCCGTAAAGTCGCGGTCTCCGAACCGTTCGCTGTGCACTTTCCCCTTCATGGAATCCCCGTCCGCCGTAGCCGTGTATTCCATGACCATCGTGTCGCCACTTTGGGTCTGGCGCTTGACGGTGAAGCTCACCTTGTTTCCGGTGACGGTACCCTCCAGCGGCGCTTCACCGCGTCGTCCGGTCAGCGTCCCTTTAATCGTGCCGCCGTCCTGGGTAATCGTCAGGGTTTGGGTCATGGTTCCATTGCGCCCCTCGGATGACATTTCCCACTTGCCGGCGACGTTGGCAGGCTCGTCGGCGGCCAAAACCTTGCCCGTCCACATCAATAAAACTCCACATGCGAACGCCAATACCAAAGAATATGTTACTCTTTTCATAAAGGTCTCTCCTTCTCCGTCTTGATGATGCTCGCGGCACCCTGGGCAGCAAATCTCCGGATTTCGTGCAGGCACTCCGTGCTCGTCCCCTCCGCCCACCCGGGCCACGGCCACATTCGAAAGCTGTCACGCTGTTGAGTTCAACGACCCCCAGGTTCGTCACCGGGTTTCCACCCGGCGAGAATAGCAGATTCGGTCGGATTCACCACAATCATTGACGTCCGCGACGAGGGCGCAGTTACAAGCGGGGGAGCCGATGGCGTTTAATCGGTATGAAAACAGGCCCGGATTGCGTTAGCATATCACCCCCGTCACCGGAATCATGATCAAAGAGTTATGCGGCACCCGGAGCTTGCTGTCTTTCCGGGAAATAAAAAGGAGGCTGGAAATGAAAGTTCGAGATATCCGTCGGAGGCGCGGAGGCGCAGAGAAAACGACCTTTATTTTCATTCCTCTGCGCCTCCGCGTCTCTGCGGTAAGAAGGTTTTAGACGATTTTTCATGCCTTCCTGTCCCCGGTTTTCCCCCGTGCTTCCCGGACAGGATACGCAAGCTTATCCTTTGGTCTTTACCGGCTCAATGTTTCCGTCGAAGCGACCAGAATATCCACGACCTCGTCAATTTGTTCCTTGGTAATAATCAAAGGAGGCGCTAGGAGGATCATATCCCCGCGGTCGCCATGGTAGGAGCCTGTGCACGAGAAAATGACCAGGCCGCGCCGGAAGGCTTCCGTTTGCAGCTTACTGCTCATTTTCATCTTAGCCGGGAAAGGTTCCTTGGTGGCTTTATCCTGGACGATTTCAAATCCCAGCATTAATCCTTTTCCGCGCACATCACCAATAATCGGGAGAGGCAGCAGCTTCTCTTTCATGCGTTCAAGAAAATATTCGCCCATGCGCGCGCTATTCTCAACCAAGTTATGCTTGAGGGTATAATCGATCACGGCAAGGGCTCCCGCACTGGAGATGGCATTCGCACTGAACGTGTGGCCCGCGCGGAACGGAGAATGGTTGGCGATCAGCGGCTCCCAGACGCGGTTATGCGCGATAATGGCGGCCAGCGGAGTGTAGCCGGAAGTCATGCCTTTCGCCGTGGCGATGATGTCAGGATTAACTCCCCAGTTTTCAATGCCGAACATTTTCCCTGCCCGACCCCAGGCGGTCATCACCTCATCAACGATAAACAGGATGTCGTATTTGTCGCAAATCCGACGGATTTCCTGGAAGTACCCGTCGGGGGCGGGAACAGCGCCCAGCGCCGCTCCGACCACGGGTTCCGCGATAAATGCGGCGACGTTCTCTGCTCCGTATTGCAAGATTGTGTTTTCCAGTTCTCGGGCGCATCGCAAAGCGCACTCGGGAAGCTTGGTGTCAAATGGGCAGCGATAGCAATAGGCGGGTGGAATATGGGGGTGGTCCACAAACAGGGGCGTAAGTACTCTCCGTCTCCAGGTGTGGCCGTGGAATCCCGCCGTGGAAATGGCATTCCCGTGGAACCCCTGCCATCGGGTAATGATCAAATATTTCGAACCTTGGCCCTTTTCCACCCAATGCTGGCGGGCAAGGCGCACAGCCTCGTCGGTGGCATCCGTGCCGGTGAGGGAGAACCAGACCTTGGAATTGTCGCGCATCCCCTCGGGAAGCAGGCCGACTACCTTTTTTGCCAGCTCTAGCGTAGGAGCACTGCTGAATAAATGAGCCGGAGCAAAAGAGAACTTTTGGGCTTGGCGATACATGGCTTCAGGAATTTCTTTCACGCCATGGCCAATGGTGACCACGACGGAGGAGCCGCCGGAGCCGTCAATGTAGCGTTTGCCATCCGTGTCGTAAAGGTAAATTCCTTCCGCATGATCCATAACCGGAAATTCCAACTGCCAATCGCGATGGACGGCGTATCGATTTGCGGCGCTTGTTGAGGTCGTGGTTGTACTCATGGTTGTACTCATCCTTGTCTAAAATTACCACACTACTCCCCGGCGTGTGACCTGCTTTACTCCACGCGGAAATGGCCACGGTAGCGAAAAACAAAAAGAGAGTCAAGAGGAAACACAATCTCAGGAGACGCAATCCCGTGTTGTTGACAAGTTGCAAAAGCCGATTTCTTTGACGATTGAAATGTCCGGTTTCGTATCTTGTTATCGCCGATTTTCGAGAGCCATCTTGACGCCAACGCGATGAATCCGGAGGGGGGCCGGGGGTTAGGGAGTCCACAACGCGGAGACCAGAAACAGAACAACCCTGTCCCCCGGCATCAGATGTCCCGACTCGTAGACAAGCCAGTTCTTGAGGTGTACATTAAATGCGGCGTCCAGTAGAGCCATCCACATCCGAAGCAAGTCATCGAACGGACCGCCTCGCGATGTTGGTGCAGGTAATGGAGGCCGGCCGAGAGCTGGTCCACGACCGCGTGCAAAGAGGAGAAGACGTGGTTTCTATGTAGTTTTCGCGCAGGTGATCCCAGAGGTGTTCGATCGGATTGAGTTCGCGGCTGTAAGGCGGGAGCGGCAGCAGGTGTAGGGTGGGGGAACCGGCAAGGGCGCGGTGGTGTGCCAACCGGCACCATCTAACAGCGTCAAGCAATGGTCGTTGGGAAAACAGGCGGCGGTGTGCGCCAGGAACAAGGACTTGGTTTCGGGATCCACCCAGGGCAAAACCAGCGAGCAGAGTTCGCCATCGAAGGGGCTGACGGCGGCCAAGCCGTAAACAAACTCGCGGATGATCTGGTGCCCGACGACGGGGGCGCAGGGGCCATGGGGGCCCAGCAGCGGCGCTGATCCAGCCGAAACGGGCTTTGATGCCCTACGCCTCCCTGCTGACGGAGGATCCGTGGGTCATGGCGGACCGGCTGATTCTCCTGAATGAGCGCGACTTCCGTGCCTTCAAAATCGGCTAGGGACCGTTTGGCCGCCGCAACAAAGCCGTGGACGAGGCCATTGTGCGCGCCTCGCGCGAAGCGATTGGGCCCGACTGCCGCTTGATGATCGATGCCGGAGGGTGAAAGTTGAATGCCGACGGCACACTGCCGATTCCGGATCGTCCCGGGTTGGGCGTCACCATTGATTTGGATGCCGTCGACCGCTACACGGGCGTAATGAACTTCCTCGCTTGAACTTGGGCACATGATGAAGCGATTTAGCTCCCGGTGGTGGGTCGTCGCCTGCCTCTGGGTCGCGTTCGCGCTGAACTATATCGACCGCCAGGCGGCCTTCTCGATCTTCCCGGTTTTGCAGAAGGAACTCGGGTTTTCATACTCCCAGCTCGGTTTGGTGGGGAGCATGTTCATCTGGGTTTACGCCCTGTGCATGCCGCTGGCGGGATACATCGCGGATTTAACCCGGCGCGATCTCTTGATTGTGGCCAGCATGGTCCTGTGGAGCGTCGCGACGCTGGGGACCGCCCTGAGCCACGCGCCGGTGTCGTTTCTGGCCTGGCGGTCGGTCATGGGGGTAACGGAGGCGCTGTACTATCCCGCGGCGGTGGGGTTACTAGCAGCGGCGCACCTCGGCCCCACACGCTCGCGGGCGCTGGGGATTCATCAGTCCGCCCAGATGATGGGGGTCGTGGCCGGAGGGTGGTTCGGTGGCTGGGCCGGTGATCACATCGGCTGGCGCGAGGGATTCGGACTTCTCTTTCTAATCGGAGTTGCTTACGCCGCGGTTCTACTGGTCGTGTTCCGGTGGCGACCGGCCGCGGGCGGGAAGGCGCCGCAAGCCGAGCGCTTGCCGAGCCGGCTCCCGCGCTCATCATTATTCTGGGCGCTGCTCCTGGTTTACGGGTCCTTTTGCGCCATTCAGTGGATTGTTTACGCTTGGCTCCCTGACCATCTCTACGAGCGGTTTCGATATTCGCTCACCGCCAGCGGGTTTAACGCCACCGCTTTTATCCAGTTCACTTGCCTGGTGGGCGTAGTGATGGGCGCATGGTTGGCGGATCGATTGGTTCGACGGGTACCGGCCGGCCGTTTGTACCTGGCGGGGGTTGGTTTCCTGCTGAGCGCGCCTTGTGCTTACCTGATGTTTGCCGTCTCCTCAGTAGGAGAATTTCGGTTTTTCGCATTGCTCTTTGGATTGATTTCCGGCCTCAACGTTGGGAATGGGATTGCCGCCGCGTACGACACGGTGACGGACAAGAATTACAGCTTCTCCGGAGGTGTGTATAACATGGCGGGAGGCGTTTCCGCGGCCGTCGCCATGTGGCTGGCGGGGGCTTTAAAGCAAACCCTGGGCCTCAGCGGACTGATGGCAATTTCAGCCGCGGTCACTGTCGCCTCCGCCGTTTTGTTTCTCGTAATGACCTGGCGTGGCTTCCAGCCCCAACCCCAGGCCGCCGCCTAGGCCTCGACTTAGGAAGCAGCTTAGCGTCGATGCGCCGGCGCTCTCTCCAGAAGCTCGATGAATGACCTGTTTTCGGCTATCGAAAGCCCGCGGGAGCGGCTATATTATGCGCGCCCATTTATTGGGGGGCCTTTGCGAAGATCCAAGCTCGCGCTGCCTCGCGGAAGGCTCGGTGGGAGGCGGGAGGGGCGGAAATGAAAACGAAAATCTTACTGCATCCCGAAAGCCGATTGGAGGAACCGTCGATGCCGCCGCCTGGTGTGGCGCGTAGGAAGTTCTTGAAAGAGGTGGGAGCCGCGGCGCTGGCTTGGGGGGCCGCGTCGCGTTTGTGGGGAGCCTTGCCGGGCGTGCTCCCCAATCCGGTGGGCTATTCGGTAATCTCCTGGCCGGAGGATCAGTTCGAGCAAGCCTTGGAAGCAATCTCATCGGTCGGTTACAAGGGCGTGCAACTGCTGGGAGAGGTGGTGCAGAATTACCCCGGCGACAAAGCCCTGGCCCTCAGGGATCGGTTGAAGAAGCTGAATCTCGTGCCGACCGCCTTGTCGTGCCACAACGTACCCCTCGCGCCGGGAAAATCCGACATTTCTTATTCGAACTTTCGCCGGGACGTGGACTTCATGAAAACCTTGGGCGGGGTTTTCTTCCAGTTCACCGATGGCGGCCATGCGAACGTAAATTATTTCGCCGCCGACGTCAAAATCTTGGGCGCCACGATGAACGAGTTGGGGAAGATTGCGAAGGATTCCGGCCTCACCGTCGGTTACCACCCGCATTTCGGAATGCTGGGCGAGACGCGTGAGGGACTGGCGCGGGTGATGGATGCCACCCGGCCGGAATATGTAAGGCTCATCGTGGACGTCGCCCACCTCGCGTTGGGGGGATCCGATCCGGCGGAGGTGATCCGGACTTGCCGCGAGCGGCTGGCCTTTTTCCACTTGAAAGACTGCCGCAAAGACACGTATGACCTGGTGCGCCGTGATCATGACGCCGGCGCCAAGGCGCGACTCCGTTTTTGCGAAATCGGCAAGGGAGTCCTCAACTTTCAATCCATCATGGCGGCGATTCGCGACGTCCAGTTCAAGGGCTGGATGATCGTGGAACTCGATCGCTACGTGCCGCCGCCCGGTGGACCGACGGAGTCTGCCCGCATCAACAAAGCAGCTCTTGAAAAACTCGGATTCAATATTTAATGTTTCCTTCCCCGCATTCGAGCATCGCTCATGCAGGCGGGAGGGGGGGGCCGGGGGCAAGCGCTAAGATAAGCAAAGGAGGAAATTATGAAACGCAACCTATGGCAAATCGTTCTATTAACCGTCGTGGTATTAAGCGCCGCGCCGGTTCGGGCACAACTGATTCCGGATTTCAACTTCGCCAAGGGGTCCGCTTGTTGCCCGACCATTCAGGCGCAGGCTCTGGCCGATCGGGCGCTGGCCGTTGCCAAGCAGGCGCAGGATTGGGCCGAACTCAGTTATTACCACGCGGAGAATGTGAAACTCCTCGCCGAGCCCGCCAACCCGGGGCGCGTGGTTTTCATTGGCGATGCCATCACCGAGCCCTGGGACCTGGCCCACTATTTTCCCGGCAAACCCTATGTGAACCGCGGCATCCCGGGGCAGACTACTCCCCAGATGCTGGTGCGGTTTTATCCGGATGTGATCGACCTTCATCCCGCGGCGGTCGTTATCCTGGGAGGGGTTAATGACATCGCGGGTAATACGGGCCCCGAGACTGCCGAAATGATTGAGGACAATTTCAGCGCCATGTGCCATCTGGCGCGGGCCAATGGCATCAAAGTCATTCTCGGCCTGATCCTGCCGGTCAGCGACTACACCGCCCACAAGCAGACGGATAAGCATCCGCTCGCCGACATCGTCAAGCTGAACACCTGGCTGCGCAGCTACGCCGCAGAAGCCCATGCCGAGCTTGCGGACTATTATTCGGTCACCGTGGATAGCGCGGGGATGCTGAAGGAAGGCTACTCCGACGATGGCGCGCACGCGAACGACCGCAGCTATTCGGTGATGGCGCCGGTGGCGGAAGCCGCCATCGAGCGGGCGCTGCGATAAGCAGCGCCCAGCGAATGCGGAGCCCGCTATTACTTGACCGCCTTAAGGCTTGATCAATTCTTGCGGCGGTGGCTCCAACCGATAGTCACCGCAGCTACAGACATCGACAAACTTCATTGTGACGTTCAGCCTGTCTGTGGTCTGCGCTTTTAACTCAGTTCTCCCCTGCACGATCACTTGCTTGGGCGGGGCGTATTCTTGGATATGACGGTAGCGCCAGATCTGTGTAGGTTTGGCAAAATTATGGCTGGCGCTGCCATGAAGAAAAGCGTCGATTTCGTCGGGCGGCCCATACACGATGTAGATTCGACCACGGTCGGTCTTCCAGCCGGGAATACCTCCCGCATAGTGTTCGTTCGCGTATGCGATGCGGCGATAATACTCTTCTTTGAATTTGTTTTCGGGAGAGCCGGGATTCGGATTGCGGCGCTCCCAGAATTGCTCGATGAACGCTTCGCGTTCCTCGTCGGTGCTGAGTTTCTTGAAAGCCGAGCGTTCTTCGTCGGTAATAATATAGGGCACTTCCTCGGAGAGCCATCGCTGGTACGGGGACAAGTTCTGCGCGCTATTGGCGTTCTCGGTTGCCCGACGGTCGCTAGTCGTGGACTGGGCATGGGCCATCGCGCCAATGCACAACCCCATAGCTACAAATGCCGCGGTCAAGAGCGTGGCCGCAGCCAGGCGAGAGATTGCCGGCGGTTCCTTGCCTCCGAGCAAACGTCTGATACGTGTCGCGAGCGATCCTCCGCTTGCGCCCAGAGCCACCGCCGGGACAGTGGACCGGTGTTCTTCCAGGAATGAGAGGGCTTTGGCATAAGACAAGGGATCGCCGCTGATGCTGATCGCCAAGTCATCGCAGCAGTGTTCGCGTTCTCGGCGTATTTGCTTCGATACCCACCAAGTGGCGGGGTGATAAAAGAGCAGGGTTTCCACCACGGACTGGAAAATATTGACGAGATAGTCGTGGCGCCGAATGTGGGCCAATTCGTGGGCGAGCAGGGCTTCGATTTGATTCCCCGACAATCCCACCAGGCAGCCCACCGGAATCAAAATAACCGGACGCAGCCATCCAATGACGGTGGGCACTTCGACCACGGCGGAGTTTACCAACTTGACCGCGCGCACGACTCCGAGGCGACGGCTCAGCTTCTGCAACAGCAATTGCAACTCCACAGAAGCCGGCCGTGTGGCGAGAGATTTCATCCTCCGAGCGGCGAGGAGCCCAATATTCAACCGGCTCCAGAGAAGAATCACGCCCACGAACCAGAACGATAGGACCCAGGGCACAGAGTGATCCAATTCTCGTGCCATCCGGTCCCGCCAAGGCTCCGCTGGGCCCGTCATGCCATTCTGAAAACTCAGGCCCGGATGACCTTCAACGGCTATCGTACTCGCCACAATTTGCGGAGCGGCCGCGAGGTGTAGCCATGTGGCAACTGGCACAACGAGCATAAGAACCAATGCACAACAAGCAGCCACGTAGCGCAATTGCGGCCGCCTGCCCCTGAGCACTCCCAGGACACTCGCGAGCAGAATCGCCACAACGGTTCCCTGCCACAAGAAATGCAGCAAGGTCCAGCCCAGGGCGTGCACCGCCGGTTGCTGAGAAAACTCCATGAAGGTTCTCATCGCGATCCTTTCTCGAATTGCTCAAGAATCTGCCGGATCTCTGCCAATTCGGCGGCGGAAACCTTTTGAGATGAGAGGGCGCCAAGCACCAGGCTCTTGGCGGAACCATCGAAGGCTCGCTGCAATAGATTCTTTGCTAATTGCCGTTGAGTCTGCTCTTTGGGAAGTCGCGCCTCGTACACGTGCGAACGATAGCGCTCACTGCGGGCGAGGAGGCCTTTTTCCACCATCACCTGCATCTGCTTGAGGACTGTTGTGTAGCCCGTCTGTTTGCTGCGCAAGGCGTTATGAACCTCGCGAACCGTGCTCGGTCCCAGATTCCAAAGAATGCTGAGAATCGCCAACTCCGCCGGGGTGGGAAGTGGCAAATCAGAAAAGGAGGGCTCTCGTCGCTTCATGGAAGCACCGTACTACGACACTTATCGTATGTCAACGATTATTTTCGTAGAGAAATTCGAGAGATGCGAAAATGCGCCGCCGCCCGGGGAAAGAGAGACAATCTCACTTGTGTTTCGAGACCTGGCAGAGGCGACAGAAATGATCGACTACGACTCTCGCGTCCTTGCCGGGGCTCTATCCCCAATCTTCCTCTTCCCATGGATTACGAAGGTGTGAAAAAATTGGCGTGACGATTTGTAGAGGTGGCCTCTGACCGCGGCTGTCCAAATTTACGAGCGATCCTCGCGGCTTGGCTGCCTGCTGTGCGGAAGGGCAGGGTTTAAGCCCCGTTGTTAAAGGGCCTCTCTGATGGTTTCCGTGCCCGCCACGATCGAACCGCTTGCCCGGGCGCACGGAGGCCAATTTCGGAGTGCGGGAGCTCGCTCCCGCTTTTTCTACCGCTGACTCGTCAGCGCTGGGTGACACGCCGCGACGAGTCGCGGCGATGGAAAGCGGCGACGAGTCG